>Ga0208544_10000859_pt1 | contig 22187 bp, 16 predicted proteins | sample DEB08_DNA_9_FD_184526 | JGI IMG/M metagenome (GOLD analysis project Ga0208544, IMG submission 184526) | Aqueous microbial communities from the Delaware River and Bay under freshwater to marine salinity gradient to study organic matter... | ecosystem: Environmental > Aquatic > Marine > Coastal ... | reverse complement strand
ATGAACGGAAGCCCGCCATAAAGCCCGACCCCCGGACGCGTGAGGTCAAAATGATAGTCCTTGCCCAGCAGGATGCCGCCGGTGGCGGCCAGTGACCGTTTCACATCCACCCCTTGGGTCATTTCCACAAAGGTCTTGAGCTGGTGCTGGTTCATCAGGTGATTGGGTTCATCCGCGCAGGCCAGATGGGACATGATCAACTTGGGCCGCTGGGCCAGCGCGATGTCACGCAGGGCGGCCCATTCGGCAGGCTCCATCCCCAGCCGGTTCATGCCACTGTCCAGTTGCAGGCCAAAGGGATGACCCGGCAGCGCTTCCACATGGCACAAAAGCTGGTCGACGGAATTGATCATCGGGGTCAGATCGGCGCTGCGGATCATCTCGGCGTCGCCAGCCATATGGCCCGAAAACACATAGATGCCCGGACCCGGCCCCAAGGCCCCGCGCAATGCCACGCCTTCGCTGGCCAAGGCCACAAAGAAGATCCGCGCACCGGCATCCGCCAGCGCGGGGCCGACTTTGGCCACACCCAGACCGTAGGCATCAGCCTTGATTGTGGCTGCGGTTTCGCAGGTTGTGAGTTTGTCCAGAGCCTGCCAATTGGCAACAATGGCGCTAAGGTCGATGGTTAGTGTCGCAGAGCTCATCAGGTCGGGTCCGGCACGGGATCAGGAACGCGGGGCGTTGTTTACACAAAGCGGCTTTCAAGCCATTGTGGGCGGGTCTACCCAACTTGGCGTTGCGGAACAAGCGTGTAAGACAAATAGGGCGGAAGGACCGGGGGCATGACACGACTGAAGATCATGGCCGGACATTGGTCCATTGTGATCATGGCGCTGGTATGTGCCATGGCCTTTGTGGCGCTTTTGGTGGCGGGGCCGTGGTGGGCGTGGCTTTGTCTGCCTGCCGGTATTGCGGCACAGTTGCTGAATGAATACAGCCTGCACCGGCATGTCTTTCACCTGGCACCGCCCCGGCGGCAATGGGCCTTTGACCTGCTGTATCAGGCGCATTACGGGCATCACGATTTCCCCACAAACCTGCGCCTTTTCTTTGTGCCGATCTGGGTCGCGCTGCCGATGCTGGCGGGGAATTTTGCGTTGGTCTGGGGGATCGCTGCGGCGCTGGGCGTGTCGGGGGCGATCTGGGTGGCGGTTGCCATCGTGCCTGCGGGTGCGGTGGCGATGTTCCTGGTCTATGAGTGGTATCACATGACCGCGCATCTGAGTTTGCGCAAATCGGCCCTCGCGCGGCGGGTGACGCGGCTGCACAATGAGCATCATTTCCGTGACTTCAGCAAATGGTTCCATGTCAGCCCCGGCGGAGAGATCATTGACCGCGCCATGGGCACGCAGATCGACAGGGCAAGTTTGAAACAGCAGCAACGGATTGAATTTATCCGGACGCTGGGCCTGTCTCCGGATGATCCCCGGCTGATTGCCGCACGTCTGCGCTTTGCCGCCAAATACGGATTGAGCGCGAAAGACCTCGCACAGGCGGGGCAATTGCCCGCGCCGTCTGACCGGGGGTAACGGGCACCCGTTCCGGCTTTGGCCTTGGCTTTGGCTTTGGATTTGGTTCCTGGGCCCTGGTCGTGCCCCTGGCCCGAGGCCAACTCCCGTAACGTCACAAAACGCTTACTTGCTCTGTCACATGCGCCGATTACTCTGGTGGCAGTTCGTGGAGGAGACAGATAATGAACCATAACGTGAAAACCGCGCCGCTGGCTTTGGCCATCGGCCTTGCTGGGACGATGGCAATGGCTGAAAACCGAATTGATACGCAATTGCCCGGTGCGCCGGAATTGGCGGCCTATGGGGATTTGCCCGTGGGCGTGCGGCAATTGGAGATGGTGAACCCCGATCAGATCAATATTCTGGCCATTGATCCCGCAGCACCCAAGCCCGACACGATGCCGATGTACGACCGCCCGCTGACGGTCGAGATGTGGTATCCGGCAGCGCAGGGGGCCAGTGGGGACACCACGTTGAGGGCCTATCTGCGCGATGGCACGACCGAGGTAAGTTTGCAGGGCCGCGCCATGCGTGATGCACAGGCAGCCAGCCCCGATGCGGCCTATCCGCTGGTGTTGATCAGTCACGGCTATCCCGGCAACCGCTTCTTGCTGTCGCATCTGGCAGAGAACATCGCGTCCAAGGGCTATGTCGTGGCCTCCATTGATCATACCGACAGCACCTACCGGACCCAGGCTGCCTTTGGCTCAACATTGGTGAACCGGTCGCTGGATCAGTTGTTCGTGCTGGAAGAGATGGCCAAGATGGGGGCTGAGGGCGGTGATTTTGCAGGGCTTTATGATGCGCAGAACACCGGGTTGATTGGCTATTCCATGGGCGGCTATGGTGCCGTGATCACTGCCGGTGGCGGCGTGACAGAGGCCTCTGTCGGCTATCCATGGGGCGGGCCGCACGGGACGCTTGGCATCCATCAGGCGGGCAGTGAGACGCATAAGGCGCTGCCCGATGCGCGGATCAAGACGGCGGTGGCATTTGGCCCCTGGGGGATGAACACGGGCTTTTGGAATGCCGAAGGCCTGGCAGGCATCGGCATTCCGATGATGTTCATCGCCGGTTCGCAAGACGACGTGTCGCTTTATGAAAATGGGGTGCGGGCGCTGTGGGAGAATGCGTCGAACCTGCCGCATGCGCTGCTGACCTATGAGAACGGCGGCCATAATTCGGGCGCGCCGATGCCAGCCCCGGCAGAGAGCTTTTATTTCAACGCGGACAAGGGCTTTGACATCTCTGAGCATTATACCGATCCGGTCTGGAACACCGCGCGGATGAACAATATCGCGCAGCATTTCGTGACGGCCTGGCTGGATCAGCGGCTGAAGGGGGATGCGGACAAGGCCAGCTATCTGGAGCTGGTCGAGAGTTCCAACGCCGGTGTGTGGTCGATGAACGAGGACGGCACGCCCAAGGAAGACCACAGCTATTGGAAAGGCTTTGCCAAGGGCACGGCCAAGGGTCTGCGCTATGAGGTGAAGGCGGTCGAATAGACCAAAGCCTGAATGGGCAGGCGGGGGGCCATTGGGCCGCCCGCCAACCCGTTTTTTGCGGAAAACGGGTCCCGCCAATGCCAAGAAACGGCTTAGTCGCAGCTGGTGGCAGCGGCGCATTGGGCGCGCTGGGATGCGATCAGTGCGGCGACCGGGGCGGTGTCGGCATACCCTTCGTGGGTGTCGCATAGAATGCCGTGATGCTGGGACAGATGGCTTTGCATCACCGGTATCCATGTGTCACTCACTGCGGTGACCTGTTCGGCAGTATAAAGCAGGTATTCCATGTAATAGCTGTAGGCGGTCAGGCGCAGTGGATCGGTCTTGATGGCGCAATAGTCCGGATCGGCAAAACCGGGTTTGTTCACCGAAAGCGCCACAAATTCACGATATATGTCGCGGGCCGATTGTTCGGCCTGAAGGGCCGCCGACGCCCGCATCTGCCACGGAATGGCGATCAAGGCAGCCAGAGCCACAAGCGCTGTCGTGATGGTGCCCAGGGCCTCAATCGCCGATGCATTGCGGTTCAGCCAGTTCATGCAGGCATCTGCTGGGTGGCGCAATGGATGCCGCCGCCAATTTCGCCCAGGGCATCGACGTTCAGCATCACAATCTCGCGGCCCGGATAATGGCGGATCAGCGCGTCCTTGGCCGCGGCGTCGGTTTCGGGGTCGCCAAACTGTGCGGCGATCACCGCGTCGTTGCAGGCGTAGTAATTGGCATAAGAGGCGACAAAGTCGATCGCCTTGATGCGGCGTCTGTTTGGTTCTGCGATGGTGTCGATCTGCAGGCCGGCAGCCACCAGCGCATCATAGGTGTCCAGGGCTGCAAGGTGGAAAGGGTCGTCCATGTCCGGTTCATCCGGCAGGTTGATCAACACCCGGCCGGGGCCGGTAAACCGGGCCAGGCTGTCGATGTGGTAATCGGTAATATCCTGATCATAGACCCCTTTGGACCAGATCATTTTGTCAGCACCATAAGCGGTTAGCAGGCGTTCCTCAATCTGCGCGCGGCTTTGGCCGGGGTTGCGGTTTGGGTTCACCCAAGAGCTTTCATGGGCCATCAGGAGGCCGTGACCGTCGTGTTCCACGCCACCTGCTTCGCCGGTCAGGCCGCTGGGGACCATGCGCAGGCCCAGCTGTTCGGCGACACGGGCGGCGACCTGACTGTCGCGCTTGTTCACCTGCCGATTGCCCCAGCCGTTGAACTGGATATGGCTGACGACCAGATCCGGGCCTTGATAGGCAAAAAGCGGGCCTGCATCGCGCGCCCAGAGGTCTTCGGTGGGGATATCCCACAGCGCGACCCGGTCACTGAGCCGCTTGCGGGCCTTTGCATGATCGGCGGCGGCGGCCAGCATCACCACCGGTTCAAAGTCGGCGATGGCATTGGCGATATCTGCGATCGTGTCTTGCAGCATGTCCAGAAAGACGCCGTCGGGATGGACCTTGCGGTTGACCGGCCACATCATGAAGGTCTGCGCGTGGCGGTCTTCTTCGGGGGGGACATGGAGCGATGGAGAGGCCATGGCGGGGGACCTGTTCAAAAGGCCAAGGGCCGCAGCCCCCAGCAATAACGCGCGTCGTTGCATCAGAACTCCTGATCGTTGCCGCCACCCTGTTGCCAGGGTTTGACCAGATTGCCGAAACGGGTAAAGCGGCCCTCAAAGCTGAGTTCGACGGTGCCGATGGGACCGTGGCGCTGTTTGCCTATGACGACCTCGGCCTTGCCATGCAGGCGCTCCATCTCTTCTTGCCAGCGCGCCATGGCTTCCAGATCGTGATCGCCGGGCTTTTCGCGCTCTTTGTAGTATTCCTCGCGGAACACGAACATCACCACGTCGGCGTCCTGTTCGATCGACCCTGATTCACGCAGGTCTGACAGCTGGGGCCGTTTGTCTTCGCGGTTTTCTACCTGACGCGACAGCTGCGACAGGGCGATCACAGGAATATCGAGTTCCTTGGCGATGGCCTTGAGGCCCATGGTGATTTCAGAGATTTCGTTGACGCGGTTTTCGCTTTTGCCCGTGCCGCGGACAAGCTGCAGGTAGTCCACGATCAGCACGTCCAACCCGTGGGTCCGCTTGAGGCGGCGGGCGCGTGCGGCCAGCTGGCTGATGGGCAGGGCGGGCGTGTCGTCGATGAACAGCGGACAGGCCTCAAGCGCCTTGGCGGCATCGACGAAACGGCGGAATTCGGTTTCTGTCATGTCGCCAGAGCGGATCTGCTGGGAAGGGATTTCGGCGGCTTCTGACAGGATCCGCGCGGCCAGCTGTTCGGCGCTCATTTCCAGAGAGTAGAACCCCACGACGCCGCCATCTACGGCCCCTTCGGTGCCGTCATGCAAGGTGCCGCGCTTATAGGCCTTGGCGACGTTGAAGGCGATGTTGGTGGCCAGCGATGTTTTGCCCATGGAGGGACGGCCCGCGAGGATCAACAGGTCAGAGCGGTGCAGACCGCCCAGTTTTGCATCCATGTCGATCAGCCCCGTGGACACGCCAGACAGCCCGCCATCGCGTTGGTAGGCGGCATTGGCCACATTGACCGCGTCGGTTACCGCCTTAAGAAAGCTTTGAAATCCGCTTTCTGTCTGGCCTTGTTCTGCCAGTTTGTAGAGTTCCTGTTCGGCCTCGACGATCTGTTCGCGGGGTTCGGAGGAGACATCCATCTGCGCGGCCTTGGCCGAGATGTCGCGGCCCAGCTGGATCAGATCGCGGCGCACCGCCAGATCATAGATCATCTGCGCATAGTCGCGCACCGCAAAGGCGCTGATCGCGGCACCGGCCAGACGGGCCAGGTAGGCGGGGCCGCCCAGCTCCTTGAGGCCCTCATCGTCTTCCATGAAGGCCTTGAGCGTCACAGGAGACGCAAGGTTGTTCTTGGCGATACGGCTGGAGGCGATTTCAAAGATGCGCGCATGGACCGGATCATAGAAATGCTTGGGCCCGATGATGGAGGCGACACGGTCGTAGATGTCGTTGTTGGTCAGGATCGCGCCCAGAAGCTGCTGTTCGGCCTCGATGGAATGGGGCATCGTTTCCGGTGCCTGCACAGCGATATTATTCGCATTCAGCGATGTGATTTCGTTCATTGTTTCACCCGATATGTCCCGGGACGTGCATAGAGGGCGCAGGCCAATGGCGCAAATTGTATGTTTCTGTGGATAAGCGGTGGAAAGCCTAAATCCTACCATATATTGCCCCAAATCTGCGTTCGGGGTCAATATGCAGTGTTTACTTGCGCTTAATTTTTATGTGCTTCTTGCCATGCCTTGGGGGCTTTCAAGAAGGCTTCGACCTCTTTCAAGGTGGCCTCGTCAAAGACGCCCTGGGCCTTTGCCTCTGCCAGTACATCCCACCATGTGCACAGCGCATGCAGGCTGACGCCGTGATCGCCCAGCGTCTTTTCCGTCTGCGGAAAGATGCCGTAGTAAAAGATCACTGCCGTATGCGCACAGGTCGCCCCGGTGTCACGGATTGCGTCCACAAAGCTGAGTTTTGAGCCGCCGTCGGTGGTCAGATCCTCAACCAGAAGAACGCGCTGGCCTTCGGTCATATCCCCTTCGATGCGCGCATTGCGGCCGTAGCCCTTTGGCTTTTTGCGCACATAGGTCATGGGCAGGGCCATGCGTTCGGCAACAAGTGCGGCAAAGGGGATGCCAGCGGTTTCGCCGCCTGCGATATTGTCAAAGGCCTCAAAGCCCACATTCCGCATCACGGTGACGGTCAGAAAATCCATCAGTGTGGCGCGGATCCGGGGATAGGAGATCAGCTTGCGGCAGTCGATGTAGGTCGGGCTGGGCAGACCTGATGCCAGCGTGAAAGGCGTTTCGGCATTGAAATGCACCGCCTTGATTTCCAAAAGCATACGGGCCGTCAAACGGGCCATTTCAGCGGCGTCGGGATAGCTGGTGGGGATCATTTTCTGCTCCGTGCTGGGGGAGGATAGGGATTTACGCGACGGACCAGTTCAGCGGCATATCAGGGTCAAAAACCGTGACGGGGCCGTCTGGCGTGTCGATATGGGGCGGATAGCTGGGGGCCTGGCGGGTCAGGGTCAGCGTTGCGTCATTGACCGGCAGCCCGTAATAGCCCGGACCATTGAGAGAGGTGAAGGCCTCAAGCTGGTCCAATGCGCCGTCCTGTTCAAAGACCTCTGCCAGGATGGACATGGTGTTGGTCGCGGTGAAACAGCCCGCGCAGCCACAGGGCAGCAATTTGTTTGCATCCGTATGGGGGGCGGAATCAGTTCCCAAAAAGAAACGCGCATCACCAGAGGTTGCGGCGGCGCGCAGCGCCAGACGGTGGCTTTCGCGTTTGGCGACGGGCAGGCAATAGTAATGCGGCTTGATCCCGCCAGCCAGGATGTGGTTGCGGTTGATCACAAGGTGATGCGTGGTGATCGTAGCAGCCAGATTGGCGGTGGAGGATTTGACATAGTCCACGGCATCGGAGGTGGTGATATGTTCCATCACCACACGCAGGTCAGGATGGCTGCGCCGGATCGGATCCAGCACGCGGTCGATAAAGACGGCTTCGCGGTCAAAGATGTCGACGCTTGGGTCGGTGACTTCGCCGTGGGTGCACAGCGGCAGTCCGATCTCGGCCATTTTCGCAAGCGTTTTCGAGACGTTATCAAAGTTAGCCACGCCACTGGCTGAATTGGTCGTAGCCCCGGCAGGATAGAGTTTGACCGCGTGGATCAGACCTGCGGCATGGGCGGCTGCCACATCGGCGGGGTCGGTGTCTTCGGTCAGGTAGAGGGTCATCAGCGGCGTGAAATCCGCATCCCGTGGCAGGGCCGCCATGATGCGGTCGCGGTAGGCTGCGGCCTGTGCGCCTGTGACCACCGGTGGCACCAGATTGGGCATGATGATTGCACGGGCAAAATGCGCGGCAGTATGCGGAAGGACAGCGCGCAGCATATCGCCGTCGCGCAGGTGCAGGTGCCAGTCGTCAGGACGGCGGATCGTGAGGCTTTTTGTCATGGATGTTGCGCTAGCACAGCGCCCCGCTCAGGACTAGTCCTGATCTTCGGGATCATCGCGGTGAAGGTCGCGTAATGTGGCCCTGAACCGTCTCATCCGCATTCTGCTGTTCACATTGACGCAGAGCAGTTCAATCAGGTGTTTGCGCTCCTCGCCCTCCAATGCGTCCAGCATATTGCGCAGATAGGGGCGATAGTCGCGGCGGGCACGGTAGAGTTTGGCGAAATGGTTTTCGGTCAATTCATCTGTTGCCGCGGCCTCAAGAATGGTCGCCCAGATGTCCATTTCCAACAGATCGGTCTGCAGGGCATCGCCCATGAACCGCATGCGCAGCTTTGTCACATTTGGCCGTGTGAACAGCGCCGCATGCATGGCGTCCAGTTTTTCGCGCGGATCATAGAAAACATAGGCGCGCTCTGCGGCCTCCAGCATGTCGGGGGCGTATCCATAGCGCGTGGAAAAGTCGTGAATGCGCATGTCGGTAAAGCGGTTGTCCCATTCGGTCAGGCGCGGATCAAGCGTGGCCTGCGGCTGGATCGCGATCACGGTGGCCCCGGGCGATGCCACGGAATAGGCCGCAGCAGCATAGGCGCAGGGACCCGCGCCATAAAAGATCACCTGGTCGAATTCGTCAAAGAAACCATCGTCGATCAACCGGTCGAAATAGGCATAGACAGAGGGATCGCGGAACCATGTATCGCCATCACTGGTCACGCAAAGAGAGGACCAGCCAAGCTGCTTGAGCATGTCCCAGCCCAAGGGCTGTCCCAGCTCAGAAAGGGCCTGAATGCCTTGCAAGGTCTCGAAACTGACCAGCAGGGTTGCGCCTTCTTCCATGAAAATGGCGTGATGACGTTTGCCCAGAGGCTGAAGATAGCCATCCTCATCGGCAATCTGCTCGACCTGATGCAGCCATTGCTTGGTCGGTAGATCCGCCAAAGAGCTGTCTAGTGTAGGCATTTTATCCGTCACTGCCACGTCCTCACATCACGTACCGCCTGTTTCTAGGTGCGACTTGATATGGGGTTTATCAATGCAATGCGGCAGAAATGGGGAAATTAAGTATGAATTTTCTGTCAATGCGCGCCTTGGGACATCTGGCAGATCACCTGTCGGTCTGCCCATTGAAACCGGGCAGGGGCAAGGGGGCAGGGTTTTGCGAAAGCACCTTAGTTTCGGCTATTGGCAGGGTCACTTTGCGCATGCTGGATCAGGAATTTTGCGGCACTCGGGCTGACCGGCCGGCTGGAGGAGGTCATCAGCAGACGGCCGAACAGGGCGCGAAAGGGTTCTTGGCGCAGCAGTTCGGCAAAACGGTTCTTGCGCCATTGGACCGCTTGGTCATGCAGCCGGGCCAGAACAGGATCTGATTTGAGCCGGTCCAGTTCGGCGGCCCTTTGCGGGGCAAGGGCGTGGATAGAGGTGTCTTCATCCGTGTTGAAGTTGCGTTCGACAAAATAGTCGAGCCCCAAGAGGTCCTCGCTATGGACCGCGCGGCCGCGATCGGCCTTGAGCACATAGGATTCCAGCGCGCCCAGCGGGTAGTGATTAAGCTGCACAAGACCGTAGTTGTTCTGGCCGTAGTTTGAGAAAATCCGCTTGGTGGTGAAGTCATCGGGCAGGGCGCGGCCGCTGCCGTCGAACCACCGGGCGCGCGGCAGCTTTGCTGCATCCGCGTCGCGGGGGCGGTGGACGCCGGGCTTTTTGTAGGTGCCGTCGTTGCGGTAGAGGGTCTTGAACATGGCCGCGCGCCAGGGCCACTGCATGATAGTGGGCGCGCAGCGGGTAAAGGTTTCGGTCACGGGCGCATCGGCATAGCGCACCTGACCAGAGGTGCCAAACAGCCGCCATGTCAGGGTGATGGCGCTGGCATCGGGCAGGGCTGCATGTAGGGCCTGCAGCGTATGATCGCCTGTATGGATATTGACAAATTCATCCACATCCAGCGGCAAGATCCATTCGGCCTGTTTGACCTGGGCAAGCGAGGCTGCCTGTTTCAGCGCGGTGAACTGGATACCGCCGCGATCATAGGGGCCGTCATTGCGCAGATGGGTCAGCAGCCCCATTTCCGCCAGCCGGTCCAGCATCAGATCGGTGCCATCGGTGCAGGCATTGGAGAAGACGACAAAATCGTCAAATCCCGCGGCGCGGTGGTGGGCCAGCCATTCCAGCAAAAAGGCTGCTTCGTTTCGGACGCAAAGGAGGGCGAGATGGGTCATCTACCACTCTTTGCGAAAGGCAAGGACCTTGCCCTCGGAGCCGCGATGATAATAGGCAAGGCCTGCATCCATAAAGGCGCGAAAGACGGCATTGATCCCGTCAGGGCCGATCCATTGGGGATGGGTTTCGATGATGGCGGCGCGCAGCCCGGTCAGGTCCAGTTGCGGGATCAGATTGGCCTCTGCCCCTTCGATGTCGCAGATCAGCAGGTTGGGTTTGATCTTGGCAAAGGTTTGTCCGGCGTTGAGCACATCCACCTTGACGGATGGCGGGTTCACTTCGCCCTCCAGCAGGTCCAGCGAGGAGCCCAACATCGGATCGCGCAGATAAAAATCCACGCTGCCTTTCCTGGGGCCCAGGATGGCATTGGTGACATGGGCATTGGTCACGCCATTGGCGGCATGAACCGCGTGGATATAGGGGATCAGGTTTGGGTTGGCTTCAAAGACATGGACCGATTTGACCGCGCGTTTGGTTGCCACCAGCGTGGACATATAACCAATACCGCCGCCCAGTTCGACCACGACGTCATCCTTGCGCACCACCCGCAAAGCGGCCTGAGTTTCCTTGCGTTCGTAGTTTTCGGTGCGCAGCAGACGGCGGATCTTGCCCTGCATGATATTGGGGTCCTTGGGGAATTTCATGCCGCGTGAGCGCACAAAGCCCCGGTCCGCTTCTGTGGGTATGTCGCCGTCCATGTCCTAACTTTCCATATCGAGAGACAGGGCATAGGCCACGCGCTCTGTCTCGTTCAGTTTTACGTCCAGGGCCTGCTGATACAGGTCAGCAAATTCCGGCATGTCGTGCAATTCCGCGGCCTTGGCCCGGTGCCAGTCCAGACCGTTTTGATGCGCCTGTTTCAGGGCGCTGTCCTGCATCAGGCGGTCGTATTCGCGGCGCAGGCGGGGGATGTTGCGCTTGATGGTGAGGTCGCGGAAATCTGACCAATCCATGCGGATCCAATAGTTGATCCCGATGGAGCGGTCCACATGCAAGGCGCGGCCGCGCTGGCGCTTGATCAGAAAGCTGTCGGCAGAGCGCAGCGCATAGTGGTTGAGTTGCAGCAGATCATAGCCCACGTTCTTTTTCGATGACCGCCAGCCATTGTGGGCTGCATCGCGGGTCATGTCCTGGCCCGAGCCGTTGACCCATTTCACGCGCCTTTCCATATCCTTGTGAAGCTTGTTGGGGCGGTGACAGGACATCTTGGCATAGGCACCGATGTTGCGGAACATTGTCTTGAACCCCCAGACCGTATGTGGCTTTGGGCAATATTTGGGCGCGCAGCCGTCAAACTGGTCAATGACGAATGCATCTGACAGCTGGGTCACCCCGTTGTGACCAAACAGCCGCCATGTCATGGCGACATTGGTGGCATCTGGGACCGCGGCAAAGAAATCATCCAAGGTGCCATTGCCGGTGCGCACATTGATGAATTCATCCACGTCGATGTGGATGATCCATTCGGCATTCTGGATCACGGGTTCCTTGAGCGCCTTGTTCAGCGCGTGCTGCTGGGGGGAATTGCCCTTCCAGTTGTCATTGTTGCGGTGCTGGACGATGCCCATTTCCATCAACCGCCCCAGGATCGCATCAGTGCCGTCGGTGCAATCATTGGTGTAGATCAGGAAATTGTCGATGCCGATGGCGCGGTGATAGGCGATCCATTCAAGAATATAGGGCGCCTCGTTCTTCATGCAGCCGACGATGACATTGCCGCTGCTGCCGGCATTCAGGACACGGGGGGGCATGGGGGTATAGGGCGGCTCAAGCGCGTGTTCATCCACGGCGCCAAAGTTGTTATGGGGCCTGAACATCGTCGACAGAACCATCTGGTGGTTGACCTTGACCCGGTTGAGCAACAGTTCTTTCTCGGCAAGGGTTTGTGGGTCCGTGCCGCGCGCACTTAGCAGGCGGTCGAATTTCGCGCTGGCCTGATCTGCGGCTTTGGCCTCGGCTTGTTTGTGCGCGATGGGCGTCGCGGTCTTTTGAAGGCCATGGGCAAAGGCCGTCAGATATTGGGTCGCGCGAAAGCCCATCGTGGGCTCCGCTTCGGTCCAGGGCGTTGTGGGGGCGTCCGGGGTCAATGCCGTGGCAAGGTCGGGGAAACGGGTGATCAAGTCTGCATTGTCGGCCTTGAAATGATCACTGACAGCGCTCAGGCTGCCCGGCTCGATGGGGGCTCCGGGAACGCGTACGTTCCTGTGCACCTGGCTCCAGGCCTCGCGCGAGATCACGATTTGTTTGACCTGGCTGTAGCGGATCAGCACATCGTTCATCTGCCGCATCCGCGCCAGCGATGCCGCAGGTTCGGGGCTGAACAGCGGGTCTGGCTCTGCTTTGCCAAAACTGTTGCCGATGCCAAGGCTGGCGCAGACCTCTGCCATGCCCGCCTCTGTGTTCAGCGTGTTCAGATCCAGCGGGCGCAGCTGAACAGTGCCGGTGCCAAATTGCTTTTCCCAAAATCCCAGCAGGCATGCGTAGTCAAGCCAGAAGGGCGGACAGTCTATATCGTTGAAAATGCCGTAAAATGGTTCATTCTCACCGCGCAGGTCCAATGCGGCCTGCCACCAGTTGTCGGTACCCGCCAGCGCCAGTTCGCGGTCCAACCCGTGCCGCCGCCCCTCAAGTACCGCGTAAATGTAATGTTCCACCAACAGACGGGCCTGTTCTTCTACGTGGGCCACGATCCGGATTTCGCTGAAATAGGGGGTCAGCAGGGCCTGAAGGCGTGCCAGTTCGGCGGGATGGTACAGCAAGCTGCCCAGCTGCGCCGAGGCCAGCACCACATGATCAGACCTGAGTTCCGGCACTTCCCTTTGGAACAGCGCGTGGAATTCAGCCGTCAGCGTATGCTGCACCAGCGGATTGTCCAGCCCCCGCTTGTAGCGCAGGATGCCCACTTCTTGTGCCTGCGCACAGGCCGCATAAAGCCGGACATGGTTCCAGTCAGGCGCGGCGATGCCTGCCTTGGCCAGGGGGGCGGCCTTTTGCTGGAACAGGCTGCGAAACCGCATGGCGGCCTTTTCGGTGGGACCAATGAACAGGGTCAGGCGGGGGGCCATCAGGTCAGCCTTCCTGCCGCGTGGGGTCAGCCTTGTCGGGGTTTTCATTGGCTTTGCCCCACCACGGCAGATCCAGCTTTAGAAAATGGCTGATTTTGGTCTGCACATCGGGGTCTTCCAATTCATAGGCCAAGAACTGTGATGACCCTCTGAACATCCTGTCGCAAAAGGCATAATGCCCCTCAATCCAGCGCGCCAGATCAGAGACAGAACCGCCATAGGGGCGCGGCAGACCGGGCACATCCGCCTGGGGCAGACGCCGTTTGCCCAGGTTGTTCCAATTCATCATGGAATTGGCCACTTTCGCAGGATCGCGCAGCGACAGCACAAAGCGGACATCGGGGTGATGACGCTCAATCGCCGCCAGAATGCCGCTGTCGGTCTGCGGCCAAAGGCTGAGATGTTTGTTCACCGCGTTCATTTCAGTAATGGCCTGAAACTGGCCCAGACGCGCCAGAGGATCGCCACTGTCAAAATAATCCTCGTAGATCAGAGGGGCGAGCAGCTGGTCATGCAGGTCTGGGTTATCGGTCTCATGCCGACGGATCCGCCAGTCGGCCACCGCAAGCCCCGCGTGGCGCAGGGCATGGGCAAATGTCGTGGTGCCCGATTTGGGCAGGCTGAGGCTGATGATGGGGCCAATCGTGATCGTGCTCATAAAAGGTTCAACTCCTGCAGCAGCGCGGTTTCTGCGGCCGAATAGGGCGGGGCCTGGCGCAATTGCGCCCGCATCTCGCGAAAGCTGTCTTGCGCCAGCAATTGATCGCGCTTTTCAATGTGGCATGAGACGGCTTCGGCATGCAGGGCGCTGATGCCTTCCAGTGCTTTCAGACGGTCCATTTCAGCCCGCAGGGGGGCCTCATAGCGCAGGATCGAATTGTCGAAATAGGCCGGATCATTGCGTTCGCGCCAATAGCTGTCGTCAAAGGCGCGGTTCTCGCGGTTGACATCGCCGCGGTCGTTCTTGACCAGGTAGCTGTCCAGCGACCGCAGCGCATAGTGGTTCAGCGTTGCATGGGCGCGTGCGCCCCGCGCGGGAAAGGCGCGAATGCGGCGCTTGATTGCGGCCTTGCGAAAGGGCGGTGGCACGGGGCGGCCAGATCCATCGGTCCAGACGGGCCTGGATTTGGTATCGTCATGGAACGGACGATGTGCGCCGAAATACTCAGTGGGAAAATCCTGCCGCACCAGGCTTTTGACCTCGATCGCCGTGTCCGCGCCCCAGATGTCGGGATTATGGCTGCGCAAAAACTGCGTGATCACGGGCTGATCAACAAAATCCTCAATGCCGTCATTTGCCATGAACTGAAAGCTGACAGAGATCGCTTGCGGATTGCCGCAGGCCGCGATCAGGGCAGGCAGGCTGTGATCGCCCACATGGATGTTGATGAATTCGTCTACATCCGCGATCCAGACCCAATCTGCCTGCTTTACCAGCGGATGCCGCCGCGCCGCCTTGAGCGCCTGCATCTGATAATTGCGGTTGGTCGCGGGGTTGGGCAGATGGGCAACGATGCCATGATCCTGCAGGCGGTCCAGCATCCGGTCCGTCGCATCGGTGCAATCGTTGGAATAAAACAAAAAATCCGTCACGCCGATGACACGGTGAAAGGCAATCCACTCCAAAAGGAACGGGCCCTCGTTCTTGACACATGTGACGGCAGTGATGCGCATATCAGGCATCACCCCGCGCTGCACAGGAGGGTCGGAACTGTTTCATGTCTGCCTCTGGGCACAGGATGCAACATGCCCCGCGCCTCTCTTTTGTTGGTTTTATTATGGCAGCGAGGGCGAATCACGTCAATCAATCATCACCCGATGCAGGGCTGCGTGGCAATTCCGCAAAGGTCTGCCCTTGACCCCGATCCCCGCAAATGCACTTTTGACCAAAGGGGAGAACAATATGACAGACATATCCAGCATCGATGCCGTGCAAAAGATGCTCAGTGAACAGGGCTACATCTGCGATCGCGCCTTGGGGACGGTCGTGTTCTTGAGCCTGACACTGGGCCGCCCCTTGTTTCTTGAGGGCGAGGCTGGTGTGGGCAAGACAGAGATTGCCAAGGCCCTTGCAGCAGGGCTGAACCGCAAGCTGATCCGCCTGCAGTGCTATGAAGGGCTGGATGCCTCTTCGGCGGTCTATGAATGGAACTTCCCCGCCCAGATGGTGGCCATCCGCACCGCGGAGGCCACGGGCAGCGCGGATCAAAAGGCGCTGACAACGCAATTGTTCAGTGACGACTTTCTCATCGAACGCCCGCTTCTGGAAGCCATGCGGCCGGACGAAAACGGCCCCCCGATCCTGCTGATTGACGAATTGGACCGCACCGATGCCCCCTTTGAGGCCTTTTTGCTCGAAGCGCTGAGCGATTTTCAGGTCACTATCCCCGAGATGGGCACGATCAAGGCACCCGAGCCCCCGATCGTGATCCTGACGTCGAACCGCACCCGCGAAGTGCATGACGCCCTCAAGCGCCGCTGCCTCTACCATTGGGTTGATTACCCCAATTTCGAACGCGAAATGGATATCCTCCAGGCCCGCGCCCCAGAAGCCAGCGAAAACCTCAGCCGCGAGGTCGTGGCATTCGTTCAGCAGTTGCGCACCGAAGACCTGTTCAAGAAACCCGGCGTGGCCGAAACCATCGACTGGGCCAAATGTCTGCTGGCCCTGGATGTCATCACCCTCAGCCCCGAGGTCATCGCCGATACGCTGGGTGCGATCCTGAAATATCAAGACGACATCGCCAAACTGCACGGCTCGGAAGCCAAGCGCATCCTTGATCAGGCCAAAGCCAGCCTGGCCCCGGCATGATCCTCTTTTTGGCCCTATATCCCTCGGAGGTTTGGAGGCAGAGCCTCCAATCAGCCATTCATGGCTGAACTTCCCCCCCTGGAGCTGCCCGATAACCCCAAGCTGGCAGGCAATATCACCCATTTCGCCCGCGCGTTGCGGCGCGCGGGCCTTCCGATCGGGCCCGGCCGCGTGATCGACGCCATTCGCGCCGTTGAGGCGGCAGGCTTTAGCGAGAAACGGGATTTTTACTGGACGCTGCACGCCTGTTTCGTGAACCGGCCCGAGCATCGGACGGTCTTTGCCCAGCTCTTTCGGCTGTATTGGCGCGATCCGCGATACCTGGAGCATATGATGGCAGCCATGCTGCCTGCCATTCGCGGCGTGCAGGAGGACCGGCCGGCGCAGGCTGCGGAAAAACGTGCCGCCGAGGCACTGCTGGATGGCGCAGAGGCACCGCCGCAGGATCAAGAGCAGGACAGCCGGGATGAGGATGCGCTGATAGAGGTGGATGCCAGCCTGACCATGTCGGCGTCAGAACGGCTGCGCAATCTGGATTTTGAACAGATGAGCCTGGCCGAGATGGCCGAGGCCAAGCGCATGTTGGCAAAGCTCGCTCTGCCGGTCAAACCCTTGCCGTCGCGGCGGGCCCAGATGTCGGCACGCGGCCAGATTGATGCGGCCCGCTCCATGAGGGCGGCCTTGCGGCGGGGTGGCGAGATGGACAGCCTGGCCTTCAAAAAGCCGCGCCCGCGCTATCCCAACCTCGTGGTGCTTTGCGATATCTCGGGGTCCATGAGCCAGTATTCGCGCGTGATCTTGCACTTTCTGCATGCGGTCAGCAATGCACGCGGAGGGGCTTGGGCGCAGGTGCATGCCTTTACCTTCGGGACACGTCTGACCAATATCACCCGGCATCTGGCCACACGCGATGTGGACGCCGCACTTGCCGCTGCTGGGGCTGAGGCGCAGGACTGGGAAGGGGGCACGCGGATCGGGGCCTGCCTTGAGACCTTCAACCGCGATTGGTCACGCCGGGTCATGGGGCAGGGCGCGGTGGTCTTGTTGATCACCGATGGGCTTGACCGGGACCGGCCCGAAGATCTGGCGCGCCAGATGCAAAGGTTGCATCTGACGGCCCGGCGGCTGATCTGGCTGAACCCCTTGCTGCGCTGGGATGGTTTTGCCCCAAAGGCCGCAGGGATCAAAGCGATGCTGCCGCATGTGGATAGTTTCCGCGCAGGCCATTCGATTGCGTCGCTGGAGCAATTGGCGGCCGTGATTTCGCGCCCCGATGATGTGGGCGAGAAGACGCGGTTGATGGCGGCCGTCCAACAGCCCTGAGGCGGAGATGCCAGGGGCTGTGCGCGTTCAGACTGAGGGGAAGGGCGCTGCGGGACCCTCCAAAACCAAAAGGTTCCGAAGCCACCCTTGCCTGATAGGGCGACATCCGTTTGCCAAGTAAAATAGCCGTCTCCCGCCCAGGCGGGTCCCTCGGCGATTTTTCTTGGCAAACGCACATCGCCCTGTCCGCCTGTGCTCAGGCAAGGGCGGCTCCGAAACCAGATGGTTGGTCTGAAGCGTTGCTGGGGAGGCCGGATCGGGCGTTTGCCGGAAAACGTCAGGGGATGATGCCTTAGGCGAATGTGTCCTCGAAGGTCTGGCGGTAGGTGGCCGAGAGATCAGCAAGGGGGGCCGAGAGTGCGCCGAAGCTCACGTCGCTGCCGCCGAATTTCCCCACGGCTGTCAGGGTCAGCCCCGCCGCTGCGGCTGCTGACATCAGGGCTTCGGCCTGATCGAAGTTGCAGGCGATCAGGTAGCGGGCCTGATCCTCGCCAAACAGGGTCGGGGTGTCCGCCGCATCCAGTGTCACGCCAACGCCGGCGGCTTCGGCCAGTTCAAAGGCGGCAAGGGCAAGGCCACCATCGCTGAGGTCGGTGCAGGCTTTGATCATCTCGCGATTGGCGCGGATGAAATCGCCATGGGCGCGTTCTGCGTCAAGGTCGACAGGGGGGGCGTCGCCTTCGGTGCGGCCAAAGACAACTGCCAGCAGGGCCGATTGGCCCAGATGCCCCATGCTGTCGCCCAGGACCAGTGCGACATGGCCATCGCGCACGTCACAGCCGATGATCTCATCGGGGTGGCTGATCAGGCCGACCGCGCCGATTGTCGGGGTGGGCAGGATCGCTGATCCGTCCGTTTCATTGTAGAGGGAGACGTTGCCAGAGACGATGGGCATGTCCAGTGCCGCAACCGCCGCACCGATACCTTTGATGGCCCCTACGAATTGGCCCATGATATGTGGTTTTTCGGGATTTCCGAAGTTCATGTTGTCGGTGGTGGCCAGTGGTTTGGCCCCAACGGCTGTCAGGTTGCGGTAGGCTTCGGCCACGGCCTGTTTGCCGCCCTCAAAGGGGTTGGCCTGCACATATCGCGGCGTCACATCTGAGGTGAAGGCGATGGATTTATCCGTGCCGTGGACGCGGATGATGCCTGCGCCGATGCCGGGCGTGCGCGCGCTGTCGCCCATGACCATCGTGTCATATTGTTCAAACACCCAGTTCTTGGCCGCATAATTCGGATCTGAGATCAGCGCCTTGAGACCGTCGATCGGATCAACGCCCGGCACATCGGCCAGCGGTTCGGCGGCCGGTGTTTCCAGCCATGGGCGGTCATATTCGGGGGCGGTTGAGGCCAGTTTGGACAGGGGCAGGTCGGCTTTGACCTCGCCGTTGAGGACAATCAGGAAACGGTCCTCGGCCAATGTCTCGCCGACGATGGCGAAGTCTAGGTCCCATTTGTCGAACACGGCTTTGGCTTCGGCTTCCAGCTCTGGTTTCAGCACCATGAGCATGCGTTCCTGGCTTTCGGAGAGCATCATCTCGTAGGCGGTCATGTTTGCCTCGCGGACGGGCACTTTTTCAAGGTCCAGACGCACGCCAAGGCCGCCCTTGTCGCCCATTTCCACCGCAGAACAGGTCAGACCGGCGGCACCCATGTCCTGAATGGAGATGACGGCACCGGTAGCCATCAGCTCAAGCGTGGCTTCCATCAGGCGTTTTTCGGTAAAAGGGTCGCCCACCTGTACTGTGGGGCGCTTTTCCTCGATCGTGTCGTCGAATTCCGCAGAGGCCATCGTGGCACCGCCGACACCGTCACGGCCGGTCTTGGCACCCAGATAGACGACGGGCATGCCGACGCCGGAGGCTGCGGAGTAGAAAATCTTGTCTGCATCCGCGAGGCCCGCGGCAAAGGCGTTAACAAGGCAGTTGCCGTCATAGGCCTTGTCAAAGCGGACCTCGCCGCCGACTGTTGGCACGCCAAAGCAATTGCCGTAGCCGCCGACACCTGCCACCACACCATGCACCAGCTGGCGCGTCTTTGGGTGATCGGGGCGGCCAAAGCTGAGCGAGTTCATGGCGGCAATCGGCCGCGCGCCCATGGTGAAGACATCGCGCAGGATGCCGCCCACACCTGTGGCAGCCCCCTGATAGGGTTCGATATAGGAGGGGTGGTTATGGCTTTCCATCTTGAACACCAGCGCCTGGCCATCGCCGATGTCGATGACGCCTGCGTTCTCGCCGGGGCCGCAGATGACCTGGGGGCCGGTTGTGGGCAGGGTGCGCAGCCACTTCTTTGAGGACTTGTAGGAGCAATGTTCGTTCCACATGGCCGAAAAGATGCCCATCTCTGTATAATTGGGCGCGCGGCCAAGAATTGCGTTCACTTCGGCATATTCATCTGGCGTAAAGCCATGTGCGGCGATCAAATCTGTGGTGATGGCTGGCTCTTGCATGCGACTTTCGTCCCCCGATCTGCGATGGCCCGTGTATTAGAGTAAGGCAAGGCGGGGGAAAAGGGCAAAGCGGTGGTTTTGCCCCCTATCTGTCTTCTTGTTTTCCGGTATCGCCGGGCTGCATATTCTGCGCGGCTTGGGTGGCGGCGGCGGATATGGCGGCTGTATCCTCTGGGGTGAGGTCATGGGCATTTGCCATGCTGGGCAGGGCCACGCGCACTTCGCGGCGGGCAAATTCGATCCCGTTTGCTGCGAAGTCCTTGTTCACGCGATTAAAAATCTCTTTGCGGATCATGAATTGCTTGCCGGGTTTGCACATGAACTTGCCGCGGATCACCATGCCCACCTCATCCATCTCAAGCACGCCTTGGGATTTGAACGGCTGCAGGAAATCGCCCTCAAATTCGGGCGCGGCCAAGAGATCCTGGCCGATGGTCTTGAATATTTTCTTGATCTTGATGGGGTCACTGTCGAAGGGGACAGTAAAGCGCAGCTTCATGATGACCCAATCGCGGGAATAATTGGTGATCTTGGGAATCTCGCCATAGGGAATTGTATGCACCGGCCCTTTGTGATGGCGCAGCTGCATGGAGCGGATCGAGATTTTTTCGACCGTGCCCATGGTGCCCTCAACGATAACATATTCACCAACCCTGAAGGCGTCATCGACCAGAAAGAAAATCCCTGACACCACATCGGTCACCAGTTTCTGCGCGCCAAAACCAATGGCCAGACCGACGATACTGGCACCGGCCAGCAGCGGGGTTGTATCGACCCCGATGTTGCTGAGCCCCAAGAGCAAGAACAGCGTCACGATAAAGGTTCGTGCGACCAGCAGGATCAGCGGCAAGACCGTGGACAGGCGCGACCCCCCCGCGCCGCCGCCGTCGCCGCCGACCTCTTGTTCATCGGGGAAATAGCCCGACGCGGTCTGCTCTGCGGCCAGTTTGCGGTTGATCATCAGGGAGACAGCTTCATAAAGCAGATAGCCGATGGACATGATGATCATGAATTCAAGGATCGACGCGGCAAAGCGTTCGCCCACGCCCGCAGTCGCGATGGAGGTGGCGCTCATGCCCCAGAAATCAGCGATGGACAGCACCACGATGGCAAAGATCACCACGCGCCCGATGCGGATATAGGCACGTTTCGACGAACGATAGGCGCGTTCGGCCACGGGGCCTTCGCCGGTCATGGCAGGGGTCAGGTGGCGCACCATGCCACGAATGGCAGTGTCCATGGCCGGGGCGAAAATCAGCAAGATCAATGTTTTATAATGCGGTGCGCTGGCCAGAAGGTCAAAGTTGCCATAGCTGACCACGATATTGATGATCCACCAGACGGCGACGAACATAAAGATCGATGCATAGGGAAACAGCCGTGCGGCGCGGTCTTCCATCGGGGTGACATCAGGGTCTGAGCCGCGCATCATGGTGGTTGATGCCTCGCGGTAGCGCCAGAAGATCGCGATGAGATAGATGTGCAGGGCCAGGTTGAGCCAGAAACCGATGCGGGTTTCCTCCATTGAGACGCCATTATTGGCGTTGAACGTGCCGATGGCCGCCGAAAAACCCAACAGCAGGGCGATCCAGAACTGATGGAAACAAAAGGCGCGCGCGCTTTTGGTGTCGACATTCAGCAGGCGGTATTCGGGGTTCATCGGGGCAAAGAGGAAAAAGGCAATCGCCAGCATGAAACGGGGAAAGCCGATGAGGTAGATGCCAATCAGCTGTACTGTCGGAAACAGCATTTCGGGCAGGATCAGCCCGCCGGTGGTGCGGGCGGCCAGCACAAAGATCACGACGGCAATTACCTGCGTTGTCAGGCGTTGGGCCAGCAGCTGGACGGTCTCGCGCAGGGTTATGTTATCCGGGTCTGCGGGTGGCAGAATGCGCCAGCTGCGGGTCAGGCGCCGGAATATGGTTTCTGCAATGGCACCCACGCCAAAGACAATGGCCATATATCCCAACAGGCGCAGCAAACCGCCGCCGCCGCCGATACGTTCATAGAAAGTGGAGAAGGCCCGGGCTTGGCCGCTGATCAGGGCCGGAATACGCTTGATCGGGACAACCACAGACTGCCAGGCCCCTTCGGTCGCATGATACAGCAGCTCTGATGGTCCGCTTGCGGCCTTGGCGCTTTGGGCTTCGGCCTGAATGTTGAGTTGGTCCAGCAGCAATGCGCGGACTTCGCTGTCAGACAGGCGAGAGATCAGCGCATTTGCCGTATCGGGTGTCAGGGGATCGGGAATTCTGGGCGCGTCCTGGGCCGGGGCAGAGCTGCCCAGGCTGAGCTGTGCCTGTACCGGCG
>Ga0208544_10000858_pt1 | contig 22208 bp, 21 predicted proteins | sample DEB08_DNA_9_FD_184526 | JGI IMG/M metagenome (GOLD analysis project Ga0208544, IMG submission 184526) | Aqueous microbial communities from the Delaware River and Bay under freshwater to marine salinity gradient to study organic matter... | ecosystem: Environmental > Aquatic > Marine > Coastal ... | reverse complement strand
TCAAGAATAGCGCGTGCCTGCTCTTCTGAAAGATTATAGGTGCCGTCTTCATTCAACTTGTGTCGCGGGTCGTCAATTAATTGAACCAAAGGAGCAACATCTTTTGCGTCCCAGCGTCTCTCCATCAATTGCATTCGTGCGGTAGCTGGATCAGGAGCTGCGCGAATTAGCTTAATGACCTCATCAATATTGGCAACCGCTATGGCCAAACCAACCAACACATGAGCCCGCACACGTGCCTTATTCAGCAAGAACTTTGTGCGGCGGGTGATTACTTCTTCACGGAAAGCAACAAAACAACGAAGCAGATCCAGAAGGTTCAACTGCTCAGGCTTGCCACCGTTAAGAGCAACCATATTGCAGCCAAATGATGTTTGCAGCGGCGTATACCTATAAAGCTGGTTCAGCACCACATCCGGAACCGCATCGCGTTTCAATTCGACGACTACACGATAACCGGATCGATCTGACTCGTCTCTGATATCTGAAATACCTTCAAGGCGCTTGTCGCGAACCAGTTCGGCAATCTTCTCGATCATTGAAGCCTTATTTACCTGATAAGGAACTTCAGTAACGATGATCGCCTGACGGTCTCCGCGAATGGTCTCAAAATCGACCTTACCGCGCATCAGCACCGAACCCCTGCCCGTTTCATAGGCTGAGCGAATACCGCTACGGCCCATGATTAATCCGCCTGTAGGGAAATCAGGCCCAGGAATAATCTTGATCATTTCCTCAAGATCAATAGCCGGATTTTCAATCATGGCTATCGAGCCATCGATCACTTCGCCCAGATTATGCGGCGGAATATTGGTAGCCATACCAACGGCAATACCCCCAGCACCATTGACCAGGAGGTTGGGGAATTTGGCAGGGATAACAGAAGGTTCGCGCTCGGAGCCATCATAGTTATCTCTAAAATCAACAGTGTCCTTGTCGATATCAGTCAGCAATTCATGGGCAACTTTTGCCAAGCGCGACTCGGTGTAGCGCATGGCAGCTGCTTTATCGCCATCGATCGAACCAAAGTTACCCTGACCATCAACCAATGGCACGCGCAACGAAAAGTCCTGCGCCATACGAACCATTGAATCATAGATCGCGGTATCACCATGAGGGTGATATTTACCGATAACATCACCGACAATGCGGGCTGACTTGCGGTATGGTTTGTTCCAGTCATAACCGTTTTCGTGCATTGAATACAAAATTCGGCGATGCACTGGCTTCAGGCCGTCACGGGCATCAGGCAGTGCCCGGCTCACGATAACACTCATCGCATAATCAAGGTAAGATCGGCTCATTTCCTCGATAATGGAAATTGGCTTGATTAAAGAACGACCACCGCCACCATTTTCAGGTTCATCGGGCATATTTGTTTCGTCTGACAAGAGTAGTCCCCATCCATTTTGATTTCGGAAACCTTATCAGATTCGGCCATCAAAACCAAATATCAGGCAGTCGGAAATAGAATATTTACGTAATGATTTCAGTGAGTTAAAAACAAATTTGGATTAATACGCCCAATAATCAAACAATCCGCAGCTATTTACCAATTTCCAAGAGAATCGCAGAAGAATCATCGCTCTGCTTATAGCGCGGAAATTGAACGGCCGTTGGATCAATCAACCGTTCAACGCGTCTGATCTCTGCTTGAATTTGGGCGATGCCTTTTGTTCTGATGGCCTCAATAAGCCCATCCTGATTATATAAATTATAGCTTTCAGATACAGCAGAAAACCCATCTGACATGAGCAGAACAGTCTTGATTTCAGGCAACGGCAAAGCCACTGTAAGAACATGATCCGCAGCTTCTGGAACTAGACCTAGCGTCCACACGCCACTTGCTGGCGTATTGCTAAGGTTCCTTTTCTGCCGCAGTTTTGCAATAATCTCAGGACTGCGAATGACCTCTTTATGTTGAGCGTTATGGGATACATCACCCTGAGCCGAGATGCGCTCACGCTCGCGATTATTAGGAAGCGCTGAAAATCGCTCGATATAGCCGTCCGACATCTCTATATAAGCAACACAATCACCTAGCCCTGATATCTCCAGCAAATCATTTTGCAGTCTCGCCATAATAAAACTTGCCGTTGGCCAAGCATATCTCGGCGCATCAATCTTGTTTGTCCCCAAACTTACATGAGCCAATGCATGGGTATTAACTTCACGAACCAGTTCTCTAACAGGATCATCAGCACGTCCGTTTAGAAAATGCTCAACGCCAAATTTTGCAATCCATTGGGCATCACTATCCGTTTCATTGACCAGACGCTCATCAGCAAGGCCCGTAGCGCCGTCTGCAACAACTGCAACACGATCATCAAATCCTATCCAATCATCATTGGGCTTGGTGTTGTCAGCGCTTCCAGCTTCCCGTATGTGATCAATAATATTAAATTTCATCAGTTAGATGTATCCCGCTTGCAAATCGTAAGGTTGACCTAGCCATGCCAAGTTATGACGCAATCCTCAATGCTTTTATTACATTGTTTGTAACCGTTGACCCGATTGGCAATGCTCCATTATTTTTAGGTCTTACGGCTGGAATGGTGGCCGCGGACCGGCGAGCAGTAGCATTTCGCGGTGTCCTGATCGCATTTTTTATCCTGACCTTGTTTGCAATAACAGGAACGAAAATTCTTGATGCTATGGGAATTACCATCGGGGCGTTTCGAATGGCGGGTGGTCTGCTGTTATTCTATACGGCTTTTGAGATGATTTATGCCAAACGTCAGGAACGCAAGGAAGAAACCTCCCAATCCGCAATCAAGGATAAAATCGCGAACATTGCTGTATTCCCATTGGCAATACCATTGATTTCAGGCCCGGGAACAATTTCTGCAACCATTCTCTTATCATCTGAAATGTCGGTGGTTGGCGGGACGCAGGCTTGGACAGGAACTTTGGTCCTAATCGGGGTTATTGGCGCACTGATGATTTTAACGGGTGCCGTTCTGTTCGCAGCCGAAGTATTTGACAAATATTTGGGTAATACAGGCCGAATGGTTTTAACGCGCCTTTTGGGTGTGCTGTTAGCCGCCCTCTCGGTTCAATATGTGGCTGATGGTGCAAAGGCCTTATTCGGCTAAGGCTTATTGTGGCAGGTCAACAACCATTTCCTTGCCGCCATATTCATGCACACTGTCATGGGCGCGAATAGTCACCTGTGATACCGACTCTGGAATTTCTATATTGGATATAGAACGCGTAAATGGCTGCTCATCGTCATGGGGATGGGCTAAAACGCGGGTACCAAGAATATTGCCATCTGGCCCAATGATATCCCATTTATCTGCATAATGATCCCAACCCGCATCCGCGTGAAGCACTGTCACATTGAAAGACCAGCCGTTTCCGCTTTTTCTTGCTTCAACACCAACCACGTCTGCCTCACCTGCATAGACAGGCGACCAATTGGGCAGTGCCAAAAATGAAATCATTAAAAATGAAAGTCCTATCTTTTTCATCTGATCGAATTTCACGGGTAGATCCTTTCATGTTCATAAATTAAGGCGGGTTCCCCTATTCGGGTTATACGGCTAAAAGACTGTAACAAAGAATAACAGGGGTTTGAATTCACAAGATGGCGAGCGGTTCGAAAAAAGTAATTTATGCGGCGATGATAGGAAACGGCCTTATCGCCATAACCAAATTCTTTGCAGCAAGTGTGACAGGTTCGTCCGCGATGCTCTCAGAAGGTATCCACTCTTTGGTGGATACGGGTAATCAAGGCCTATTGCTGTATGGCATGCATAAAGCAAGGCGTCCAGCCGATGACAAACACCCCTTTGGCTATGGCACGGAATTATATTTTTGGGCCTTTGTGGTCGCAATCCTGATTTTTGCGATTGGATCCGGTATTTCAATTTATGAAGGCATCAGCAAGGTACTGGAACCCCATCCAGTTACTGACCCTACGATCAATTATGTCGTCCTTGGATTGGCGATGATTTTTGAAGGTGTTGCCTGGTGGATTGCGTTTAAAGAATTTTCAGCGATCAAAGGCAAACGCAGCTTGGTGGAGGCGGTCAGAGATTCAAAAGATCCGACGATATTCACAGTGCTTTTCGAAGACTCAGCTGCAATGCTTGGCTTAGTCGTCGCGTTTGTCGGCATTTGGTTGGCACAATATTTGGACATTCCTGAATTGGATGGCGTTGCTTCCATCGTAATTGGTGTGATCTTGGCAATAACGGCGATGCTCTTGGCTTATGAAACCAAAGGGCTATTGATCGGTGAATCCGCAGCGCCAGAAATTGTTGCTGCAATTACAGAATTGGCAAACGAAGCTGAGGGAGTTGATAAGCTCAACGAAATCAGAACGCTTCATCTTGGCCCGACAGAAGTATTATTAGCCTTGTCTATTGACTTCAAAAACAATATTCGCGTCGGCAAATTGGAAAACACAATTTACAAACTTGAACTCGCTATCAAGGAAAAATACCCTGAAGTCCGGCGTCTTTACATCGAAGTGCAGAACAAAAAGCATCATGATGATGAAGTTGCAAAGGCAATAGCTGCCCGCGCAAAAGAAGCCAAGGAATAACGAAAAAGGCTGCCCTATTGAGACAGCCTTTTTCAAATTATTTTTTTAACTTTCCCGATTAAATCTGATTGATCACCCGGCTATGCATTCTAGGGTGATTGCCGCTATCGATGTGACCAGTATCTAAGCTGATTGTCTGAAACGATGTGGATGAGTTCCCACCGCCTGGACGAAGCGGTTTCCCGCTGCAGCCGGAATTTGTGCAAACGAAATTATCAGCTTTGCGTACATTGGAATAGACAGGGCTCATGGAGCCGCCTTCGATTGTAGCTAGATAGTGCACAGCAACCCCGTTTTTGTTCAACTCAGCTGCAATGCGGGAAACCGCATTTGCACCCTGACTGATACCAATCAGTGAAATCTGTGTGGTTGGATCTTTTTGATAGGCTTTCGTCGCATCAGCAATGATTGCATTGATAGCAGCATTGGTAACCGCGCCTGCGAATTTAAAGTGTCGCGCATAGGGAATTTTCTTACTCAAATTGGTAAGCCCATATCCCAGTGCTTTGCTCAAAAGCCCGTTGACCAAATAGACTTTTTTAGGTCCGGCAAATGCGTTCGAAGAAAACACTATCGTTGCCATCAAAAATACAGCAATTTTCAAAAATCTCATCAACAATTCTCCTGAATCGGTTTATCGCCCCGATATATTCATCGTTTAGATTTGCTGAAATGTAACGAATCCAAACATTTGCCCCAACTTGACGCGCTTGCGCCATAATATCAAGGAGCAGCAGATCAAACAAAAAGACATCAAATCAAATTACTAGTCGTCTGCCTTTGATTTCTTTTTGCCCTTGGTCAGCATCCAATACAAAAGCGGCAAGAACAGGACGCCGCATACAATCATCACCCAAAGGGGTAATTCCTGAGCAGGGAAATACAAAAATGCACCTAAAGCAAACGATCCAGGAATTGCCAGTAAAGCGAGATATGGACTAACCAAATGATCTCGAAGACGTCTTACCAGAATTGAGAAAAATGGGATGATCAGCAGCACAGAGGCAATCTTATCGAGCGTGATGCCCTCGCGCACTTCACCTGGCAGATAGCAAAACCATTCCTCATTGATAAGGCACAAATTAGGCGCAAGAAATGTTTCGTCGACATATGCAGCCGCAAGCCAGAACACTAAAGCAAACAATACAAATTGCCAAAACTTTGCGCGCTTTGCATCACCGCTAAAAGAAAACATCTTCGTCAATTTCTTCATCATAGTTTCCGTTTGGTGTTTCGCGATCACAGAATCATGCTGCGGTATTTCCATCCACAACTAACGTAAATAAATAGGTCAGACCATTCCCGCAGGATGTCAAATCAAATACCAGCAATCCGTTATTTTTTACCAAGTATTTCCGCCACTTTTTCTGCCATTTCCTTTTCCCATTTGGCGCCACTTTCGCGGGCTTTCGCCACATAGACATCATTCTCCAGTGTTGGGATATCAGGATTATAATGCTCGGCCATGGCTGCAATCGACTTTTTGTCCATGACATCAAATGCAAGTTTTAACTGCTCGGATTGATCGTCAGTATACCCTAAAGCTTGAAACGCAGAGCGCCCCATTCGCAGCGAACTGTCATAGGTCTCTCGAACGATATCCCGGCATCCAGCAGCATAAAGATCGTAAACATGGTCGCGCGCAACGGCTCGGGCAATGATGTGAACTTCTGGATAGTGCTTGGATACATATTTCACCAGTTCAGTGATTTGTTCACGCCCATCGATCACAATTACAAAAAGTTTTGCTTCAGCCATTCCCGCAGAATGCAAAAGGTCCGGCCGTGTTGCATCGCCGTAATAGGCTTTGACGCCGAAACGGCTCAACATTTCCAGCTGCTTTGAACTGAAATCAATCACGGTTGAGGGATGCCCAGCGCCGCTAAGCATGCGTCTGATAATGCCACCCATCCGGCCATTGCCAGCAATGATGATTTTATTGCTTTCTTCAATCGCATCGGCTTCTCGATCATCAGTGATATTGAATCGAGGGGCGATAATACGATCATAGAGAATGAAAAGCAGTGGGGTTAGTAGCATCGATATCGCAACGACAAGCAATAACTGATCTGCAATGGGCTTTGGAATAACGCCGCTTGCAACAGTAAAAGACAAGAGCACAAATCCGAACTCACCTGCTTGAGCCAAGCCCAATGCAAAGAGCCACTTATCTGCGCCTTCAATCTTGAATACCAAAGCAAGGGCCCACAACACGGCAACCTTCAACACGATAAGCCCAAGCGTAAGGCCCAAAATTAAAGCCAAATTGTCCATCAAGAGGATGAAATTGATGCCAGCTCCCACGGACATGAAAAATACGCCAAGAAGCAAGCCCTTAAAAGGGTCGATATCTGATTCCAGTTCATGTCGATATTCACTATTGGCCAGAACCACGCCAGCCAGAAAAGTGCCCAATGCGGGAGATAGCCCTACGAGTGACATCAGCAAGGCGATACCAATTACCATCATCAAAGCAGTGGCAGTGAAGAGTTCACGCAGATTGGCTGCTGAAATAAATCTGAAAATGGGACCTGTTAAAAAGTTCCCACCCAGGACGACAGCACCCACAGCGCCAATCGTTAGCAATGCCGTTTGCCAACCGTTCAATCCGTCGACCAAACTCATCGCCAGACCGTGGTCCCCACCGTCGGTTCCATGGCCGGCCACCGCTACCAGTTCGGGCAAGGCCAATAAAGGGATCAACGCCAACATCGGAATGACGGCAATATCCTGAAACAAAAGAACCGAAAAACTGGATTGACCTCCATCGCTTTTCATCAGGCCTTTTTCATTCAGCGTTTGTAAAACGATGGCCGTTGAAGAAAGTGCTAGTACCAATCCGATAGCAAGTGCTACCGACCAAACTTGCCCCAAGATCATGGCAATCACCATCACCAGCAATGTCGTTAAAACAACCTGGCCGCCACCAAGGCCTAAAAGCCTCGCTCGCATGGACCAAAGTATTTTTGGCTCGAGTTCCAAACCAACCAGAAACAACATCATAACTACGCCGAATTCTGCAAAATGCTGAATTGAAATCACATCCACATGAAGAAGCGAGAGCACGGGGCTGATCAATATGCCCGCTATCAGATATCCCAAGACGGATCCAAGTCCGAGCCGGGTTGCGATTGGAACTGCAATAACGCCTGCGATGAGAAAGATGAATGCGAGCAGTAGGAAGTCTGTCATGTAATAAATCCGAATCTAAATGCCAAAAGAACCTGGCCTCTGTCTACCAGACTTTGCCATATAGTTCGATGATCTCATCTTTGGTCGGCACTATAGGATTGTTTTGAGGGGATCCTGATGAGAGAGCCTGATCGGCCATGAGTGGCCAAAGCTTGGCTGCTTCATCGCGATTGTGACCCACTTCAGAAGGTTTTGGAACTTTCAAATCAGCGTTTAGCTGACGAAGTCCGGCAACCAGTTTCTCACAGGCTGTTTCATCACTATCAGTACTGTTCGACCAACCCATTACCCGCGCACAATGTCCATACCGCTCGGTCGATGCACTGACTGAAAACGCAGTTATCTCTGGCAGTAGCATGGCATTTGATAATCCATGAGCTACGTGAAAATGTGCGCCGATGGGCCTACTCATGCCATGCACCAGTGCAACAGACGCATTCGAAAACGCCATTCCAGCTTGCGAGGCGGCTAACATTAAAGCTTCCCGCGCTTCGCCGTTTTGAGGATCAGCGCAAGCGGCGCGAACATGTTTTGCAATTAAAGGCATCGCCGAGAGTGCAAACGCATCCGTATAGGCAAATGACTTTCGGCTGACATAAGCCTCCATAGCGTGGGTAAGACTATCAACAGCCGTATCTGCCGTAATGCGCCACGGTTTGGTCACGGTAAATTGCCAGTCAATAATGGCGGCTGTAGCAACACAGGCTAGACCGGACAAATTATATTTCTCAACCAGCTGCGTATCTGTAATGACACACCAGCGCGTCAATTCTGAACCGGTTCCACCTGTGGTCGGTATAAGAATTGTTGGAAGGCCACATTTGTCAATTTGATATGGCGCTTTGTAATCGCGAACATGCCCGCCATTAACCGCCATGAAGGAAATCGCTTTGGCTGAATCCATAGGGCTGCCGCCGCCAAACCCGATGATACAATCATAGTCACCGGCTTTGAGAGCCGCTAAGCCCGCATCAACACAAATATCTGTCGGGTCCTCAACCACACCGTCAAAAATTCCAAATGACATCCCTGCCTTTTGCAAGATTGATGTAACGGTATCCACGTGACCTAGTTTGACCAGATTGGTGTCTGTTACGATTAGCGGATTTGAAAGACCGAGTTGCTCCAAAACCAAAGCTGTTTCACTAGCAACACCGCCGCCGATGCGGATAATTCTGGGAGATTGAACACGGCCGATCATTTTGATTTCCTTTGCCTGTAGTGTTTTGAACAACCCTAGACGATCTAATATATCAAGCCAATTGAACGCATCGGGCTTTTAGTCGGCTGCATCGAGCCCCATTTGCCAGAAGTCAGCCTCCAGGCGCGAGGCTGCCCCAAACAAATTCTTCAAACGGGGATATCGAGCATCTGATGACAATTCATCAGAGAGGAGATTGATGTGTTTGATCGTGTTTTGCGCTAATTCCTGATATTCATCCGATGCATATTCCAAAATCCATTCTGAATATGGATTGTCGGAAACCGCCTTATCTTTCAGAGCGGATCCAATTTCGCCATAGCCGATCATGCAAGGCGCAAGTGAAACATATAAATCCAATAGATCACCAGCATTGCCGACATCCAGAACGAAACGCGTATAGGCAATTGTTTCGCTGGCTTCTGGTTCGTTTTCCAGTTCGGATGCACTAATTCCCCAACCTTCACAAATGCGAACATGCAAATCCATTTCAACGTCAAGAATTGCTTTCAGCCCTTCAAGCCCATGACGCATTTCTTTTAAAGATCGAGACTTGTAGATCGATAAAGCATAAGCCCGGCTAAACTGAATCAGAAACAGATAATCCTGAACCAGATATTTCTTGAACGCAGCAGAAGGAAGAGTCCCTTCGCCCATTTGGCGCACAAACTCGTGCTTGGTATAGCTTTCCCAATCGTTGAGGCAGTCTGCTTTTAGCTGATCGAACAAATTCATTTTAAGTTATGCCTGCTAAGTTGACGTTCAAATTCAAAGGTCTTTGGTTTGGTGCATTGGATGCCCATCGGCAAATTCAATCAAATCCCAAAGTGTTCCATATAGGTCTTTGAAAACTGCAACGGTTCCATAGTCCATTACTTTGGGATCACGCTCAAACTCGATTCCTTGCGCTAACATCGCCTGATAATCACGGTGAAAATCATCAGTTTGTAGAAACAGGAATACACGGCCACCAGCCTGGTTGCCTATGAATTTTTCCTGCTTTACAGATGATGCTCTAGCCAAAAGCAGTGTAGTACCGCCATTCTTACGCCAGCCAGGTGGAGCGATCACAACCCATCTTTTGTCTTGTTCAGCTTGATCGGTGTCATCGACCAATTCGAATTTCAGCTTACTGCAATAAAACGCAATGGCTTCGTCATAGTCTCGAACAACTAGGGATATATGAGCGATGGATTGGATCATTGTCATATTAACCTGGCAGAAGTTTCATTAAATAACTGAAATGGGTTTTCAGGCTTTGGTAACCCCTGATGGTCAACATAGTCCTCTATAAAGGAGCACGACCATTGTCTTTCATCAAATCAATATTAAACGCTGTACTAAGTGTTTTTGCACCAGTTTTACTGGCATTTGCAGGCGCAGGAACTACTTCCTTTGGCCTGAATTATGACTACGAAATTGTCACTTGGACCGGGTTAATTGTGATCGGCGCGGGTATCTTATGGGGTATCGGCATATTTCTGTATTATGGAGGGGCCGATTAAACCGCATTTGATACAAGCAATCGGTCGACCGAATCCATAGTCCTAGAACGGAATTTCGTCATCCAGATCGCCGCCGCCGCCGCCAAAGCTAGGGCCGGACTGACCAAAATCAGAACCACCTCCTGATTTTCCGCCACCAGATTGCCCGCCGCCAACGCGGCTATACTCGCTCTGTCCACCGCCCTCGCCGCGACCATCCAGCATTGTCAAATTGCCGTTAAAGCCTTGAAGAACAACTTCAGTTGAATACTGGTCATTGCCTTCTTTGTTGGTCCATTTGCGTGTTTGAAGCTGGCCCTCAAGATATACCTTGGAGCCTTTCTTCAAATATTGTTCGGCAATTTTGCAAAGGCCTTCATTGAAGATCACAACACGATGCCATTCAGTCTTTTCCCGACGTTCACCGCTGTTCTTGTCCCGCCATGACTCGGAAGTAGCAACAGATAAATTAGCAATCGGTCGGCCATCCTGCGTACGCCGAATGTCCGGGTCCGCGCCCAAATTACCAATTAGAATTACCTTATTAACACTTCCGGCCATGTTCTCGTCCTTAAACTTTTCACCATGCAGCAATTTGACAGCTGCTCAACTTACTATTTCCATATCTATATCCCAATAAGAGGCGTCTATCGCCCCATCACTGACAACAAGCTTACCCTGTCCACATGTATTTTGTTCTACTTTTGTTCTCATTGCAAGTTTATTTTGGCAACTCACTTTTAACCATACGGCCAATCTATACAGATACATTTGCCAAACCAGCCACTTTTTAAACCTATCGTAACGGCATCCAGTTAAACCAATTTCGGGGAATTCTAACGGGGAACGAAAAGGGATTGATATGACGAGCGGAAGCCAACTCGCACATCTTGATAATTTTGAGAATGCAAACAAGATCGGCCCAAGTAAATCTTTTGGCGCTAAATTCTTAGCGTCCACATTTGGTTGGTTATTTGGTGAATTCAAAAGATTTCAGGTTTTTTGGATTGTTTTCGGCTTTTGGGTTGTTGCAACCATTGCAGTTTCAACAGCCATCGGCGACCCGATGCTGCCCGCTGTGATGAAATATGCACTCCGCATAGTTCGCGCCCTCATATTACTGGCATCTGTATTGTCTCTTAGCGTTGCGATTTCATTTCTTTATATGAAGGATGACAGCCTGAGCATAACCATCGCCAGGTTCCGCAGTTACCTTGGTAAAAACACTGCGTTTTTCCGAATTCTTGTCGCAACGGTTTCATTCGCATTGTTTATGGGGTGCTTCCTGTTTTGGAAAATGCGCATCCCATTAATTCAACCATTTGTTTGGGACAACACTTTTGCAAACTGGGATGAAGCACTGCTGAGTGGCAGAGCCGCCTATGAGGTTTTCCTACCATTGATGTTTCGTCCATTGGTGACCCAAGCAATTGATTTCATCTATGGATTTTGGGCGGTCATCTGCGCTTTGTTCTGGATCGGACTATACGCTTGGAAAAGCGGCAGCACCCATCTTCGTGATACCTATTGGTTGGCAACACTATTTGCATGGCTAATCATCGGACTATTCGCTGCCACAGCCTTTTCATCGGTTGGCCCTGTATATTATCAGCATTTCAACCCTGATATAGAACGCTTCCAGCCCTTGTTAGCACATCTGGCAACGTACGATGTTGGTCATATTCCACAAGAAACGCTTTGGGGTGAAACCCGCGGACTTGCGGCTACAACTGCCCATGAATATTTGTGGACAATCTACCAAGGCAACGCCGCCCTGCCCGGCGGTATTTCTGCCATGCCGAGCATGCACAACGCCCAGGCGATGATTTTCGTGCTTGCCGCTTTCAAAATTAATCGCAAACTTGGCTATGTGATGTTGGCATTCCTTGCTGTAACCTTCGTTGGTTCAGTCGTGCTTGCCTGGCATTATATGGTGGATGCGTTCATAGCCTATGCGCTTGTAGTTCCGCTTTGGTATCTTGCCTCATGGATGGCGCCATCAAATCCGGCAAAAGCAATGCAATAACTCAAAGACAGTTGATGTCAGTAGGCTAAGCCTCGGAAATTTTCCGGGGCTTTTCTTTTATTCCAGTTTATGTGAACTACATACAAGCATTGGATCGCATTGCCGCTCCTAAAACCAATCTCTGGAAATATCAGAAATCCCATGGCCGAACATAAATTCATCACCGTTCGCGGTGCGCGTGAGCACAATCTGAAAAATGTAGACGTTGATCTGCCGCGCGATAAGCTGATTGTAATCACTGGCTTGTCAGGCTCGGGCAAATCATCATTGGCGTTTGATACAATTTACGCTGAAGGACAGCGCCGCTATGTGGAAAGCCTTTCAGCCTATGCGCGTCAGTTCTTGGAAATGATGCAGAAGCCGGATGTTGACCAAATCGACGGACTTTCGCCCGCTATTTCCATCGAACAGAAAACCACTAGCCGCAATCCGCGCTCCACTGTTGGTACAGTGACGGAAATTTATGATTATATGCGTCTGCTGTTTGCCCGTGTTGGTATTCCCTATTCTCCTGCAACGGGCCTCCCAATTGAAAGCCAAACGATCTCTCAAATGGTGGATCGCGTGCTGAACCTTGAAGAAGGAACGCGTCTTTATATTCTTGCGCCAATCGTGCGTGGCCGAAAAGGTGAGTACAAAAAAGACTTGGCCGAGCTGATGAAAAAAGGCTTTCAACGCGTTAAAGTCGACGGCGTATTATACGAAATAGCCGATGTCCCTGATCTCGATAAAAAATATAAGCACGACATTGATGTAGTCGTGGACCGTGTTGTGGTGCGCGATGATATTGCTGCGCGTTTGGCAGATTCGCTTGAAACAAGCCTCAAGCTTGCCGATGGATTGGCGGTTGCAGAATTTGCAGACAAACCACTGCCCCAATCAGAAATAGACAGTGCCAATCAATCTAAAAACGATACCCATGAACGCATGGTGTTTTCAGAAAAATTTGCATGCCCTGTCTCTGGTTTTACCATTGCCGAAATTGAACCGCGCATGTTTTCGTTCAACAACCCTTTTGGTGCTTGCCCCACTTGCGATGGCTTGGGCACAGAAAAAGGCGTCGACGCAGATATGGTTGTTCCAGACCATAATTTGACCTTGCGGGGCGGCGCAATTTTGCCTTGGTCAAAATCGTCAAATCCATCGCCTTATTACGCCCAGACATTGGAGGCTCTTGGCAAACATTTCAGTTTTAAGCTGGGTGACAAATGGTCAGACTTATCCAAAGAAGCGCAGCAAGCTGTCTTGTATGGAACCGGCAAAACCGAAATCAACTTCGCCTACGATGATGGCTTACGAACCTACAAAACCAAAAAGAGCTTTGAAGGGGTTGTCGGGAATCTTGAGCGCCGCTGGAAAGAAACCGATAGCGCCTGGATGCGTGAAGAAATTGAAAAGTTCATGTCGTCCACACCATGCCAGGCATGCGGTGGATATCGCTTGAAGCCTGAAACGCTGGCTATAAAAATTGATTCAAATCACATCGGAAAAATCTCGGAACTGTCTATTCGCCAGGCTAATAAATGGGCTGATGAACTTCCGGAGAAACTGACTGATAAACAAAATGAAATTGCCGGAAGAATACTAAAAGAAATTCGTGAGCGCCTGAAGTTTCTCAATGATGTTGGCTTGGACTATCTGACACTGTCACGAAACTCTGGAACATTATCCGGCGGTGAAAGCCAGCGCATTCGCTTGGCGTCCCAAATCGGCTCCGGCCTGACAGGTGTGCTGTATGTTCTGGATGAGCCATCAATCGGTTTGCATCAGCGTGACAACGCTCGGCTGCTTGATACTTTGCGCCATCTGCGCGATTTAGGAAATACGGTCATCGTCGTAGAGCATGACGAAGATGCGATCCAAACCGCTGACTATCTGTTGGACATTGGCCCAGCTGCAGGCATTCACGGTGGCGAGATTGTTGCGCGCGGCACACCTGCGGAAGTCATGGCCAATCCGAAATCATTAACGGGGCAATATCTCACAGGTGCTTTAGCAATCCCTTATCCTTCTGAGCGCCGTCAGGCCGCAAAGGGTAAACGCATCAAAGTCACAGGCGCAACAGGCAACAACCTGCAAGATGTCACGGCTGAAATTCCTCTCTCGTTGTTTACATGTGTTTCAGGCGTATCGGGCGGTGGAAAGTCCACCTTCCTGATCGAAACCCTATATAAAGCGGCAGCTCGAAAACTAAATGGTGCGCGCGAAGTCCCTGCCCCTCATAAAAGCATTGAAGGCTTGGAATTCCTCGACAAAGTCATTGATATCGATCAGTCACCAATCGGCCGCACTCCGCGCTCCAATCCGGCAACCTATACAGGTGCTTTCACGCCCATCCGAGACTGGTTCTCTGGCTTGCCAGAATCCAAAGCACGGGGATATCAGCCCGGCCGCTTCTCGTTCAACGTAAAAGGCGGACGCTGTGAAGCCTGTCAGGGCGATGGCGTGATCAAAATCGAAATGCACTTTTTGCCGGATGTCTACGTCACCTGCGATGTGTGTCACGGCAAACGCTATAACCGCGAAACCTTGGAAGTTGTTTTCAAAGGTAAGAGCATCGCAGATGTTTTGGACATGACCGTTGAAGAAGGCGCGCAGTTCTTTGCTGCAGTGCCATCTGTACGCGATAAACTGGTGACACTCGAGCGCGTTGGCCTCGGCTATATCAAAGTGGGTCAGCAGGCTAACACCCTGTCAGGCGGCGAAGCCCAACGTATCAAACTCGCCAAAGAACTATCAAAACGCGCCACAGGCCGCACGCTATACATTCTTGATGAACCTACAACCGGACTACATTTCCACGATGTGGCAAAACTACTGGAAGTGCTCCATGAATTGGTCGATCAGGGAAATACCGTTGTCGTCATTGAGCACAATCTGGAAGTCATCAAGACAGCCGATTATGTGCTGGATCTTGGCCCCGAAGGCGGCGATGGCGGCGGTGAATTGGTTGCGGCCGGAACGCCTGAAGAAATCTGTAAAGTCGAGCGCAGTTATACCGGTCAGTTCTTGAAAGAACTACTAGAGCGCCGTCCGCCTGCAGCTCTTAAGTCTTCAGCTGGCACCAAAAAGAAAGCTAAGAGCAAAAAACAGGCGGCGGAGTAGAATACGCCTATTTCGACAGTTGATGAACTTGGCTAAGTCCTCACCAAACAGGCTCATTATAAATCAGTTCACCTTCAACACTGATGCCTTTAATAGCAGCATTGCCTTTTTCGTCCAACGCAATGACGACGCCAAGATTGCGATCTCTGCGAACTTTTTCCAGATCTTTTGCGTGGGATTTTTCAGCAAAAAAACGATCGATTGGGAACCGGATTTGATGGTTCTGATTGCTACCGACTAAAACATTACGCGAATTATATTCGCCGCGTATGACGGGAGCGGAAATATCACTTGGGTATTCAGCATAAAGCGTATCTGCCTCCCAAAATTCATTCTCCCCTTTCTTGAGGCTAACATAGACTGGCTCTTTAAACTCAAACTCGCCGTCTACTTTTACATCTGTCGATGCTAGCCGCCCAATCGTCAGGTTCAACACTACATAATGCCCACGAAACAAATCGCGCGGATCAACCATACCGCTTTGCAAAACGACTTCAGTGCCGTTGCGGATGAGCTCTGCCCGATCGTATATGATCTTGCCCAACGCACCCGTTTGCAACACCGCAGCGATCAGCGCGCCTACTATGAACCATTTCAGCTTCATAATGCGCCCTCCTTTGCTGCTGCTTTGGTTTTGCGTGCAAAGCGTGGAATGAAATAGGCGCCGAGCAACATCAGTACGCCAACACCCAGATAAAACAGGCTTGTATCAAGCAAGTTGCCAAGGGTTTCGAAATAGATCAACAGCATCACAGCGCTGAAGCCCGCAAACCCAAGCGAGGTCAATTGCCTATACTCAATGCGCCAGCCCATTCGTATGGTCCAGATGCTCATGGCCAGCATGAAAGCTTCCATAATAAACGGCACGCGACTTGCCGAACCTGCCAAAGCTATTGATATGCCCGCAAAGACACCTGTAACCAGCACATCGTATCTATGGGTGTTATTCGATTGCTTGGCAAAATATGCCAATCCTGCACAAATTAACAAGCCAATGAAGCCCGGCAAATAATGTGCCGATACCATCCGCCAAGAACCGTTCCAGCGCATATCGGTCGCCATATACCACATGAAAACCAGGCCAGCGATGAGTATCATAAGATAGACCAAGGCCGGTGGTTCAAAACTTTTCAGATATTGCGGCCCGCCAAGCGATAGCAATGTGAGACACACGGCAACAAAGCTGCACGCCAGAATAATTTGCAGTGGTAACAAATTTTGTTGGCCGCCGGGTCCGTCAATTGAAAAGGCCACCACATATAAAAGCCAAAACACCAAGGCTGCGCTAAGCAATTGCGCTGTATAACGGCTGGAAAGCCACCATGCTCCCGCCGCACCAACCAACCAGTAGAAAATATAGCTATATTCCATGGTCTTGCGACTGCCGAACAATTCGAAGTCCATGACGGACCAAAGCGTAATGAGCACCACATAAAAAGCAAGCGCGGGAACAGAGCGTGTTGCCAATGCTGCAAAGCCTGTTCCAACTGCCCAAAGCCAAACAGCGTCTTTGGGCGATCCTTGTATATGATAGATTTGACCAATCAACATGATCGACGCCCCAAACATCGCACATGCCAGCATCACAAACAATTGTGCGGGCCATTCCTGTTTTCGAGATTTGAAGAAGACTGAAGCGCCCCAGCTGGCCCACAAAGCAGCAAATAAAAGACCAACACGTGCTAAAGAGCTCATCTTGTCCCAATTAGCGCCTACAAAGGTCATGACACCAAATGCAAGGCAGATGACACCAAGCAACATGGTGATCCAAGTGAAAGATCGTGCTTTCCCCGATGTTGAAACGTCATCACGCAGTGTTTTGGCAAGCGATGCTTCTATCAATCCACGTTGCTGCCAGCCTTCTAATGCCGATAATACAGCATTCTTTCGATTCCAAATCACTTTATCATCCCCAATTCAACATCATGGCACGTGTATGAGTCGTTTTTCGAAACAAGTTACATCCTAGAGATATTTTTAAGCTTAGCAATTTCCCTAAATTTGATCAGAATTTGTCTAGAGAGATTCGTTTTGGCCTGAAGCATTGCAAAAAACTCATTCCAGAAGATTGATTTTTAAGGAAAATGCCCCTTCGAATCGTTGTTTAGGGTTCGAAGAAGAGGTTATTTTTACGATTTTCGATAATTTTAGCTCTCAAAAGATCCCACAAAATGCCTCCAAAGGGTTGCCAAATCCCCGATTTTTAACCAACTGATAACGAATAAGGCAGGAAATGCCGCGTTGTGGCATTTCTTGTGGCAAGATTATGCCGCATTGCAGCAAACGCATAGCACTATTGCGCTTTTGGCACTGGTATTACGTATACGTCAAAGCTATATCTACCTCATCAAACAACGCAGAGAGTAGTTCGCCGAAACGAAAATGTTTCTCCAGACCAAATCGAGCACAACAAAAACCAGAAGAAGGAATATAAAGATGAACGTCATCGGAACATTCAAAAACTGGCGCTCTTACCGTCGCACTGTCACGGAACTTGGCGCTCTTTCAAACCGCGAATTGGACGATCTAGGCATCAACCGCTCAGAGATCCCATTCATAGCCAGACGCGCTCGCTAATAGCGAGTAATAATTTCCAGACCTTCTCCTCCTCCCATAGGTCTGGAATTAAGGTCCGCTAAAGCCTCCTCTCCTCCCAGGGAATGGCGTAGGACCAAATCAAAGCGCCCACTGCACCTCCTCCCGCAGTGGGCGTTTTTGTATCTGCAATCAAATGTAATGCGATGTTATCGAAATTTTTGAAACTCTGGGGACGTTCGGTTCGTTGGACCCAAACTCATTCAATTCAAAGGGCGCACTTCATGAAACTCAATACAATTCTTTTCTCAGCATTATTGTTAGCCACATCTGGATCAGGCGCATTCGCCGAACGGCTGGACCAAAAGGAAATCGTTGATTTCATTGGTGGTAAAAAGGTTCTTTTGGCAACTGGCTACGGCATTGAATTCCCGATGTATTATCGCGCCAACGGCTCTGTAACCGGCGATGGCGAAGGTACAACTCTAGGAAAGTTTTTCGCACCAAAGGAAACTGGCAGATGGTGGGTTGATGGCAGTCAAATGTGCCAGCAGTTTCCAACATGGTATGATGGAAAGCCCCTGTGTTTTGAATTGAAGCGCACCGGCGACACAACCATGATCTGGTATCGCGAAGACGGAAAAAAAGGAACTGCCCGCATTTCTGGCTAGTTACGATAAATCTTTGAACCAAAAAGCCGCATTTAATGCGGCTTTTTTTATGCGCTTCGGTTATTTCTTGAAGTTAGACCGCCTTCCCCCTATTCATAAACAAAAGCACTAATTTGAAACGGAAATTCATGACTCAAAAACTACATATCATTGGTGGCGGCCTAGCAGGCTCTGAGGCCGCTTGGCAGGCAGCGGAAATGGGCGTGAAGGTCGTCATGCATGAAATGCGGGGCGTAAGAGGCACCGATGCGCACCAAACGGATCACCTTGCTGAATTGGTATGTTCAAACTCCTTTCGCTCTGATGACGCGGAAACAAATGCTGTAGGCGTGTTACATGCGGAAATGCGCTTGGCGGATTCTCTGATCATGCGTTGCGGTGATAAGCACCAAGTGCCAGCAGGAAGCGCACTTGCTGTTGACCGCGATGGCTTTAGCGCTGCCGTTACACAGGAAATCCATAATCATCCTAATATCGAAGTGATCCGCGAAGAAGTCACAGGATTGCCGCCTAAGGAATGGGGCCCAACCATTATTGCAACTGGACCTTTAACAGCGCCTTCATTGGCAGAGGAAATCGCAAAAGCGACTGGTGCAGACTCATTGGCATTCTTCGATGCGATTGCGCCTATTGTTCATTTCGAATCCATCGACTTCAAAAAAGCATGGTTTCAATCCCGCTATGATAAAGTGGGTCCGGGCGGCACAGGCAAGGATTATATCAACTGCCCCATGAATGAAGAGCAGTATAATGCGTTCATGGATGCGCTTTTGGAAGGTGAAAAAGTAGAATTCAAGCAATGGGAAAATGTGCCCTATTTTGATGGCTGCCTTCCTATCGAAGTTATGGCCGAGCGCGGGCGTGAAACATTGCGTCACGGGCCGATGAAGCCAATGGGCTTAACCAATGAACATGATCCGGAAAACAAACCTTACGCAGTCGTGCAACTACGCCAGGACAATGCTCTTGGCACTTTGTATAATATGGTCGGTTTTCAAACCAAGTTGAAATATGGAGAGCAGACCAGGATCTTCAAAACCATTCCAGCACTGGAGAATGCCGAGTTCGCAAGACTAGGTGGCTTGCACCGGAATACTTATCTCAACTCACCTCAACTCTTAGATGAGAAATTGTCCTTAAAAGGTTATAATCATATACGTTTTGCCGGTCAAATTACCGGCTGCGAGGGATATATTGAAAGCGCATCTATAGGCATTCTGGCAGCCAGGTTTGCGGCTTCTGAAATACTAGGCAAGTCTATCGAAATTCCTCCTATTACGACGGCAATGGGCGCCCTGCTCCATCACATCACCACTGGCCATGTATCTTATGATGAAGATGGCACTAGCAATGAAAAGAACCGCCGATCATTCCAGCCTATGAATGTGAATTTTGGTCTGTTTCCGCCTATTGACAAAACCCAATTGAAAAAACCGGAAGGTCAAAAACGCTGGCGCGGCAAAGAAAAGCAGACTGCGAAGAAACGCGTATATTCAGCGCGCGCTTTGGAGCATTTCAAACAATGGCTCGACGGCCAAGAAACCCTTCAAGCTGCGGAGTAAGACCTTTTATGGAATCGACATTCTTCAAAATCGAGATAGACGGACCTGTTGGTATTCTAACCATGAACCGACCTGAAAAAGCCAACGGCATGTCTCCAGATTTTTGGAAGGATTTGCCACGTTTGGTTCGAGAATTGGACGCTGATCCAAAAATTCGCGCATTGGTTTTGGCTGGCGAAGGAAAACATTTTACCGGCGGAATGGACCTATCGAGTTTCAACGATATAGCCGAAGTGACAAAGGGAGAGCCGGCACGGGCGGCCTATGCCCTTCGCAAGGTTATTTTAAAACTTCAAGACAGCTTCAACGCACTTGAAGAAGCCAGATTCCCAGTGATTGCTGCTATTCAAGGCGCATGCCTTGGTGCTGGCATCGATATGACATCAGCTTGTGATATCCGCCTGTGCAGCAAAGATGCATATTTTGGCATTGAAGAGATACATATCGGTATGACCGCAGATGTTGGCACTCTTCAGCGCCTGCCCAAGCTAATTGCGCCGGGCATTGTTAAAGAACTCACCTATACAGGACGGCGCTTTTCCCCAGAAGAAGCCTTGTCTTGGGGCTTTGTGAACAGCATTCAAAGCGATCACGCATCAACATTAGCTGCAGCAAGGGAATTGGCGCACCTAATTGCTGTCAAGTCACCCATTGCTATTTCTGGCGCCAAAAAAGCCTTGGACTATGCCCGTGATCACTCAGTTACAGACGGCCTTGATCAGATAGCCACTTGGAACGCAGCTATGTTGCGTCCCGAGGAGCTTATGACAGCCCTTCAGGCCAAAATGGCCAAGAAGGAAGCTGTGTTTGCCGATCTAATAGCTGGATAATATCAAGACTTATCGCATAACCATGACATTGCATTTGGCATGGCGCACGACACGGGCCGCAGTTGACCCTATAAGATAATCCTGCCAACCAGGTTTGTGCGACGCAATGACAATGGCATCAACCTTTTGCTCTTCCGCAAGGTTGAGAATGGCAGATGCCGCATGGCCCTCACCGATTTCCGTTGTCACTTTGCCTGACAATCCCTTCGCGATTTCATCCAATTTGGTTCTTGATCGTTCAATCGTTTCGCCAACAAAATTAACCGGAATTTCTGCTTGGACGTAAGCCGGGATTGTTTCGACCGCGTTCATAAGGATTATCTCACCATCAGGTGATAGCATTCTCGCGGCTGCAACCATGGCATCGACGCGCTCAAGATGACTAATATCGATAGGCACCAAAACTTTCTTATACATCACAGTCCTCCTTGGGTTGAGACTGTCATGATAGAACCACGGTTTGTTGTTTGAAGCTTTGCGCTAGATCAAACGGTAACTCGAATTATTTAGAGGGCAACTCCGGCAAACCAGCCATGCCTGACGTGTCTGGGTTTAGAGCTACATATTCAGCCTTAAGCGCAGCAGAATCCTTCCGCGAGCCATCATGGCTCCACCCGGGCGGCATATAGATATATCTAAGACGATCCATGATTGACAAACCGGGCTTTAAAACGTCTTGCCAAAGCGCTATCCATTCATGAAACGCAACTTTGATGGGGTTAAACGTCCCAATATTCTTGACAATCCCGTAGCGTGGTTGGTCCTCAGGCAATTCCTCAACAAATGTTCCAAACATTCTATCCCAGATGATCAATGTTCCTGCATAATTAGCATCAAGGTAACGCGGATTAGTGGCATGGTGGACCCTATGATGGGACGGGGTGTTGAACAGAAATTCAATCGGCGCGGGCAATTTTCGAACAGTGAATAGCCCCTAGAATTGTAGACACCTTGTACCTTAAAAATGAGGACAAGGAGACTGACATGGGCAAGCCAAGATTTACCGAAGATTTCAAGATTGATGCCATCAAACAGATTACGGAACGGGGT
>Ga0208544_10000856_pt1 | contig 22211 bp, 22 predicted proteins | sample DEB08_DNA_9_FD_184526 | JGI IMG/M metagenome (GOLD analysis project Ga0208544, IMG submission 184526) | Aqueous microbial communities from the Delaware River and Bay under freshwater to marine salinity gradient to study organic matter... | ecosystem: Environmental > Aquatic > Marine > Coastal ... | reverse complement strand
GTCAGCCTTTGCCTGGGTTAAAAATATTGACCCGTGCATCCGAAAAATTTAAAATTCTCCTCCTTGCTTTTGATGTATTTATGTCAAAGAACTATGCTTTTTAAAAAGATGTGGGGTGTCGTTAGAATAGAAAATTGTCGCCCAATTTTCGTACAACTATCCTATTAATTTCCAGCAATTCTAAAAAACACGTTATTCTTAATATAAATCCCAACAAATCTCGTATATTTCAAGCTTTATAAAATCCATTAGGTAAATCTTGAATAATCATGTCATCCTGTAAAAATAATTACCCTAAATTACACAACGCCGCATGGCCAGGCGTAGTCGGAAAAGGAGAAGGCGCAGAACCAGCCATTGACTTAGACACCATGCTAGACCTAACCGCTAATGCCGAAGTCAATGGGGTGAAGTTTGATGGTTTTGACCTTTTTTTATTTGACCCGCATATCGATATTAATTCCTCAGAAGATGGGATTAAAATATTAGCTGAAAAAGCAGCCAAAAGGAATCTACAAATTGGTAGTGTGGTTGCTCCAGTTTGGGTAGATACGGATGGGGGTTCAGCCATGGGCACTAAAGCAGAACGTAAGCGATTTACCACCCAAGTTCGCAAGGCTTGTCATATTGCCATGCGTCTCAGAGAATTAGGCATCCGACCAAATGGAATAGTCAGAATTGACTCCGCTTGTTCGCCCGAAGCATGGGCAAAATCACCTAAAAGGAATACTAAAAAAATAGCACAGACCTTTCGAGAAGCTTGTGATATTGCTGCCGATTATGGCGAAAGTTTAGCCGCAGAAGGAGAGATTTGTTGGGGTGGTATGCATGGCTGGAAAGCAATGGTGGATACCTTAGAGGCAGTTGGTCGAAGAAACATCGGTTTTCAAGCAGATATGGCGCATACGCTCCTTTATTTACTAGGCTATAACAAACCAGAAGACCGTATTTTACCGAATGATTTTCAATGGGAAGACCGAGCTACTTTGACCGAAGGATTAGTTCAGTTAACGGATGCGCTTCGTCCTTGGACGATAGATTTTCATGTAGCCCAAAATGATGGTACGGTACATGGTGCTGGTTCGCATGATAAAACGGGTAGACATTGTCCTGCGGATGACCCGAATGGTAAATTAGATATTCCAGTAGATGCGGGACATTGGTTGCGTCGAAAAGATGGCAAATTAACGAAGGCTTTTAGGCATATTTGTTGGGATGGTTGTATGTTTCCCAATCAAAAACTATTGCAACAAGACACTTGGAATGCTATTTTAGGGAAGATGATAGAGGTTCGGGAGCAGCATGGTTGGTATGAAAAAGAGTAGTGGCTCTTAGCTTTCAGCAATTAAAAATTAAAGTATGGACTTAGAATACAAAGGAGATTATCAATTAAAATTAGAAAAACTAAAAAAACTAAGCCTTGAACCAAAGGCAGCTTTTAATAAGATTTTCTGCCCTTCTTGTGCGACGGAAGTTCCTGCTACCAATTTAAATATCAATGATAAAATTGCGAAGTGTGGTGCTTGTAATGTTGTTTTTTCTTTTCAAGAAACGGTGAATAATCTTTTTACGAATCCTTCAAAAGTTAAACAAGAAATTATTCGGCCTGAAGGAATTGATTTATTTTATTTTAAAGAGGAACTAGATATTACTATTCAGCAACCTTATTCTGGATTAGAATTTCTTATGGCTTTTTGTGGTCTTTTATTTGGCTTTTTGTTTACTATGATAGCGATAAAAAAAGGAGGAAGTTTTCCTCCAATGGCAGCTATATTCTTCTGGTTAATGACTGCTTATCCTATTTATAGCTGGAGTAGACATGCCAAAAATAAAATCTATATCAATATTAATGAAAGATTGCTAAATATTGAATGGCGACCCAAAAAAGGAACCAAGGATCAAAGCTATAATCTACAAGATATTGACCAGCTTTATATCAGAAAAAACGCAAATTCAGGACTTTTTGATGTTCAGATGATTGTTAATGGTATAGAAGGACAGAAGCATATTCGATTAATTCCTAGTTTAGATAACCTTTCCAAAGCTCGATATTTAGAACAAGAAATTGAAAAGCATTTGGGGATAATTGATAGAGAAGTTTTGGAGGAAATTAAGGCGTAACGGTAGCTCGGAGATGAATGTCCAAGCTACTGTAGATGCGGAGTAAATTAGCTCAGCATCGGCCGCAAAACCTCCTTAATAAAAACCCCATCTCGCATCGTCACCCCATCAGGATTTGTAATACATTCATCGCATTCATCCTCCATAATAATCCAACCTTCGTAGCCAGAATCTATTAAATCTTGAGTAATGCCGACAAAATCTATAGCTCCTTTACCCGTTTCTGCCCAACGGCCATCCGCATACATATCCTTATAATGAACCAAATTAATTAAAGACCGATATTCTCGCATAATTGCATTCGGATTCATGCCCCCTTTAGCGATATGCCCAACATCAGGGCAATACCCAATCACTCGATTATCTAAGCCATTCAATAAAATCTTATAATCTTCTTCCGTCCGATAAACCGAACCAGCAGGAGAGTTAGGATGATAAGAACAAGTAATCCCTTTATCATGCGCTCTTTCCGCAAAAACATTTACACAAGATAATAAATTTTGCTGTCGCTCTTTTAAGTTTGACCTATCTGCTTGGGGCATTTGCACAGGCAATAAAATAGTATCTGGAAAATAGCTTAAAAAATTAATCCATTTATTGGCCCGTTCCCTTTCTTCAGCGGTTTCTGTAGGATGTAACCAATCTTCTACCACACATAAAACGGCTAAATCTAATCCCCATTTAGCAAGCGCATTTTTCATTCGCTCAGGGTCTTCCAAATGCCGCAAAAAACTCGTTTCGGGTTCAATGCCCGTAAAACCTGCTTTGGCGCAGACTTCCATAATATGTTCTAATTTACCTTTATATTGTTCGCCCGGCATTTGCCAAGTATAGGTTTCGCAGGCTAATGATATTTTGCTCATAAAGTTACTTATTGATTTTGAAAAGGGAAATCAAAAGGAGGGAAAAGCCCTGCTACTATAAGTGCCTCTCTTTCTTCAATACGGTTTATATGGTTTAATTGTAATATTTTAATAGTCGCCTTTGCAATATTAGTTTTCGGTAAAATGAATGCCTCTTTAAATTTAAAATTATCTTTCCATTCATCCATTCTAGGGTTATAAAATCGTATTAAATCCATAGAGGGAAGTAAGAATGTGCCTAAATCTGTACCTTTAAAATTATTGCAAAATGCACATGACCAAGCAAGATTATCCAGTTCATTTGAACCGTCATGCTTTAAGGAAATAATGTGGTCTACTTCAAATCCTAAAAAAGAAAAAATTTCAGGTATTTTACAATATTCACAACTATGTCCACTTCTTTCCTTAATTATTGTTCGTTTCTTTTTAGAGACATATTTACTCATGAATGTAAAACTTGGTAAGCCTTTATTTTTGCAAGTCGCATTAAATGTTCTAAGAGCAAATAACTATCCAACTCTGCTCGTTCTTTCTCTCCTAATTTTGCTACTTTCGATTTATTTATTAATTTAAACACTCTATTTTTTGTAGCTTTAGAGGCTTTAAAGGCAAGTACTTGATTAGGATTTTGTTTAGCAATAAAATCAACTATCTCATCTATGGCTGATGTTGCAATCATATTTTATATGTTTTATTTCTAACAAATATAACAAATCTATTTTACTAATGCAGAAACAGGTTATTATGCAATTAATTATCCAATAAAAAGGCCAAAGTCACCCGATTAAATCGTTCTAAATCTTCCCAATGATGCACATGCCCACCAGTTGGAAAATTAACCAATTGAGAACCCACAATTTTTTCATGTAAAATATCCGAAAAAGGCGGTGGCGTAAAAATATCCATTTGCCCAATGGTAATCAAAGTCGGCACGTTTATTTGATGCAATCTATCGACCGAGTCGTGATGAATACAAGCATCTAATTGTCCTTCAAATCCATTTTGACTTTGTGGGGTTTCATTAGCCGCTGCTTCTTGTTGACCTGCTTGTAAATCGGCTAAATTATCGTCATAATGCGGTGGTGCAAAAATCCATAATTGCAATAACTCCATAAAATCATTGGGCTTAGAAGTTACCCGCAATTTTTTTAAATTTTCATAAACTGTTTTCGCATAATTATTAAAAACAGGCCATGTACTAATCAATGCCAAAGAATGGACTCTATCAGGGTAATTGATTGCTACTTCTTGGGCAATCGCCCCGCCCATAGAAATACCCGCAATCCTAGCTTTTTGAACCTCCAAACTATCCATGACCGCAATGGTATCGGCTGCCATCATTTTAGTCGTATAAGGCCCTTTTGGTTGGTCAGATAAACCGACGCCTCTGTTGTCTAAAATAATGCATTGAAAATGTTGCTCATAAACAGCAGCATGTTGTTCCCAAACATTTCCATCTGCCCCGAAGCCCATTAGTAAGACTAAAGGCTCGCCTGTTCCTCTTATTTGGTAATAAATATTTGTGCCGTTTGAATTGACGTATCCTGAACTCATAATTACATGATGACAGGATTATTCAAGATTTACAAGATGGAATTTATCATTTAAAAAACACCTCTTATTCTATCTAGTAAGGCTTAGTGCTTCCAGAACTTGAAGTTCTGGAAGCACTTTCCATACATTTTATTTTAGAATAGATATTATTGAATAACCCTAGTTTTATAAATAATTTATCAATTAATTTTAAAGTGCTATTATTTGTGTTAGACCTTTGATTTATAAATGATTGACAACTAATATTTAAGGTTGCCATGTTGCGTTGTTACCATGTTGTCATGTTTTATCGATAACAAGGCAACATGGTAACATCGCAACAACACAAATTAACCTGTCAAAGACTTATAAATTGTACCACTAGACCTTTATACCTCTATACCTCTCAAGCATACCGTGCCCAACTATTCCGAATAAAAGTATGCCCTTGTTCATAAACTTCATTTATATCCGCTTGATAATTTCGCCAAACATTAATCCCATTGGCAAATTCTTCATTATGCCGACTAAAAGCTTCAATGGTCAACCATTTATCATACCCAATCGCTTGTAGATTTTCAAACACTTCATCCCATTGCACTTGCCCCGTTCCAGGCGTACCTCTATCATTTTCTGAAATATGAACATGTGCAATTAAATCTGCATATTTTTGAATAACGCCACCTTGGCTTTTTTCTTCTATATGTGCATGATGCGTATCGTAAATCATACGCAAATTTGGATGATTGACAGCTCGTAATAATTTAGCGATGCTTTCTAACGTATTGAATAAATAACATTCAAAACGATTCAAAGCTTCTGGGGTTAAAATTACGCCCGTTCCAGCCGCATATTCTGCTGCTTTATGCAATACTTCCGCACTCCATTTGCGTTCCTCTGCCGTTGGTGCTTTGCCAGAAAACCAAGCAAAAGCAGAATGATAAGGGCCGCCAATAACCTCTGCGCCCATTTCTGCCGCCATATCAATTCGCCATTTCAAGGCATCCACACCTTTTTGTCGAATTTTAGCATCAGGACTAGCAGGATTTTCTTCTTCAAAAACGGAAGTAACTGCGGTACAGGTCATATCTAGGCTTTTCAAAAACTCCCCTACTTTTCGATAATCTTTCGCATCGCCATCTCCAATAGGGATTTCAACGCCATCATAGCCTACTTTTTTAATTTTTTCAATATGTGGAAAATAGTCCTCATTGACAAAGGTTGTCCAGAGTAACATATTCATACCTAATTTCATAATGCTTCGTTTTAATTATTGTCCTATAATTTTAGAAGAGAGAGCAGAGATGCGAGAATAGAGACTTATTCAGGAGTACTAAAGGAGTCTTTTATATCGAAATAGGTTATTTATTCGAGATTAATCTCTCTTCTCTCAATGAAATGGTCTCTTTTCTCTCTTCTTCTATTTTCAATTATCTGCGCTGCCCGAAATTAATATTTTTTTATAAAAAAAGACTATTTTGAACTAAAAGTCCTAGAAAAAAAGAAATTTGTTATATTCGCTTTTTTTAGAACGACGAATTACTTCCTAATGGGAATAAAAATTATATTTTTTAATGTTTTAGTGTGCCCTGTTTTCAACATCGCAACAAGGTAACATCATAACTCAACTCATTTAATGCAACCAATTATCAATTATAAAATTTCTGGCGAAGGTTTTCCTTTTATTTTTCAACATGGTTTAGGGTCTAATTTGGTGCAAACTCAAAACCTATTAGGCGGACAAGAAAAAGTGCAACTTATTTCTATGGATTGCCCCGGTCATGGAGATACTCCGCTACGGTTAAGCAATCCGCCATCTTTCGATTTTTATGCAGATGAAGTCATTCGATTAATGGGTCATTTAAAAATTGAAAAAGCTATTTTTGGGGGCATTTCTATGGGGGCTGGTATTTCGACGAATATAGCATTGCGCTATCCAGACAAAGTAGCGGGTTTAGTATTGGTTCGACCTGCTTGGTTGGATAAAGGCAATCCTGAAAATTTAATGATTTTAAAAGCAGCGGCAAAGTTTATTGGGAAACGAAGTGCCAAAGCTAAGTTTGAAAAAAACAACCAATTTCAACATATCAAAGGTCATTTACGAACTGCCGCAACTTCCATTATGGGCGTTTTTAGTGATACCCAACAAACTGCTATTTCAATGGTTTTGAAGAGTATGGTTTCGGATGCGCCTTTTAAAGAGATGACTGATTTAGCTAAAATAGCACAACCTTGTTTAATTTTTGGCAATGACGACGACCCATTGCATCCTTTTGAAATGGCAAAGGTGATGCATCAACATATAAAAGGAAGTCATTTAGAAAAAGTAACTTCTCGATATATAGGAAATCAAGCGCATAAGACGGAGGTTAATACTGCGGTTACTTCATTTATTACTAGGCTTTCTTTATCTAATTAACCAGTTATATCGGCCACCTAAAGGAATAAAGTCCATGGAAAGACTAAGTATTTTTGACATCTTTAAAATTGGGGTTGGCCCTTCTAGCTCTCATACGTTAGGGCCTTGGAAAGCTGCCTTTGAATTTGCAAGAAGTTTGCAAAACAAAAATATAGATACGGTTGAAATAAACTTGTACGGCTCTTTATCCAAAACAGGAAAAGGACATGCTACAGATATTGCGGTACAGCTAGGATTAGCTGGGTTTCGTCCAGAAACGATTGATACTGAACAAATAGCAGATATTGTTTTTAAAATTAGAGCCGATGAGCAAATTACAATTAACGAACAAATAATCCACTTTTTACCCAACCAGCATATTCTCTTTCACCCCAATGCGCATGCTGGACACCCGAACACCCTTATATTAAAGGCCTTTAAGGATGAAAACTTAGTTTTAGCAACTACTTATTTTTCAGTTGGCGGGGGCTTTATTCAAGAAGAAGGAACGTCCTTGGCGAATAAAGCAGCAATTAAACTTCCTTTCCCCATAGACAAAGGAGCAGATTTATTGGCTTATACAAAGAGAGAAAAGGTCTCTATTTCTGATATAGTTTTGCAAAATGAATTGCATTTTAGGCCCAAAAAAGAAATTGAGGGAAGAATAGCACATATTTTTAATACAATGTTAAGCTGTACTTTCAAAGGTTGTTATACGGATGGTATTCTTCCTGGAGGGTTGAATGTTAGAAGGCGAGCTAAAGCATTACACGGAAAATTGCTAGTAGGTGAATTTTTAACTACTAAAACGTGGCTAGCCGCTATCAAAAAATCGACGGCAGATTTTAATACTATTAATAAATGGATAAGTTGTTTTGCCTTGGCAGTTAATGAAGAAAATGCTGCTTTAGGAAGAGTCGTTACTTCTCCAACGAATGGTGCAGCAGGCGTTATTCCAGCGGTTTTATTATACTTTCTTTGTTTCTGTGAAAATAATGGGATGCGGGATATTCAACGATTTTTGTTTACGGCAGGTGAAATTGGTTGCTTGTTTAAAAAAGGAGCTACTATATCTGCCGCAGTTGGCGGTTGTCAAGCTGAAATTGGTGTTTCTTCTGCTATGGCAGCGGGCGGTTTGACAGAAGTTTTGGGCGGTTCGCCCGAACAAGTTTTAATGGCAGCAGAAATTGCAATGGAACATCATTTAGGCTTGACTTGTGACCCTATCGGTGGCCTAGTTCAAATTCCTTGCATTGAAAGGAATGCCATGGGGGCAATGAAAGCCATTACCGCAAGTAATCTTGCTCTTTATGGAAATCCTGAAAATTCGGTCGTTAAATTTGATACCGTTGTAAAAACCATGTGGGATACGGCACAAGATATGAATGAGAAATATAAAGAAACTTCGGAGGGAGGATTGGCTTTTAATTTATCGGTTATTTTACCAGAATGTTAATTTATATAAGAATTGAAGATAGTTCCTCCTCAAAAAAGTACGCAGCATAAATAAAAATAATGACACCAGAAAAACTCATCCAAAAACAATTTGAAGGCTTCGTTGAAAGGGATTTAGCCAAATTCTTGTCTTGTTATAAATCAGATGTTGGTTTATACAACTTTCCAGAAAATGAACCTTTTTTACAAGGTATGGCAGCAATGGAAGCCAATTACAAAGATGTTTTTGAACATTCGCCCAACTTGAATGCGCAACTGATTAGTCGAATGGTTTTTAAAAATAAAGTGATTGACCGAGAAATTATTACCAATCGGAAGGAGGTGAAACATAAGGAATTAGTCGTGATTTATGAGGTGGAAGATGGTTTGATTTCAGCGGTTCGATATATTAGTTAAGCTATCAATCCGTTTGGGGGATACGTCATTTTTAAAGCCCAACGGATTATGTTTCCCAACGGATTTAGACATTAAGACTTAGTATTTTTAATCTGATTATTTAAACGTTATTAATTTAATCACGTGCAACTAGAAAAAGCGACTACTGACAATATAGCCTTACTCCAAGAAATTTGTATAGCTGCTTATGCACAAAATTTCGCGCATCATTGGGATGCAAATGGTTTGGACTTATATTTGGCGGACCAATTTAGTACCGAACGTTTAACAGCGGATGTCAGTAATCCTATTTTTGCCTATTATTTAATCAAAGTATCAGATAGACTTATTGGTTTTATTAAAATTAAATTGACGGCTGATTTAGCTACCTTTAAAAAGGAAGAAACCGTAGAATTGGAAAAAATATATGTCTTACCTGAAATGAAAGGACAAGGGGTTGGTAAAAAAGCGTTGACCGCTATCATACAGGAAATGAAAAATGTAGGTAAAAAAATATTTTTTCTTTGTGTAATAGATACGAATAGTGCTGCCATTAAATTTTATGAGAAATTAGGTTTTCAATTTCATAGCAAGACTAGATTGGAAGCCCCATTTTTTAAAGAGGAATTGAAGGGCATGCATCGAATGTATAGGCAGCTTTGAAATTAAAAAACAGGTTCGTGAAAATTACCTTATATTTCATCGTCTAATTGATAACTTATGGACTAAAGAAAAAGTATTGATTAGCAATATGAAAGATGTACTTAAACAAATCAACAATTAAATAACCAACAATATGAAAAGTAACTGGAACAACTCCGAAGCAAAAAAACTAAAAGGCGACCTCTTAGAATTAAGAGTTTATACCTCCAACCTATTAGGTAATGATGAAGACCTAGTCATGCATGGTGGTGGTAATACCTCTGTAAAAATCAAAGAAACCAATATTTTTGGCGAAGAAGAAGAAATTTTATACGTCAAAGGAAGTGGATGGAGCTTAGATACGATTAAGGCGGAAGGTTTTGCGCCTGTAAAAATGAGTGCGTTGAAAAAATTGGTCGCATTACCAGAACTATCTGATATAGATATGGTCAAATATCAGCGGATGGCAATGATAAATCCCAATGCGCCTAACCCTTCGGTGGAGACGATTTTACATGGGTTGATTCCTTATACTTTTGTAGACCATACGCATGCGGATGCAGTGGTGGTTATCACCAATTCTCCGAATGGCAAAAAACGCATTCAGGAGATTTATGGGAAAAACATGTTGATAATTCCTTACGTGATGCCTGGGTTTATTTTGGCGAAGACCATTTATGATATGACTAGAGAGGTGGATTGGGATAGTTTGGATGGCATGATTTTAATGAGTCATGGTGTGTTCACTTTTGACCACGACGCCAAGAAGGCTTATGAAAAAATGATTGATATTGTCGATACCGCAGAGAAATATTTAAAAAAGCAGGGTGCAAAAGAAGTAAAAGGCGTCAAGAAAGGGCAAGTAGATGCCTTGCAATTAGCGACTATTCGTCAGCAAGTGTCCAATCTTTGGGGCAGTCCTGTTTTAAGCAAATTGGATAATTCGCCTCCTGCTATTGGTTTTAGTAATTTAAAGGACGTCAAAAAAATTACCAGTCGAGGCCCTTTAACGCCTGACCATATTATTCGGACAAAACGAATACCGATTGTTTTTTCTAAAAATTCCCAAAAGGATTTAGATAAATATGTGAAGGACTATAAGGCTTATTTTAAGCAATATAATCAAGGCGAAAAATTATTAGACCAAGCGCCAAGATGGGCCATCTTACCAAATTCTGGTACGCTTTCTTTTGGTCCAAGCCCAAAGCATTGTGCGATTATCGAAGACATTACTCGCCATACCAAAAAAGCAATTCACCAAGCAGAACATTTGGGCGGTTGGAATGCTTTACCAAAGTCAGACTTATTTGAAGTAGAATATTGGAGTTTGGAACAGGCAAAACTGTCAAGGGCAGGAAAGCCCAAAGCAATGGCAGGAAAAATTGCAATTGTTACAGGTGCAGCGAGTGGAATAGGAAAGGCTAGTGTCGAAAGTTTAGTGGCACAGGGTGCAGTTGTTGCTGCTTTGGACATTAATAAAAATGTTATTAGCTGTTTTCCGCAAAAAGAAGTTTTAGGGATTATCTGCGATGTGACGAATACCAAACAATTAGAAAAGGCGATTGAACAAACCATTGTCCAATTCGGTGGTGTAGACATGTTGATTTCCAATGCAGGCATCTTTCCAAAATCAGCTAAAATAGCGGAGATGGATGCGAAGAACTGGCAAAGAAGTTTAGATATTAATGTAACGAGTCATCAACGTTTATTGCAATTATGTGTACCTTATTTGGAATTGGGTTTTGAACCAGCAGTTGTTTTTATTGTCTCGAAAAACGTACCAGCCCCTGGGCCAGGCGCTGCGGCTTATTCAGTTGCCAAAGCTGGGTTGAATCAATTGGGTAGAATTGCGGCGATGGAATTAGGGGGCAAAGGTATTCGAGTAAATATGATGCATCCAAATGCGGTTTATGATACGGCGATTTGGACGGATGAGGTGTTGACTGCTCGGGCAAAACATTATGGTTTGACGGTAGAAGAATACAAGACCAATAATATTTTAAAAACGGAGGTTACTTCTCATGATGTGGCGGATTTAGCGGTGGCGATGTTGGGTAAGACTTTTGGGAAAATTACAGGGGCGCAAGTGCCTATTGATGGGGGGAATGAGCGGGTGATTTAAACCTTTAGCTAACTATTCTGCTCATAGTTTAATACTGAAAATCAGGATTGTTATTGGGCAAATCTTAAATCATACATCATCAATCATAAATCTATCTTGTTTTTATTTAGATGGATTTATGATATATGATTTATGATTTTTCATCAATACATTCCTAGTACTCATCATCTGGTTTCGGTTTTTTATCCCGTTCTTAGTTTAGTATTAAGTACCCTCATTCATAAAACCGAATAATTTTATTAAATCTTCTTCCTTCTTAAAATTGACCTTGTGTGTTTTCATATAATCCGCAGCATTTATATAATTTCCAAAAAATTTAATAGCTGCCTTTTTCTTGGTAGGGACTCTAAAAACTTTTCCATCTTGGAGTAGATAATAGGTCTGCTTTTCTACTATTTTTTCACTTTTACTACCCGTATTCAAAACGGGATGATAATCTGCTTTTTGTTTGATGGCTTCATGATATAATAAAAGCGTATATTTTCCCTCCACAATAGATTCAAAAAAAACTTTGCGACGCTTCCAATTTTTGGGTATCAAACCAATAAATTTTTTTTGAGATTTAGTAAAAGTAAAACCGTTTATCTTTCGACTGGAAGCTACCATAGCTTGATTCTGAAGTAAAAAATTAACTTGCTGGTTGAGTATATCGAACTTAATCATTGCTGGAAAACCTTTTGGCAATTCCGCTTTGAAAATTTTTGCATCTAGCCATGCCGAATTATAAAAATGCTGATGAATAAGCGTTCGCTCTTCTAAATCAAATGTTTTAATGGTTACTGGATGGGTGAGTTCGTTAGCCGTTACTATCGGTCTTGATTGACCAACTACTTTTTGATTAAAGCTAATTAATAGTAAGATTAATACATACTTTTTCATTTTGTACATTGTTTTGATCCATCAAACCAATAATTAATTTAAGTTAATCTTTCTCACAAATACATGGCTTAACGCTGATTAGTCTTTTGTGGTAAAGTCAGACTTCTTTACAAGATAACTAATCTTTTGAATTATGCTTTGGAAAGCGTATTTTTATTTTTCAATAAAAAGCCATGTTAAAAAATCTATTATACATCATCAGTTTCCTATTTTGCTTTACTGCTTGCCAAACTAATACCTCCAATGTTGAGGACGGTATTGCAAAAGCAGTAGCCGCTTTAGTAGACAAAAAACTTCAAAGAGCTTTCCTAGAAGAAATTGCAGCAGTAGACCAGTCTATTAGAGATGAAGAAATTGCCATCAATCAAAAATATGGCTACGATAGCAAAGAACATAAACAGACCGTTCAGGCAATGATAGATACAGACAAATCGAATCTTGCCAAAATTGAAGCCTTCTTAGAAACTTATGGGCATCCTAATAAATTAGACCACGGTAATAGAGTTTTTTATGCGCCTTGGATAGTCATGCATCATGCCGATAGTCAAACAGATACAAGAAGACGAAATTTTAAATACCTTTATGATTATTATAAAAAAGACGAATTAGAACAAGATAGACTCAATTTCTTTTTGGGTCGAATGCACAATCTAGAAAAAGGAGGAAGAATTAAATGGAATCGGCCTTTTACCGTGCAAGAAGAATTGGATTCTTTGATTAATTCCTTAGATTTGAGGGAAATTGCAGAGGAGATTGATAGTCGGTACTAAGTATGGAAATTTTTTATTTTAACCGTAGCTTGGACATTCTTGTCCGAGTAGCATAACGTGACATGCTCGGACAAGAATGTCCAAGCTACGAACGACATTTTGAGTTTGGATAATAAAGGAAGAAAATAGTTAACACATAATATCAAAACATGATTACACCAAGAACGTCAAGAAAAGAAATTCTTAAAAAACTAAGAAAAAAAGTCAAAAAACGCATTCCCATCCTCATTGCTAGTGCAGGTAGTGGTTTAGTAGCTAAATTACTAGAAAAAGCGGGAGCAGATTGTATCAATACCTTTTCGGGAGCAAGATTACGATCTAATGGAATGGGCACCATGTCTATGTTATGGCCCATTCTAGATTCCAACAAACAAACCTTGAATTATACTAGGGAAGATATTATGCCAGCTATCAAAGGCGATGCTTTTATCTGTGCTTGTTTGAATGCCAATGACCCATTAAAAGATATGCGGATGGTTTTGAATGACTGCAAAGCAATGGGCGTAGAATCAGTTTCTAATATCGGTCCTTCGATTAGTTACGTTGATCACGATAGCGAAATTTTCAGAGTATTGACAAAAAGTGGGATTACGATAGATAATGAGATAGAAATGCTTAAATTAGCCAAAGAAATGGACATGGTTTCTATTGGATTGGCTTTTACGATGGAAGATAGTATTAGAATTATGGAGGAAGCGCAACCCGATATTTTCTGCTTTCATGCGGGTACTACCAAAGGGGGCTTAACGGGTTATGATTCAGGTGAAACCATTGCAGGAACGGCTCAACGAACAGAAGAAGCCAATAAAATCTTACGCAAAATCAAAAAGGATGTGATGTTAATTGCCCACGGTGCAGCGATGTCTACTCCTGAAGATGCACAGTATATTTTAAATCATACTAGTTGCGATGGTATCTGGACGGGTTCATCCACCGAGCGGATTCCTATTGAAAAAGCGGTATATAGTGCGGCTAAAGAGTTTGCTGATTTGCGATTTCCTAAGAAGAAGAAAAAGTGATTGGTGACTAGTGATTAGTGATTAGTTGTTCACCTCTGAACCTTTATACCCCTTTACCTTTAAACCTATCATAAAAATGCGAAAAACCATAGCACTCCTAGTTACCCTAGACACCAAAGACCAAGAAGCAGGTTTCTTAAAAGAACAAATCGAAGCCATCGGACATGATGCTTTATTATTGGATATTGGCGTAGTCGGAAAGCCCGGTATTAAAGCTGATATTTCAAGAGGAAAAGTCATTTCTACAGGTGGCGGTTCTATTAAAGAAATTCTAAAGAATCCAACTAGGGAAAAGTCCAATCCTTTTGTGGTGGGCGGCTGTATCAAAATTCTAAATCGAAAAATTGCAAAAAATGAAGTGCATGCCGTTTTAGGTTTGGGTGGTACACAAGGCACTTCTACTTGTTGCGAAATTATGCAAGCCCTACCGTATGGTTTTCCTAAAATAATGGTGTCTACGATGGCGGCTGGCGATATGACGGGCTTTGTGGGCATTAAGGACATTACAATGATGTTCTCTGTAAGTGATATTTTAAAGCTCAATCCATTCACTCGAAAGATATTAGCAAATGCTGCTGCTGCTGCTTGTGGTATGGCAACAGTAGAAACCAAATTTGTCATGGAAAAAGGGGACAAACCTTTGATTGGTATGTCCAATTTAGGCGTGTTGACCAATGGGTCGATGGAAGCCATTAAATACATTGAGTCCAAAGGATATGAAGTGATTGTATTTCATGCAGTCGGTTCTGGCGGACAAGCGATGGAACAGATGATGAAAGAAGGGATTATTGGAGCAGTATTTGATTATGCCATGGGAGAAATTGCGGATGATGTTTGGGGTGTTTTACGGGCTGGTGGACCAGAACGATTGACCGTTGCGGGGAAATTAGGCTTACCCCAAGTTTTATGCCCTGGTGGTGCAGAGCATTTAGGAATTTTAGTACCACCAAATGAAGTGCCCGAGGAGTTTAAAAATCATCAAATCGTTTTTCATAGTCCAGTCGTTTTTGTCCCTCGCTTGAATAAAGACGAAATTATTCGGGTAGCAGATTCTATTATCGAACGATTGCAGCATACGACCGACAAAGCGTATTTCATGATTCCTAAAGGTGGCGTTGGACGATATTCTATCGAAGGTGGGGTGTTGGAAGATAAAGCATCCGATGAAGCTTTTTTTAATCGACTGAAAGCAGGATTACCTAAAAATATTATTGTAAAAGAACGGGAAACTTATGCGGAAGACCCTGCTTTTGTACGAGAGGCGGTGGATTTGTTGATTGAGTTGATTGAGGAACGAAAAGGGTGATTTCAGTTGTCGGTTATCGGTTATCAGTTCTACGAATTCGCCTGATAACCGACAACTTCTAACTGAAACTGTTAAAGAATAATCTTTTTAGTCATTGCTACGTTTTATAGTTAATTCGATAATATATTTTCCCATTAACTGATTTAAAACCACCTTATTCTATTGATTAAAAAATCAACATATTTATCTGCTTTCGCTGAAAAATCATTCCTTTCTCTTTTTCTATTCTTATTGGTTAGTACTATTTTAAATAGCCAAAACGATGCTAAAAATTGTTTTGAGTCTACTGACTATTATGACCAAGAACAGCAGGAGGCATTAGAAATTTTTACTCAAAATTATATAGCCAATTATTCCCAAAATGCTCGTAGTCGAGGGAAAATAACTATTCCAGTAGTGGTTCATATCGTCACGCAAGGAATGGAAAGAGGCATAACAGATGAGCAAGTCTACTCTCAAATTACAGCGCTTAATCGAGATTTTAATCGCCAAAATAAGGATTTGAATATTGTACATCCTGATTTTCAGGATAGAATTGCAACCGTAGGTTTTAATTTCTGTTTGGCAACGCTAGACCCAGATGGTCATCCAACTACAGGTATTACTCGAACCCAGACTTTCATAGATAATATTGCGACCCCTACTAATTCATGGTTATACCATACGGATCTTGGTGGTCAAGATGCTTGGGATTCCAATAAATATTTGAATATATGGGTGACCCAAGTTACTTTAGGTATTGCTGGTTTTGCTACCAATCCTGGGCAAAAGTCACCCGAAGAAGATGGTGTAGTTATTAATCCAAGATTTTTTGGCATGTGTGGCTTAGCGACGCCTCCTTTTCACTTAGGCAGAATAGGCGTCCATGAAGTTGGTCATTATTTCAATTTAAAACATCCTTTTAATAATGGTTGTGATGGCAATGATTTTGTGGAGGATGTCCCTCAGCAGTCAAATTTTTATAATGATTGTCCTATCGGAGAAAATATCAGTTGTGGGACTAGAGATATAACCACTAACTTTATGAATTATACGGATGATGCTTGTCAAGCCATGTTTACTAAAGGTCAAGCTATGCGCATGCAAGCAACCTTATTTGGGGCTAGAAGTGGATTATTGAATGGAAATAGTTGCGAACCTTATTTTCCAACCGTTTCTGGAGCTGAAATAAAGATATATCCGAACCCCGCTAGTTATTATTTTTGCGTAGAAGTGGGAAATGTTCCTTTAGAAGAGATTCCTTATTTTATTTTTAATGCACAAGGTGCTAAAGTCGAAGAAGGCATCGTTCAACCTAATAGTCGGCAACATTTTCCTACTTATCGAAATGGCGTTTATTTTATTCAATTTATGGATGGTTCAAAAGAAGGGACAGTAAAAAAGATTGTTATTAATAATTGAAAAAATTAGGTAGCACCTTAATCTTCTTCTTTAAAAGCAATTGCCACTATTAAGCAGAGTCCTATTGCTGCAACTACGCCATTAACAGCCGTAACTTTTAGCCCCATATAAGCACCAATAAGCCATAAACAGCCTGCTAAGAGTACCATCAAGCTACAAATAATAGCTGCTCTATTTTTCAAAGCCACCTCCATAAGTGTACATCATATTAATGATAGGTTTTTCGTAAATGTATTTATTCGCCTCTAAATCTTAGAAAATGTTTGTTTTCCTTACTACTGGAGATTGGATACTTGATGCTAGATGCTTGATGGGGCGGGGAGCAATAATAACCCAGTTTTGGAATAACTTAAAAATCAAGCATTTAGTAGTCGATAAATTGGATGTTTGACTTATCTAGTATCCAAAATCTAGTATCCAAATGTCCAGTAGGAAGCAATTATTTATCATCTTGTAAATCTTGCATAATCATGTCATCGGGTAGCAATTTTTCGGCAATGATGAATAAACCCAATAGGAACAGAAGCTGCTTTCTCAATTTTTACTTCTTCAAAAACCGCACTAAATTTCTTTTTGTGAAAAGGAGAATATAAGACTTGGCAAAAGTAATTACCATTTTTTAGGGCATCATAACTCTTTTGAATGACTGATTTTACTATTTCTTTTGGAATCAATGTAACAGGAATAGAAGAGATAAAACAATCTACTTCTTCGGTTACATATTTTTCGAAATTTTGGGCGCCGTCATTGATTAAGACCAATCTATCATCTTGTATTAAATCTTTTACATCTTCTAAAAATTCAGCTTTCACTTCGAAAGAATATAATTTACCATCAGCAGGCATTTGGTCTAATATCCGTTTCGTAATATTGCCCAATCCTGTTCCAAATTCTACAATAATCTTGGTCTCTGCATTGATTTTACTGCAAATTTCTTTTTCTATTTGTTTAGAGGTCTGATATAAAGCGCCTGTTGTTTTTACATTTTTTGTAAAATCAATCACACTTTTTAGAAAAGTATTCGACATAGCTATTTATTAATCGGTTTCATAGCTATAAAGGTAGCTATGTTAAATTAGAAAAATTAAATTAGTTGGTGTTTCGGTAGTATTGGTAGGGATTGTAAAATTACAAAATTAAGTTGTATCGCTTTTTAGCCTTAGAAACGTGATATATGATAACATAAAGTTGTCAATTTGATAGAGCAACCCTTCAAGCTAGACTGCTCAGAATATGGGGTAAAGTTTCCCTATTTTTCGGGCACGATGAATTAAGTTCCAGACTTGATTCGCTTATCTCGTCGTCTCCAGACGACCGTTAGTATTATTTTCGGTCGTCTGGAGACGACGAGATACCGATTTCCAGTCTGGAGACTGAAAATATCGACGCAAAAACATGGGGAGAAGAAAACTACATCTCTATAATTAGGAAAAGCCTACCTCATTTTTTTTCAAAAACTCGAAGTATTAAAGCGTCTTTATCTCACTCACTAATTTTTGCAAACTATCCTTGGCATCTCCAAACAACATCTTATTCTTATCGTGGAAAAATAATTGGTTTTGAATACCCGCATATCCAGGACTCATACTTCGCTTCATGACTATAACGTGCTTCGCCTCCCATACGTTCAATACGGGCATGCCATAAATTGGACTACTAGGTTCATCTAAAGCGGCTGGATTGACCACATCATTTGCGCCAATAATGACAACCATATCTGTGTTCGGTATTGCATTATTCGCATCTTCTAAATCCAATAATTTTGGATAAGGCACATCTGCTTCCGCTAATAATACATTCATGTGACCTGGCATTCTACCCGCAACTGGGTGAATCGCATATTTTACATCGACCCCATTGGAAGACAATAAATCATCTAATTCCTTGACTACTTTTTGGGCTTGTGCCACCGCTAATCCATACCCAGGAACAATCATTACGGATTGAGAATAGTATAATTGAATGGCTGCATCGTTTATCGTTACCGTTTTTGCTACTTGGTCTCCATCCGCTCCTATAGCCGCCGCCGCGCCGCCACCAAAACCGCCAATCAATACATTAAATAAAGACCGATTCATCGCTTCACACATTAAGACCGTCAGAATGACCCCTGCTGCACCAACTAAGATACCACCGACTACCATGATATTATTATCATAAATTAAACCTGCCGCTGCTGCGGATAACCCCGTAAAGGAATTCAATAAAGAAATGACCACAGGCATATCTGCGCCACCAATGGGGGCAACAAAAGAAAAACCATAAACTAAGGATAATACCATTAAACCAATAGCCATCGTCATCCCTAATCCGACACCGCCCATGTATACATAAGCCGTTAATCCAATAGTTGCTGCTAAAAGAATATAGTTAACAATATGATGCTTTGGCAAAGTCACTTGACTATCCCAAACTAAACCTTGTAATTTGGCAAAAGCCAACATACTTCCTGTAAAGGCAATCGCACCGATTAATAGCGTCGTTAAAACAATGAATAATTGACCACTAGACAAAGTAGCCGTTCGATCATAATAATGTACCAATTCGGTCATTGCCAATACAACGGCACAAGCGCCACCTAGCCCATTAAAAATAGACACCATTTGTGGCATAGCGGTCATTTGCACCTTCTTAGCTGCAAAAAAACCAATAATACCACCAACTAACATCCCTCCAATTATCCAAGGATAATTATTTGCAACGCCTGTCATGGGCAATATCATAGTGGCGAAAATAGCTATGCCCATCCCAAAGGCAGCTAATAAATTTCCTTTTCGGGCAGTATCAGGTGTACTTAATTGGCGCAAGCCCCATACAAAAGAGGTGGCACCGATGAGATAAGCTAAATTTACTATTGAACCTAACATATATTGGTTGATTATTTTTTGAACGATGAACTATAAATGATAAACGATGAATGGGTATCCTTCTATAGTTGAAATATCTATTTTCTATGTTTTTTAATAGCCGCTTTCTTTACAGCAGTTCTTATATTATGCACTCATTTTCCTAGAGCGCCGAAAACTTAAATAAGCAGCTACTAGAATAAATAAAGGTGCGCTTGTTCTTAAGTCAAAATCAAAGCCCATGGCATAGTCAAATAGTAAGGTTAAACCACCAAATAAGACAATGTATAAGATGAAGAGCTTTAGAAATAATTGATTTTGTTCGTTCATTTTAAAAAGGTAAAAAGGTGTAAAGGCAAAAAGGTACAAAGGTTAAATAGCTAACCAATCACTTCTTCTTCTTTTTAAACATTTCTAACATTCTATCTGTCACAGCGTAACCTCCCACCACATTAACCATTCCTAATATTACCCCTAAAGTTCCTAAACCTAAGGTTAGAAAATCGTTCGGATTGGCAGCTCTAATCAATAATATTGCACCGATAATGACCACGCCACTAATCGCATTTGCACCTGACATTAAAGGTGTATGCAAAACAGTGGGTACTTTAGAAATAACTTCAAATCCCAGTATAATCGTAAATACTAAGAGATAAATCATTATTAAATTAGTATCAAAAAATTGTAATATCGTATCCATGTTAATTAATTTTCAGTTTTCAATTTTCAATTTTCAAAAAACTAAGTACTAAGCATTAACTTAATTCAGAGAAATCTATCAATTGATAAAGTATTACATTTCACAAGTATAGCTCCTCAATGCTCGATTTAAAAATTGAAAATTTTAAATTGAACATTGAAAATTGCCTACCCCGTTATCAAAGCCGATTTTATAATCTCATTCTCCATATCCAACACCATTTCGCCATCTTTAATAATCAGCTTTAAAAAATTTAAAATGTTATTACTAAACAAAGTACTAGCATCTTGGGGCATATCGGAAGCTAAAGCAGAATTACCGATAATTTTCACGCCATTATGAATGACTATTTCATTATCTTTAGACAGTTCACAGTTTCCGCCGGTAGAAGAAGCTAAATCAACGACTACCGAACCTGTCTTCATTTTATCCACCGTTTCTTTTGGTAATAAAATAGGGGCTTTTCGGCCTCTCACTTGTGCGGTGGTAATAATTACATCTGCTTTTGCTGCTCTATTCTGTACTTCTGCTCTTTGTCTTTTGATGAATTCTTCACTTTGTTCTACCGCATATCCGCCCGCAGCGGAATCATCTGCGGCTCCTTCTACCTCTACGAATTTTGCACCTAAACTTTCTACTTCTTCTTTAGCTGCTTTCCGAACATCAAAAGCTTCTACCATTGAGCCTAGTCGACGAGCTGTTGCAATAGCTTGTAAACCAGCAACGCCTGCGCCTAAAACCAATACTTTGGCAGGCCGAATACTTCCTGCTGCGGTAATCATCATTGGGAAATAACGAGGTAAATGATTGGCTGCCGTTAAGACCGCTTTATAACCAGCGACGGCTGCCATCGAAGATAAAATATCCATCGCTTGCGCTAAGCTGGTTCGAGGAATCATGTCCATGCTAACTCCTTGTAAACCATGGTCTTTCAATTTACCTATGATGCTATCATCTACGTAAGGCGCAAACATAGAAATGAGCAAAGTTCCTTTTTTTAGCTTCGATAATTCTGCGTCCTCCAATGGATTAACGGAAACAATAATATCAGCATCTTGGAAAATGGTCGCTCTGTCAGTTATCGTCGCTACTTCTGAAAAAGTAGTATCTGGTAGACTAGCATTTACACCTGCATTATTTTCTACAAGAAAAATAACTTGTTCAGAAGCAATTTTTTTCATAGTCGCAGGCACCATGGCAATCCGATTATCCTGACTTTCTTTAGGTATTCCTATTTTCATAAAATAGTTTGTAGTATGAAAGGTTATTATCTGTATTAGGGGTAATAATAAGAATGGTAATGTCTTTGTTTTGGGCTATAATTCTGAAATCTAGCACAATATAGAGATTGAACCGAATTTTTTGATATAATTGTCTTAAAAATTCACTTTTCGCCTAATTTAAATTAGTATATAAATCCTATTACAAATTTGTTTTGAATCGGTTGGCATAAAATATTGGTTAATCTTTCCTTTCTAAAAACAGTTGTTCGCTATATTTATTTAGACTAGAATTGATTTCAATGGTTATAATTAACCTAAGTTGCGAAAAATACAAATGGCTATATTGTTTTATTAGGGTTTTCTTATAAAAATGATTTTACAGGAAATCATGTTGAAAACATGAAAAATACTGGGTCGAAGTTGCAAACTTCGACCATCGGCATCGAATTTCAATCCAACTTTGGAGCCGATATTCGAAGATTGTATCTTCGAGTCGATATTTTTCAAGTCTTTGACTTAATTTTTTAGGTACTGAGATTTTTATAAGAAAACCCTTAA
>Ga0208544_10000855_pt1 | contig 22214 bp, 14 predicted proteins | sample DEB08_DNA_9_FD_184526 | JGI IMG/M metagenome (GOLD analysis project Ga0208544, IMG submission 184526) | Aqueous microbial communities from the Delaware River and Bay under freshwater to marine salinity gradient to study organic matter... | ecosystem: Environmental > Aquatic > Marine > Coastal ... | reverse complement strand
TCCTTGAACGCTTCGGTATAAGTGGGGTGGGCGTGGCTCATGCGGGCAGCGTCTTCGGCTGAGGCGCGGAACTCCATCAGGGCCACCGCCTCGGCGATCATGTCGGCGGTACGGGGGCCAACCATGTGTACACCCAGGATTTCGTCGGTATCGGCGTGTGCCAGCACTTTGACCATCCCCTCGGTATCGGTACTTGCCCGGGCGCGGCCGAGGGCTTTAAACGGAAATTTACCCGACTTGTAGGGAATGCCCGCTGCTTTGAGTTGTTCTTCGGTTTGGCCTACCGCCGCCACTTCCGGCCAGGTATACACCACGCCGGGGATGAGGTTGTAGTTGATGTGGGGCTGCTGTCCGGCGATGGTTTCCACAACAAAGATGCCTTCTTCTTCGGCCTTGTGGGCCAGCATGGCGCCTTGGATCACGTCGCCGATGGCGTAAATGCCGGGCACGTTGGTTTCCAGGTGGCTGTTTACTTCTACGCGTCCGCGGTCGTCGGTCACGACACCTATGTTTTCCAGGCCCAGGTTGGCGGTGTAGGCCTGTCGGCCAATGGCCACCAGGCAGTAATCGGCCTTCAGTTCGAAGGTGTCTTCGCTGTCGCGCTTTTGCACTTTCACCGTCACGCTCCGGCTGGTGGCCTGCACATCGACCACTTTGTGACTCAGGTGAAACTTGACCCCCAATTTCTTGAGCGCCCGCATGAGTTCCTTGCCACAGTCTTTGTCCATGGTGGGGATAATGCTGTCGAGGTATTCCACTACTTCTACTTCGGTGCCGAGTCGCGCAAAAACAGACCCCAACTCCAGGCCAATGACGCCGCCGCCAATGACGACCATGCGCTTGGGCACCTTGTCGATATTCAGCGCTTCGGTAGAGGTGATGACCCGCTTCTTGTCGTAGTTGAAAGCCGCTGGGGTGATCGGCTTGGAGCCCGTCGCGATAATGGTTTTATCGGTCTCAATCTGCTCGCTGCTGCCGTCGTCCTTCGTGATTTTTATCGTGTGTTGATCCACAAAGGAACCGTGGCCATGGTAAACGTCTACCTTGTTTTTTTTCATCAGGAAGGCTACGCCCTGGCAGGTTTGGTCGACCACTTCGTTTTTCCGCTTGATCATCTGGGGCATGTCCACGGCCAGGTCTTTAATTTGGATGCCGTGGAGGGCAAACTTCTCGGCGGCGTTGTGGTAGTGCTCCGAAGAGTCGAGCAGGGCTTTGGAAGGGATACAGCCGACGTTGAGGCAGGTGCCACCCAGGGTGCTGTAGCGTTCAATGAGGGCTGTTTTCAGGCCCAGCTGTCCGGCGCGAATGGCCGCTACGTAGCCACCAGGGCCAGAACCGATAATCGTTAAATCGTATTTCATGAATCAAGTACCTTTTTTCGTCAGTTATTAGCCGGCGGTTCAATAGCAGGTTTTACCCGGGAGGGCAGGGCCTGGTATAGTAACCCGCTCGGTGGTATTATGGTTGGGTTATTTCCCGCGGTGTTTTCCTATTCCGCTGCCGGTGGCCGGTTGGCGCCACCACCACTACCGCCACCACCGCGGCGACGATTTTTGCGGCGGCGATTGCGGTTGCGGTTGCCGGAATTGCTGCCGCTATTGGCTGCATCACCTTCTTCTCCTCCGGTATTAACCGGTGGTTTGGGGGCGTCCGCCTGGTTTTCCGGCCGGGGGGCTTTCTTGCGGGGTGGACGCCTTTTCGACCGGTCGGCCTGCTCACCGGGCTCACCGGCCGGAGGTGCTGTTTTGCCGGTTGCCGGTTTGCCAGTTGCCGGTTTGGGCTTGTCCCGGTTGTCGGCGGGTGGCCGCGATCTTTCGCGATTGCCTGATTTTGCGCGTGGTTGTTCTGTTTGTTCGCTCCGGTCGCCGGTGTTTTTGCGGCGGTTGCTGCGCTTTTTCTTTTTCCGTTCTTCGGGCGGCAATTCAATGAAGCCCGTAACGTCGTCGCCGTAGCCGGGTTCGTCGTCTTCGTCTTCCTGGAGGGCGATGGCGAGGATGCCCAGGTCCAGTGGTTTTTCGCCTTTGCGGTTGAGCACCTGGATCTCCCGCACCTGTTCTACCGAGAGGGCGTACAGCTTGCCCCGGTTCTTGCTGTCGGTATAGGCGTAGAACATCAACTGCTTGAAGATGTCGGTCTTGATGAGGGTGGCCGTACCTGCTTCGGTGGAAATGCGTTCGGCGCGTTCGGGAAAAGCCTGCACGGCCTCCATATACGTGTCCAGTTCGTAATTCAGACAGCACTTCAGGCGACCACACTGGCCCGAAAGCTTGGCCTGGTTGATGGCCAGGTTCTGGTAGCGGGCGGCGGCGGTGGATACCGATTTGAAATCCGTCAGCCAGGTAGAACAACACAATTCCCGTCCGCAGGAACCAATGCCGCCAATGCGCGCCGATTCCTGGCGGGCACCGATCTGGCGCATCTCAATTTTTACGCGAAATTCCTTGGCGAAGTGCCGGATAAGTTCCCGGAAATCAACCCGCCCATTGGCCGTGTAGTAGAAGGTCGCTTTGCGTTTGTCTCCCTGGAATTCTACGTCGCCGATCTTCATGTCCAGGTCCAGGGTGCGGGAAATGGCGCGGGCGCGAATGAGGGTGTCGCGTTCCGCCATGCGGGCTTCGGCCAACCGTTCCAGATCGCGTTCGTTGGCCCGGCGGATGACGCTGTGCAGCACGTTGTCTTCCTTGAAGCGCTTCTTTTTCATTTGTAGGCGCACCAATTCACCCGAAAGGGAAATGCGACCAATGTCGTAACCGCCGCCAACTTCAACCACGGCCATATCGCCGGTGTAAACTTGTTGGTAGGTTTCTACCCGGTAGAAGCTTTTGCGGGCACCGTTTTTGAAACTTATTTCTACGATGTTGAATTCATCGACATCGGTAATATCCATCTGTGTGAGCCAATCAAAAGTGTTCATCCGGTTACAGCCGCCGGTAGCGCAGTTGCCTTTGCTACCACAGCCGCTGGGTGTTCCGTTTTCCACTGCCACACTACATCCTGTACATCCCATAAGTGTTATATATGTTGACTGGGGTTGTTCAACAGTTGGCCCGTTTTTTGGCCATTCCCTGGTGCCCAGTTAGCTGGTGGTTTTACCTGCGACGGACGTGCCCATGCTGGCCACGTCGTCAACGTTTAGCTGGCGAGGCCGAGTGCCTGACGAGCTTGTTGTTGTTCCTGGTAAAACGACCAATTTTTAATAATATGATGAATCTGGATACTGGTATCCAGGAATAATATTTTGGTGTGCGCGTTGCGCTCTACGTGCAAGCTGCAATCATCGAGGAGCCGTATCATGGCCGCCAGCTGTTCCAACCCCACTACCTTGGCCATGCCGATGGCCGTTTGCTTCTCGCGTTCGCGCAGCCGTACGGCCGACTCGCCTACGGTTTTCAGCACGAGAAACTCGCGCCAAAAGTGCAGGGCATAACGGAGGAAGTGTTTCTGGTTTTCACGGCCCAGCCCGGCAAAGCTATCTACCCATCCCACCAACTCCAGGGGCTGTCCTTTGTAACAACACCGCATCCAGTCGAGGAAGCGCAGCGCCTGGTCGTTTTCTTCTTCACCAGCCATCTTCAGGGCGTCGTTGAAGTTGCCAACGGCGAGTTGGGCAATGGCCTGGGCCTGGCCTTCGGTTAGTCCCTTGCGGTCCACCAGACCGGCCGTTACCTCCTCGTCGGACAGGGCGTTGATCTTGACCAACTGGCAACGCGAGAGGATCGTGTTGAGGATGAGTTCCTGGTTTTCGGCTACCAGCAGGAAAACGGTCTGGTCGGGGGGCTCTTCGATCAGTTTTAGCAGGCGGTTGCCCTCGATGCCCAGGTATTCCGGCAGCCACAAAACCATAATCTTGCGCGGGCTCTCAAAGCTTTTGAGGCTGAGCTTGCGAATGATACTGAGGCACTCTTCCTTGTTGATATTGCCCTGCTTGTTGTCGGCATCGATGTGTTGCAACCAGTCGTTGATTTCCAGGTAAGGATTTTCCGCTAAGGCCGCGCGCCATTTCGGCAGGAGGTTATCGGAAATTACGTTGGTTCCAACGGTGGGGAAGGAGAAGTGCAGGTCGGGGTGAATGAGCTTGGCCGTTTTCCGGCAATGGGTGCAGGTGTTACAAGCCTCAGCTTTTCCCGCCGCGTTCTCGCAGAGCAGGAATTGGGCCAGGGCCAGAGCCAGGGGCAGGCCACCACTGCCGGGGGCGGCAAGTAACAACAGGGCGTGCGGCAAACGATCCGTCCGGACCATTTGTCGGAAAAGTGCCTTGGGTTGTTCCTGTCCGATGACCGCTTCAAATAACATGCCCTGTTATTAACCGGGGGTAACTAAGGTCAGGATAGCACAAGATTTTACAAAAATACGACAGGATTAGGATCGCTTCTTTTATACAGGCGAAACAAGACAGGCATCCGCAATTTATATAGTGGACTTTATTCAGCTTGCTCAGAATAAAGTACCATTAATTGGATAAGCACACCGGATTGGGTGCGTTTATCCGTGGTTATCGTATTTCCAAAAATTTCCTGCACCCCTGAGGGAGATAGAAACCTACCGTGTTGTTGCATCACGAACCCAGCCAGCGGGCTGTGCTCGGATAAATAATTGGGTAAAAATAGAGTTTCCTGTGGCAATTGCAAAATATGTGCGTAAAATAGGTGGTGCGCGCGTAAAAAGATGGCGACCAACAGGAAATGACTTTGCCGAAGACCAACTTGGGTTGGATAGAAATGCCCCCCAGGTGGGAACGGAGCCTGTTTTTTCCAACCTATTGGAGAAAAAGTTGTTTGATCAGAAAATACCCTCCACACGTTTAAATATCCAACTATGCGTATCGCTGCCTTTCGCCGTGCCCACTTCAATGCTGCTCATCGCCTACACAACCCGGCGTGGTCGGCCGAAAAAAATACCGCAGTTTTTGGCTTGTGTAACAATCCCAATTACCACGGCCACAATTATGACCTGGAAGTAAAGGTGGTCGGGGAAGTAGACCCCGAAACCGGGTACCTGATCGACCTGAAAATCCTTAAAGACATCATCTGGGAAGAGGTCGAACAGCGCTTCGACCACAAAAACCTCAACCTGGATACCGAAGAGTTCCGTGACCTCAACCCCACGGCAGAAAACATCTGTTACGTGGTTTGGGAAAAGATTCGCGCCCGCCTGGACGATCGCTACGAGCTCGTCGTACGTTTGTGGGAAACCCCCCGAAACTACGTGGAATACCCCGCTTAGGGTACGCCGGCACGTCGCTTGAGATTTAGTTCGCGGCCAGATCTGCCCGCGAGATGTGGGGCGCTGGGGCTGCCCTCAACGATTTTGGCAGCCCCAGCGAACTCAAGCTAATTGCCCAAAATTTCCGCCAGCTTGCTTTCCAGTTGTTCGCCCCGCAGGCCGCGGGCGATGATTCTGCCTTCGGCATCCAATAAGACGGTGTGCGGGATCGACGTCACGCTGTACAACTGAGCCGCTTCGTTCTTCCAGCCTTTCAGGTCGCTGACGTGCAGCCAGTTCATCCCATCCTGTTCGATGGCCTGCAACCAGCGATCTTTGGTATTGTCGAGGCTGACGCTCAATATTTCGAAGCCTTTTTCTTTGTACGCATCGTACACCCTTTTTACGTTGGGGTTTTCGCGGCGGCAGGGGCCACACCAGCTGGCCCAGAAATCTACGAGTACCACCTTGCCGCGCAATTGAGCAAGGCTGAGGTCGCCACCAGCTGGCGTAGCTTGCGTGAAGTCGGGCGCTTCGCCGCCGACCACGAAGCTTTGCTGGCTTCTGATCTGACCAGCCAGATCGGCACAAGCCTGGGGATCCTGGCCAATAAAGCTGTCGATAAAACGCTGGGCGTAATGACCGAAGCTGGGGTGGTTGCGCTGCTTGAGGATGCTAATGATTCCTCCCAGGGCCAGTTTCTCGGCCATCGTCTGGCGGGGAACAGCCTTTAAGGCAGGGTCTACCGCGGCTTCAAACTGGGTGGCATCGGTAAATATTTGGCTCAGGGTAGTGGTATAGCTTTTGAAGCCTTCGTACACCCAGGGCAGGTTGTAGTACTGTTCGTCTTTCCAGTCGACAAACTGAAAAAACTCAGCCGCAAAGTAGGCAATCTCGTTGTCGTATTTATCCTGGCCATTGTTGAAGAAGCTGAGGTAGGTGTTGAGGGCAGCCACCCGGGCCAGGAAGGGGTTGGTTTTTTTCAGCGAGTCGAGCAGATACAGGCGTTCGTGGTCAACCTCGGCCATCAGGGCGATGGCTTGCTGCTTCTTTTCGTCATCCCGCATACCGAGGCGGTACAATTGAATAGCTTGCTGGCTTTTGCCACCCAGGGTGCTGAATTGCTGTTTTAGCGCCGTGTATTCGTCGTTCATGGGTGAATTTAAAACCTGGAAGGGCAGGGCGCCATTGCAACTCTCATTGAGCACCACGCCTTCCTCGTGGCCCAAAACAATGGGCTTCAGGTGTTCGGGGTCGGGGCCGAAGTAGTAGAAGCTGGGCGAACCTTTGGGGATTTGGAATTCGTAAACGTCGGCCACATTAGCCGCCGCAACGACGGGTTTGAAAGTCGTCCCGTCAAAGGTGTACAGCGCCAGGTTTTTGGTGCAGCCTTTGGTGACGGCTTTTACGAGCAGGGTCGCATTTTTTTGGGACCACCCCAGGTTGACCGTGAGGCAAAGAGCAAGAAATAGAGCAGTACGCATGGTCGTCATTTGTTTTAGCTTCATAAGTTCACAAAATTACCCCTTCTTTGGTGGAATCGCAAAATATTAGGTCTTCATCTGTTTTTTTGCTGCGATCGTCGAAAGGAATCCGCTTCGGAGAACTTCCGTTTACCAGAAATGGTTATCTTAGCATAGTTAACGAAACACAAGTAAACATGAGTATACAACAGGAATATCGGTTTGGTAGCAACAACAACAGCAACAGCCCTTTTAGTGGGCTGGTGGGTGTTTTGGTGGCCGTCCTCTTCTTCGTTGGACTGTTTTATTTCATGCAGTTTTTGTTTAAAATACTTTGGCTTGTCATGCCGGTGGTGGTGATCGCTACCGCCATTATCGACCACAAAGTTATCCTGGGTTATTTTGGCTGGTTGGGCCGCATGTTCCGCAGCAATTGGGTAGCTGGCCTGGCCGTTACGGCCCTGACGATGATCGGGGCACCGGTAGTGGCGGTTTTTCTGCTCGGTAAGGCCTTGCTGAAGAAGAAAATAAAAACCGTCCAGGACGATGCCGAACGGCAGGAGCAGGGTGAATTCGTGGAATACGAAGAAATCGACAGTGAATTTCTCAACCTCCCTCCCCTGGAACCCCGCAAGCCCACACCACCCAAGGAGAATAATGGGTATGATGATATGTTTAAAGGGGGGTAGCAGGGGGACACACCCAGCCTTGTTCCGGCCTCCCCTTTCCACCTTTACCCGGTCCCTACTTCCCACCTCCGACCTCCGACTTCCGACTTCGAGCTACCTCCTCCAAAGGAGGACTTTTGACCGTCCGTATTCCGGCTTTTTGTTTACACTTTTCCCCCTTTACCCGGTCCCTACTTCCCACCTCCCACCTCCGACTTCCGACTTCGAGCCCCTTCCGATTTCGAGCCCCTTCCTCACCCGCCCGCCATCGCCAAGGTCACCATGCTCACTTTAGCGCCAGGGGCTTCCAGGATGCGCGTAGCGCAAGCTTCGAGGGTAGCGCCGGTCGTCAGCACATCGTCCACTAAGAGCAGGTGTTTCCCGGCCAGCAGCTGCGGTTGATTCAGGGTGAAGGCTGCCAGCACATTCTCGATGCGGTCCAGGCGCGACTTTTTGGTTTGGGTGCTGGTGTACAAGTCACGAGCCAGCGCTTCGGGCCAAAGCGGAATAGCCAGGCCTTCGGCAATCCCTTTGCCGAACTCGGCGGCCTGGTTGTAGCCGCGTTGGTGTTGTTTCTGAGGATGGAGAGGAACCGGAACCACGGCATCGATGGTCTGGAAGTGGGGCTGTTCCTTTAGCTGACGACCGTACTGCAGGCCCAACTGGGTGCCAATTTCCGGCTTGTGTTCGTATTTGAGTTGGTGGATAAGGTGTTGCACCCGACCCGATTTGGAGAAGTAGTACAACGCGGCACCCGTTTCCAGTTTGATCCGCCCGAGGAAGATGTCGGTGAAGGCATTTTCGGCGCTCAGGTGCTGCTCCGTTTGTGGCAATTGATACTGGCAAGTCACGCAGAGGAGCTCGGCGGCGGGAGGTAGGTTGTGGCCACAACCCAGACACAGCCGGGGATAGAACAGGTGGACAAAATCGTGGAGCCAGCGCGGTTGTGGCATGGGATGGGAAATTGGTGTTTTCAAATTTAAAGATAAATAGCGAAAATGGCGATTCCCCACCAACTATTAACGTTTATTAGCATTGTCAGAGAACTCATAAATAAAGGTTAAAACAGCCGCAAGGGATTATTACTAAGCAGTAAAATGCGAAATTAAGTCTCTACTTAATAACCTTTAAAAATTCCTGCGATGAAGTACACCCTTACACTTTCCTGCTTTTTGCTGGTTTTGCTCACCAGTTGTGCCACCTACCACCGTATCAAATCCAACCACCTCGTCACCCGGGCCACGCTGGGTGCGCAAAATTTTTACCAAACGATCGATTATGAATATCTGTACAGCCTGCCCGTTTTTTCGGTTGAAATAGAAAACAAAACCTACCGCTTCATTTTTGATACGGGCGGGTATACCGTCTTTTCGGATCGGCTAATGGACGAACTCTCCAACATTCGCGAAGTCAGCTACATCGACGTAAAGGACGGCAACAACCAGACTGCCCGCATCCGCACGTACCTGCTCGACGAACTTAAGATCGGAGGTATTCCCTTCCGCAATGTGGGTTGTGCCAAAATTGGCTTCACCGAAGCCGACTGGTTCACTTGTCTGGGCGTCGACGGGACCATCGGACCGAACATCATGAAAACTTGTCTTTGGTTGTTCGACAATACCACGCAAAGCCTGGTGCTGACCGACCAAAAAGACCGCCTGGCTATCTTACAGCAAGGTACCCGGGTACCGATCAAAACGAATAACATCGACAAACCATTGATCAATTTCTCCATCGGTAATTATACCAATGAACTGACCTTTGATACAGGGTTTAACGGCTTGCTCACGTTGATGCAACCGCGCGACAGTTTGCTTTTCGAGGGTTACCCATCCATAGAAAAAATAGGCCACCGCTCCAACGCCGGGAACAGTATCGTCCGAAAAAATACCCGCCTGGTGCAGTTGGATACCATCCATATTGGGGGGTTGGTCTTGACCGGTCCCATTGCCCGGGTGGAGGCTAATTCTTCCAGCAATTCGCTGGGGAGCAGGATCTTCGAAACCCACCAGGTGTTGTTCCACCTGGCCGCCGATGAGGTGTATTTTCAGCGTTTTCGTGCGGGCACTACAAGTGACGAAATCCAGTCGTTTGGTTTTGGCTACGAATTTGCTGCGGGTAAAATAATCGTCAGCTACGTGTACCAACCCAGTCCGGCCAGTAGGTTGGGATTGGTAGCGGGCGAGGAAATTTTAAGGATCAACGGCCAGGCCTACCATTTTGAGGATTACTGCGATTTTATCGACCATTTTACCGAACCAGCAGAGGAAGAAGTTGTGCTGGAAGTGTTGCGCAATGGGTTGCCTACGCTGGTCAGCTTGCGCAAAGCACCTTTGCTGGCGGAGCTAAACAGGTAAAAAAAACGGGACTGATTCTGTGGAGAATCAGTCCCGTTAAAGATTGGCATGACTGGTTTATTACCACTTTAACCGCGTTGGTTAAGGGTTGTAAAACAGTTTAAACTAGTGCAGCACCACGATCTGCTTGCTTAGCGGAACGGTATCCTGGCCCACTAATTGCACCAGGTAAGTGCCTGCGGGGAGGTGCTGGGTGTCAATTTCCAGGCCGGTTTGTGGCCAGGCGGCAAAATTCTGGCGGAACATTTCCTGGCCATACAGGCTGTATACGCGCACCACTACGGTTTGCTCCACCAGGGTAGGCGCCTGCACCACCAACTGCTGGTCTACCGGGTTGGGATAGACCGTGAAATCGATGGCGCTGTTCCCAAGGCTAAGCAGACCAAGGTTGTCGCCTGGGATCGGCTTCTCACACATAATGGTGGTGGTACACACCCGCTGGCAACCCACCGCATCCGTGATGGTCACCGAGAAATTTTGGGTGGTATAGCCAATGGTGTACAGGATAGACGCGTTGGTGGGGTCCGAGGTGATGAACCCGTCGCAATCCGTCATCTCCCAACGGTAGCTATAAGGCGCCCATCCACCACTGGCGTTGACCTTGATCAGGTTGTCTTCAGAATGGCAGAAAATGGTTTCAGGGAAATCAAAACTGCATTCGAGGGTATTGTCGTAAATGTCGATGAACTGTTCCGCTACGGTGGTATTGCCACAGCCATCCGTAGCCGTCCAGCGGCGAATGAGGCGGAGACCAAAGGGTTCACTTACGTACTGTTCCGTGAAGACGGCCACGACGTCATCGTCGTAGTTGTCCTTGACAAATACTTCTGCCCGGGCGGGAATGGGATCTTCGCAATAGATCACCACGTTGGCGGGGACGCGGAAAATTTCGGGTCCGTAGGTGTCTTCGTAGAGAAGAATGATGCTGATCTGGGAACGGTTGCCACAAGGGTCCGTCGCCGTCCAGGTGAGCCGTTGCCGCGAGAGGTAACCACTCACCCGACAGGGTCTTTCTTCCAGGTCAACCACGTTGAGGGTCGCCGTCAGATTCGCTGCACAATTGTCGCTGATGGCGACGGCACCAGCGCCGAAGTCGTAAGGTTCCTGCGGGTTGCCAAAGTCGAAACCAACGGGTAGGATCAGTTCGTCGCCATCGGCCAGCCCCACGAGGAGGGGATGGGCAAAGTGGAGTACGGGCGGGGTCGCGTCAGTGAAAAACACCTGCTGCGTGGCCGTGGACGTATTGCCACAGGCATCCGTCGCCGTCCAGGTGCGGGTAAGCACTTGCCCACAGTCCGTTTCAGTGGTCCTTTCTTCACTGAACTGTACGTCGGCCATCATACCGCTGCAGGTATCGAAGGCCGTTACTTCATCCGGGAGGGTTTCGTCGTTGCAGGCATCAGCGGGCACGTTGCGCAAGATGGGGCCCTCCGTATCCAGTACCGTGATGTGCTGGATGAATTCGGTGGCGTTGCCGCAGGCGTCAGTAGCCGTCCATACCCGGTCGTAGCTTTGGGGGGCGGCCGCACAACTGACGATGGGATTCGCATCCACAAAAGTCAGGCTGGCTACCTGGCCACAACCATCGGCAGCAGTCACTTCGGCAATGGCCTCTCCGCAGGCGGCCACTACGTCGGTGGGGCCGTTGATCGCCGGCCCGGTGCGGTCCAGTAGCTCCACAAAAAGTTGGTAGGTGGTGGTGTTGTCACAGGCGTCGGTGGCTATTACCGTCAGTTGGTAGCGCGCCAGGTAGCCCGTGGTGGTGCAGTCGCCACTGTCCAGCAGCTCCAGCATAGTCCGGGCGTTTTGGGTGCTACAACCATCCAGGAGCTCAACGGCAGCAACCAGGTCGGGAACCAGGGCTTCACCGTTGGCATCACATACGGCGGTCAGCTGGGCGGTGCTACCGCTGGGCAGGCCATCCAGTCCGGGGAAGTTGACGTTCACCGTCGGGCCATTGCCGTCGTTGAAAACAATGCGCTGGCTGGCGCTGGTGCTGTTGCCACAGGCATCGGTGGCCGTCCAGGTGCGGATGACAAACTGGCCCGCATCGCAGTCGATGGGTTCAGACTGGCTGAATTCCACTACCGCAAAATCGCAGTCGTCCACGGCCTGTACGGTGGGTACCGGCGGAAGGCTGCTGACGCAGTCATCGGCAGGTATCCCGCTCAGGGTAGGGGGCGTTTGGTCAACCAGGTACCAGTGGATCGTGGCTACGGAAGTATTGCCACATTCGTCGGTCGAGGTCCAGGACGTTTTGACGTGGCCGATGTAGCCGTACGCCTGGCAGTCGAAGTAACCATCGTCTTCGTAGGCAAAGCTGGTGGGTAAATCGCCGCTGCAATTGTCGTTGGCGCTTACCGCCCAGGTTCCCAATCCGGTAATTCGGCCAAACTCCCCACAGTCTACGAAAACCGACTGGCCGGAGGTGTAGTTGTACACGTACTGGTCGATGAAGGTGATGACGGGCGGCGTATGGTCGGATACGTCAATCTTCTGGATCTGTGGCGTCATATTCCCGCAGCCATCTTCGGCCACCCAGGTGCGCTGGATGGTGTAGTCGTAGGTGCAGCTGCCGGGGATGATCAGGTCGGTAAAACGAATGGCTACTTCCGAGCAGGCATCTTTGGCGGTAGGTTCAGCAAAAGGAACCGCGTCGCTGCATTCAATAGTGACATCGGGCGGGAAGAAGTCGTAGACTGGCCCCGTGGTATCTACAATTCGGGTGAAGAGCACGTAGACGGTCTCGTTGCCGCAAGGGTCGGTCACCGTCCAGGTGCAGCGCCAGATGCTCAGGAAGTTGGAGACGCCGCAGATGCCCTCTTCTACGAGGATGTCTTCCAGGACAATGGTCAGGTCTTCGAAGGCCGCACAGTTGTCGAAGATGGTCAGTTCTTCAGTGGGCACAAAGGGCATCCAGTTGGGGTCGGCGATGTTACACTCCCGGGTGATGGTGGTTCCACTGGGCAGGCCCAGGTAGTTGACTACCGGAGCGGTATTGTCCACAAAGGTGTAATTGCAGCTGAAAGGCAGGGAAATATTGCCGCACTGGTCAATCGCCAGAAAGGTGACGGCAATGGTACGGGAACAGGCGTCGCCGGTAATGGTGATGTCGTCTACCCGGATCACGAGATTGTTGGCGGCGGTACAGGCATCACTGACACACCCCGCGAGAGGAAGGATGGGAATGCCGCCCACCGTCCAGCCAGTATTGACGTCAATTTCGTCGCCTTCGTTCAGCGAGATGGTGGCATCGGCGGGGCACACGTTGCCATTTTCCGTGGTGAATACGGCATCGATCTGGCAACCGAAATCCCAGACCGGGGCGACACTTTCCGCCAGCACGTGCCGAACCACAATGCGGTCGGTGGATACATTGCCGCATTCATCGCGCATTTTAAATTCGTTGACGATGGTTTTGGGACAAATGCCCTCGGCGTAAGAAGCGTCCAGGGTGATTTCAATGTTGGCCAGGCTGGTGTAGTTGTCGCTCACACAGCCAGCCAGATTCACCACGGTGGTGTAAATACCGCCCGCAGCGCTGGTGAAGCTCAGGTCGGCTCCGACGGCGAACCAAACATTGTTGGGGGTGTTGGGGCCGATGGCATTGGGGCAAACTTCGAAATTGGCGACGAAATCAGGACAGGTATTGGTCGGGGGGGTATTATCTGGTCCGGGTACCACGGCCACGGCAATCTGGTCAAAGCAATTGAGCCCGCCGCCATTGTCCAGGGCCTGGAGGGTGTAGTTGCCGGGCGGTAGGGGGCCGAATACGCCGGTGGTATTGCTCTGGTTGACGGGGCCCGACAGGGTGTAGGCCACCAGGCCCTGGTTGCCCGAAACCCCGGCCGTAATGTTGCCGTCGCTGGCGCCAGGGCAGGTTTCGTCCATGACGTCAGCCGTCACTACGATGTTGCAGTTGGCACAGGCGCTGAGGCAGTCGCGCGAGTCGATGTGGTTTTGGATGCGGGTAATGTTATTGGCTGTCCAGTAGGTTGATCCGCACTGAATGGTGGGCGTCATGATGCTGCTGCCGTCCGATTGGCTGTGCACGCCGTCAAAGAGGTGGCCAATCTCGTGCGCACTTAGCGCACGGAGGCAGTTGCTGCTGTTGCTGAAGTCTTCACAGACATTGTAGCGTTCGCCGCCGCAGACGCCGCCGATGGTCTGGGCGCAGCCAATGAGGCCGAAATTGCCGGGGCCACTGCCACAGCCCTGGATATTGCGGGCCGTCCAGATCTGGCCCACGTCGTGGGTGGCAAAATTGCCGGGTGCCCAGGCAGAAAAATCATCCAGGATGTCAAAAGCCTCGTCGGAGGTCGTCCAGGGGTTGGCGGCCGCTGAAGTGGGCACAAACTGATCCACAATGACAAAATCCAGGCTGAAGTCGTCGTACAGGGGTTCCATCAGGTTGGTAACGGTGAGGATGAAATCGTTAACGGCCATGACGCTGCCGTAACGTTGGAACATGAGGAAGTCGCCAGCGGTAGCTAACTCCACGGCCATGCAGGCCATCATTTTCGTCGATCCCTCAACTTTGTGGGGGTGGTCATCTTCTTGCGGGATACCGAAATTTTTCTTGCCAGCCGTGAAGGTACACTCCAGGGTAGGGTCACTCACGACGTCGGCTGCGTCGTAGAGGAGGTAGTAGTCAGCCGGAGCGGTGCTGATCAGCTTTTGTAAAGGCTCCAGGAAAAAAGTTGTTCCCTGGAATTGCACCATGCCCAGTACGTAAGTAGGGGTAATGGTAAAACGGGTGGCTTCCCGAGCGGCACCCACCGTACCCCGGAAGGTAATATTGGGTCGGGTGGGGAGGAGGTCTGCCCCGCGCTCCGTCAGGGCTACCTCCCGGTAAGTGGGGGCGCGCAGGTCGTGGGGATCCAATTGCAGCGGCCAGGCTGGGCGGTTGCCCAACTGGAGGTTAAACTGAAAACGATTGCCCGCTTGGGCCAGTTCGTAAATGGGGGTAGCATCCAGGGTGAATACCTGGTATTTGGTAAAGCTCTGATCGAGATCCGGATGCTGAAACGCCACAGCGTCGGCTTTGATCAACTGATTTTGGGCATGGCCCAAGCGCGGAAAAAAGCAGGAAAGTAAGAGGAATAGGAAGACAGGGTGTACGGACTTACAGGTGTGCATAGTCTTAGGATTTAGGTAAAAAATGAATGAGGGAACTATTCTGGAACAAGAATGCCCAACGTTGATACTAAAATAGAGAATTTTGTTACATATAAATAAAAAAAAAGTCGTAGGTATTAAAAAAAAGTTGAATATTTATTTTACTAAAGCGTTATTTATGGCAATAACAAGCCAGTTGGAAGTGGGCCTACTTCCAGTACTAAAAAAATCCAACACGGATTGAATTGCCGCCGGTCTTACTGCGCTTTCTTCATCCAGGCGATAATTTCCTGGGTGCTTTTGGCCGCTACGTCGGCGGGTAGGTCTACCAATTGGCGGGTGCGGAGGTTAATGGCCAGTGGCGACTGGTTGGCGTCGGTTTTGCGGAGTACCAGGTACTGGTTGTTGCGGGCATTTTTCTGGATGTTGGTCGAAACTTGTTGGGGCTCGTCAAAGAGTGGATACAGCAAAAAGGCGTCGGCCTCGGCATCGAAGTAAGGCATAATGGCCTGCATACCCTTATCTGTTGATAAAAGGAAGAGCGAATGATATCCCCCATCGGTATTGTTTACCCACTCCGCAAAAGGCAGTGCTGGAACAGGATTGGTCTTGTCGCTGAGGTTAAAGGCAAAGGCACCGAGATCCTGGGCGTAGCCGAGCAGGTAATCTTCCCAAACCTCTACCCGTTGGATCATGCCCGATTGCGGATCATCGTATTCGCGGGCAGCAAAGTATTTGGGGCTCAGCTTGGTCAGCTGGTAGTCCCGGTCCAGGTCGCAAATGTAGAGGTCGTAATAACCCCGGATACCTACCACATTGCTGATGTTGTTGTACTGGATTTCGGCAATGTAATAGGGGAAATCGGGGCTGGTATTCTCCGGAAGCGTCGTTTTGAACTTACTCGCGCAGGTGCGACCGTCCAGGATCTCCAATATGCGGTGGCTGGGACCAAAGTCTTCGGTGGTGGTACTCGCATCCGCTTTGATCACGGCCAGGATGTCGAGGTTTCTGATCCAGGAGCGGTTACCGTCCAGCACTTCCCCATCGACGGGGCAAGTTGGCGGAGCCAGGCTGGGGACGGTATCAATAACTTCCCTGGCGTCGGCGGTAGCAGTGCTGTCTTGCGCATTGGAGAGATTATTGCCCGAGGGGGCAGAATCGGTACAACTACCTACCAGCAAAAGATTAGCCAGCAGGAATATCAGGGTGGGAAGGCGATTGATCATAGGTGATGCTTTAGGAATAAGTGTAAGAAACAAGCACTCGATTTAACAAAGGTAAATAATTAAGCGCTTATCTGCTCAAATGTTAAATTACGAACTTTTTCGTAGGTACATTTGCGGATACGAAATTTTTCGTATAACATTGCAGTACGAACTTCTTCGTAGAAGTCACTCGCTGTATCCGATTTGTAGCTGCTCAGGTACAGCGTATCTGGGCAGTTGCAAACTTTAGAAAACAAGAACTATGGCCAAGCCAACGGAAGGTGAATTGGAAATTTTGCAGGTATTGTGGTCGGTCGGGCCCGCTACGGTGCGGACGGTTAACGAGCAATTGAATACCCTGTCTGCTAAGGAAATCGGGTATACGACCACCCTCAAGCTCATGCAGCTGATGGTTGAAAAAGGGTTGTTGCGGCGCGACACCGCTGCGCGTACCCACGTATATGTTGCTGCGGCAGACGAAGGTTCGGTGAAACGCAACCTGCTGCATCAGTTTGTCGACAAAACTTTCCGGGGCTCTGCTGCGCAGTTGGTCATGGAGGCTTTGGGCCAGCACCAGGCCTCGGACGACGAGTTGGCGGAGATCAAGCAGTTGATTGAAAAAATGGAAAAGGATCAAAATAAGACCTTATGAACAGTCTGGCAAATTTTCTTAGTTCGCCTGTTGCGGAAGCGCTGGGGTGGGCCGTCTTGCACAGCCTTTGGCAAGGTGTGCTGCTGGTGTTGTTGGTCAGGTTATTGCTGAGCACGGGGCAACGGTGGTCGGTTAACCGCCGGTATATCCTGGTTTATGGTGCGCTGGTTTTTCAGTTACTGGTGGCCCTGATGACGTTTGCCTGGCTCTACCCGGCTGCTGGCAGCAGTGAAAGCCCGGGCTTACTACCAGCTACCGACTGGTTGCCCCACACGGCCATGGTACACCCCCCGGAAGTAGATTGGTGGGCCCCGGTTCAGGCTTTTTTCGAGCCCAGCCTTCCCCTGATTGTGGTCGTTTGGTTGGTGGGCATATTTTTCTTTTTGTGCCGGTTGGCAAGCGGCTACTGGTTTTGGCTGCGGTTGCGCACCAGCAATACCCAGCCCGTTCCGGCGCGCTGGCAAACGGCCTTTACCGAGCTCAAGCAGCGACTGGGGATAACTGGCCGCGTTGAGCTGAGGCTTTCTACGGTCATTGCCAGCCCTATGCTGGTGGGGCAAATGAAGCCACTGGTGCTGCTGCCCATTGCCATGGTCAACCAACTGACCATTCAACAGGTGGAAGCCATCCTGGCGCACGAGTTGGCGCATCTGCAACGCTACGACTTTTTGCTCAACGTGCTGCAACTACTCATCGAAGCCGTTTTTTATTACCACCCCGCCAGCTGGTGGCTGGGGGCACAGATTCGAACCCTGCGTGAGCAGTGCTGCGACGACCTGGCTATTCGCTATACCGGCAACGCCGTTACCTACGCACGGACGCTGCTTGCCGTGGCCGAACAACGCACCGGAAACTACTCCCAACTGGCACCAGGCCTGCTGGGCAACAGCAAGAAACAATTATTGAACCGTATTCAGCGTATTTTAAATCAACCTGTTAAACAACCCGACATGAGAGAGAAATTTGCCGTCACGAGCCTGCTCCTACTACTGGCCCTCGTGGTATCCCTAACGGTAGGCTGGACTTCCCCCGGAACGGCTCCCGTTCCGGAAATAGCTGACAATTATCCTTACGTATTGGTCGACACTTTGCCGATGGGCAAAATCCATATCGTGACCGATGAGAATGGAGAAACCTTTGATGTAAGCCTCAATAAAGGCAAAATCGAACGCCTGGAAATTAATGGCAAAGCCATTCCGGAAGCTGAGTTTCCCGCCTACGAAGAATTGGTGGCCGACAAGCTGGCCAATGTGCCTGCTGCTCCTGTGCCGCCCCGCGCACCGGCTCCTCCGGCTCCCCCCATGCCCCCGTCTCCACCAGGGGTAGCGCCACCACCACCACCACCAGGCGTAGCGCCACCGCCACCACCACCACTACCACCAGGCGTCACCCGCACCGTGACGGTGATCCGGGAAGTAGAAGCAGTCGGTGGCGAAGATGGCACCATGACCATTACCATTGAAGATTCAGCAGCTGGGGATAACCACCCCATGATTCGGATGGAAAAGCACGGAGATAGTGACCACCCCATAATCTGGAGGAGTAAGGGCGAGGATGGTGAGCGCGTCATTCACCGGATCGAAAAGGATGGCGACCGCGAAATCCGCATCATTGAAAGACGGAATGCGGAATCAGCCCGCGATGAAGCGGAAATGGAAGAATTGCACTTTCGACTGGGAGAAATGGAAGAAGGTCAGCGCGTGGAGATCGAAAGAATCATTGAAGAAAGCCAGTCTAACATGGATCAATCCCGGGTCTTGCGGAGCGATCAGCGGGAACTGAGAGCGCGCATGCAAGAAGAACACGGTTTGCGGGGCCATGAGTTCCATTTTTCGGACGAAGAGAGTGGCGACTGGCTGGGGCATCAACTCTTGGTCGATGGCCTGATCGACAGCGCCGAAACCTATACCTTCAAACTGGATGCCAAACGCCTGAAAGTGAACGGTAAAACCCAGTCGGACCAACTGCACCGCAAATACCTGGACCTCTACGAAAGACAATCGGGCGTCCCCTTCGGAGAAGGTAGCAATGTGACGATTAATAAAAAAGGCTAATTAGCTCGTCGGAAGTGGGAGGCGGGAAAAACCACCACCTCTCACTTCCGATTTCCGACTTCCCACTTCGAGTCCCCCCTTTACACTTTTCCCCATTTCCACTTTTACACCTCTACCTTTTCCACCTTCAAATTAATAAGCCAACGCCGAGGCCAACAAAGTCAGGCTGATGGCCACGCAAAAAAGCAAGAGGTATAGGAAATTGAGCAGCACGAATTTCAGGAAGGTTTTTATTTTCGACTGGCCGTAGACCTGGAGCATCGACAGGTAAAAATACAGGGGTATTCCCCCTATCAGCAGCACCTTTAGCGCATCGCTCAGGCCGTTGGGCAGCCAGCTGGGCGGCGCGCTGAAGAACGCAAAAGCGTATTCCAGGAGGAAGGCCACCGTCAGGAACGAAAAAAGGAAAGCGTGGGTGTGGAACGAAAAGATGAGGTGCTCCACGTAGTAGTATTTCCGGTGGCGGATGTAGAGGAGTTTGAGGATCAGGGCGAGGACAGGCATCATGAGGAGCATCATCCAGACCATCTTCGACCCCACGTATTCCAGGAAAGACTCCCCTTGTTGTTGCAGGCGCAGGTTTTGGCGCAGGATGAGGCGTTCCAGGTAGGTCCGCTCTTTGGCGTAAGCGATGACGAGGCTGTCGGGACTCATGTTGGCGATGTCCTTTTTGGCGATCGGAAAAGAGTTGATGTCCTGGTGGGCAGTATCCAACCGGATCACGATTCCGATATCTACCGAGTCCGGCACCGTACCGTGGAGGCGTTGGTAGAGGGAGTCGAGCACCTGCGGCGCGTCGGGGTAGGCTGGCAATTGTTGTTCCAGGGTATCCGCAGCCAGGCGGAGTTCCTCCAGGAAGAGGGAGAAATAGTTTTCCCGGCGCTGCTCCTGGGTGGCCTCCTCAACAAAAGTACTGGACAACTTTTGCCCCCAGTAGGTGATACTTGCGAAGAAGATCAGGGCCGTGATAAAAAAAAGGCGCAGCGGCGTCACGTAGCGCCTTTGCTGGCCTTTGAAGAAGGCTTTGGTCAGCTTGCCGGGTACCAGCAGGGCGCCGAGGGTTTGCCAGAGGCGGTTCTCGATGTTGAGTATGCCGGAGAAAAAGTCGCTCACCAGGTTGCCAAAGGTCACCTTACCGTTGGTGTATTTTTGGCCGCAGTAGGCGCAAAAAGTACCGAAATGCGGCAATGGATAGTAACAGTTGGGGCATTTTCGCCGCCTGTGGGTGCTGGGTGACGGGTTAGATGCCATGGTCTTCCAACTCCAGGATAGCGGCTACGTGGGCATCCGCTATCTTTTGCCGCACACTGTCTTTCATCAGTTGAGCGGCTTCGAGCTTGTTGTTGTAGAATCCGTTTTCGGTCAGTACGGCGGGCATATTGGTTTTGCGCAAGACGTAGAACTGGCCTTCGGGGCGCGATTTCAGGTGGCGGTTGTTGAAGCCGGTGGCCTCGACCAGGTGTTTCTGGAACACGCTGGCCAGGCGTTGGCCTTTCTTGCTGCCGTGGTAGAACCAGGTCTCGATGCCTTTGATGCTATCGGCTGCCCAGTCTTTGCTGCTTTTGGCGGGGGCGGCATTGGCGTGGACCGAGAGGAAGATCTTGGGCAGATCCGACTTTTTGTTGTTGGCCCGTTCCACCCGGCCTTCCAGGAAGTTGTCGGTATCTACTTCGGGCACCACGTTGAAGTATTTGACGCCTTCCTTTTCCAGTTGGATGATGATGCGGCGTACGATATCCCGGTTGAACTCGTATTCCATGAATTGCGTGGTGCCGTCGTCGAAGACCGGGCTGCGTTTGCCGGGCGTCTTGCTGCCGTGGCCGTTGTCCAGGCACCACAGGTAGCGCGGCTGCCGGCCCGTGGGGGTGGGTGCCGGCGCCGGAGCCGGAGCTGGTGTCGGCGCAGTCGTCGTCGTTGTTGTCGTGGTCGTCGTCGTGGTGGTCGTCGTTTCGTCGGCGAAAATATCATCGTCAAAATCCTTGTCCGGTTCACCGGGCCGGATGACGACTTCTTCCATTTCGTGCGCGACAATGACAATGGTATCGGGCTTCAGCTCAGATCCGTCCTGGGGGTCGGTAGCGACCGGTGGGGGCAGGGTCGGTTGTGTTGGTTTTGACGTGGGCCGGGTAGGCGCGGGAGTTGGCGCGGGCGCTGGCGTATTGGGCGTATTTTTTGAGCCAAACAAAGAAGAGAAGATACCCTTCAAAGCAGCAAAGAATTTTCCGAGCATAGCGGGTTATATTTGTTTTGACCAAAGATACAGAACTATTTGGTCAAATGTACACATCATTGATGAGGGCATGTTGGGGGCGGCCTCAATTGGCTTTCGATTAACCAGGCCGCGACCGCCCCCGACATGGGCTTAAAGGGTCTTCAACAGTTCCTGTTGCCGTTGGCTGAAGTTGAACGCCTCGAAGAGGGTCAGGGAGAGGGCTTCCTCCAGGTTGCCGTAGACCTTGTCGTAGTCGGCTTTACTGCGCCGGATCACTTCGTAGGCTTCCTCGCGTCCGTAGATGTGGGTGATCTCGCATTTGGGCGCCTCGCCGGGCAGTTGCTTGTAGGTGAGGAAGTAGTGTTTTAGGCGGTTGAGCAGGGTAGGAGGCAGGTCGTTGATGTCTTGCCACATGGAATAGACCTCGTCTTTGGCCATGACGGCAATGATCTTGTCGTCGGCTTCGCCGCCGTCGATCATCCGGAAACCACCGATGGGCACGGCGTTGACGATGATGTTACCGTGGGTGACTTCGCGCTCGGTGAGCACGCAGATGTCCAGCGGGTCACTGTCGCCGACAATATCGGTGCGCCCGGTTTTTTCCATGCAGTAGGCGGCTACTTCGCTGTTGCAGTAGGTCTGCGGAATGAAGCCGTAGAGGGCCGGCACAATGTTGGAAAATTTCTGCGGCCGGTCGATCATCAGGAAACCCGACTTCTTGTCGATCTCGTATTTTACGGTATCCGAAGGGATCACTTCGATGAAGGAGGTCACTACTTCGGGCGCCTGTTCGTTGTAATCGATGCCGTGCCAGGGATGCGACGTGTACCGCAACCCGATCATCTGCCATATTTTGTCGAATGCTTGCTGGCTCATGGGGAGTAATTTTGGGCAAAGATAGGTTATAAGGGGGAAAGGGAGAGGTGTAAAAGTGGGGAAGTGAAAAGTGTAAAAGGGAAAACCTGGTAAGCGCCTTGCTCAGCCAAAAAAATCAAATATCGTAAATCTGAAATCTTACATCTTACATTATTTAAGATTTAAGAGGTACGATTTCAGATTTAAGATTTTGAGCCGCCCCTTGATTGCTGCGGCTGCGTACTATTTTGGTTCTCCCGCCTGGCACGTCTTCAGCGTGGGCTACTTCCGATTTTCGATTTCCGACTTCCGACTTCGAGCGCTTCCCACCTCAACCTCTGCTTGCTGCGCAAGCGGTCTCCTAAAGGAGAAGCCCCACCCGCTTAGGTGCGCGTGACCCCTTGATCGCTGAGGCTGGGTGATTTTTG
>Ga0208544_10000853_pt1 | contig 22238 bp, 23 predicted proteins | sample DEB08_DNA_9_FD_184526 | JGI IMG/M metagenome (GOLD analysis project Ga0208544, IMG submission 184526) | Aqueous microbial communities from the Delaware River and Bay under freshwater to marine salinity gradient to study organic matter... | ecosystem: Environmental > Aquatic > Marine > Coastal ... | reverse complement strand
ACTGACCCTTAGTCAAGAAGTTTACGATTATTTGGCTAAAGAAGGGTACGACGCTCGCTATGGCGCCCGCCCACTCAAGCGGTTGATTCAAAGCAAGATCCTCACCCCAGTTGCTAACAACATGGTGGGAGAGGGAATGGTCCAAGGTGGAACCGTTAAAGTGACAATGAAGAAAGGAGAACTTGATTTTGACATCAAAAAGAAGGGAAGGACTAACTTGAAAAAGAAGCCGGTAGCAAAGACTGTAACAAAGAAGAAGGTGGCAGTAGCAGCCTAAAGTAAAACAAAACAGCCTAAAAGGGCTGTTTTGTTTTATTTGTGCACTGGGATGCAAGAAGTTAGAACTGCAATCATAGAAAGTGATTACAATTTCTTACCGAGTTTTGTACGTAATGAAGTTACTGTATAGCTTCAAGAAGTTTTTTATAGCTTTCTTCAATTTCACCCACAACGCTAGTGATTGATTTCGTATTTATGCGTTCCTTCATCACATTTGCCATATATTCATAGCGATTCACGAGCATCGCTCTATCGGCTTCCGTAAGTTTTCGAGAACCTTCTTCACCCCAGCACCCACGTTCGAGTAAGCGATTCACAGCATCTTCTTTTTCAATTTCAATATATATTTCGTGCAATGACGCACCGCACTCTTTTGCGATATTTTCAAATGCTTCAATTTGCGTACTGTCTGAAAGTAAGTAGGGAAGTATTACATCGTGTCCAGCTTTTAGGTGGTTTTCAATAATTGATTGAGTATGTCCGAAAATCATACTTCTTGCTTCATCCTCATTCTTACGCCATTGACCTATCATTACAATGATTTGATCACCTTCAACAGCCATTGTGAGTGGATGTTCATCAATGTATCGTTTTGCCAATGTTGTCTTACCGCTAGATGCAAAACCATAAAGAATTATCAGTTTAGGGTTTTTCATATATAGAAAGTATATCAGGTTCGAACTTGCAATTCGCCCTAAAGAAAAAGTCCTTATAAATAGGGACGATTTCGTGTGTGCACTGGGATGCAAGAAGTTAGAACTGCAATCATAGAAAGTGATTACAATTTCTTACCGAGTTTTGTACAGAGGGAAGGGATGTTTGCGTAAAAGAAAACCGCCTGACCCGAAAGAAGGCCAGGGGCTTTCTTGGGTTGGCGGTTCAGAACGGCCGTTTGAAGGGATCGAATCCCACTGAGAACACAGTAGGTCGCCCGAACATATCTTGTTTTGCAAAGGGTTCCATCCAGCGAGGTTTGCCAGAATCCCCGGGCGACCTTGCGTGCAGAACTTCCCTCAGCGTGGGCGGTGCGTCTTCAGGCCTTTGACCGAGAAATTTCGATTTGCCAGTTTCATCACTTGCCATGTTGTACCTCCTTCAGGTTTTGGTCGCTAAAATAACAATACACTATAAATAGTGTATTGTCAAGGTTTGTGCACTGGAATGCAAGAAGTTAGAACTGCGATTATTGAAAGTGAATATAATTTTTTACCGAGCTTTATCTTGAAAGAAGAAGTATTTCAGTAAAAGACGAAAGCCACCGAAGCGACATTTCGCTGGTGGCTTGTTTGTGTCACCAAGTTTTGGTGACACACGAGTTTGTCGTAACTGTTCCGTTGACTTCACTGTAGCGACAGTCAACGGAGCTGCCAGAACAGGCGGCCATAGTGGTGAGGATAATCGCGCAAAGAACTAGTTTCATTATTCTTCTCCTGATTTGTTGCTAAATACAATAGTATATAATAAATATTATGTCAAGTTCTAACCTTGCATCCCGCTCTAAAGAAATAGTCCCTATAAATAGGGACGATTTCGTGTGTGCGCCGGACAAGATTCGAACTTGTGAAGGCTGAGCCAGCAGATTTACAGTCTGCCCCGTTTGACCGCTTCGGTACCGACGCGTGTATTTCACCTAAAACGTCTGTTCTAGGTTGCACCAAAATACCACATAGCTACCAAATTACCAAGCGCACTATGCTAGGATTATAGTAATGAATAGCAGGCAGTGGTTTTTCTCTGGAGTAGCATTCTTGTTACAAATTCCTTTTTTTGCATATGGTGCGGGTTTAGTCCCATGTGGCGGAACTGGAGAGCCGGCGTGTCAGACATGTCATGCGCTAAGTCTAATTAATAGTGTAAATAGTTGGTTGGTGGGGATCCTGAGTATAGCCGCAGCGATTATGTTTGTAATTGCTGGGTTTAAAATCGTGACGGCGCAAGGTAACCCAAGTACGATAAAAAGTGCCAAAGACATGATTGTGAATGTGGCGATTGGATTTACGATTATTCTTGCTGCGTGGCTCTTGATTGATTTACTTATGAGAACCTTGATGGATGACTCAAGTGGGCAAATCGGCCCCTGGAACACCATTGCTTGTGTTGCCCAACCTGTGGCAATCACACTGGCTGATATTGTAGAGATACAACAAGCCGGGGGAAGTATTGGGATGGCTGCAGGTGGTGCGTCGCTGCAAGAAGCTTGCGCCCCAACACCGGCAGGAAACGTCAATTGTGATGCTCTGATTGCTGCATGTGAAGGTGGCTCTGGAACGTCAGAGGTTAATACTGATAGCCCTGAGAATCATTATGTAACATGTACGTATGCACCCACGAATTATGGAGGAGAATGTACAATTGTGACAAATGCAAGCAATCCTTGTCATGAATCAAACCTCACTATGTTCGGTTCTCGGGCAGCTGAAGCGTCAATCATTTGTAACAAAGAGAGTGGAGGTTCACCTGTGCGGTCTGGTTCAGATCTATGTTGTGGTCCTGGAGGTAATTGTAGTGGTGCCCCTTCATTTTCAGGTGGTTATTTTCAGATAAATGTTCTGGCTCATGCGAATAGAATTCCAGGCTGCACGCCAGGTGCTTTTTACGAAAGAAACGGTACTGCCGGTATTCAAGGAGATTGCGTGCGAAGGAATGGAGAGGGGATTTGTACTGGTTGGTCGTGCACGATCACTGATCGAAATATGTATAATACATGTATGAGAGTAACAACTAATTCGGCGTTAAATTTTGAAATAGCTGAAGAGTTATTTAATGGTCGTGGGCAGCGTTTCAATGATTGGAGTTGGTCGGCCCGACGGTGTGGAATTCCTCTGTAATCTATATGCAATCAAACGGTCGAACACATCTTCTCATAGTTCTAATTTTCCTCTTGGTCATATTCATTGTGTGGTTCTTGCTTGGTGCACGGGTTATTCAAACGGAACCTGCTGCCATTGAAGAAGAGTCTGGTTCCTTGGACGTTGTGTCACAGCAAATTTCGCCAATCACATTTAATGCTGAAACGTCACCTACTATATTGGTGAGTACAAAATCAGGCGGAACTTTTCCAGTTTCTAACTTTCTCGCAAGTCCGGCAACAGAACAACTAGATGATAATATTTTCCTGATTGCAGAAGAGCAAAGTCTTGATGGTTCGTTATATCAGATTTTCTTTAATCGAGCTGGAGGCATAAACGTTACACTTGCCGATCCAAATCTGGTGTTTGCTCGGCAACAGGCAGAAACAGAACTCAAGGAATTAATTTCTGATTCGGAGATACAATTATGCGCCTTAGCAATCAGTGTAATTGTTCCAGGATGGCTCAGTCAACAGCTAGGAGTCGATTATTCAGGCGTTGATTATGGATTGAGTTTTTGTCCAGCCAGTTTAGACTTTGATCAAATATGAAATCTATAATTTTTACCTTCTTTTTTTTAGTAGTTAGTATTTTGCCAGAGACCGCTTCCGCCCAAGGAATTTTTGGTGGCGTCTGTAATGGCATCAACTGTTCTGCTTGTGACATTGCGGTAATTGCAAACTCGTTTATTTCTTGGCTGATTGGAGCGGTGATGGTTTTGTTTGCGGTGTTGATGGTGATTGCTGGGTTTGGACTGGTCACTTCGCAAGGGAATCCAGATGCACTCAATACGGCCAAGAGTAAATTCACCAATGCTATCATCGGTTTAATTATAGTTCTGTCAGCTTGGATACTGGTCGACACCCTGATGAGAGGGTTGTTGGTCAATAGTGATAATGCTGACGTGTCGGGATACTTGGCTTGGTCAGAGATTCAGTGTATGACGCAAAGTGTGTCCTATGTGGCAAGTAGTACGGTGGCAATCAATGTCATAGACGCTTATGCTGACAGTGATGCTGCTAACTCGATTAGTTCTGGTGGTGCATTCGCCCTACAATACAGTACTTTTGACAGTGCTAACGACTGTCGGCTGCAAACTAGCCGCTCTTTCAGTACTCTCACTAACTGTATCCAAGCTGAAGCCTCTGTACCAGCGAATTCATTTGTAACTTCTGCGTGTGATACTTCTACCTATGGTACTCCTCCAAATTGGGTGGTTCGTCCGCTGTGTGCAGCAGCCGTGCCCGACAGCGTTGTTGCTGATCCAACCGCTGATGGTCAGTTCAGCTACCAGAGTGGAATCCAAGCCCAACGTCAGCATGCTTCACCAGCCCTAGAAGCTTTGCTGTCATGTATGGAGCAGATTGTGCCAGGAAATGTGGGTGAGATATCGTCGATCTCAGATGGGCGGATTGTCAGTGGTCAGTACTCATTCGCGTACTGCAGGTCTCGAGGAAATTCTGGAGCTAGTGAAGGACGCTGTGCCCATACCATCAATTCCCGTCACTATGGTGGAGATGGATCAAGGGGTGATAGATCGTGGGCGGTGGATTTTGGTGATCAGTGGAACAACACAATTTTGTGTGCAGCAGCAAATCAGTGCGGTAATATTGCTGATTGCGGAATTCATGGTGGTAACCATACGCATATTTCTATTAGTTATTAAACAATATAGTCGAGAAATCAAAAATCACCTTGACGCAGTCAAGGTGATTTTTGATTTATTTGCGGGCCCACGAGGAATCGATTGTTACGCAATCAGTATACCTTTTGGACAGATTATTTCGCTTTGCTCATAATCGTGACTCAAAAGCTTTTCGATTCCTCGTGAACCTCTCAAAATTAACAAAAACCAACACTTGCGCGTTGATTTTTGTATTTTGCGGGCCCACGAGGAATCGAACCTCGGCCAACGGTTTTGGAAACCGGCATTCTACCGCTAAACTATAGGCCCTTAAAATATCTGGGAGATATTTTAAGTTGAGTGAAATGATCACTCCAACGATTATCCTAGGCGTCTAGTCGCTTATGGAATAATGCTACGGTTACGCAGCTCGCTGTGGTCCATATAGTAGGCGAAAGCCGCCAAAAAGGCAACTTACTTGTCCGCTAAAAAGTTGTCGACTGTTGCCAAGACACTCTCTATGTCCGCTGGTTTCACCCAGTGGATTTGGTCATCTTTTTGCAGCCAGGTGAGTTGGCGTTTGGCATATTGCCAGTTCTTTTCTTCGAACCGGTCGACGAAGTCAGTTTCAGTCATTTCCTTGTCCATCAGTTGCAACATCAGAGTGTATTCAAACCCGATCTCCAGAAAGCGTGCGCGGGTAACTCCTTCTTCTAGTAATCGCTCAACTTCACGCTGAAATCCATCCTGCAGCCATAATTCAGCTCGAGCCCGGAATCGTTCGCGTAGTTCTTCCTTTTCTCTTGTGACGCCAAAAATAAGCCACTCATAGTCAGACTCAACAGGCTTCACTGGTGGTACCGATCCTAGCGTTTCGATGATTTCGAGGGATCGAATCAGTCTGCGGCGATTGTATGGATCGATATCTGCTGCTCGACGGGCGTCTTTGGTTTCAAGCAGCTGCAGCAATTCTTCGTTGGTGTATTTTTCTAGTCTTGATCGCAATGCTTGGTCAGGTTCAACTGGTGCGGCCTGCATCTTGCCGCGCAGTAGGTCTAGGTAGAAAAAAGTTCCGCCAGCGATGATTGGAGTTTTGTCTCGGCTTGCTATGTTAGCAATTGCCCGTTTGGCGTCACGGGTAAAATCGGTTGCGGTGTACACTTCCATTGGATCAGCCACATCTAGGAGGTGGTGGGGTATACCGTCCATTTCTTCACTTGTGACCTTGCTGGTGCCAATATCCATTCCTCGATAGATCTGCCGTGAGTCTGCAGAAATCACCTCACCATCAACATGTTTGGCAATTTGTATTGAGAATGATGTCTTGCCGGCCGCAGTTGGTCCCACAACGGCGATCACTTTTGGTTTGCTCATGAGTGGGTTGAGTGTAGCAGAAGAGGGTAGAAATGAAAGTGGGTGACTTATGGGTGGTATCAAAAAGGCCGACGCATACGCCGGCCTCTTAGGTTTACTTTGGTAGTGGCAACTTGGCAAACCAGATGCCAAGACCGTACAGTACTCGTTCAAACCAGAGTGGTTCTTGTTCACGCACTCGGTTTTTAAGTTGAGCCATCTGCTGGTCAGCCGCGCGACTCTTACGGAGAAGCTTGTCGCGAGACATGAATCGTTTGAAAGCGTTGCGATCTAACGCTTGCCTGTAACCGCTAGGGTTGGATCTATTAAACATCGTCCATTCTCCTGTTTCTAAGTCTAGTGTAGAGGTGTAACGTTGTCTTGTCTAGTGTTATTAGTGTAGGGTGTCGATTCTTGCAAAATCAGTATCCATTCTGGCTAGATTATATCGCTCTGCTCATAATCTATCTCAAAACAGCTTCGACCCGTGCGACGCTTTTTCTAAAGAAAAAACTGCACCCCGAGGCACAGCTTTCACTACATTCAATCTGTGCCTCGGGAGGGGGTCGGTCCCCTTTGCATCAGTATTTTCTTCGCAAGCTCGAAAATACTGTGCGACGTGACCTCGGCGCTCGAATCGTCCTCCTTGCGGTCCGTGCGATGTACTCGCTCTTTTCGACCCCACTCAAAAAAGTGCCTTTTTCTCGGCACAAATAATCGTGCCTCATATTTGTGCCTCGGGAGGGGGTCGATTCTTACAGAATCAGTACCCGTTTTGAGATAGATTATTTCGTAAACTCATAATCTATCTCAAAACAGCTTCGACCCGTGCGACGCTTTTTCTAAAGAAAAAACTGCACCCCGAGGCACAGCTTTCACTACATTCAATCTGTGCCTCGGGAGGGGGTCGAACCCTCATGCCTTGCGGCATACGATTTTGAGTCGTACGTGTATACCAATTCCACCACCGAGGCGTCGGGATGTTGCATCAGAGTGTAGCAAGGTGTGGGCTTATACACAACTGGCAAAAACGGGACATGTTATACTGCTGGTAACGAGGGCGAACACACGTCTTTGAGGTAAAATTATATGGCTTTTCAAGGTGATTCAATATTTTGGGTAGATACAGACAAAGTGGTCCCAAACCCATTCCAGCCTAGGCGGGAATTTGACCAGAGTAAACTCCAGGAACTATCGGAGTCTATTCGTATGTATGGTGTTCTGCAGCCACTGACGGTCACCCGTAGTGAGGTGCAGAACGACGACGGTACGTTTTATACTAAGTACGAACTAATCGCCGGAGAGCGACGTTTACGCGCCAGTAGACTAGCCCAAGTGGCCCAGGTACCGGTAATCATCAGAGAGGGTGAGCAGAGCGAGCAAGAAAAGCTGGAGCTAGCAATCATTGAAAACCTCCAACGCGAAGACCTAAACGCGATTGATCGGGCTCTGGCTTTCTCCCAGCTGGCTGAGCAGTTTGGTTTGTCACACACGGAAGTGGCTAAAAAAGTGCAGCGCAGCCGGGAATATGTCTCGAACTCAATTCGACTGCTGGCCCTACCACAACACATGCAAGGTGCACTGCAGCGTGGTGAATTAGGTGAAGGTCATGCTCGTACGCTCCTCATGCTGACCGATCGTCCAGAGGAACAAGAGACTATTTTCCGGGAGATCCTGCTCAAGAAAATGTCTGTCCGAGAAGTGGAGCGCATTGTGCGAAAAATTGCCACTGATAAAGTCCGCAAAAAGCAACACTCCGATATTGATAGTCACCTAATCGAGATCGAAAAAGAATTCACGGAAACACTCGGCACCCGAGTCCAAATCCAAAAGACTGACTTTGGCGGTAAGCTGACCATCGACTATTTCTCTGAAGAGGATTTGTCCGCAATCCTTACCCGGATGAAAGATGAGAAGATTAGCCGTCCCCACACCCACGTGACTGCAATGGCGGCAGTTATAGACGCTACTCCACTGGACACCGTTGTTGCTGAGCGACCAGTTTTTGAGCCAGCTCAACCAGTGTCTGATTCACCAGTCTCGCCAGCTCCCACCGTCGACCCAGCGCCATACCGGGCTCTAGACAGCGTGCCGACTCCAGAACCAGTTGTTCCTGAGGTACCACAAGTGTCAGAACAGCCGATAGTTACGCCTGCACCGATAGTGGTAGAGACGCAGCCAGCACCAGCAGTTCCCCCGCAGGCTGATCCTGGACTACTAGCGAAACTCGCTGCTCACACGTCGTTTGGTTTTAGTCGACCGCAACCAGCCCACCAGCCTGAACCTCAGGCGGCAGTGGTACCACCGGCGCCCCAGGTACAACCAGCAACTACTCCAGCCGTTGAGGTTGAGGAAGCTGTCGTCTTGCCGGCAGTAACCGAGCCAGAACAACCGGCAACAGAAAAGCCGCCAGTAGATGATGTTGACGACATATATTCGGTTCGAAATTTCTCTATCTAGTATCGGTTTTGTTGCGATCGAGCCAACTACGGATCTTGCGCTTGGCAACCGATGTCTGGGCAGCCTGGAGCCATTTCTCTGTCGGGTGGGCTGATTTGCGGGTTTCAATTTCTACGATATCACCATTGTATAGCACGATGTCTAGTTGAGCCATTTTCCGATTTACTTTAGCTGATGCCATATGTTCACCAATGTCAGAGTGGATTGAAAACGCAAAATCAATCGGCGTAGCACCCGCGGGAAGGTCAACTACGTCACCAGTTGGGGTGAACACAAAAATTCGATCCTTAAAGAAGTCAGTCTCAGTATCTTCGATAAACTGGGACGTACTGGTTTCAGCCGGAGTATACGTTTTGCCAATCTGAGCAATCCAACCGGGGATTTTTTGCTCGTGGGGTATTGCAGCTGTTTTTTCTACATTAGCTACCTCGGTCGCTTGTTCACGACTAAAAGGCCGAAATAGGCGGGGGACTAAGCGTGAAAAGGTGGTCTCTTCTTTGGTTGATTGTTTTTCCGGTCCCTGTTTGTCCTTGTAGATGATGTGCGATGCGACACCATACTCTGCCTCGCGGTGCATTTGCTCGGTCCGAATTTGGATTTCGAGAATCACACCGTGTTGGGTGGTGACGGTAGTGTGGAGTGACTGGTAGCCATTTGGTTTAGGAAAAGCGATGTAGTCTTTTACCCGACCAGGCAACGGTCGCCATAGTTCGTGGATGATCCCCAGTACCCGGTAGCAATCTTCGACCGCTGGCACAACTACTCGCATCGCCAGCAGATCAAGAATCGCGGCGTCCTCCCACTCCTTACGGCTGAGTTTATGGAACATACTATAGAGGCCTTTGACGCGGTAGGATGTATGAAAATCAATCACACCCACCTCAGCCAATCGCTTTTGCAGAATTTTACGCTCTTTTTCTAGAGCGATTTCTGCTTTACCGTATTTACCTGCCAAAATTTCCTTTACTCGGTCTGATTCCTTTGGGTATACAAAAGGAAAGGCTAGGTCCTCTAGTTCCTTTCGGATTTTACGCATTCCTAAACGGTGAGCCACCGGTACGTAAATTTCGAGCGTCTCTCGGGCGATGCGTAGCTGCTTTTCAGGCTTCACGTGATGCAAGGTCTCCATGTTGTGGAGTCGGTCATTCAGTTTAATGATGAGGACCCGGATGTCCTGGCTGGTGGCAACAAATAGTTTCCGTAGTGATTCGTTGTGGCGGTCGGTTCCGCGGTATCGTACGGACGATAGTTTAGTCACACCTTCGACTAGGAAGAGAATTTCATCACCAAATTCCTTGGCGATATCTTCAGACGTCACAGGCGTGTCTTCGACTGTGTCGTGGAGTAGGCCGGCAGAGATAGTTTTTGGTCCCATTCCCATCGAAGCTAGGTTGTAGGCAACGGCTGCCAGGTGCGACATGTACGGTTCGCCAGAATATCGAGTATGTCCTTCGTGAGCCTTTTGGGCATAGTCGTACGCGCGTGAGACTAATTCACGATCAGCTACGTTGGAAGAGTTGAGTTTACTCAGAATGTCCTGAACGGAATACATACAGCTATGCTACAGGGGAATGGGATTGTTGACAAGCTACAGGTTTATGTTGCATATATTTTTTAGTTTTGGTACTGTTCACAAATCGTCGGGGAGAACTCGGCGTGTAATGAAACTTCAAGAAAGAGGGATAAGCAATGGCTAATACAGCCCAAAAACGTCACCTAACCATGGCGAATCCGCCCAATCTCCGTAACACTGGAAGAGGTGTTATCGGTGCAATCGGAAAACCGCCAGGATTCAAAACGGTGATACACCCACCAGAAAAGACAGAGTCCTCGTCATCCAAAAACTCTGGTCGCGTTGGCTCATGTGGAACGGTGTACAAATAACCCGAGGCAGGGTTTGCAGGCGGGGACATTTTGTCCTCGCCGAAGCTTTCTTTCAAAAAAACCGCCTGTGACAGGCGGATTTTTTATTATCTCTGCTTGAGCAGCTCAATCGCCAAATCTAGCGTGATGTCTTTGGTCTTGATATCGTCCGGGATACTAATCCGCTTGAAACCTTTTCGTAGGTACCTCCCACTCTTACTCTCGTACACGTTGACGAGTTTTTTTGTTTTCGGATTGAGACCGAGTTCTTTACAGAGTGTTTCACCTTTACGCATTTGTTTGGGTTCCTTGAGGATCGCTAGCGCTCGTTCGTAGGTGATGTCGTACGGATTGTCCGCCTTTGGGTCCTTGAGCGATCGGAAGTCTCCAGCGTGGGCGATGTAGGGCCCAAACTGACCGCTGTTAGCAACAATTGGTTCGCCAGTAGCTGGGTGGGCACCAAGTTCTCGCGGAAGTAGCAAGTATTTGACTGCCTCATCGAGGGTCACATCCGCGGCTTTGACATCAACCGGTAGGCTCGCCCGGCGTGGTTTTTCTTGTTTCTTGCCTTTAATCTTTTCTGGGATTTCTCCGAGCTGTACGTACGGTCCAAACTTTCCAGTCATCACAAACACTGGTTCACCGGTTTCTGGATGTGTTCCAATCGGGGCTTCAGGTTTGGGGATTGTGCCGTCGATCAACCGGGCGCCCGTACAATCAGGGAAGCGGGAACAAGACAGAAACGTTCCGTTCTTGCCTAGTTTTTTATCCATCGTGGCCTGACAGTCAGGGCAGGGGAATTCTTTTGGTCCAGGTCCCAGGGTGGTGAGTTTTGGCACGTCTTCTTTGGCTTCAACCGCGGCATGAAATGGTTTGTAGAATGTTTCCAGGGTTGTGACGTACTCGCGCTCGCCACTGGCGATATCGTCGAGCTGATCTTCCATGGCTGACGTAAAGTCGTCTCCAATATAATCCATAAAGTGTTCTTCTAGGAACGATGAAACGACATCCCCCGTATCCGTCGGGATCAGGGTGCGACCCTCTTTTTCGACGTATCCGCGCGCGACGATGGTGTTCATAATGCTTGCAAACGTCGACGGTCGACCGATACCACGTTTTTCGAGTTCCTTAATCAGGCCAGCTTCACTGTAGCGGCTTGGTGGCTGGGTCTGCTTGGCTTCAATCTCTACTCCGACGCACTGGAGTTTGTCACCCTCGGCTAGTTTTGGCACTTCGGTGTCGGCCCCACGCGCAGCCGGGTCAGCCTTAAGCCACCCGTCAAACACGACGCGAGAGCCGTTCACCGCAAAGTCTGGGATGGTGTCACTACTACCAGTCACATTAGTGGAAAGCTTGGTGCGGAGTAACGCGGCGTCTGCCATTTGTGATGCTGTTGTACGCTGCCAGATCAGCTCGTAGAGGGCTTTTTGGTCGCCGGTGGCACCAGCACTCAGTTTGGTGAATTTGGTTGGTCGCACGGCCTCGTGGGCTTCTTGAGCATTTTTGCTTTTACTTTTATAGGTACGCGGAGATAGGTACTTATCCCCGTACTCTTTTTTAACGTACGCAATAATTTGCTTCTGGGCCTGATCTGACAAGGTGGTGCTGTCAGTACGCATGTAAGTGATGTGTCCAGCTTCGTATAGTTTCTGGGCCGCACCCATTGTCCTGGATGGCGAAAAGCCTAGTCGCGTCGAGGCGGTTTGCTGCATGGTCGAAGTGGTAAAGGGTGGTTTGGGAGATCGTTTGGTTTCAGTTTCTTTTAGCTTGGTGATCACCCAGTCATGCTTTTCGCCGACTTTTTTGATTCGATCAGCTTCTGGCTCTTCCCCTGGTTCCTCAACACAGGTAAAAGGAATGTTGAGCTTGCCTTCTTTGAGGTTGGCGGTCAGGACAAAGTAATCATCAGGGATAAACTTGCGGATCTCTCGCTCACGCTCCATCACGATTCGCAGGGCAGGAGACTGCACTCGTCCAGCTGATAATCCGTACCGCACTTTTTTCCAGATGAGGCCAGATAGATCGTATCCCACGAGACGATCGAGCACTCGCCTGGCTTCCTGCGCTTCTTTCAGGTGCATGTCGATCTGGCGTGGCTTGAGGATGGCTGCGTTTACTGCTTCTTCCGTGATCTCATTAAAGGCCACGCGTTTGAGTTTGACGTCAGGTTTACTTTCTTTGAGTAGCTCAGCTACGTGCCAGGCGATCGCTTCTCCTTCGCGGTCGGGGTCGGCTGCTAGTATGACCTCGTCTGATTTGGCGGACGCTGCTTGCAGACTTTCGATCACTTTTCCCTTACCAGGACTGATGATATAGCGGGGGACAAATCCAGCCTCAACGTCAACCGCGTCTTTGTTGGTTTTAGGGAGGTCACGAACGTGCCCAACACTGGACATTACTTTGTAGCCTTTACCGAGGTATTTCTCGATGGTCTTGGCTTTGGCTGGTGACTCTACGATGACGAGGGTTTGTTTTGGCATATATAGGTAGAACAAATACTAGCATAGTCTAAATTTGTCAATGATTTGATTATCTTGCTGAACGATACACACCACTTGTCTGCACAATCAAGCCACCCAGCTCCATCATCATGATGAGTTGGGTGGCTTTTGCTATATCCATATTCAGCACACGAATGAGTTCGTCTCGCTGGAGAGGTTCGTGTAGGGCTGTAAGGACAGCCTGTTCATCTGCTGAAAGTGAGTCAATCAGGGTCGGCTGTCGTTCGTTAGATGTATCTATATTGAGTACCTGGAGGATGTCTTGCGCACAAGTTGCCGGCGTAGCACCTAGTTTTAAAAACTGATGAATACCAGCGTGCTGTTTAGAAAAAATGCTCCCGGGGACAACGAGCAGTTCTCGATTGTAGTCGGCAGTTAGCCGAGCGGTGATCAAGGTGCCGCTTTTTTCAGCCGCCTCGACTAAGAGGGTGGCGTGGCTGATCCCGGCCTGGATTCTATTCCTCTGTGGAAACGACCATTTTTGTGCCCTGAAGGTTGGCTCAAATTCAGAGAGTAAACATCCTCCAGCTTTGAGAATTCGTTGCGCTAGTTGTTTGTGACTAGCTGGGTATAGCACTGAATCAGCGATCCCGCCACCAGGAATCGCGAGTGTATACAAATTATTTTTGAGTGCCGCCTCGTGCGCCAGACTATCGATCCCGAGCGCTAAACCTGACACCACCCCGACATTGTATCCCCGCAGGCCACCGATCAGCTCATCAACGCATTGCTTACCGTAGCTGGTGTATTTCCGACTACCAACTACTGTGAGTAGTTTCATGTCAGTAGGTGGAAGCGCGCCACGGTAGTTCAGCGTTGTGGGAGGGTCGGGAATGTGTTTTAAAAGTTCCGGAATTTGTCTAACTGGAACCTGTTTAATAGGGAACGACATTGTCACTATTTTAACATGGTGTATTTCGTGTATACTTTTCGGATTATGTTAGACATTAAATTCATCCGTGAGAATCTCGATATTGTAAAGAGCGCGGCTACTAAAAAGAAAATTACCATTGACCTTGATCGGCTAGTGTCAGTTGATGATTCTCGCAAGGAAATAATGTCTCGAATGGAAGAAAAAAAAGCCGAGCAAAATCGCGTTGGGGCGCAAATTGCCCAGGCCGAAGGTGATATGCAGCGCACCATCATGCTGGGCGATATGCAGGTCCTCAAAGCAGATATTCAAAAAGACGAAGAGGCTCTCAAGCCAATCATGAAAGAGTGGCAGGCACTTATGTTGCAGGTGCCCCAGGTGCCAGATATGACCGTCCCAGACGGCGACAGTGATGAGGATAACCAAGAGGTGAAAGTCTGGGGTGATAAACCAACCTTTGATTTTGAGGCAAAGGATCACGTCGAACTGATGCTCAAGCACAACATGGTCGATTTTGAACGGGGTGCCAAAGTGCACGGATTCCGAGGTTACTATCTGCTGGGCGATGGCGCCAAGCTGTCGTGGGCAATTTGGAATTACGCCAACCAGTTTTTCATGAACAAAGGCTTCACCCCGATGATTCCACCGACGATTGTGCGTAAAGCCAATCTATATGGCACCGGACACCTACCAAACGAAGCAGAGGATGTGTACAACACCCAAGATGATGATTACCTAATTGGAACTAGTGAGGTTTCTATTATGGGATACTACGCTGACGAGGTGCTTGATCAGAGTATCTTTCCGGTCAAATTCCTCGGTTTTTCACCGTGTTACCGGCGCGAAGCCGGGAGTCACGGTAAGGACACCAAGGGACTAATTCGGGTGCACGAGTTTTACAAGCTAGAACAGGTATTGCTCTGTGAAGCGTCGCACCAGCGGAGTGTCGAGCTGCACGAAGAGATCAACCGTAATACCGAAGAGTTTATCGAGTCACTCGGGATTCCTTATCACACGGTGCTGAACTGCGGTGGGGACCTCGGGCAAGGGCAAGTCAAGAAATACGATGTGGAACTATGGGTGCCAGGGGAAGAAAAGTACCGCGAGATTAGTTCAGCCTCATACTTCCACGACTTCCAGACCCGACGGTTCAACATCCGCTACAAGGACGCGGACGGCAAAATGCAATACGCGCACTCACTCAACTGCACCGCTATCCCAACACCGAGAATTCTAGTGTCGTTGGTAGAGAACTTCCAACAAGCCGACGGAACAATTAAAATTCCAGACGTGCTACAACCATTCTTTGGAGGTAGTCAGATCGGTTAAACAACTGGCTACCAATACTTCTGCAGACACAAATCAAGTTCTCCGCTCACAGCTAGAAAATAATAGTCGCTGCGCTCGTTAATTTTCTAACTCCTCCGCGAGGTCTGCAAAAGCATCACCAGTCAGTTGTTTCTGCTATAATCCCGACATGCGACCAGAAACTAAACAACTCCTCAAAAACATCCTGATTGGGTTCGGGGTGTTTTTGCTCATTGGTCTGCTGCTGTATGGGGTCTGGCACGGTACTAGGCTGGAGGCGCTCACTATCGATGAGGTGGTGGTAACCGGCGGCGAGACTATCTCGCACCAACAAGTAGCGGCCGATGTGTCTGGGTTGCTCGAAGGCGAGTACGCCCGCTTTATTCCACGACGATTTGCCTGGACGTATCCAGAGGGTGAGGTCATACAAACCTTACAAGCGGTCGATCGAGTCAAAGATCCAGTGGTGGAACGAGACGGCACAAAGCTAGTGATTACGCTGGCTGAATACGAACCGGTGGCATTGTGGTGTGATAGTCCAACTTCAGACCGTTGTGTATTTCTCGATCGCTACGGATATGGGTTTGCAGCGGCTCCAGCCTTGACCGGTGGGGCGTTTACGCGGTTTGTGCGGGTTGGTCAGCCGGCCAGTACTAGCGTGCTATATGCCGTTGAATCTGACTTTGATTTGTTGCAGGAATTGGTAGCATTGCTTGAGCAGTTTGGCTGGCCGGTAGCGACTGTTGAGCTAGATCAGGCGCGCGATGTATTTGTGTACCTGGCAGGAGGCGGGGAATTAAAGGTGTCGTTACTACTGACACCAACCCAAACGTTCGACAACTTGCAGACAGTCATCTCGACCGAACAATACTCACACCTAACGTCCGGCCAGTTTGCTTACATCGACCTCCGCTTTGGCAACAAAGTCTTTGTGAGCGAGTTTGGCGCCCCCGAAGCAGTCGCAGAAGAAGAGGTGATCCTGGACGAAGAAACAGTGGGTGACCCAGACGCAGAAACCGCCACGTCGAGTGACGCGGCGGGTGGATGATTAAGCGAAGCCAGTCAGCCGAAGAACTTCTGGTGTGGCGAGAACGACAACTGGGAACGCAGCCTGTCCCCACAACACCATCAGAGTGTATTCTCGTGAAGACAAATTTCTTGTCCTCATAAAGAATGCAAAGCTCAGCGCCAGATAGCATGCAAAAGCGATGATGATTATGGTTAAAATCAGAACGCTGTCCGTGTTGCCTGTCCCAATTATAGTACTGATGCCTACAACGTAAGCTGGTGCGCCAATAACACACAGCAACTTGAAATATTTGGGGCTCAACTCTTTACTATTAGTAAAGCTGTAGATAATGCCAAAGCAAAGTGCGGCAGCAGCGGTAAAGCTTAGAATGTTCATGGGATTCTTTTCCTTGCGTTGTGGGTTTCTTCCGGTACAATGCCACAACTATGAACTTCTGGCAACAGATCCCAAAACCCATGATGGTCGTAGCGCCGATGGCGGATGTCACCGACGCGCCGTTTCGGCGGATGATCGCCAAATACTCGGCCCACACCCGGGCTGACGGTACGGTCGGCGGGCCAGACGTGATGTGGACGGAATTTGTGGCGGCTGATGGTCTGATGCGAGCAACCCCCGAGGGACGGGAAAAACTGATGGCGGACCTGATCTACGTCGAAGAAGAACGACCGATCGTGGCCCAGCTGTTTTCAAGCAACCCAGAATATATGGAAGCGGGTGCGCGACTGGCGGCTGAACTGGGGTTTGATGGGGTTGACCTCAACATGGGCTGTCCATCGCAAACCATCGAGAAGCAAGGTTGCGGCGCCGCGATGATCAAAAACCCAGCGCACGCCAGGGAAGTGATCAAGGCGGCCAAGCGTGGCGCGGGAGACCTGCCTGTGTCAGTCAAAACCAGACTGGGGTATAACCAAGACGAAGTCGAAACCTGGGTGCCAGAAATCCTCGCCGAGGAACCAGCCGTGCTGACTATCCACGCTCGCACTCGCAAAGAAATGAGCAAGGTGCCAGCCAAATGGGACCGGGTCGCCCGAGCGGTCGAGATTCGAGATACCCTACAGAGTGACACGCTGATCATTGGTAACGGCGACGCTACCTCAATCATGGACGGTCAAGCCAGAATCGCCGAGTCCGGGGCTGACGGGGTAATGTTCGGTCGGGCTTTGTTTGGTAATCCGTGGTTTTTCCATCCCACGAAACAACTGCCGTATAACCTCAAGGCACTACCGACTAGTGGGGTTAACCGGGGTGACTTGATTGAAGAGGCAGTGGCGACAGATGGAATCGAGTTCATTTCGCTCGAGGAACGACTGCGTGTGCTAGTTGAGCATACGTATTTATTTGCTGAACTCCTGCACTTCAAAAATTTCGCCATCATGAAAAAGCACTACAAAGGCTACATCAATGGCTTCCCGGGCGCAGCCCAACTGCGGGCACAACTGATGGAGCAAAACACGCCCGAAGAAATCGAGCGAGTTGTGCACAATTTCTTGCAGACACAACCCTAGCGTCGCTAACTATTGCTACACTATAGGTATGAACGAAATCCTTCATGCCAACGTGTTTTTTATCATCACAAGCGTAGCGACGGTGGTTTTTTCGCTGATCACCTGCCTGATCTTGTTCCATGTGCTGAAATTGGTAAAGAGTGTGCGTCGGATCGTTGAACGAATCGAAGCTGCTAGCGAGCAAGTCGCTGATGATCTTGAAAGTGCACGAGAGTTTTTCTACAATGGTGGTATGATTGCAAGAGTGATGGGGTTCATGGCTGGAACCAAGCGCAAGGCGCGACGCAGTCGATCGGACGACTAATTTTTAATAACTATTATTTTATATGGCTAAGAAAACAACAAAGAAAACAGAGTTGAGTACTGAGCAAAAAATTGGTGTAGGGGTTGGGTTAACCGCCGCTGCTGTAGCTGCTGCTGGAGCATACTTCCTATACGGAAGTGAAAAAGCTGCCAAAAACCGAAAAACAGTTAAAAGTTGGGCTCTCAAAGCCAAAGCTGAAGTGCTTGAAAAACTCGAAGACGCTAAAGAAATGACCGCTGAAGAATACGAAGCATTGATTGCAGCGGTGGCTGGGACATACGCTGGGGTTAAGGGTGCAACCAAAAAAGATCTCAAAGAATTCGCAAGCGAAATGCAAGACCACTGGAAAGCAATCGAAAAAGCCGGTAAAACTAAAAAGAAAGAGGTGACCAAAGCCGTCAAACAAGTAACCAAAACCGCCAAAGCAGCCCCAAAGAAAACAACGAAGAAGAAATAGTCTACTACTAAAAACCGCCGGCACGACCACGTGCCGGCGGTTTTTATTTTCTGTTATACTAGTCTCATATGTCTACCACCACTGCGCTGTACCGCAAATACCGACCAGCATCCTTTGCGGACGTTCGTGATCAAGACCACATTGTCAGTGTCCTTGAAGGCGCAATTAAAAAAGGCGAGATTCCACATGCCTTATTATTTACCGGCACCAGAGGAACAGGGAAGACAACCTTGGCCCGATTGTTTGCGGCCGCCATCGGCACCAAAGAGATGGACTTATACGAAATCGATGCGGCCAGTAACCGGGGTATCGACGACATTCGTGAACTCAAAGAAGCTGTTCATACTTTGCCATACGAATCTGCTCAAAAGGTCTACATCATCGACGAGGTGCACATGCTGACCAAGGAGGCATTTAATGCGCTCCTCAAGACCCTCGAAGAACCACCAGCGCACGTGGTGTTTATCTTGGCTACGACTGAGGTAGAAAAGCTACTCGACACTATTTTGTCGCGCTGCCAGGTGTTTACCATGCGCTCTCCATCACGCGCGGTGCTGGCTGAAACTGTCACTGATGTAGCGAAAAAAGAGGGGTTCACTCTCGCGCCTGACGCGGCTGACCTGATCGCGATCGCTGCCGACGGGTCGTTTCGTGACGCGCTTGGTGTGACACAAAAGGTCATCATGGCCTCAGGCGACACTATTGGTGACGCAGATGAGGTAGCTGCCATTATCGGCGCTCCCAAGGTCGCTACGATGCAAGCGTTGGTGACTGGTTTGCACGAGAAAAACGTCGATGCGGCGCTGAGTGCGATCGCAGCCGCGAACGCTTCACAGGTCGACATGAAACTATTTGCCCGAGTTCTGCTCGAACACATCCGTGCTGTGATGCTGGTCCGCAACCAGCCCGCTAAAAAAGCCGACATCCTGGCTAACTTTGGTGGCGAGACTGCCACCTTGCTCGAATCAATCGCCGCTGGTGACACCGCGATCAACTCTCACTTACTCCTGCGCTTCCTACGCGCTGCCGAGCAAATCCAGCACTCACCAGTCCCACACCTCCCACTTGAAATCGCTGTAATGGAGATGGGAGAGAAGTGACTATGAAAGTCGTATTTGTACGTCACGGGCAGACTGATGAAAACGTGGTGCATCGTCATCAGCCAGTTCATACACCACTGTCTATACAGGGTCGCAAACAGGCTGTGTTGGCTGGAGAGCGCATTGTGGCGCTCAACCCAACCCATATTGTATCGAGTCCACTGGTGCGCTCACTCCAGACTGCTAGCCTGATCGCTAATCGGTGCGATATGATCCCGAGTATTGATCACTCATTGGTCGAGCTGGTCCGTCCGCGGTCCATTACCGGTTATGGTCACACTAGTTGGCGCTCACTCTTCTTTTATCTGTGGTGGTACGCAGGTTTCTCGCATACTGGCGAATCCTACCGCATGATCAGAGACCGGATTGCAGTGGCTCGAGCAAACCTGGAGCGACTACCGTCTGACTCAACCGTGATTGTGGTGTCTCATTCGGTGTTTATTAGTTTGTACATTGCTCACGTTTGCCGACCACACATGTTGGGACCAATCGGAATCGTGCGCGCGTTTATCATGCTCAAAAAAATGCCCAACACCGGTATGACTGAATACGAAGTGTCAGTCGGGGAAGGATTGTGTGGTTGGACACAGTCAAACGACTTGAATCTCAGCTAAAATCTGGCACTATAGTGCCACCAGGGAAGTAAAGTGAGAAGAAAAAGAAAGATCAAATGTGTTATAAAGTAGCCCATTGCCCGATCGTCTAGTGGAAAGAAATCAAAGATTTCTTGTCGAGTCTGCACTCGCAACCAATGAGTAAGTACACTTCCTCAAGTTGCTCGTTTGACCCGATAGGACTAACGTCCTCCCACTAGTCGATGAAATGTGCTATAAAATAGCCACATTGCCCGATCGTCTAGTGGTAGGACTGCGGTTTCTGGTACCGTCAACCGGGGTTCGAGTCCCTGTCGGGCAGCATAATTTAGTTTGACCTCAATGCGCAAGCATTGGGGTCTTACTAAATTACCTACCCGCAGGGAATCGAAGAAAGCTTCTGGCGAAGCCGGAATGTGCTCCAGGAAATGGGGATACGTCCGTTAAAAATCAAAAAACTGTGGTGTAATCAATTATGCCTAGGATGAATCGTGTGGCCGTTGGTGGTATTCCATACCATGTCATAAACCGTGCTAATGGCCGTGTTGAAATATTCCATACAGATGCAGACTACAAACATTTCGAAGATCTTTTGCTCGAAGGGGTTGAGTTAACTGGTATGCGAATACTTTCGTATTGCATTATGCCTAATCATTGGCATCTTGTTTTGTACCCAGTCCAAGATGGGGATATGAGTGAATTTATGCGCTGGGTCACCACTACCCATGTTCGTCAAAGACGAACGCAAACAAAAAGTGTCGGGGAAGGTCATCTCTATCAAGGTACATATAAATCGTTTCCAATCGAGACAGATTCACATCTGACTACAGTGCTTCGTTATGTCGAACAGAATCCTCTACGCGCAAAATTAAAGACCCGAGCCGAAGACTGGCGATGGTCGTCGCTTTACCGAAGATTACGAAATAACAATGAAGACCAAAAACTACTGGCGACCTTCCCAACGGATTTGCCAAGTAACTATTTAGAATCTGTGAACACTATTCTTGGTGAGGAGGACTTAAAGAAAATCCGACAATCCTTAACTAAAGGAACGCCATACGGAGAAGAGGCATGGGTGGGGGATATGGTGGAAAAGTATAATCTTGGTAGTACTATGCGAGGTCCTGGCAGACCTAAGAGCGTTTAATACTAGAACACACAAAATTGAAAAATAACGGACGTATCCCCATTTCCCCGGACGTATCCCCATTTCCCGAAAAATAACGGACGTATCCCCATTTCCCCAAAATTGAAAAATAACGGACGTATCCCCATTTCCCTATCCCCATTTCCCCCATTGAAAAATAACGGACGTATCCCCATTCCCCCATTTCCCCGTAGGTGGTTTTTTCTTTCTAAACAGCTAATTGTTACCCCCTTTGCCCGCAATTTGGCGCCAAATTGCGGGCAAAGGGGGTTTTAGGTTACATTTTAACCCTAAATCTTTGCCATATACGTTGTTTGAAATGATTTGCTACAATACAGCTTATGGCAAAACTCTATTTCTGTTACTCTTCGATGAACGCGGGGAAGTCGACTAACTTATTACAAGTTGCGCACAACTATGGTGAGCAAAAAATGGATACGTACTTACTAACGGCAGCCATTGATGATCGGTCTGGGTCAACAGGTAAAATTGCATCCCGAATCGGAATTGAGAAAGATGCGCAAACATACCAAGCGGATACAGATTTGTTTGAAAAATTATCTACCGAAGTGGTTGGTGATACCGCAGCAGTGCTGATCGATGAAGCTCAGTGGCTATCGGACGACCAGGTGTGGCAATTGGCTAAATTTGTAGACACTAAGAAAATTCCAGTGATGTGTTATGGAATACGGACTGATTTCCAAGGTAAGTTATTTCCTGGCTCACAGGCGCTACTTGCAATCGCAGACGAACTGCGCGAAATTCGTACTATCTGCCACTGTGGTCGCAAGGCCACCATGGTGCTGCGGTTGAATGAGAAGGGAGAGGTGGTACAGGACGGTCCGCAAAACCAAGTGGGTGGTAACGAGTCGTACCAATCGGTCTGTCGAAGACACTGGTTTCAGGCGATCGGGGGATTATAAAACTGACCGGATAAATATCCGGTCAGTTTTTCTATTCTAAATTGCTTTAGTAATACGTGTCCCTGAAGGCT
>Ga0208544_10000851_pt1 | contig 22259 bp, 19 predicted proteins | sample DEB08_DNA_9_FD_184526 | JGI IMG/M metagenome (GOLD analysis project Ga0208544, IMG submission 184526) | Aqueous microbial communities from the Delaware River and Bay under freshwater to marine salinity gradient to study organic matter... | ecosystem: Environmental > Aquatic > Marine > Coastal ... | reverse complement strand
CTCCGCTATGCGGGTCTATGGACAAACCTGTATACCGTATAGTGGCGCAGTTTTACTCCGGCCAAATCCGGCAAAATGGTGCACTATTGCTCCGGCGACTGGCGCAGTTTTAGTCCGGCGTTGACAAGCGACAAGTGCCGCGACCGCGGCTGTCTGCAAAAATCCCTTGATAGACATTGATACTCCTCCCTTTGGGTTGTTCAGCGGCCGACGAATGCCGGTTTGCGCTTTTCGTGAAAGGCCTTGACGCCTTCGGCGAAATCTTCGGATTGGCGAAGGCGGCTATAGCAATGGCCTTCGAGTTCGATGCCGGTTGCCACGGTCGCGTTTTCGCTGTCGTTGAGCAGTTTCTTTGCGGTGCGTTGCGCCATCGGTGAAAAGCTGCGCAGCTCCTTTACCAGCCTCGCGGTCGCTTCCTCCAACTGGTCATCCTCAACCAGCTCGACCGCGATGCCCCAATCAAAAGCCTGCTGGCCCGAGATGCGTCGCGAGCGCATGACCACGTCCTTGGTGCGTGCCAGCCCGATCAGCGCCTGAAGCCGCGCCGACCCGCCCGAGCCGGGGATCTGGCCGAGCTTCTGCTCGGGCAGCGCATAGAAGGTCGACTTTGCGGCGATGCGGAAATCGCAGGCCAGCGAGATTTCGAAACCGACGCCGAAGGTGTAGCCCTTGTTCGCCACGATCACCGGTTTGGCGCAGCGCCAAGGGGCTCCGACGTTATCGGCCAGATGGCTGACATGTTCAGGCGATGCATCGAGGAAGCCGTGGATATAGCCCCCAGACGAAAAATGCTCGCCCTCCGCCCGCAAGACGATCACCCGAACCGCGTCATCGGCGTCCAGCGCCTCGAACGCCGCGCGCAGCTGATCGCGCTGATCCATCGAGATCACGTTCATCGGGGCACGTTCCAGAACTATGTCACCGCGTTCGGCCTTGGCGTCCACCTCGATGCGGAATCCGTCGGGTTTGGACAGCAGCGGTCGGTCGGAATAGGGGTGTGTCATGGGTTAGTCTTCTCCTTGCAGGCGGCCTTGTCCGGCCGCGATATCTTCGGGTTCGGGGGTGTAATTTCCGGCGACCAGTTCCCGGCGCAGCAACTTGCCAACCGGCGATTTGGGAAGCTCGGACACGAAAATGATGCGGCGGGGCCGTTTGAAATTGGCCAATGCCGAATCGCGGCAATGTGCGTCCAGTTCCTCGGTGCTCACGGGGTGGCGGCGTTTGACAAAGACGGTAACGATCTTGCCCCAGCGTTCATCGGGAAGACCCACGGCGGCGCAATCCTCGACCGCCGGGTGCATCGACAGGCAGCTTTCCACCTCGACGGGCGACACGTTCTCGCCGCCGGTGATGATCATATCGTCGACGCGGCCCGTCACGAAGAGATCGCCCTCGGCGTCGAAATGCCCGCAATCGCCGGTAAAGTACCATCCATCGCGCAGCGATTTTGCGTTCGCGTCCGGGCGTTGCCAGTAGCCTTCAAAGGCTTCGTCCCCGGCGAGGGTCGCGATGACTTCGCCTTCTTCGCCCTGTGCCAACACGGCAGCGGGATCGCCCGCGCCCATCCTGACGACACGCAAATCCTGATTGAGTCCCGCCTTGCCCGCCGAGCCGGGTTTGGACACGGCGTCCTGTTCGATCGAGAATGTGTAGATCTCCGATGACCCGTAGTGGTTTACGAAAAGCTCCGGCCGAAACGCGCCCTGAACCCGTTTGAGCAACCCGTCCGTCATGGACGCCCCGGCAAACCCCAAACGTTTGACAGCGGAAAGGTCCGTTGACGCAAAGTCGGGGTGTTCGAGCAGGTCGTGATAGAGCGTCGGAACCAGATACAGGCTTCCGATCCGTTCTCCGGCGATCAGCCCCAGCGCATCGGCACAGTTGAACCGGGGCAGGCAGACGAAGGTGCCGTTCAGCAATGTCATCGCGAGAAGGGAACGCACCCCCATGGTATGATAAAGCGGCATGACCCCCAGCGTCGCGTCGTTTATCGGCATCAGGTTCTGCGCCACATGCGCCAAAGCCCCCGCCCGTTCGGCACGGTGGCGGCGCGGTACGCCTTTGGGCCGGGCGGTAGTGCCGCTGGTATAGAGCATGATGGACCAATCGTCGGCGTTGGCAATTGGGCTTGCGTCCGGTGCCGAACCGGCGACGACATCCTCGAACCTGACCGCGCCGTCGACATCGGTTTCATATGTCAGGCACGGCAGATCTGTTGCTGCCGCAAGCACGGCATCCACGCTCGATCCGTCACAGGCAATGGCGCGGGCGCCGCTGTTTTCGGTAAAGAATGTGATTTCGTCGGCTGTCGCCCGCCAGTTCACCGGAACGATCGTGATGCCGGCCAATTGACAGGCCCAGTGGATGCTCGCGGCGGCATGGTTGTTTTGCATCGTCGTCAGCAATCGGTCGCCATGGCCTAGGCCCATGTCCGCAAACCCTTGGACAAGCGCCGAAATCTGGCGCAGCCAATCGGCATAGCTCAGACGCACATCGCCATCGACGATGGCCAGCGCATCGGGGTCGCGGGCCGCGCTGGCGATCAGGGAACGCCCTAGGTCAAGCATTGTCTGTCTCCTCCCTAAGGGTTTGTGCCGCGTCCAGTGCGGCAGCGACGATCGGTTGGTAGCCGGTACAACGGCACAGATGTCCCGATAGCACGTCGCGGATGCGTTCCGCGTCGGCCTGCGATTCGGTTGCGAGCAAGGTGTCGAGCGACATCAGGATGCCGGGGGTGCAAAAGCCGCATTGTAGCGCGTGATGTTTGCGAAAGGCGTCTTGCAGAACGGACAATCTGGCGGGGGCGGGGGCCAGGGCCTCTACCGTGTCGATCTCGGCGCCTTCAATCTGGACCGCGAATGTCAGGCAACTGCGTGCCATCGCGCCGTCGATCCGAACCGTGCAGGCACCGCAGACACCATGTTCGCAGCCGACATGGGTGCCTGTCGCTCCCTGGACGCCACGCAGGAAATCGCTGAGCAACATGCGCGGGTGGGCTGTGCCCTCGGCGGGCTTGCCATTCAGCGTAAAGCGGACGGGATGTCTTTCGGTGGCGGTCAAACGGCGCATGAGCGGGCCTCCTTGAGTGCTTGCGCGCCCAGATGACGCACCAGATCGCGGCGATAGCGTGCGGTTGCATGCAGATCGCCCCGCGCATCGAGCGACCAGGCGAGCGCGTTGAGCGCCTCGGCGTCGTCCTGGGGCGAGAGGTTGTCCCAGTCCCTGACAAACGGCGTGTCGTTGACGCCGCCGACGGCAAAGCGGACGCGCATGGGCGAAACCAACGCGGCGCAGGCGACGATGGCGAAATCGCCCTTGCGGCGGCCGAACTCGGCAAATCCCGTGCCGGTGCCTTGCTGGACATCGGCAAATGTCACCGCCTCGATCATTTCGTCATCGGCCTTGTCGGTCAGCATCATACCGAGGAAAAAGTCGGTCGCCTTCACGCTGCGCCGCTTCCGCCCGCGCCGCAGGATCACCTTGCCGTCCAGCGCGGCCAGCGCCAGCGGAATCTCGGCGGAAGGATCGGCATGGGCCACCGAGCCGCAGATCGTGCCGCGCGCACGGGTCTGGGGGTGGCCGACCCAAGGCAGCATTCTCGCAAGCAGCGGGTTGCGCCAGGTCAGGTCGGGATCGTCCAACAGACTCGCCTGCCGGACAGCGGCAAAGATTTTCAGCGTGCCATTTTCCGCCGCGACTTTCCGTGCGTCCGGGGCCGGCATGACGTCGACCAGGACCGCAGGCGTGGCAAGCCGCATGTTCATCATCGCCACCAGCGACTGACCCCCGGCAAGGATGCGAGCGTCGTCACCGGTTTGCGCGATGACTTCGCAGGCTTCGTCGAGCGTTTCGCAGCGGACATAATCGAAAGCGGCGGGTTTCATCGCCTCCCCCCGATCCAGCCGCACATGCGGGCGATGATGCCGTCGGGCTGTGGTGCGTCTCCGGCCCTTCGTCCGAGGGCGGCAAAAAACTGGCCAATGACTATTTTCGCAGCACCGTCCAGCAGCCGCCCACCCACGGATGCGACCTTGCCACCGACAGCGGCGTCATAGCTGTAGCCGATCACCGTACCGCCCGATCCGTCCGGTGTCAGCGTAACCCGGCCCGACCCCTCGCCGGTGCCAAGCGCGCCGCCGGCCTTGCCGGTCAATGTGGCGTTGTTGGGCGCGTCCAGATCCGATAGCCCGACCTGCACCCGGTAACGCCCCTTGACCGGCCCGACGCCCAGGGTGACATCGGCCAGAAAGTGGGTTGGCGACAGGCGCTTGACACCATGTGCGCCGGGGATGATCGCGGCGAGTTGGTCTGCGTCCATCAGCAGATCCCATATCTCCTGCGGTGCGGCGCCGACGTGTGCCTCGCCCTGACCGGACAGCCCCTTGCCGGGGCCGGGCCGTGGCTGTGCAATGCCTTCGGGTGGTGCAGGTTCGTCCGGCAGATACGACGCGATACGCGCAGGCGAGAGCGGAAGGGTGACATCGACATTGCCGCTGGCCGGTGCCAGCGCATCGGCGACGGCATTGGCGATGCAGACCGGCGTGGACATGCAATTGCCCTCGCCCACGCCCTTGGCCCCCAGCGGCGTCAGTGGCGAGGGCGTGCAGGTATGCAATATCGTCAGGTCAGGGATTTCGTGCACCGTCGGCACCGGGTAATCGGCCAGGGTGCCCGCCAGGAAAGCGCCGTCGTCGTCATAGGCGTATTCCTCGTAAAGCGCCGCTCCGACCGCCTGCGCGAACGCACCGCGGATCTGCCCCTCGACCATGCCTTCGTGCAGGATGGTGCCGCAGTCGTGCATCGTGACATAGTGGTCGACGCGGGCTTCATGGGTTACAGGGTCGATCTCCACCCCGCAGAAATCGAAGATGAACGCGTGGCACAGCGACGAGTTGATCCCGTCCTCTTCGGTCGGGGCGGTCAGTTCCGGCGCGGTCCAGATCGCGGTCTCGCGCATCGGCGCGGCGATGCCTTCAGGCAGCGTTCCGGGGGCCCAGTGCCCGGTCGAGGCGACGCGGGCAAAGGCGAGCGCGGCCTCCGGGTTGGACGCGATGAAAACCTTGCCGTTCCCGAACTCGATATCCTCGGGCCGGGCGTCGAGTTGGCTTGCGGCAATTGCAGCGATCCGCTCGCGCAGGCGGCCGGCGGCGATGCGCACCGCCCCGGCGGAGGCGGCGGCAAACCGGCTGGAATAGTTGCCGGCGGCGATGGACCAGGCGTCCTTGCCGGTATCCATCGCGGCCACGACCGTGATCGCGCCCGGCTCCAGCCCGAACCGTTCTGCGACGATGCTGGCGGCGACGGTCTTGTGGCCCTGGCCCTGGGGCACGGAATCGATCTGCACCGTGATGCTGCCGACCGGGTCGATGGCGATGGTCGCGCAGGATTGCGCGCCGTTCTTCTGCCCCGCCTTGGCCCGTTCCGCAGGTGTCAGAGCGGTCGAAAGGTATCCCATGTTCGACACCGACGGCTCCACCGCCACGGTAAGGCCGATGCCGTAAAGCCGACCCTGGGCACGTGCCGCGTCGCGCTTTTGGCATAGCGCGTCATAGCGACCGTCCTTCAACGCCGTGTCGAAGGCATTTTGATAATCGCCCGAATCGTAGGTCGCACCGCTGGCGGTGCGATAGGGAAAGGCACCGCTGGAGATCAGGTTGTCGCGGGCAACATTCACCGGATCTAGACCCAGCTCGACGGCGATACGTTGCATCAGCCGTTCCAGCGCGAAATAGATCTGCGGGCCGCCGAACCCGCGGTTCAGCCCCGTCGGCGTCTTGTTCGTCATCACGATGCGGTTCCGCACCCGCAGGTTGGCGATGTCATAGGCACCGCAGAGGTTGCCGTGCATGCGGTAGAGCGTCGCCGGCTCCGGCGCCCGCAGATAGGCACCGACATCCTCGACCTGATCGTAGTCAAGCGCGGTCACGCGCCCCTTTGCCGTAACCGCCGCGCGCAGTGTGATGGCGCGATTTGTGGCAGACACCGAGGCGGTGAGGTGCTCAAGCCGGTCCTCGACCCACTTGACGGGACGGTCGGTCAGCCGCGCACAGGCGGACAGAAGCGCGATATAGGGAAAGACGCCCTGCTTGATACCGAAGCTGCCGCCGGAATCCTCGGGCGTGCGCAGGCGCAGACGGTTGCCAGGCACGTTCAGCGCGCGCGCAATCACCGGATGGATCGAGAACGGCCCCTGGAAGTTCGACAAAACATCATAGGACCGCGTATGCGGATCCCAGCGGGTCAGCACACCGTAGGTTTCGATGGGCGTGCAGGAGTTGCGCGGATAGCGCACGGAAATCTCGACGACATGGTCGGCCTCGGCAAAGGCACCGTCGGGGTCGCCATAGGAAAAATAACGGTCGGCGCCAAGGTTGCTGCCCATTTCGTCATGCAGTACCGGCGCGTCGTCCGCAAGGGCCTTCAGCGGGTCAATGACGGGGGCGAGCGTGTCATAGCTGACGTCGATGAGGTCGACCGCGTCCTCGGCGATGTAGCGATCATCGGCCAGAACCACCGCGACCGGCTCGCCCACATAACGCACCTTGTTCTGTGCGATCGGCCAGCATTCGATGGGCAGCTTGACCCCGACCATCAGCGGCGATGCGACGCTTGCATAATCCTCGCCCGTCAGGACGGCGTGAACGCCTGCCAGCCTACGGGCGGCATCGGTTGAAATGTCGGTGATCTTTGCGTGGGCATGGGGGCTGCGCAGGATCGCGGCATGCACCGTGCCGTGCGGCGTCGGCAAGTCGTCAAAGAACTGGCCGCGCCCGGTCAGAAGCGGGGCGTCTTCCACCCGCAACATCGTTTGATGCAACCCGTCCTTTGGCATGCGTCCTCTCCTCCCAAACCGTCAAGCGGCGTGGCAGGACACTAGAGGGCGGTATTGATGAAACCGATTGCTAAGGGTCGCAGAATTTACCGAGGAGTCTCAAATACGGAAGAAATCAGTGGTATCCCCAAGCCGCGAGACCGACCGGAAGCTGCTGGGCGGTACGCCGGTATGATCGCGGAAGAACCGGGTGAAATGCGCCTGCGCGGTAAATCCCAGCTGATCGGACAGCGCACCGAAGCTGAGGTCCGACGAGACCACGGCGCTCACCGCCCGCTCCAGCCGGATCATGTTGGAAAACACGCGTGGCGTCACGCCGGTCGAGCGTTCGAAAACCCGGAAGAAATTCGCGCGGCTCATGCCAGCGGTCTGCGCGAGGCTGTCGACGTCCGACATCTCTCCGGCAGCCTTGTGCAGCTTGCTGATCGCCTTGGACACGCGCCAGTCGATGGCCTGGCTTTGCGCCGCGTCACGCAGGCTTGGCCCGACTGACCGCCATTCGGTAAACCGTTCGATCACCGAAACCATCAGGTCGCCCAGCTGCGTCTCATGATCGGCGATGGCGGTGGGGGCATGCACCATGCTCGCGGCAAGTGTTATGGCCTGCTTGCGGATCTGCGGCGTGATCGCATCGACGGTCCTATCAAAGAACCCGGACCCGGCGCTGGCGGCCCAGTTGGAACGAAACTCTGCCAGCCAAGAAGGTTCGATATAGAGGGCAAGGATGATCGTGCGCGGGGCTTTGGGCCAATGCACATAGGCATGCGGCGTCCATGCGTTGATCAGAACCGCGCTTTCGTCGGTCAGCGGCACAACCTCGTCACCGACGAGAAAACTCGTATCGGCACCCTCGACCTTGAGCAGAACATGGCAATGCGGGTGGGCGTGACGCACAAGTGGACGATCCATGTCGAGCAGCGCGACACGGCCGAATTTTCCGGTTCTGATCCTCAGGGCGTTGGACATCAGGCGGCGGTAACGCGCTCCTCGCTTTCTAGCTTTACGTTCTGGCCACATGATATGCGCCAAAACACCTGCGAATTAAAGTTTAAATGCGCCGGGCGGGTCGCTCAGTGACCGACGACACCGACGTTCTGGTAAACGTGCTTGAGCTCGCAGAAATCGAGCAGACCGTCGAAACCGTGCAATCTGCCCAGACCCGAACGGCGATAGCCGCCGGTCTCGGCTTCGGCGAAAAGCCTGTTGTGGTCGTTGATCCAGACGGTGCCATTGCGCAGGGCACGCGCCAGCCGCCATGACGCATCGCCGCGATGGGTCCAGACAGATGCGGACAGGCCATAGACGGTGTTGTTTGCCTTTGCCACCGCATCCGCCTCGTCTCGGAACGTCTCAAGCACCACAAGTGGGCCGAAAATTTCGTCTTGTACGAAGTCGGCGTTCGGATCGCCATGCACGACCAGCGCCGGCGACATGAAAGCGCTGCCCTTCGGACCGTCGAGCGGGCCGCCGCGCAGCACGACCTGGTCGGCGGTATCATAGACCGTTTCGCAATCACGCATGACCCGGTCGCGCGACTGGATGTCGATCAGCGGCCCCATCGCGGTACCGTCCGACATGCCGTCGCCGATGGAGACAGCCTGAAGCGCGGCGGAAAGCGCGCTTTTCGCTTCATCAAGCCGGGATTCGTGCACCAGAACCCGACGCGCCGCGGTGCATTGCTGACCGGAGATGATCGTGGCTGCGGCGGCAAGCTTCGGTGCCACCGCGCCGATGTCGGCATCTTGCAGCACGATGCAGCAAGATTTGCCGCCCAGTTCCAGCGACAGTTTCTTCATCGTTGGCGCGGCGTCCGCCATGATGCGCTGGCCGACAGCGTTCGAGCCGGTAAAGCTGATGACATCGACATCGGGCGCTGTGACCAGCGTTTGCGCCGCGTCATGACCAACCTCGAACACCACATTGACCACACCCGCGGGGATGGCGGCATCCTCGAACAGTGGGGCCATGCAGGCCGCGGTGAATAGCGCCGTCTGCGGCGCGGGCTTCGTCACCGTCGTGCAGCCGACCGCCAGCGCCGGAACGAGCGACCGGATCAGCAGCACGGCAGGTGCGTTCCACGGCACGATGATGCCCGCCACCCCTGTCGGCTCGCGCAGCATCACCGAAATCTCGCCCGGCGCCACTTCCATCGCGTGACCGGGATTGTGGCGGGTCAGGCCCGCATAGTAACGGATCTCCGAAATCGCCGCGCCCAATTCGCCCTTGGATGCGCCAAGTGGTTTGCCATTGGTCAACGTCAGCAATTCCGCAAGCCGTGCGAGATCGGCCTCCAGCGCGTCGGCCCACCGCAGCAGGGCCATCTGCCGGTCGCGGGGTGATTGCGGCCAAAGCGTGGTGTCGAATGCGGCCCGCGCGGCGGCAATGGCGGCTGTGGCCTGCGCCGCGCCGTCGGCCCAGACATGCCCCACGACTGCCCCGGTCGCCGGGTTGATCGACGCGGTCTTGTCGCCCGCGTCCGAATAGGAGCCGCCGATCATGTGCCGCGCGATCAGGTCAGTCGTTGTCATATCTTTCTCCTAAGTGCTTCTGTCCCGCGGGCCATCGCTCAGGATCCGAGCAGGGATGCGAGCGTGGCGCCAGGGTCGATCACCGCGTCCAGATCAAGCTCCTGTTCGCCCGGCACGCGAATTCGCTTGAACCGGAATTCAGGTGCGTCGAGCGGCACCGTGGCATCCAGCCCCATCTTGGCTCCGAAACCATTGTCGGAGGACGGGTCCAGCTTGGAGCCCTGGGAACCCGATATGACAACAAGATCGCGATCCGCCTGGAACCGGGTGGCCACCGCCCATTCGACCATTTCGGGGTCATGGATATCGACATCCTCGTCGACGACGATGGCATGCTTGATGTCGTAATGCGCGGCAAATGCACCCAGAAGGACATTCTTGGCCTCGCCCGCGTGGCGGGCTTTGATCTTGACGTAAAGGTGATAGCGGCACATCCCGCCGGGGGCGAGGTGGACATCGCGCACGCAGGGAAACATATCCTGAAGGGTTTTCAGGATCGTCGCCTCGCGGGGGATACCGCCCAAAATCAGGTGTTCCAGCCCGCCGCCGACGATGGTGTGGAACAGCGGCTTTTGCCGTGTGGTCACACAGCTCACCTCGATCACATGACGGTCGGCGCGTTCGCCGTAATACTGCGGGAATTCGCCGAACGGGCCTTCGGGGCGGCGCAGGTTGGCGCGGCAGCGTCCTTCGATCACGATCTCGCTTTGCGCGGGCACAAACAGGTCGACCGAAATACCGCGCACCACGTCGAGCGGCGCACCGCCAAGCGCACCGGCGACGGTCAGTTCGTCGAAATCCATCGGAACGATGGCTTGCGACGCCAACAGACAGGCAGGCGATGCGCCGATGACGATCGCGACCTCCAGATCATCGCCCGCTTCCTCGGCGGTGGTAAAGAAACTCAGCGTGTGCCGGGGCAGCAGCAACGCGCCCAACTCGCGCGGGCCAGAGACCTGAAGGCGGTGGATGGCGACGTTCTGGATGCCGGTGCGCGGGTTGCGGCAGATCATCAGGCCGGCGGTGATATAGGCACCGCTGTCATGTTCGTTATGGGTCGGGATGGGCAGCAATGCGGTCAGGTCGATGTCGCGCTTGTGCACGACCTCCTGGCACGGTGCGGCCTCTACCTCGTTGACGGGCAGTGGCGACTGCGCCGCTTCCTCGAAAGCCGACAGCAACGTGCCGGGCTCGACCCCAAGCGCCTCGGCCATCCATTCGCGGCGCGACAGCAGGCCCGATATAACGACACCGTCGGCATGCCCATCGGGGGCAGGGGCGACAAGGGCGCGGCTGCCGTCATGCCGGTTGGCCAAACCCGCGATTTCAAAGTCCAGCTTTCGCCCGGTTTTCGTCACGGCAAGCCGGTCGGTAGTTTCCAGATGGCCGAGCCATTGCCGCAGATCCATGTCCCGGCGGGAACCCGGCGCAGTCGGTTTTCGGCTCATGTTCATACTCCCAATTGGCAGCCAGACGCTATTGCCCCCGAGCAATCAAAACCATTAATATTGGCTAATCTCTGGGATAGCGTTTCGTGATGGCGCGATGCAAATCCGAAACTGAAGGTCAAGCGCGATGGAATTGAGACAGATGCAGTATCTGCTGGCGATCTACGAAGAAGGGTCCCTGACCGGGGCGTCGCGACGGCTGAATGTCGTGCAACCGGCACTCAGCCAGCAGCTTCAGAAGCTCGAGGCGGAGATCGGGCAGCCGCTGTTTACCCGCGCACCCAAGGGCATGATCCCGACCCAGATGGGTATCGAGGCCTATGAACATTTTGTCAGGATCACCCGCGATCTCGATACTGCCCTGAACGCGCTATCAGGCGACGGCGGGCCGGTGCGCGGTACGGTTTCCATCGGGGTGGTCAGTTCCGCCACCAACAACGCGCTTGGCGAAACCCTGCAGAAATTCACCGTGAAGTACCCGGACGTCAGCGTGAAGGTGACGGGCGGCTATACCGGAGAGCTTCAGGACCAGTTGCGCATGTCGCGGATCGAGCTGGCGATCATCAACATGCCGCCGCTCAAACAGGATCCGCGCATCGTGGACATCGTCAAGGAGGATTTCTGCCTGATCGCCGCGCCGGATACGCCGATCACTGGCAAGGCGGGACTGCGGCTTGAGGATATTGAAACAATGAAACTTGTGATCCCGTCGCAGCGGCATGGCCTGCGCACGATCATCGACCGGGCCGCGAATGGCGAGGGGCTGGCATTGTCTCCGTCCATGGAATTCGACGAGATGAAACTGATCGAGGATTTCGTCTGCGCGACCGATTACGTGACGATCCTGCCGCCCATCGCGGTCAATCGGGCTCTCAGGTCCGGACGTCTCAAGGCCTATCCGATCCGGCCCGCGATCTCGCGGCGGCTTGTCTACCAGATCAATCCCAGCCGACCGCTGAGCGCGGCGGCCCAGCTCCTGATCGACGAGATCCGTGAGAACATCATCGAGTTTTCATATTCCCTCGGCAATCTTGTGGGCTGATAGCGTTTTCGGCGCCATATAAGGCGTCGTTATCCCCCGTATCACGACGCCTTTCTTGCTTTCGACGCCGCCGGACGCCACGCAGGGTCATGGGGTCATGGGAGGATCAACGCCATGGTTTCGTCAGCGCCACGCCTGATCGTCGGAATATCCGGAGCTTCGGGTGTCATCTATGGCATCCGGCTGCTTGAGATTCTGCGCGACATGCCCGTCGAGACGCATCTGGTGATGTCCCGCTCTGCCGAGATCACCATCGCACACGAAACCGATCGCAAGATCGCCGACATAAAGGCGTTGGCCGATGTCTGGTATAAGCAGGAGGACATCGGCGCGGCGATATCCAGCGGCTCGTTCAAGACTCTTGGGATGGTCGTGGCACCCTGCACCATAAGGTCCGCGTCCGAGATCGCGGGTGGCGTGACCTCGACGCTGCTGACGCGGGCCGCGGATGTGGTGCTGAAGGAACGGCGCAGGCTGGTGCTGATGGTACGCGAGACGCCGCTGCATCTGGGCCACCTGCGAACCCTGACAACCCTTGCCGAAATCGGCGCGGTGATCGCGCCGCCGGTGCCGGCTTTCTACGCCAACCCCGCCTCGCTGGCCGAGATGATCGACCACAGCGTCGGGCGCGTGCTGGACCAGTTCGACCTTGATAGCGGCAAGGTGCGGCGCTGGAAGGATGGCGACGTCAAAGGCACAACTCGATAAGACGGTTCACCTGCGGCGTGCGGGCCACCCCGACCGCTGCCAGGTTGGCCGCCATACGTCCCGCAACCGGCCGCGCATCGTGATCAGGCGCCAGCGAACCGTCGCGGGTCAGCCGGAACAGCATGTCTTGCTCCATCCGCTCCGCCTCGATTTCCCAGGTCTTGACGGCGTCCCGCAGGCGGTCGCGCGCCAGCGTATCCTCGACATCGCGATCCTTCAGCCAGCGGCGCACGCCACGCATGGGCACCACGACCGAACCGTGCCAGTCGCGCACTGCGGCCATGCACTCTTCGGCATCCTCCGGGCCAAGGCTGCGGCCCTCCTGTGCGAGCCACAGCGCGAACAGCACGAGGTTCACATCCGCGCCACGTTCGTCCTGAAGCGACAGGCATATTTCCGGCACGCCCTTGCGGCCATATCTGTCCAGTGAGTATTGCCAGAAAGCGTGATCGGACATAAGACGTCGCCGCCCCCTGTACATTTGCCTCTGTCCCATAGGATGGCGCACGCGCCTAGGATCGGCAATCCAGTATCCTGGATATGCCATAGCGGTTCATGATAGACATATTAAGTATTGATTATTGTTCTTTAACGCTCTCGGTCCGTAGCTTGCCGGAAGCTCATGCGAAAGGAGCAGCAGATGCCTCGGCTTGACGGAAAAGTTGCGATTATCACGGGGGCGGCCCAGGGTATCGGTGCCGTCTATGCTCAGGCGCTTGCGGATGAAGGCGCCAAGGTGATGATCGCCGACATTCTCGATGGAAAACCCACCGCATCGCGGATCTCGGCCCAAGGCGGCACCGCGGATTTCATTCAGACCGATGTCAGCGACGAAAACAGCGTCGCGGCGATGGTCGACGCAACCGTCGCGAAATGGGGCGGCGTTGATATTCTGATCAACAACGCAGCCATCTGGGCCTCGCTGCGCGCCAAGCCGTTCGAGGATATCTCGCCCGAGGAATGGGACAAGCTGATGGCGGTCAACGTCAAGGGCCCTTTCCTGTGCGCCCGCGCCGTCGTGCCACATATGCGGGCCGGAAACTACGGACGCATCGTCAACATCGCGTCGGGCACCGCCTACAAGGGCACGCCGAATTTCCTGCATTACGTGACCTCGAAAGGCGCCGTGATCGCCATGACCCGCGCCCTGGCGCGCGAGGTGGGAGAGGACGGGATCACCGTCAACACGCTGGCCCCTGGCCTTGTGCTGTCCGAACAGGTCGTGGCCAGCCCCGAGCTCTTGGAAAAGCTGAGTGCGCCGGTGATGGCCAGCCGGGCGATCAAGCGCGATCAACTGCCCCAAGACCTCGTCGGCCCGCTGCTGTTCCTGGTCTCGGACGATGCCGCATTCATGACCGGCGAAGTGACCGTGATCGACGGCGGTTCTGTCATGCACTGAGCGTGCCCACAGCATCTGAACCGAATTCCAGAGGAGGAAAACAATGACTTTCAACCGCTTTTCAAAAGCAGCCCTGACAGCCCTGACACTGGGCCTTTCGAGCGTCGGCATCGCCGAGGCCAAGGATTTCCGACTGGGCACGATCGTGCCGTCGGGCCATGCCTGGAACGAGGCCGCACGCGCCTTTGCCACGGATCTTGCCGAGGCATCGGGCGGCGCGCACAGCGTCGAGGTGTTCCCCGCCGGCCAATTGGGCAGCGAGGAACAGATGGTCCAGCAGTTGCAGACCGGCGCTCTGGATTTCGCCTTTCTGACCATTGCCGACGTGTCAAACCGTATCCCGGCCTTCGGCGCGCTCTACACGCCGTTCCTTGTCGAGGACACGGGCGAAGCAGCTAAGATACTCAAGGGCGACACCACGCAGGCATTGCTTGACCGGCTTCCGCAGGAGATGGGCGTCGTCGGCATGGGCTACGGTCTGGCCGCCATGCGGCAGATGATGGCGACCGCGCCGGCAGAAAACCTCGGCGATCTCGAAGGCCTGAAAATGCGGATCACTCCGTTCAAGCCGTTCCGCGATTTCTACGATCTGCTGGGGATTGCGCCTACGCCCATGCCGTTGCCTGATGTCTATGATGCGCTGGCCAACGGTCAGGTGGACGCAATGGACATCGACGCCGAGCTGGTCGTGAACTTCAAGTTCTACGAACGCGCCGATCATCTTCTGCTGACCAACCACGCGATGTTCCCGATGGTCGGGCTGGTGTCCGGCCGCGTCTGGGCGGAACTCTCCGATGAGGACAAGCAGATGGTTCGGGATAACATGCGTGCGGCCCTGTCCGATCTGATGGATCACTACGTCGAGGCCGAACCAAAGCTGATCGCACAGATCGAAGAGACGGGCATCGAAGTACGCAAGGTCGACCCAGCATTTTTTGGCGATGTTACAACACGCTGGGAAGCAGTCTGGGCCGATCAGAAGGACGTGATCGACGCGCTGCGCGCCGAAGCGGCTGCATTCTGAACCGCAATCCGCAAGAAGGCCGGTCGGGGTAAACTTCCGACCGGTAGATAGGACAGGCGTCATGGAAATACTGCGCAAATTGAGTACAGGCATCGCCCGGACCGAAGTGTTGATCGGCGCCGCGCTCGGTGCGGTCACGACGGCGCTGATCTTGCTCAACGTCGTCACCCGCAGCTTTGCCAAGGCGCTGTTCTGGGTGGACGAGGCGGCGATAACCTCGATGGTCTGGATGACTTTCCTCGGCGCTTCGGCGGCAATCCACCATCGCCAGAGCGTCGCCGTCACCTTTGTGCCCGACATGCTGCGCGCCCCTGTGGCGCGCGCGCTCCTGATCGCAACGGATCTGGCCGTGCTGGTGTTCTTTTGCGTCCTGTTCGCCTTGGCCTGGAACTGGTTCGATCCCATCACGCTGGCGCGGCATGGCTTCGATACAGGCGCGTTTTCCGGTGCGACCTTCAATTTCATCTACTCGGAAGTCAGTACCACGCTGGGCGTGCCGAAATTCTGGCTCTGGCTCATCGTTCCAATTTTTGCCTTCGGCGCGTCCGTTCATGCGCTGAACAATCTGGCTCAGACGGCTTTCGGCGGCCCCGAAACCGGCCCGCTGGGGTCCGATAGGGAGGTCGCATAATGGTTCCGCTTTCCTTCGGCCTGCTGCTGTTTTCCGGCGTGCCCATCGCGCTGGTGCTTGCTATCACCGCGATGATCTACATCTGGGCCAGCGGCAACGACGTGTTGTTCCTGTCCTATCCGCAACAATTGTATGGCGGCCTGGAAAAATACGGTCTGCTGGCGATTCCGCTTTTCATGCTGGTCGGCGAGTTGATGAACGAGGGCGGCATCACCAAGCGTCTGGTCAACTTTGCCAGCGTCTTTGTCGGGTCGCTGCGCGGCGGGCTGGCTTACATCAACCTAGTCGCCAACATGTTCATGGCCGCGATCATCGGGTCGACCAATGCGCAGATCGCGGTGATGGGGCATGTCATGGTGCCAGAGATGGTGAAACGTGGCTATGACCGCAATTTCGCGGCGGCCGTGACGGCGGCAGGCGGGCTGATGTCGCCGATCATCCCGCCGTCGATGCTGTTCGTGATCTACGGCGTTCTGGCACAGATCAGCATCGGCGACATGTTCATCGCCGGGATCATTCCCGGCCTGCTGATGGGGGCTGCTTTCATCCTCGTCGTCGTGGTTTTGGGCTTTTTCTATACCTACCCCAAGGAAGCGAAGCTGTCGCGGGGCATGGCGGTATCTCACATCCTGCGGGCGCTCCCGTCGCTGTCCATCCCAGTGGTCATCATCGGCGGCATCGCGGGGGGCATCGCCACCCCGACCGAATCCGCCGCCGTCGCGTCCGTTGCCGCGATCATCGTCGGCTGGGCCTTCCACCGCGAGTTCGATCCCTCGCACATTCCGGGAATGTTGGTGCGCCTGCTGGCCAGTTCGTCGATGGTGCTGTTCTTGGTCGCCACAGCCAACGTGTTCGGCTGGATCATCGTTTACGAGAAGATACCGCAGAACCTGGCCGCCTATCTGGTGACGCTGACCGAGAACCCGATCGTGTTCATGCTGCTGCTCAACGTGATGCTGTTGCTGGTTGGCACCGTGATCGACGCCATCGCGGCGCTGATACTGGTGGTGCCGATCATGCTGCCGATCGCCATGCTGAGCTACGGGATCGACCCGTTCCATTTCGGTGTCGCCGTGTGCCTCAATCTCGTGATCGGCCTCTTGACCCCGCCGGTCGGCACAGCACTTTACGTGACCGCACAGGTGTCGGGCTGCAAACCGATGAGCATCATGAAACCGCTCGCACCTTTCCTTCTGGCGGCGCTGGTGATCCTTTTGCTGGTCTCGGTTTGGCCCGCGCTGACGCTGATGTTGATCGACTGAGTTAGCCGATGTCGTGTAGGGATCGTTTGAATTTCGCCGGCGACACGCCGGTGTGATACCGGAAGAACCGATTGAAATTCCCCGGCGAGCTGAAGCCGAGATCAGCCGCGACATCCTGCGCGCTGGCCCGGTCGGCCAATGCCGATACCGCGGCCTCGATCCTGATCGCGTTTCCATAGATGCCCGGCCCGACGCCGACAGTATCCTTGAACAATACGTTGAAGCGCGATCGTGACAGGCCGACGCTGCGGGCCAATGCGTCCAGATCGTACTGTTGCTCAGGATTGCCCTGCATCTGCTCGACCGCCCGCCGTATTCGGTAATCGACAAAACCCTGCGCGGCCTTGCGCCCGGCATTTTCGACCCGCGCGAAATGGGTCATCAGCGCCACGATCACGTCCTCCGCCCGTTCATTGCGGCCATCCAGTGCGTGGATAAGATCACGCAATTCACGCGTCAACCCTTGCGCTCGTTCGTCAACCCGGATTGACGGGCGTTCAAAGAAACCCGGCAGGCCGCAGCCATCGAACAGCTCGCTGGCCCGGCGGAGCCAGCCCGGATTGAGGTACAGCGCGAGATAGGACGATATCGCATCCGTGTCGGTCGGCGTGTAGTGATGCTCTTGCCACGCGTTGACCACCACGGCGCGGTCCGCCGTCAGCGGAACGGTCTGGCCATCGACGACAAAAACCTGGTCGGGACCACCGAGCTTGATGATCAGATGGGTCTGCGCATGGGCATGGGCGGTCAGCCGATCCTTGAGCGACAACAGCGCCGCCCGGCCAAAACGCCCGGCCAGGATCTCCGCGCCCTCCGTCAGGTCCATCGAATGCTTCATCGCGCAAGGTTAGGCCAATTGGCACCTGCTTTTCTAGATGGTTGCGCCTACCCGGTCTGCAAACCTGTCCGTTCGTTCAAAAAAAAGTTCCAGATGAGAATTTCCCGCGCCCGATGAGAACGACCGCGCCGGCGCTGCGGGATATACCGGATGACAATGCGAAATCAGCCATACCGGAGGACTGCCATGCCCCATTTCACCCAATCGCCCGAGCGTGACGCGCGCGAACAGGACCGCCAGCGCAAATACCGCAAGCAATTCGTCGCGGATACGCCGTCGTGGTATCACGGCCTTTATCATCTTGGATTCACGCTGGTCCTGACATTGGGCGCGCTGGCCTATTCCATCAGCCAATTGAATAATCCCGCACCATGGGAATGGGCATTGATCCCGATATTCGCTCTCGTCGGCAACCTCGCGGAATATTCGGCGCATCGCTGGATAATGCACCGGCCGGTGCCGGGGCTGAAGATGGTCTATAAGCGGCACTGCACCACGCATCACCAGTTCTTCACGCATCACGATCTTGGCTACAAGGGCCACAAGGAATGGCGGGCGTTGTTGTTCCCGCCGCTGGCGCCGGTCGCCTTCGTCCTGCTGTCGATACCTCCGGCGTTACTCGCCAACTGGCTTGTCTCATCCAACGCGGCCTACCTGATAGTCATTTCGATGTCCGGCTATTACCTGTTCTACGAATTCGTACATACGCTGTCACATCTGGACGACGAAAAGAGCCCCTACTTGCGGCATGTGCCGCTGATCAACACCATACGGCGGATGCACTATATCCATCACGTTCTGGGATTGATGCAGACCAAGAATTTCAATCTCACCTTCCCGATCGGAGACTGGATTTTCGGGACCAGCGATCTTGACCGAGGGTTCTGGGGAACGATGTTTAACGGCGATAGCGACGAGCATCAGAAAAAGGGTCTTCAATACGAAGATCTCGATGTGCTGCTGCCCGGTGTCGACATCTCCGCCGCGCGCACTGACCCGCAACCGGCAGCGGCACTCCCCGAATAGCCGTAGCAAGAAATGCTTCCAGCCCCCGTCGCCGACCATACAAAGGTCCGACTGGGGCGGACGTTTAGACCTCTCATTCGACGAGTGACTAGCGTGAAACCAGACGTTCGCGCTTTGGGAGTGGAAAGGATCTGGGGTTCAAGCGGCTTTGGGATGCTGATTTGATAGTCTTCCATCCAGAACGGCCGCTCTAACCGGAGCGACCCTGCGGGCGCCCCTTGGTGACCACCGCATCCGCTGCTTCTTTCCCATTCGGACATTGGCGATTTCGTTGACTAGGCCTTCGGCCCGCGATGTCGAGACAGATTTTCCCTGCCTCCGCCGGTGCCCGTAGTTGACGAGAGCGGACAGGTTATGGGTCAAGTAGGTCTGGAGGTCCATAGTTCGGGCCGCTGTCGACAGTGCCGGTTCCCTTGTGTCACCTGCAGCGCAATCGCGCGCCTGCATGGCAAACCGGAACAGGATTCCGAGTGCTTCCAGCGCGCGGTGAGTCTGGCCATGCCAGATGCGCCATCGTAGCCGTTCCACGAGGGCCTCGACATCGGAGGTCTCGCTGTTTTCAAGCTGCGACAGCAGAGATTGCAACGTTGTCTCCACGTGCCTGACGCGGGCGGAAATGTGCCACCAATCGAGGATGTGTTCCGTCAAACCGTCCAATCACACTGTTCACAATCACCTCTGACTGGCCCGCCAGGGCACAAAGGGTTTCTGCATAGGCGGCATAGAAATAGGCAAAGGCAGTGACGCCTCTGGCCTTGGAGCGCGCGGCAAGCGCCTGGGCCTGTTCCGGCGACAGAATGTCCTCCAGGCTGATCGACTTTCCGGTTGTCGTCCACGAGGCAGGCGGCAGCCCTTTTGCCTTTCGGCCAATGTTGAGATCCTCGGGTGCCGGCAGCAGGTTTTTTTGCCAAAAGTCCTGCTTGGCATCTTGATGCTCTGCTGATTGCCGCAAATTCCGCAGGATATAGGTTTCATATGACGGCGGCGCTGCACCCAAAGGCATGTTCAAGATCAGCTTGAGCATTTCTTCGATCAAAAGAATCGCACTATGTCCATCGAGGATCGCATGTGGCCCCCGAACCATCAAAACATCCCCTGCCTTGCCACCCTTGAAAAGGACGGTCTCGAAAAGCGGGTCTGACAGGGCCGTCATCTGTTCAATGGATCGCCGCAGGACCTGTGCGTTCTGGTCTTCTTCACAGAGATGGCTGATGTCCTCGATCTGCAAACCAGTTGGGTGGTCTTCTAATATCTCGGCCTGCCATGTGCCGTCTTGATCTACAAACCGCAACCGAAGGGACTCATGTCTGGCAACCAGCTTGTTGAACCCCCGTCTGACACTGCGCTCGGACAAAGCTGGACGGATCCGAAAACCCCATCGAATGATGTTCTTTTCATGGTAGTCGTGTGTTGCGTCCGGATCAGTGGCAACAGCTAACATTACTTTATGGTAGTTATTTACCGGAAAACGACGCCCGTTGTATGTCTTAGCCGGCACTGCCAGATGCTCTCCTGTGTGGGTTTTAGGAATGAAGTTGGCGGGAGGGCTGCCGCGGTGAGCAGCCCCGCAAGTGTGCGTCACAGCATTGTTCAATCCGCCTACAGATATCTTGCGCTATGAAAGCTAGATCATCTTGGTTAAAGGCTTCATCATTCGCTATCAACGCCACTGCGGGTGTGGATCTAGCTTGGTCAAGCAAGAGTGTCAGTTCGAAATTTGTCTCTACGTCTCTTGGCAAGGGGATACGTTCCAATGAAACAAAACCAATTGAAGCCTTTCTATTCAACACGTCATAGAACAGGTTCTTGAACGGTGATGCATTTAACCGACCCGATGGTACTTCGATATGGACTAGAAACCGGCTTGCTGAAATTTGGGCATCCTCCAGGCACTGATCTATCTTGCTGCCTGCGTCGAAAGCACTTGTTGGCAAATGTGCGGCCCCTTCGGAGATCTGCTGGGCTACCCAACTGGCACGTTCAGCTAGATTGTCAGGATCACAGTCATATTTAACCATAAATGACTGAAGGTCGGCACCGATAAAATCGGCCAATTCAGTGTGATGCCGACTAACAGGTGATTTTACCAAGACTTGCTTGGCACCCCCCATTTTGCAGATGGTCTCGGAAAACGCAGCGTGCAAATAACAGTAAATCGACACACCGGTCTTCTGTGCCAACTGGCTTAACTTTTCCAATAGCGCAGCGGGGAAGATGTCATCCAGACGGCAGGTTGTTCCGACAGTTCGATAGGACTGTGGGGAAAGTCCTTTCAATGTCCGTCCGATGCTTAGATCATTTGGTAATGGCAATAAACGGCTTTGCCAGAACTGCTCTTTTTCCCGAACTCTATGTCTCAATCCCTGCTCTCTATGACGCATGAAATCAGCATGTCCGGCAGCTTTGTTTTGCGGTGGTCGCATCAATAAGAACTTGAGCAGGTCTTCGGTCAACACCGCCATACTATAGCCGTCACCGATTGCATGGTTCAGGCGAAGCAAAATGACATCCCCCTCCTTACCAAATTTTAGCAGCTGCATTTCAAAGAGAGACTTTGAAAGGGCGGTCATAGGTTTTTTTGCACGCTCCAACACCACCGCATCCTGTTCAATGCGCGTGAGGTGGGATAAATCTTCAATCAATAGACCTTGAGGATGGATGCGCAGTATTTCCGCGCACCACCTACCTCCGACCTCCACGAACCGTAATCGCAATGAATCGTGGCGCTCAACCAATTTGTCAAATGCGCGGCGCAATCTTCGAGGAGGCACACCGGGTAGAATGCGAAACGCTAAGCAAATGGTCTTTTCTTGGTTGGCGAAGGACGATGGCTCTGTCTCAAGCGCCAATTTCAACATGTGGCTCTGATAAGAACTGATCGGATGGAGGCCGTTTGACGTTTCGGCGGTTTGCGATGGCATTAGCAGTCCTTGGGGGGCAGCCCCTTTAAATAACACGCAGGGTTTTCAGGATGGGGAGTTGCTTGTCCTGAAACTCCTTGGCCTGGGCGGTCAGTTCGGCGAGGTTCTCTTGTTCCGTGGTCAGGGTCTTGCCCTCTTTGACCAGCTGCTGGCCCTGGGCGGCAAGGGTCTGCCAGGCGGCTTTGGCCCAATCCTCGGGGGTTTTGCCGCCCTGTTGCTGGGCCAGTGCAAAAAATTGTCTGAACCGCGAGACCGACAGGGCACCGCCGGTCACCGGGGAGGCCAGATAGGTGATGTCGCCTGCATCTTTGGACATTTCCATCACGGCGGCATTGAAGGCATTGGTCGCCTTGATGCGGGCCGTTTCGCCCTTGGCCGGCAGACAGGGATGCAGGACATCCGCGCCGACAAGGACGGTCACGGCCTCCTGGACGCGCTGCCAGCCCAGGTCCGCAACCGCCTTATGGCCTGCGATTACCTCGTGCAGGGTGGCGGGCCCTGCTCTGAAGGCCTCAAGGATGGGCCGATAGACGGCCTCTTGCAGCTGTGCCTCACCCAGCGATCCCTTGACGGTCATCGACACATCCTCGACCCGGACAG
>Ga0208544_10000849_pt1 | contig 22265 bp, 19 predicted proteins | sample DEB08_DNA_9_FD_184526 | JGI IMG/M metagenome (GOLD analysis project Ga0208544, IMG submission 184526) | Aqueous microbial communities from the Delaware River and Bay under freshwater to marine salinity gradient to study organic matter... | ecosystem: Environmental > Aquatic > Marine > Coastal ... | reverse complement strand
GAAAAAAGTAGCAAGCGTTGTAGCAGAAAGATTAGGCAGAAGCTTACTAGAGTTAGGAGGAAACAATGCTATTATTATTACTCCTTCTTCCGATTTAAAATTAACCATCACGGGTGCTGTTTTTGGTGCAGTAGGTACTTGTGGACAACGTTGTACATCTACCCGTCGATTAATTATCCAAGAAAATATGTACGAGCAGGTTAAAGAAAAACTCAAAGCAGCCTACGCTCACTTGCGCATTGGAAATCCATTAGATACCAATAATCATGTTGGGCCCTTAATCGATACCCTGGCGGTAGATGCCTATTTAAATTCACTGGAGGCTATCGAAAAAGAAGGTGGTTCAATGCTAGTAGAAGGTGGCGTTTTAACCGGCGATGAATACAAAAGTGGTTGTTATGTAAAACCATGTATTGCCGAAGTAGAAAACCATTATGCTATTGTGCAGCATGAAACCTTCGCGCCTATTTTATACTTGATGAAATACAGCACTTTAGAAGAAGCTATTGCTTTACAAAACGATGTACCCCAAGGATTGTCTTCGGCAATTATGACGACCAATATGCGTGAAAGCGAATTATTCCTTTCTGTGGCGGGTAGTGATTGTGGTATTGCTAATGTAAATATTGGTACTAGCGGTGCCGAAATTGGTGGTGCCTTTGGTGGTGAAAAAGAAACTGGTGGTGGCCGCGAAAGTGGTTCTGATGCTTGGAAAGCTTATATGCGTCGCCAAACCAATACTATTAACTATTCTACCGAATTACCTTTAGCCCAAGGTATTAAGTTTGATTTGTAGGTCTAAAATCTAAAGTATAAACCCATCCAAGCCGTACTATATGTCTGTTAAAAAACAGCGCCATAGTACGGCTTTCTTGATACCAATTAAGATAACCTACTTCTAAGCTGTGAGAAGGGCTTAATTGATACTTAAAACCCAAGTAAAAGCGACTTTGATCAAAAGTCTTGATGCTTGTCTTAGCCGCATAATTTAATAACAGCTCAGCCGATGAGTTTAGTGTCCAATCTGCCTTGAGCGGTAGCTGATGCGCCAACCTAATTCGCAGGCGATTAATCGCGCGTTTAAACTCCAGTTTACCATCATCCGGTGTTATATCAAAAAGTCGGTATTCATCTTTTAAGCGAAGGCTGAATCTGCGCCTCTTCCCAAAGGTAAAACTAGCAGCAAAACTAAAGCGCTGTTCTAAAACGTGAGCATTAATATCGGTATTGGCAATTTGAGGCAAAAAAATCTTAAAGTTTAAATAATCTACTTCAAAACTAAACCTGTCACTGGCTTTATATTTCAGTCCTAGCAAAGGCAAAGATCTTTGTAAAGCCCTTTCGGGAGATATAAAACGGCGTTCTTCCAGCTCCACAAAAGAGGACCATCTATTTGTAAATTTAAACTCTGTATGCGCCACCAACCAATACGAAGGGTCTACCACTGTTTTAGCCTGCGCCAGAAGGGAACTACTTAAAGTGCTTATAAATAATACAAAAAGAAAGAGAGAGACTGGTTTTTGGTAAAGCCTTGTTAGTGGCATAGAGTATCTTTGAATGCAAAATTACCACTTATATGAGTTCTAAAGTCTTAAAAGAAGATCGAATCCACGGTAGTAAACATCCATGGGTAAATCGTTTTCAAGAATATTTGGGTGAATTTGTTTACGGTGGCATTGATGGCAGTGTAACCACTTTTGCAGTTGTTGCTGGTTCGGCAGGAGCTAATTTTAGCAGTGATGTAGTCATCATTCTCGGTTTTGCAAACCTTATTGCTGATGGTTTTTCAATGAGTGTAGGTAGCTACTTATCTACCAAGAGTGAAAAAGAAAACTATAATAAACACAAAAGGATAGAGTACTGGGAGGTAGATAATTTACCTGCTAAGGAAAAAGAAGAAGTACGCGATATTTACCGTGCTAAAGGCTTTAGTGGAGAATTACTTGAGCAAGTGGTAGATAAAATTACAGAAGACAAAGATCGCTGGGTGGACGTTATGATGAAAGAAGAATTGGATATGAGTGAGGAAAATAAATCGCCTTTTACTATGGGTGGTGTGACCTTTTTAAGCTTTATAATTTTCGGCTTCATTCCCTTAATCAGCTATGTGATATCTTATTTTGAGCTTATTCCCTCGGATACTAATTTATTTCTCATTTCCTCTATCTTAACTGGAATCGTGTTTATAATCATCGGTTATCTAAAAGCTCTCATTAACCAAATTTCAACTTTACGAAGTGTTCTAGAAACTCTATTTTTAGGTACGGCCGCCGCCGCGCTTTCCTATTGGGTTGGTAATGTTTTAGAAAGCGCATTCCGTTAAATTAAGGTGCGTTAAACTAATAGCCTTTTTAAAGGTTAGCTAACTATGGAACGTAAATATTACTTACTCACTACGCTAAATACCTTGGCCTTAGCAGCCATGATTGTGTTTAATTATTTAGCAGTTTCTTTACCCTTAAACGGTATGACAACTGGGGCTATCTCCGACCTCTATCCCAACCTATTTGTACCTGTCGGTTTCACTTTTGCAATTTGGGGTATCATTTACTTAAGCCTTTTTGGTTCCATCGTTTATCAAATTTTTGCTTTATTAAAAAAAGATCAGCGTGCCTTGCTTGGACAATCTCTAATCGGATTATGGTTTGGTATTAGTAGTGTTTTAAACGTCGCTTGGCTTTTCGCCTGGCATTATCTTTTACCCCTGCTGGCCTTATTTATCATGATTGGCTTGCTATTCAGTCTCATCCAAATCTATCGGAATTTAGGCATAGGTGTTAGACAAACCAAACACAGCGAACGCTTCTTTATGCATCTTCCTTTTAGTCTTTACTTAGGATGGCTAAGTGTTGCCACTATTGCCAATACCGCCGCTGTATTAATGCATTACAATTTTAGCGGTTGGGGATTACCAGCAGAATTTTATACAGCCATTTTAATTTTAATTGCAGGCTTATTAGCCTTAGCATTTTTGCAATATAACGTAGATCTGTTTTATGCGCTTGCGATTGCTTGGGCCACTTTCGGTATCTACTATCGCCATGCCTTTATGGAGGAAATTCCGCAACCTCTTATTAGTAGCAGTAGCGTTGCGGTAATAGCACTCTTAATCTTTAAGTATATAAAATTAAGAGCTAAATCTAAAAATACCAGAGCTTATTGGTAATGCTTTAAGTCCTTCCACTTATCAAAAGGAAGTGCAATATAAAGGTAGAGCCCTTTCCTATAGTCCTCTTTACTATGTTGCCCTTTACTTCTCAGTAATCCTTATTTTTCTTGATAAAATCTTGGACTATCAACATACCGATACCAGTCCCAATTTCATTATTGGAACCGGCATTGATGATTGGTTGTCGCTACTAAGTACTCTTGCTATCTGTTGCGGCGTCATTCCAATTCCTTTATCCTGAATATGTAAGAGGCCATAATTTCCATTTTCGCTTATTCCATTGTAAACGTAAATAATGCTATTGACATCAGAAAACTTAAAAGCACTATTTAAAAGGTCTCTAATTATGCTGGATCATTGAGCTTTATCTGCTCTTAAAAATAGTTTATCATCTTACCTCATTATACCGAAGATTGGTAGTGCTAAAATTATAGCAACTCTTTTCTGCATCATAGTACTAACCTCCTACTTATAGCGATCTATGAGACCAATCGCTTGCCCTAACTTTTTTAAGACCTAAAAGATTTTGCCGCTGATTTCTCAATCCCATTCGATATTACAAAGTTAATAGGTTGTAAACCTCAGTTACACTTAAAATAAGAGACTTATAATCCTTATTAAAACGACGCTGAGGCTTTGGATTATAAGTACGAACTTTTAGCTAGGTGAAGTTTTCTGGGTACTCTTAAAATAAGCTTACTTTGTGAAAAATATCGGAAACATGAAAAAACTACTTATTTTACTTTTGGCATTTAGCTTTAACCAAAGTCTTATGGCTCAAGAAAAAAGAGCCAGCCCGTTAATCGAAAAAACAGAAAACGTTGATAATGTTGAAGTGAAAATTCAATATGGTGAAACGTCCATGAAGGGCCGCGAAATTTTTGGAAACTTAGTGCCTTATGGAAAAGTTTGGAGAACTGGCGCTAATGAAGCAACAGTAATCGAATTTAATAAAGATGTAAAACTAAACGGTCAGCTTGTTAAAGCTGGAAAATACAGTCTATTCACCGTTCCTAACGAAGGTAAATGGACCATTATCATTAATAGTATTTGGGAGCAGTGGGGTGCGTATAACTACGATGAAAATAAAGACATTCTACGATTTGAAGTAGACAGCAAGAAGGCAGAAAAGCACGAAAAGTTAAATATCCATCTTAGTAAAGAAGGAAGCTTCCAATTAATATGGGAGGAAACTTCCGTTGGATTTACTATCAGTAAAGCTTAAAGCCCCCTTTTAAGGAGTTCGTAGCGCAAAATAGCAGCTACACTTATACTATCCTTTATATCACCATTAAGTACCATTTGTAGAGCTTCTGCAAATGGTATTTTTTTTACCTGTAGTTTTTCGGATTCTTCTGGTTCGGCTTCAAATTGCTCTAAATCAGTCGCTAAATAAACCATCGACTTTTCGTCAGATACGGAATTTGAAAGATGCATTTCCTGAATTAAGGTCCATTTTTCAGCTACCAAGCCCGTTTCTTCCTTTAATTCTCTCTTAGCACTTTCCAGTGGATCCTCGTCCAAGGGACCTCCTCCTTCAATAATTTCCCAGCTATAAGCACCTTCGAAAGGAAAGCGTTCTTGTCCTACTAAGTAAATTTCTTCTTTTGCAGTTAAGGCTAAAATTCCAATTGCCAAATTTTTAAAATGCACCTTGCCATAGATGCCTTTCCCGCCATTGGGAAAAGCCACATTACTATGCCTCAATTCTATCCAGGGATTAGAATATTTAACCTCTCTGTCTAATTCTAACCATTCACCGACCGGGCGGGGGAAAACGTCTTTCATTTTAATTTTCTTCTGGCGCGTTTAGCTTTTGTTCGGCCTCCATTGCTTTTTCATAGCGTCTACCGTAATTTATTTTCTTACCATTATATTTAACTTCCTCGCCATTAACATATTCTATGGTTAAAATGCGAGAACCATCTTCATTAAAAAACTCCCAAATACCGTCCCTTTCTCCAAAGGAAAATTGACCACGTCGTTTTACATTTTCATTGCCATAATAGTAAATATGCTCACCATTTTCTTTACCATTTTCATAACTACCTTCAAAGCTAAGCTTGTTATTACTGAGATAATAATGGCGCCATGGACCTGTTTTTAAACCCTCGAAATAAGCTCCATCTTCACGGTGATCATTGATGTTTAAAGTCCAATTTCCCTCTTTAAATCCCTCTACATATTCACCCTGAGCTAATACCGCACCCGTATCGTTGTACTCTATTGACATACCTTCTTCTAAGCCATTGTAAAACTCTTCAGTGCGTCGTAACTCGCCATTTGTGAAATACCAATTCCACTCTCCCGTGGCCGCTCCTGCATTGTATTTTCCTTCTTGCTCCAACTTACCATCCTCAAAGAAATAACGCCAAGAGTTTACCTTTAAATCGTCCTTATAGCTTCCTTCTGATTTAAGTGAACCATCTGTATAAAAAAACTTCCAAGGACCTTGTTTTCTTCCTTGCTCATCTACGATACCCTCGGCCAATTTAATGCCTTGATCATATAAAATACTACTACTAACTTCTCCATTTTCATCGTACTGCCGATGAACACCAGTGGCTTTTCCATTTTGATAAGCCCCTTTTGAACTAACTTTTCCTGTTTGAGGATTGATCACTCGTTTTATCTCCACTTTAGCCACTTCTTCAGCGCCATCTTGCAGCTCCCCGTTAATCCATTTTTCGATGCGAATAAGGTTACCATTAATCTGGTAAAATTTCCAGTAGCCATTTTTTAAATCGTTGCGATAAGGTCCTTCCACCTGAACTTGTCGATTTTTATGAAAGCTGACCCATAAACCTTGTTTTTGCTTTTGCTGATCCCAACGATTGATATTTTGCTTGCGCATTAAGCTGCCGTTTTTGTAGATGTAAACGGTAATAATTCGCCCGTCATCGTCTGCATATTCGAAGCCCGTGCCATTTTCCTTTCCTTCTTCAAATGGAATTTCCTTGGCTACTTTTCCATTGGGAAATAGGAAGCGGGTAAAGCCCTGCAATTGATCGTTAACAAAAGGCTCTTCTTTAACAATTTTTCCTTCTTCATAAGTTCGCCTTAAACCATTCTTTAAGCCATCTTTGTATTCGATATCCACTGTTGGCAATGCCTCTCGATTGTAGAAAATCCACAAACCATCGAGAAGAAAGTTCTTGCGATTACCTTCTGCCTTGAGCACTCCGCTGCGGTAATAGCTTCGCCAATAGCCGTTTGGCTTGCCATTTTCGAGAGGTCCCTCGCTACTTTTGACGCCGTTTTCGAAGTAATAAACTTTAAGTTCTGCATTGCCACTGTCGGTTTGAGAAAACGAAAGTAGTGGAAAACAAAAAACAGCAAGGAAGACCAGATTTCTTAATAACATATATATATAGTATTCTTTATTTTAAATAAAATATGATGTTTATGATGGGCTGTTAGTAAGGCTGATAACTTTTAGGCGAAGTTCTTGCTTTTATTTTCTATCCACAATTATTAACAAGATATCTTCAATACATTCGCTATTAACTACTTCATTTCCTGCTTTAAAGATAATGCTATTAACAATTGTTAGGAATGTGAAATAACAACTTACTTTTGAAAAAATTATTGGAGCAAAGCGGTTCATAAAGCCGTCTTGGATGGTGAAAAAGTGAGCAGCAATTTTTAACAAGTGATAGAGCTTGTTTCAAAATTTTAATGAAAGCAGATTAACTTGTTAGTACACAAGAGAAATTTGTGAGGATATATTAACAAAGGTATTAGTTTTTAAGGCGATGCTTGTTAATAGTAAAAGATTGAAATACAAAGGAATATTAAACTTAGAAATACTTATTAACAGATGATTATTGCAATAGGTGGAGATCATGCTAGTCCTGATTTAAAGAAGGCTATTATGGATAAATTTGGTGCCGAGGGCATCCTATTTAACAATTTCGGTACCAACGATCATGGTAGTGTAGATTATCCAGATTTTGGTCATCCTGTAGCTAAAGCAGTATTAGATGGCAGTGCTGACTTAGGAATCGTTATCTGCGGAAGCGGTAATGGCATAAATATGACTGTTAATAAGTATGCTGGTATTCGTTCTGCGCTTTGCTGGACCCCTGAGTTAGCCTCTCTAGCTCGTCAACATAATGATGCTAATATCCTCGCTTTACCGGCACGTTTTGTTAGTACCAATCAAGCGATGGACATTGTAGCTGCCTTTTTATCGGCCAAATTTGAAGGAGGCAGACATCAAAACCGCGTTAATAAGATTAATTGCTAGGAAAGAACTTTAGTAAAGATTCTTCCAGCGATTCCCATTCTTCTCCTTTAAAGTAACCACTGCCCGGTAAGTTGATAAAATCTACCGTGGCATTGCGGCGTGTACTTTCTAAAACCTTTAAATAGCTCAGATCGGAAACATTATTAAGGGGATAATCATCATAAAAAACCCAAACCGCCTTACCTGCTAAGTTTTGGTATTCTTCGATAAAGAAATTGGCATGGTAGCTCAACCAAAACATATTGGTGTACTTGCCTAAGGTGAACATTTCGGGATGATCGGTTTTAACGGCATCTACCTTTACCTTAAACGTACTTAAAGAATCGATATCGAACTTTTGTTTAATATAACCAGCTCGTGCTTCGGTTAAGGGTATTTCTCCGTCGCAAATACGTTCATAGGTTAAAAAGGTACTAAAAGGACTGCCATTAATAAAAATGGAAGTATCGGCATTTTGGGTAGCTGAAATTAAGGGTACCATATAAGATCCCATACCCAAACCCATCACACTAAAATTAGCTTTGGGGTTTATCTTTTTACTATTCTTTAAATGTTGAATAAGGTTATTTGCATTTTGAACATGCTGTCCTTTAAAGTCTAAATTTTTACGCGGATAAAACAGGACTCCTTTAGCAGGAGCCTTGTAAATACACAAGATATCATAACCATTACGATAGATGTTTTTGTATAAATCTGTTTCCTCAAAACTTACCGTGTCTAAACTAGGGGGTAAGAATATCAAAACCTTATTAGAGGGCTCTTCATGACTAGCTAAACTGTAAGGAATAGTATCACCGATATAGGGTTCTAAATAGCCATCAAAAGCGATATTTACTTTAGGTTGACAGGCAACCGATAGGAATAAGAGGCCCAAAAAAAGCCCTATTTTAAAGAGTTTTTGCATCTTTGCTAGCGTTTTGCCGAATCTCATAGATCTCCTCATATTTATTTTTTATTTAGTCGCCATGCTTGGGGTAGGTTTCTACTTTATGCGAAGCAACAAAGATATTGATGATTATTACGTAGGCGGTAGGAAAATGAGTAGCGGCCACATTGGACTGAGTGTAGTGGCTACAGATGTTGGGGGCGGATTTAGCATTGGTCTCGGCGGATTAGGTTTCGCTATCGGAATATCAGGCAGTTGGATGCTATTTACCGGTTTAATTGGCGCCTGGTTATCAGCTTACTTTTTAATTCCAAAAGTTTTTAAACTAGGAAGCAAGCACAAGCTTTTTACCTTTCCAGAGATTTTTTATCACCTTTTCAATCCCAAAGTTGCCTTTTTAGCCGCTATAGTTAGCACAATCGGTTATATTGGGTTTACTGGGGCACAGATTTTAGCGGGCGCTAAATTAGCCACTGCTACTTTTCCTAGTTTAGACATCAACACAGCCGTATTTATAATGGGATTTACTGCGGTTATTTACACTGTTTTCGGGGGACTGAAAGCAGTTATTTATACCGATACTGTACAGTGGATTATATTAATGGGCGGTTTAATTTTTATAGGCATTCCCATGTCCTATTTTGCGGTGGGTGGTTATGATGCCATTGTAGCCACGGTACCGTCTTCCTTTTTAAGTTTAGGCGCCATAGAGCCAGTACAAATTATCAATTGGGCCATTACCATTATTCCTATCTGGTTTATCGGTATGACTCTTTATCAACGTATTTACGCTTGTCGCGATGAGAAAACTGCAAAAAAAGCGTGGTTTATTGCAGGTTTATTAGAGTGGCCTATCATGGCTTTTATGGGAGTTCTTTTAGGACTCTTTGCTAAGGTGGCCTTAGACCAAGGACTTTTTAACGATTTAGCGATCGATACTACCGCAGGAAATTTCGACCCCGAAATGGGACTACCTATTTTACTAAGAAGCATATTACCGGTAGGCTTAATGGGCTTGATGATGTCGGCTTATTTCTCTGCGATAATGAGCACTGCCGATAGTTGCCTTATGGCCGCTTCTGGTAATTTATTGAGTGATATCATTAGCAAACGCTTTCATATTCCGCAGGAGAAGTTATTGCGATATTCACACCTTACTACTTTATTTATTGGCATCTTAGCCTTAGCGTTAGCCAGCCAAATGACGGAAGTTTTAGGCCTAATGCTAGTCTCCTATTCCTTTATGGTATCTGGCCTATTTGTGCCACTAATCGTTGCCTTGTTTTTTAAAAACCGAAACAGTTTGGCGGCCTGGTGGTCCATATTAATAGGCGGTTCTACCACTTTAATTTTAGAGCTATTTAAAAACCAAGAATTACTGGAGCTACCGCTTGGTTTAGATGCTAATCTCTTTGGAATTAGTGCTTCACTAATTAGTTATCTCTTAATTGCTAAATATACAAAAGCATGAATTACATTATTATAGAAGGCTCAGCCGGCCCACACTCCGATTTTCCCCAAGAGAAAATAGCCGCTTTTCTTTTCAAACATCTCGAAAAATACGGTGATCCTTTAGAGGAAATAATGGCCTGTTTAGACTATGTATTTCACCCCGAAAAGGGAGGGTTTGTAGCAATTGCCTACGACGATACCAATGCCATGCACGGTGCAGTGATTATTAATAATACCGGTATGTCAGGTTACATTCCCGAAAATATATTGGTGTATATCGCAGTAAATTCAGATTTACGCGGACAAGGTTTAGGGCAAAGTTTAATGCAAATGGCCATAGAAAACGCCGAAGGAAATGTGGCGCTTCACGTAGAAGCAGACAATCCCGCTAAGCGATTATATGAACGCCTTGGGTTTACCAATAAATATTTAGAGATGCGTTACACTAAATCTTAAAAATGCTCGATTTACTTGCATTCAGACAGTATCTCCATCAAAACCCAGAACTTTCCGGGGCCGAATATCAAACCCAAAAATTCTTAATAGGCCACCTCGAAAAATTAGAAGTACCTTATACTAAGGTGGCTAACACGGGCTTAGTAATAAGCTTTAAAAGTGAGGTGGCTGGACTATCTCTATTAATTCGGGCCGATATTGACGCCTTACCCATTAAGGAGTCTACTAGTTTAAAATATGCATCTCAAAACTCGGGGGTTTCGCATAAATGTGGTCACGATGGCCATACTACCATGCTAATGGCATTGGTCTATTATTTCGCAGAACATCCGCCAAAGAAGGGAAATTTACACCTCCTTTTTCAACCTTCGGAGGAAGACGGTAAGGGCGCAGCATCCGTTTTAAACGATCCAAAATTTAAGGCCATTCATTACGATCGGGCTTATGCTTTTCACAATATTCCTGGTTTCAATTTAGGTGAATTGTATTGGCGACCGGGTAATTTCACCGCTGGAGTGCGCAGTTTAATTTTCCGTTTTAAAGGTCATTCTTCGCATGCGGCAGAACCCGAGAAAGCAGTAAGTCCGCAAGCCCTTCTGGCGAAAGCCATGCAAAACTTAGAACAATTGGCGCATCCTATTTGGGAAGAAGAGGACTTCAGCCAGATCACTTTAGTGCACGCCAATCTGGGCGAAGTAGCCTATGGAATTAGTCCTGGTGAAGGCGAATTACATTATACCATTCGCGCCTGGCGTGGCGATATTTTAGAGGCGCTTGAAGCGAAAATGCAGCAGCAATTAAGACTTTGGGCCGAAGCAGATAATTTACAAATGGAGCAGGAAAGCCTACAAGAATTTTGGCCCAATAATAATTCAGCGCAAGCCTGCCAGCTGTTGGTCGCTTGCGCAGATGCGCAGGGATTAAAGCATCATCAATTAAAAGAAGCTTTTCGTTGGGGTGAAGATTTTGGACTTTTTCTAAAAGATAAAGAAGGGGCATTATTTGGCATTGGAGCGGGGAAGGAGCACTTGGTTTTGCACCATCCCGATTATGATTTCCCTGATGCCATTTTGGAACCGACCATTAAACTATTTAAGACTTTAATCCTTAATTATTTACATGGATAATACTAGCTTCATAGAAATTAGTGAAACCGCCTTTCGAAATAATGTAGACTATATAAATAGCCGCTTAAATCCAGGCACAACTTTATCGCATGTGGTTAAGGGAAATGCCTACGGACATGGCATTGAAGAATACGTTCCCATGGCACAGCGCAACGGTGCTAAACACTTTTCCGTTTTTGATGCTCACGAAGCTTTTCGGGTAAAAAAAGTAGCGCCTTATGCCGAGATTATGATAATGGGCATGATAAGCGAAAGTCAACTAGAATGGGCGATAGAGAGCGAGGTGAGCTTTTATATTTTTGAAGTTAATCGCTTAGTAAAAGCGATAGAAAAAGCTAAGAAAATAGGCAAGAAGGCCCTAATTCATTTAGAAATTGAGACTGGTATGAACCGTTCGGGTTTAGAAGAGCTATCTTGGGAAACCGTTTTTAGGCTAATCAACTCGAAAAAAGACTTTTTAGAAGTAATGGGTTTTTGCACCCACTATGCAGGAGCGGAAACTATCGGAAACCATCCTCGGGTTTTAGAACAAATGCAACGATTTGATGCGGCAAAAAAAACCTTCCAAGCGGCGGGTATCGTGGCGAAGAAAAACCACAGTGCTTGCAGTGCCGCCTTTTTACGATTTCCACAGTCGCAGCAAGATTTAGTGCGAATTGGAATTTTACAATACGGATTTTGGCCTTCGGCCGAAACCTATTTAGCAGTAGAACATAGCCTTAGTCAAAAACCCGATCCTTTGCACCGCCTCTTAAGTTGGAAAAGCACGGTGATGAATGTGAAGGAGGTAAAAAAGGGAGAATACATAGGTTATGGCAGTAGTTATATGGCCGCTTATGATATGCAAATTGCCGCCGTTCCAGTAGGATATTCACACGGCTTTAGTCGCAGTTTAAGCAACTCTGGTCGCGCCTTAATCCACGGTGAAAGAGTGGGTGTAGTTGGCGTGGTAAATATGAATGTAATGATGCTTGATATCACCCATATCGAATCTGTGCAAGCAGGCGATGAGGTAGTATTAATTGGGACCCAAGGGGATTTATCCATCTCGGTTAGTTCTTTTAGTGAGTATAGCGATCAAATGAATTATGAATTATTAACGCGACTTCCCTTGGATATTCCGCGTATTATACGCTCTTAAAATGGCATATTTAACTTTTAACAGAACCATGCTTAGGCATAATTACCAATATCTGAAACAGCTATTTGGTAATGAAAACATCGCCTGGGCCATAGTTACTAAATTGCTTTGTGGCGAAGAAAGATTATTGAAAGAGGTAATAGACTTGGGTATTAAAGAAATTTGCGATGCACGTATCTCTAACCTAAAGAAAATAAAGGCTTTAGCACCAAGTGATGTAGAAACTGTTTATATTAAACCACCGGCAAAAAAGGCTATTCCCGACCTAGTTCGTTACGCCGACACCAGCTTTAACTCAGAATTTGAAACGATAAAAGCGATCAGCGAAGAAGCAGGTAGGCAAGGCAAAACCCACAAGGTCATAATTATGATCGAGCTGGGCGACTTGCGCGAAGGGGTAATGGGCGAACATTTAATGGACTTTTACTCCTCTGTTTTCCGCTTGCCCAATATTGAAGTGCGCGGCATTGGCTCCAATTTAAATTGTTTACACGGGGTTATGCCCAGTCAGGATAAACTAATCCAACTTTCCCTTTACAAACAGCTAATCGAAGCGAAATTTAATCGCAAAATACCCTGGGTTACGGGCGGCACATCCGTGGTAATTCCGCTTTTGCAGATGCGTCAACTACCACAAGGTATTAATCATTTTAGAGTAGGGGAAACCTTGTATTTTGGCACAGATCTAATTAACAATGAGGGTTTCAAAGAAATGGAGCAAGATGTAATTACCCTCTACACTCAGATTATTGAAATTACCGAAAAGCCCATGCTCCCTATTGGCGAATTAGAAGCGAACCCTCAAGGGGAAACCTTTCATATCGACGAAAGTCTCTACGGCAAAACTTCTCATCGTGCCATCTTGGATGTCGGTAGTTTGGATATTTCCTCCGATTACTTGATTCCCTTTCCCGAGTATCAAATCGATTTTGTAGGGGCCAGCAGCGATATGTTGGTTATTGATATTAAAGACAATAAACACGGCTATAAAGTGGGTGATTTTATTCCTTTTCATTTAAAATACATGGGCGCATTAACCCTGTTTAACTCCGATTATATCGAGAAGAGGGTGATAGATTAGGGATAGTAGTGAGATATTAGTAGTGAGTATTGAGAAGGGTTTTTGCTAGGAGTATTAGTAATAGCTTCAAATTTTGAGATTTTTTTTTGATGGATTTGAGATGTCAGATTTGAGAAATTAGATTGGTTTCAGCAATTGATTTTGGTTTAATCTTTTGAAATGACAATACGTAAAACCCAATGAATGAAGCTCCTGAAACCTCTCGGCTGCTAACTTTTACAACTGACGGGTGTTTTCCGGCATTAATTGCCGCGCAATTTAGATTTAGGAATAAAGCTATTAAGAAAGGAAGGCGATATTATTCCTAAATTCCAAAGGCCCAGCGGGCCGACATCTCGATAGAAAAAATAATAACGAAAAGTCAAGCGCCGTAGGTGCGACATCTCGATTTTTACGACTGCTTTGTAATTAGATATGCGACCGCTTTGCTGTGAGATATCAGATTTGAGATTGGCTTTTGCAATGTACGGATGTGTACACTGTTAAAATTAGAATCTGTAAACTGGGGCCTGAGGCCTAATTTTTTCTCGAACTCACGTTTTAAATCTCTGCAATCCCCAAATACACATTCGGGTCAGGGCAATTGCGGAGGTAAAAATCCTTTTCACTTTCCTTTACTACGCCGGGGTAATCGCCCTTATAGGCTCCCAGATCTTTTATCAGTTGAAAATGTAGATGTGGCGGCCAGCCGCCGTTTTCGGCTTCGGCACCTAGTTCGGCGAAATGTTCGCCTGCGGAAAATGTTTGTCCAATGCTTAGGTTTTCGATAGACTTCAGACTTAAATGTCCGTGTAAGGTGTGATAATTTTGTCCAGCCTCTTGATGTGTCAAAATGATAGTCGCGCCATAATCGCCCGCATTATCATTGTAAGCAAAACTATGTAGCACCGCATTAGCGGGGGCGTAAATAGCGGTAAGGGCAGGTGCCCAAATATCTAAACCCAAATGGATGTTTCTTTCGCTTTCTGCAGATGCGTTAAAATGGCTGAAACGTTGATAAACCACGCGCTTTTCTGCATAACCACCAATGGCGTAGGATTTACCTTTTTCCTCTAATAATTGCTCGATATAATCCGCTAAAGTGGCAGAGGAATGAACACTTTCCAAAGCTATATTTTGGGCGGATAAATCGAGAACCAAGCTATTGTCGGCTGTAATATCAAAATTGAAAAGAGGCGCCGTAGCAAGGGGAAAGGGCATAATTTAAGCTTTGCAGCGAAGGTAAAATTTGCCCAGCAAAGCTGCCTTATTTGCAAATAAAATATAGACCGAAATACTGAATATCTTCTCTCTCGCTTAAAGCTCTGGAGCTTTCACTGTATCGAGAGTGCCTGCCTGAGGGATAGTAGCGAAAAGCCCACAGCGAGGCACGAGCGAGGACTTGCAGCGAATAGCCCGACCCGAAGGGGCAGGCCCAAAAAAATCACATATTACCCTTTCCTGCTAGAGTTTTTTCCTGTGCGGAAACCCTCGCTTTAGGGCTCCAGTTGATACCAAATGGGATGCTGAGAAAACGCAGTCGCTTGAGAACAAATTCATAAATAAGCAGGCAGGTTACTAAGGTGAAAGTCACTATAAGTACAAACTTTAAGAAGATAGGAAGTGCCAGCGGCAGAATAATACTGGCGCCGAAATAGAGAACAAACATATGGATGATGTAAACTGGATACACCGCTTTGCTGAGGTAATTAAGCGTAGCACTAGGCTTGTTTAAATAGCGATAAGCTAGGCCGAAAAGGGCGAAAATCCAGAAGTTAGATTCAATTGCCATAAGATAAAGGGGTGAATCGCTTGCGAAAAACCCAAGTCTAATGAGGTACATTGAAAAGGCTAGGCCAAGATATAACCACTTCCATTTAAGCATGGTAGACCAAAAAGTTTGACCGATATACACAAACAGAAAACCAAAAAAGAAAGCGAGAAAACCATGTGCATAGCCATGCAGGGTTTGAGAGTACAGGGCAAATATTTGCGGTTTAACAATAAGTACTTCTAGCACAAAAAAGATAGACACCGACACAGGGCCTAAGGGCGACTGCATGAGGCGGTGAAGAGCCATTTTAAATTTGCTTTCACCCTTTTTAAGGAGATGAAAAAAGAGGGGAAATAAGATGGAAATGTATACCACCAGGTTCCCCAAAAACCATAAATGGCCTTGGTGCGGCGAATATACTAGCGCTTGACCATAATAGTCTTGGAAAACGATTACGTGCAGCGGTACTATAGCAAGAATACCAAATATATAAGGTAGGCCTATTCTTCGCGCACGTTCTAAAAGTAGCGACTTAATGTTTCGTTTGCGCATTGCGAAATAAACCCCCATTCCTGATACATAAAAAAGCAGGGGAATACGCCATACATTAAGCATGGTCATGGGTTTCCAAAGGTTTACCAAATGCTCATTGCTGCGGATAAAGCCAAAGAACATAGCCCAAGGCTGAAAAATAATAGCGATGTGATAAACCAATAGCAAAGCGATGGCAATTACCCTTAGCCAGTCTATATCGTAGCGTCTTTCGGATGTGGTGTTTTCCATAATTATTGAAGCATTATGGCGATTACGGGACGGCTTTTTTCGAGCTCTGCAAAATTGAGTTCCAATCCCAATGGTCCAAGTTGTTGCTGCATCATTTCGTAAATGGGTTTCATTTCGGCGAAGGGACCACTAATTGACTCTCGGGCGGTGGCACCGAAGTTATTCTTTAAAGATTTATCAGCTTTCGCGTCGATTAACAATTGCACTATTTCCACGCGGCCAAAAAAAGCGGCGGCATGCAGCGCAGAAGTACCATCATTGTTTTGAATGCTGAGGTCGGCACCGGCATCGATTAAGGCTTGGGCGATTGCTATTTTGTTAAAAGTGGCGGCGCTAATTAAAGCGGTAGAGCCCCCCAAGGGTTCTTTTTGGTTAAGATCTGTACCATAGGCGATGTGTTCTTTTACCGCCGCGAGGTTACCATATAATACTGCGGTATGTATATCTACGGAAGGCTTTACTAGGCTGGAATCAGTTTCACTTTTTCCTTTTTGTGAGCAAGCGGCAAGCATCGAAGCGATAAATAGAAGGCTAAAGACGGTTTGCACTTTGTTCATAGCGAACGTTTTCATAATTCTTATTTTTAATTGTTGCAGCAAAAGTCGTTTAGCTTGCTAGGCAAGGCATATAAGGCATGATGCAGTATTTGTAAGCTTTGTTAAGCGGATAAAAATTATGGCGCATGAGTATAAATTATGCGGCAATTGTGGGAGGAACCTATTTTTTAAAGCGATAATTTGTCTTCTGCTAGAGCTAATAATTCTAATTTTGAAATCATAAAATCAAAATGGCAGCAGCTCCAAACATGCAGAAGAAGTTTATAGACCAGGCGGAAAGCTTGGTGCTGGAAAATGCTTCCGATGAAAACTTTGGGGTTTCTGAACTTGCAGAGCGCATGAACATGAGTCGCTCTAGCCTATTGCGAAAAATTAAAAATGAAACGAATCTTTCCGCTAGTCAGTTTATTCGCAAAGTGAGATTAAAAAAAGCGAAGGAAGTGCTGCAAGATTCTTCCTTAACCGTTTCGGAAGTTTCCTATCAAGTGGGCTTTGGCAGTGTCTCTTACTTTATCAAATGTTTTCGTGAAGAGTATGGTTTCCCTCCCGGTGAACTAGGAAAAATAGCGACACAGGAAGAGGAAAAGCCTTTGGAAGAAACGCCTAAAAAACTTCGACAGTGGCTTTTAGTCGGCTCTATTATTATCTTGGCAGTAATTGCCAGCCTAGTTTTTTATCCTCGCTCCACTAGCTTGGATCAGGCCTTAGAAAAGTCGATAGCGGTCTTGCCTTTTAAAAATGAAAGCAGCGATTCCACTAACCTTTACTTTGTGAATGGTTTGATGGAATCTACCCTGAGTAATTTGCAAAAAATTAAAGATCTGCGCGTTATTAGTCGCACTTCTGCGGAGAAGTACCGCAATTCGGGCAAATCTAGCCTTGAGATAGCCCAGGAGCTGAATGTGAATTATTTAGTAGAAGGAAGTGGACAAAAAGCGGGCGATAGGGTGATGCTTAGTATTCAGTTAATAGATGCTTCCGCAGATCGGCAGGTATGGGCGCAACAGTATCAGCGTGAGGTAAACGATATTTTTGAGATTCAAAATGATGTGGCAAATGAAATTGCCAATGCTATAAGTGCGTTTGTTAGACCGGTGGAGCGCCATTTAATTGAGAAGCGGCCAACCCAAAGCATAGAAGCTTACGATTTATATCTTCAAGCTTTAGACCCCTATTATACCCGTACCCAGGAAGGTTTGGAGGAAGCGATTTCTCTTTTTAATCAAGCTTTGGTTTACGATGATCAGTTTGCTTTAGCCTATGCCCACACGGCCATTGCGTACTATTTTCTAGATCTCTTTCAACAAGATAAACAGTATCTGGAGGAGCTAAACCGTTATGCCGATAAGGCGCTTTTATACGATTCTAAATCAGATATTAGTCTAATTGCCAAAGGGTTGTATTATTTACAAAATAAGGAATACCGCTTAGCGCTGCCCCATTTAGAGAAGGCGCTAGAATACAATCCGAACTCTTCGTCTGCCATACAAATGCTCTCGGACTTTTATGCTTTTCGCGTACCCAATACTGCCAAGTATTTACAATATGCTTTAAAAGGTATTCAACTAGAGGTATTGGCTAAAGATTCCATAAGTACGAGTTATAGCTACTTGCAGCTTAGCAATGCCTTAGTGCAGGCCGGTTTTTTTAAAGAAGCCTATGATTTTGTAAACCGGTCTTTAGCTTATTATCCCGAAAACTATTATGCGCCGCATCTAAAAATATTTATTCGCTTTGCGCAAGATGGCAATTGGTTACGCACTCAAAACCTATTAGAAAAGGAGTGGCAAAAAGACAGCTCGCGACTAGATATTTTACAAGACTTAGCCAAGGTTTATTACGCTCAAGAAAAATGGGATAGCGCCTATTTCTATTTTAAAAAATTGGTGACTGCTAGGGACTCACAAAACCTGAAACTCTATGAACACGAGGATGCTAAAATTGCGTTTGTTTATCGTAAGCTTGGTAAACTAGAAGAAGCAATGCGCTTTGTCCAATCCTATAGTGATTATTGTGCGCAGGATGAATCGATTTATAAAAGCGCTAACTTAGCGGTGAAGTATGCTTATCTGCAAAAAAATGATCTAGCCTTAAAAGCCTTAGAGGAGTTCTCCAAGCAACGAAATTTTCAGTATTGGTTTTTACTTATAGAAAACGATCCATTGATGGGCTCTTTGCAAAACTTAGAGGAATACCAAAACCTGATGCAGAAGATTAGACTACGGTTCTGGGAAGATCATGCAAGTTTAAGAACAGTACTGGAGGAGAGGGGTTTACTTTAGCCCTTGCTCAGCTATGCATCCACAGCAAAACTATTTCTCTTTCTTGTTATCCAAAGCTTCTTTTTTTGCGAGTATTTTTTCTTGCTCCCAGCCTTTGTTTAAAGTTCTAGCACCATAAAATATAGCGCCAAAAGGAATAACAAAAAAGCCAATATGACTAGCATTTACGAAGCTAAAGAGCATAGCCGTAATGCCAATAAAAAGAAAAAGAGCCCCTTGTTCTTTATTCTTCTTTGGATCTATAGATTTTGAAGCTTTAGGGTGACCGCTGCGGTCTAATTCACGAATAAGCTTGTTATTAATCTCTTCTAAATCCTCTTTAAAATCGGGGCAGCTTTCGACAAATTTGGCATAGTCGTTCGTTAGGCCGCAGAGAGTTCCTTTTTGTAAACTCATTTTTCGATTTAAGCAAACCGAACAAAATTCAAGTTGTTTTTCTCTAGTCATTTATGTTCTGCAAAAGAGTCTATTTACAGTATTATTGGAAAGTCTTAATCCAGTTTTAAATCTAAATACTTTATTAGCTTATTTAGTAAGCGACTTCTTAAAAAACGGCCTAGTAAGTAGTAGATAAAACCAAGAACTAAGAAGCAAAGGCCAATACTAAAAAGGAACACTGACTCGCGACCGCTGGTAAAAGATATTAAAGTAAGAATGAGACCAGCGAGGCTTGAAACTATTCCAAAAACAGGTAATATGGCATTAGGCTTTACTTTAAGGCTTATTCTCTGCCCTTCATCTTCTGCTGTGATGCTACCCGTTATATAAGCTGCTTTTCTTTTAAAGCCCGGCATATTCCAAGCAACCACATTCCAGGTATCGTAAACGGAAAACCTGTGCTCACTTGTAATGCTTCCTTTTAAGCGCAAAGAGGCCTGTTCTTTAAGTGCAGCTATTTTGTTCATTATCAGCTCCTCACTAAGTTTTGAGCGGTAATTGGTTTCGGAGGAATTAAGGAGGACTGGTATTAGTTTCATGTTCAAAGAAGGGCTTATCTTATAAAGGTGGAATATAAGAAATTATGGCAGTTGCCAAGTACTTTGAGTTTCTCTAAAAATGTTGCTTTGATTTATGTAATAATTCAAGTAGCTGACCTAAAAGTAGCTGACTTATAAATGGGTTTTCAAGACAATGCCGCTTTCACTATAAAAGCAAGACAAAACTCAGCAAAGCTACACTACAAAAAAGGCCGTCCTTTCAAGCAGCCTCTTCGTAATAAAATTTTAAAACCCTGTCTACGCAGCCAGTGCCTTAATTTTTTCCCATTTTAAATTGCCGGTGTAGCGATGCGAAACTTGTCCGTTGGCATCCATGGCTAAAAGGTAAATCCAGCCATTATCGCAGAGGTCTCGCACAGGTTGATGTTTCTTTAAAATATCGTTCATCGCTTCGATGGGCGCCTCAATTACTACCTGTAACCTTTGCGGTTCGTGTTGATATTGGTCGCCATCGTGCACCGCCTGAAAAGGAAGGCCAACGCGTAAGTCGCCCGAATAGCCTTCTAATACGCCCAAGCCAGCGGTAACATTGTGGAGGGTTTTATTACCAGAGCCATATTGCTTATTGTCCACCGCCGAGCCATAATATTGTAGGTTAATCCAGCTGGTTACGACCATGGGGGCCGTCATGATAAGCTCTAAAACGGAGAATCCTGCGTCTTTTTTCCAATTATAGGAGTGTAAGAAAGATTTGCCTTCTAAGTTTATTCCTTTAGTACGTTCTCGCGGGGCCACTATAAAAGCAGAACAACCGGCTAAGCCCCATTCGGGACGAGTTTGACTCCAGTCTTTACTGCGGCCAAGTATAGCTTTATCGGTGTTGCTACTATCACTATTTAAACGCAAAGAGCGTTCAGTGCGAGCCGATTTCCCTGCTAATAATAAAGATTGCTTTAGTTCGGCTAAGGCTTTTTCACTGCTTGATAAAACGTCATTTTCGTTATAAATCAAGACTTCATCGGTAGTGGTATCGTGCAAGCAGGCTAAGAAAACGGTGTTGTTGGGGATATGAATAGCCTCCTTTTGCAGAGCTGTTCTTACCGCGCTATTGTTTAGTACTGCTGCTGCCACGCGGGCATTGGCTTCACCAGTATGTCCGCCACAGGCACCACAATCGTAACCTGTGGCGTGAGGGTTGTTTACCATGCTAGAGCCGTGGCCTACGATCAATACAAACTGGGCGAAATTTTCCGTTAAAGACATCGCGTTCAAGGCGTTTTTTGCCATGCTAATTTGTTGCTCTAGAGGAATTCCTGCGGTTTCGTTTTGCCAGCTTTCGCTTGTTAAACTAATCGACTTTTTCTTGATGCTGGCTTTTTTCATGCCCACATCATTAGGGTTGGCCACTGGGCGAGTAAGACCGAAAGAGTCGGTAAACAATTTTGGTAAGTATGAAAGCCCCATTGGACTTACGAAGCTAAAATTACTAATGGCGCCAGATTTGAAGGTTTTCCATACTTGACGAATTTGACGATGTAGTAAGCGATGCTCCAAGGCTTTTTCATTCTCATCTGCAGAAGCGAGACTCTCTTTAATGGTAGGCCCCGTGGTTAGCAGCACCGGACATTGTGCTTCTCCATCGGCATGACCGAGGGGAACATATTTTATGGGGAAGGCAAAGAAACCGGCAAATCCGAGGGTTTCAATGTCATTATTTACCAGCTCTAAATTTCTACGGTATACTTCCGAGCGCACGTCTATACAGAATATGGCTTGGGCTTTTGCCTGCTTCTTATCCTGTTTTACTTCGGCTTTATGATCCTGAAATTTGCGCACAATATCTTGCTGTGCGGAAAGGTCATACGCCTCTTGTAAAACCAGTTTGCTTTGCAGCTGCTGATGGATGTTTTTCTGCAAGTCATCTTGAGAAAAGACATTAATGGCTTCTTGCCATTTCGCACTAAGTTCGGGGCTATTTATACTCTGCAGCAGAGCTGCTTCCCAACAAACAAGCACCGCTAAAAACTCCAATAGTTTTCCATCTTTACCGCCATACAGTTCATTATCCCAATCTAAGCGCGCAGCGTAAGCCGACCAACCGCCCAGGCGTAATAATACCCGGTGTAAATACAAGCTGAGTGCTTTGTGCGGAAGCCTTAATCGATTCAAGGCTATTTGTGTCGCGGCGTAGGGATCATCGGGCAATGCCTTCACAAAATTTCTAAAACCTTGCAAGCCATTTAATTCCGGGCTTCGGTCTATGGAGGCTTCTTGCTTCCAAGCGGCAAAAGGACTAAGATTTTTATTGGCCGCCGACCAAGAGGCTTGACCTTTATCGAAATAAGAAGCGGCCCAAACAGAAATGCGGGCCGTCATAAAACGGTTCCGGTC
>Ga0208544_10000841_pt1 | contig 22367 bp, 15 predicted proteins | sample DEB08_DNA_9_FD_184526 | JGI IMG/M metagenome (GOLD analysis project Ga0208544, IMG submission 184526) | Aqueous microbial communities from the Delaware River and Bay under freshwater to marine salinity gradient to study organic matter... | ecosystem: Environmental > Aquatic > Marine > Coastal ... | reverse complement strand
ACGTTTTTATTTTTGTTTTAATTCAATCGAATCAGCACTATGAATTTTGATTTCCCAATCTTTATCAATCACACGCCATCTACTAAATCCGCTCAATATTTTATTTTCTCTCCATTTATTGTCGAAATAGTAAAGTAAACGAATTTCATTTTCATAATCGTTTTCCGTTTTGTAGTTGATTCGTTTTCCTTTAAAAATTATAGTCTCATTTTCTTCAGGTGCTAAAGTGTCAATTTTAGTCAGTGCATTCCGACCAATTAGCGTAATGTTTGAAATTCCTAATTCAGTTTTGTTAATGACTTTTACATTAATTCGATTGCTTTTTTCAAATGCATAGGATTGAAGAAACCAGATTAGAGCTGAACATAACATTAAAGCGAAAATATTAGCACTCGATTCTTTAATTCCGCTTAAAAATCCAAATTTTTTAAAATTCCAAATGAGCAAAATTAATAGCGATAATGTTAATAAAGGAATTATTAAATAGACGAAAGAATAACCAACTAAAAGATAAAGGTTTTTAAAAATTCCAAATCCGAAAACCGCGATTCCGAGTAAAAGTGAAATACCTAATATGTAATAAAAAACTTTATTCGCTATTCTTGAAATTTTATTCATTCTCAGTTTTTGTCAAATGTTTTACAACGTGTTTGTGTATGATTTCGTTGCGTGTTTAAGCAACTAATTTAGCAAACAAATAACAGATAGAAAATTCCAGCGGAATTTTCGTAAGTAGGCTAGAACTAGCAATAAATTATATACGCTGTTAGCCTTTCGTTATTTCTCTCTTTGACCCAATTCGGCTTTAATTTGTTCCTGAACATCCTTATTCTCTTTTATTGCTCTATCATAATTATGGTTCATCCAATTATAGAACGTAATAGCTCGTTTTAATGCTTCTTGAAAGTAAATATTATTCTGTGCTTCCGATAGGTTCACAGGGTCTGCCAGTCTTTGATTTTTGCCATCGCTAAATACTGACTTGGTATTCTTGTAGATTTCACTCATATGCAAATTCTTTATTGGCTCATAATCCATTCTTAAATCTTCAGTGACATAAAAATACTTGAAATCGTATAATTCTGAAATGGCAATTCTAAGCGAGTCATTGTGAATAATGTCAATCCCTTTAGATTTTAGGTTTTCATAGGCAACAGTTATTGGTTCAAATGTGCCTCTACCTGATAATCTTGCATAAGAAAATCTTAACGAATCAGTTAATGGTGTTTTCCGAACTAAATGTTCCAAAATTACTGTATTATGTTTTATTTGATTTTCATTAAACCTAATCTTTGAATTAAGGTTAATAACATCCTTTTCAAGATTTACTTGAATTTCACTTAATATATTCGATTCAAGTTTGCGTTCTATTCTGTTGTTATTCCAATTATTAATTTGCAGAGCCAAAAGAATACCTATCATTACCAAAATAATTTCACCAATAGCATACTTTAAATACTTTCCTATTTTATTTTTTTCCATAAGGTCGTATCTTATTTTTCTAAAGAATTTTATCATTTATTTAGTGGTTGGTTTTAATGAAGGCTAACGGTTTGGCTATGCTTAGTTGCGACAATTTAGCACTTAACTTTTTAAGTACAAAGCCAAGTTTGGGAAATCGGAGATTTTTCCAAAGTAGCACAGAACTAAGCTATTAAGTATAGCCGTTGTTATAGGCAGAGTTTATTTCAGTTCAGCATTTTGTTCAAAATAGCGTTTACGTGAATTTTAGTCGTATTAAACACTTTTAATTTGTCAAAATCCCCTTGTTCAAGTATTAGTGGTAATTCAGTTCCGCCTAATACAATTCCTTCGATATTTTCATTGACTTGTAATTCATTTATTATTCGAATGAGTTGCTTTTTTGTTTCGGGAACGATTTTGTTAAAAACTAATTCTCCCATATATTTTTCATGAATATAGTTTTGGTTTTCCTCATTTGGAATTACTATTTTAATTCCATTTTTCTCTCCTGATTTTTGGTAAAATCCTTCGCTCATTGTTGATTTTGTTCCTAGCAAACCAACTTTCACAATTCCTGTGTTTTTTATTACTTTAGACGTTTCCTCAACTATACTTATCATTTTCGTATTTACAGATTCCGCTAGTTTGTCAAAAACTAAATGAGGTGTATTAGATGCTAATGCAATATAATCTACATTTGATTTTTCTAATATTTTGATTTTACTTTTTAGAAACTCTACCAATTCATCTAATTGATTAGTAAAAACATAATTAAGCATTTCTGTCATATCCACGCTATGAATAAGAATTTCTGGATATTGATTTGTGTTCAATCTCTCTCTAAATGTCTTTATCAACAATCTGTAGTATTCGATAGTTGATTCAGGTCCAATTCCACCAATTATTCCGATTTTATTCATATGCTTTTTTTCTTTGCCTATAACTTGTTATATGAACTCAAATATAGCTCATTAGAGTATAAAATTTTGGGATATCAACACTTTTTTGTTGTCTTTTCCCTTCAATTGTAATTCTTCAACCGTCACGTCCAGTGGGTTCCGTATTTGCATAATGTCTTTTTGGGCAACATGAGTGTAAATCATGGTCGTTTCTGGTTTAACATGTCCTAATAATTCTTGTATATATCGTAAATCTATACCGTTTTCCAACATGTGCGTTGCATAACTATGTCTTAAAGTATGTGGTGTTACAGGTTTGTTTATGCCTGCCAATTTGCACGATTGTTTTAAAAAAGCCCGAATACTACTCGCCGAATAAATGCCTCCGTCTCGCCCTTCTATAACAAAATCTACTGGTTTATACGTGTGTATATAATTTAATAACAAAGGCTTTATCACTTCACTCATTACTACAACGCGATCTTTGCGGCCTTTACCTTGCCTTATATGTATCTGGCTTCTATCAATATCTAGATGGTGCAGTTTTAAGTTTAAAAGTTCGCCAATTCTAAGACCTCCCGAATAAAGCAATCCTATAATGGCTCGATGTTTTAGGTTTTTGGTGACTTGAAGTAAATCAATAATGGCTTCCTTAGATAAAACAATTGGTAAATAGTTGCTTTTTTTGGGACGTTTAAAATCGCTAGCATCAAAATTTTCGAGATTACAAAATGCCGTAAAATGCTTTAAAGCACTTATGCATTGTCTATGACTACTTATACTATAATGCTCTTTTGCAATGATCTCTTCCATAAAAAATTGAATACTACCTGTGTTCCAGTCTATATTGTCAATGGTTCTATGATGGTTTAAATAACGAAGTATGAAATAACCGTAAGATGCGATAGTGCTTTCGCTTAATCGTTTTCCATTTAAAAAAGTTACATACCCTTTTAACATCGTTTTTTGGGTGTTGTTCAACCCTTGGTATAGCGTTACTTTATCTGGAGGTTTTATTTTAGCCGTCATAGTTACAACGGCTTTTTTTACATACTTTAAGGCTTTGTAATCAACATAATAGCCGCCTTTTTGTAAATAGGTGAATAGCTTATGCAATGTTTGGTCTGTTTGCGCAACATAAAATGTTTTGTTGGTATGGCTCCAGGCAACACCTTCAAATTTTTTAATATACTGCTTGGTCGTTTCATTAAATATAAATCCAATAGCTATGTGGCTTTTGTTTTTATGCTGAAGTGGTTTTAGAGTTACAATTGGTTTCATAAGTTATTGAATAGCATAAAGTTAAATAAAAAATAACAAAGACAATTGTTTTACTGTACACAATTCAATTTTAGCCTTTTTTTATTTAAAAAATAGTTTTAATGTAATAATAAGACTAAACAGAAGCATTATATGTGTTAGTAATACCTCCTAAAAAATCCCGTATTAGGGATAATAAAACAAAAAATAACAATGCAGAAAAAACATCAATGCTTAACACGCCTATAGTTACCCTATAGTTAATGTATGGCTAGTGTATGGATAGTGTATGAAAAAAGCGACTTTTCTTACAATAAATAAAAGAGAAGCATAATTGCGCAGATGAGTACTTATAATTAGCCTTTTGTTTGTGTCATAGTATCAGCAACTACAATAATGTAATTTGCAATTGAATTTTTTTCATCGGCTGTCATTTTACTCCATTCAGAGTGTGTTACTGTTGTAATAGATTGTATTATAAAACCAGGTTTTATACTATGTATCCACCAAATGATGCCTTGGTTATTGTTTGAATGGTACGAGCCTTCAAAATGGAATAATAAATCTCCAGGCTTAAAATTTTTAATAGAAAAATGAGCCATAGTGGCATCTTTAGAGGCTTGGGCAATTTGTATATTTAGCATATTTGGTGGCACATGTCCTCCCATGTGATCAGCCATTTCAGCATAAGCTTTTACTGTAGGGTCAAAATAGGTTTCTAAATCCGGACCAATCATAGCAAGTGCTTCAGGGCTTAGCTTTTTTAATGCTTCCATACCCATTTTATTAAACATTGAAGCATATCTTCTAGGAATATTAGTAGCAATAAAACGCAATCCATTTGCTTTTGCAAATTCAACTAAGGGTTTATAATCAGTTTTATAATTACTCCATAGTTGTGTTACTTCAGGCATCATATTAGCTTCAGAATACAAATCGTTTAAATATTCATTTAAAACTAATTGATTTCCGTTTTCAAACATTTCGGCTCCAAAAAATAATTTATTCCCTTTAGCTTCAAAAAAGCTCTTACTCATTTCCAATTGCATCCAATGTGAAATAGGATTGTTGTGATATTCACCAAAGAAAACCATGTCGCTCTGTGCTAAATCAGGAATCATGTCGTCATAATTAGCCATCTCTCCATTATTTTTAAATAACTGATAGGCTGGTTGCTGTTGAGCTGATGCTATATTAACAAAAGCAATGACTAAAAAACTTGTTATTATTAGGTGTTTCATGTTTTTAATTAACAGGATTAATTATTAGAAATCTTTAAGCATTCATCAAGGCTTCAATCTCATCAGCATCAATAGGAATATTGCGCATTAAGTTAAACGGCTCACCAGTTTGTTGTATCACCACATCATCTTCCAATCTGATGCCCATATTTTCTTTTGGTATGTATATACCAGGCTCAACCGTAAACACCATATTAGCTTTCATTGGTGTTTTAAGTGCGCCATAATCATGAGTGTCTAATCCCATATGATGAGAGGTGCCATGCATAAAATACTTTTTGTAAGCTGGCCATTTTGGGTCTTCATTTTTTACATCAGCTTTGTCAATAAGTCCTAACCCAAGTAATTCAGACGTCATCAATTTACCAACTTCTACATGATAATCTGCCCACATAGTTCCTGGAACCAACAATTTAGTGGCTTCTTCTTTCACGCGATGTACTGCATTATAAACAGCACGTTGTCTATCTGTAAAACGACCATTTACTGGGATGGTTCTAGTCATGTCACTGCTATAATTCGCATATTCTGCACCAACATCCATAAGCAACATGTCGCCATCTTTACATTGTTGGTTATTTTCAATATAATGCAACACACAAGCATTATAACCAGAACCAATAATAGGTGTGTAAGCAAATCCTCTAGATCTGTTTCTCAAAAACTCATGCATAAGTTCTGCTTCAATGTCGTATTCCATCACGCCTGGTTTTATAAACCCTAAAAGACGACGAAATCCTTTTTCAGTAATATCACAAGCGGTTTGTAACAAGTCTATTTCTTCAGGCTCTTTAACACCTCTTATGGATTGCATAATGGGATAGCTTTTTGCCCAACTATGTGCCGGAAATTTATCCTTAACCATTTTTATAAAACGATCTTCACGAGTTTCCATTTCAACCGATTGACGATAGTGCTCGTTGGTATTAAAATAAATGGTTTCTGCTTCAGTCATTAAATCAAAAAACACCTTGTCAAATTCAGACAACCAATATATAGTCTGAATTCCTGAGGTTTCAGTGCCTTGTTTTTTTGAAAGCTTCGCACCTTCCCAAACCGCAATATGATCATTGGTTTCTTTTACAAAAAGGACTTCTTTATGTTTAGGATCTAAGGCATCTGGAAATAAAATCAATATGGTTTCTTCCTGATCGGCTCCTGATAAATAAAAAAGATCACTGCTTTGCTCAAAAGGCAAAGTGCTGTCGGCTCCAGTTGTAAAAACATCATTAGAGTTAAAAACAGCTAATGAATTTGATTTCATTTGAGAACTAAACTTCTTTCTGTTTTTAATAAAAAGCTGATTACTAATGGGTTGGTATTTCATGTTTCATGTATTTAGATTAACAAATGTAACGATTAAGATTTAACATCCATAACCGTTTTTTTATGACTAATAAGTTTCATAATTGTTTATATTTGGAAGCCTCTATTTAACTAATCATCAAACCAACCAAATATGAAACGAATAGTTTTTGCCATAGGGCTTTTATTATCTGTATGTTCCATTCAAACTACATTTTCACAAATTAGCAGTGAAGTTTTTAAAGATTTAGACTTTAGATTTATTGGTCCTGAAGGTAATAGAACCATTGCCATAGCGGGAGTTCCAGGAGATCCAATGATTAATTATATTGGTGCTGCTTCTGGCGGACTTTGGAAAACAACAGATGGAGGCCTTAATTGGCGTCCAATTTTTGACGACCAAGATGTGTCGTCTATAGGCTCAATTGCCATTACACCAAGTAATCCAGATATTCTTTGGGTTGGAACAGGAGAAACGTTTGTAATTCGTCCAGCACATGCTATGGGAGACGGTATTTATAAATCGGAGGACGCTGGTAAGACCTGGAAAAACATGGGCTTAAAAAAAACAGGCCGAATAGGTCGTGTGGTGGTGCATCCTACAAATCCTGATATCGTATATGCAGCAGCATTAGGGCACACCTTTGGACCACAACAAGAACGAGGTGTTTTTAAAACAACTGATGGTGGAAAAACTTGGAACAGAGTCTTGTTTATTGATGATGGTACAGGAGCTGCAGATATTGCAATAGACCCTAAAAATCCTGATAATTTGTTAGTAGGTATGTGGAGTATTCATATTAATACTTGGGGACTTAATAGTGGTGGTCCAGGAGGCGGAATTTACAGATCAAAAGATGGTGGAACAACTTGGGAAGCTATGAAAGATAAAGGGTTACCTGGAGGGAAAGATAATCCTGTAGGTAAAACAGCAGTTGCTATTGCGCCTTCTAGTCCAAATATTGTATATGCTTTATTTGAAATTGATAGTCCAGCGCTGTATCGTTCAGAAGATTTTGGCGACTCATGGACACTAATGACCAGAGATCATGATATTAACGAACGTGCTCCTTATTATACGCGAATGGGAGTTTCATCTGGCGATCCTGATGAAATTTACTTTGTTAATGTAAAGTTTACCACCTCAAAAGATGGTGGAAAAACCCTTCAAGGAGGTTATCGTGCTGGAGGTGATAATCATGATGTTTGGATAGATCCCAAAAATCCAGATCGTATGATGGTAGCGCATGATGGTGGCGCAAGTATAAGTTTAAATCATGGAAGAAGTTTTCAGAGAATAGTACTTCCTATTGCACAGATGTATCATGTTGCTGTTGATGACCAAGTCCCTTATAATGTGTATGGAAACAGACAAGATGGATATTCTTATAAAGGACCAAGTAATAGCTTACAAGGTTATATTCCTATAGGACTTTGGGAAGGTGTTGGTGGTTGCGAAAGTGGTTTTGCACAACCAGATCCTTTTGATAATAACATCGTATGGTCAGGCTGTTATGATGGTGGTTTAGAGCGTTATGATGCTAGAACTGGACATTCACGTGATGTTCGTGTGTGGCCAGAAGCGGGTTATGGTTGGGCGCCTGCTGATATGAAATTTAGATGGTTTTGGAATTTCCCATTGGAATTTTCACCACATAAAAAACATCGTGTGTATGTTGGTAGTCAGTTTGTACATAAAAGTGATGATGATGGTCAGAGTTGGCAAATAATCAGTCCAGATTTAACCAGAAATGATAAGACTCACCAACAAAGTTCGGGTGGTATTGCTATTGATAATTTAATGACTTGGGATGGAGCTGTGCTAATTTCTATTGAAGAATCTGAAACTGAACCAGGTTTTATTATGACAGGAAGTAATGATGGTCAAGTAAGTGTAACTAAAAATTATGGCGAAAACTGGGAAAATGTTTCAGCGAATATTCCTGATCTTCCAGAATGGGGAACCATATCAAACATTGAAATATCAACGCACAAAAAAGGAACCGCTTATATTACGGTTGATTTGCACCATATGGGGAATTTTGACCCTTTTGTGTATAAAACGGCAGATTATGGAAAAAGTTGGAAAAAAATAAGCAATTCGGTACCAAAATCTATTCATAGTTTTGCACATGTCGTAAAAGAAGATCCTAAAAAAGAAGGCATGCTATATTTAGGAACTGACAATGGCCTTTATATTAGTTTTGATGATGGTGATAATTGGATGCGTTTAAGAAACAACTTACCACCTTCTCCAGTATATTGGTTAACCATTCAAGAGCGTTTTGACGATTTGGTAGTTGGAACTTATGGTCGTGGGTATTACATTTTAGATAATATTTCTCCATTACGTGAATATGCTGATGAAGCTCAAGGTAAAGACGTGCATTTATTTAGTTTACGTCAAGCTTACAGATTTCATGATAAGCAAAGTATTAAAACAGATGGACCAAGTATGAATTCTGGTCGAAATCCAGCTTATGGTGCCGAAATAAATTACTTCTTAAAAGATACCTTGGCTCAAAAAGTTGAAATTCAAATTTTATCAGAAAATGATGAAGTTATTAGAACATTAAGAGGCAGAAATAATCAAGGCGTTAATAGAGTCATGTGGGATTTGCGTTATGAACCAACCTACAGACCATATATTCGTACAACACCTCCAGGAAGACCATGGGTACAATTAAATGGTGAAGGTTGGCGACCACTAGTGACTTGGGATTTAGATTTAATGAGAGGTCAATTTGGACCTAAGGTCGTACCAGACAAATACAAAGTAAAACTTATTGTAGATAATCAAGAGTTTGTTAGGCAACTTGAAGTGCTCAAAGACCCAAAATCTGAAGGCAGCATAGAAGATATTAAAGCACAAGTAGAAACATCATTAGAATTGCGTGATGCTATGAATTTAGCAGTGAATATGATTAATACTATTGAAATAGTTAGAAGCGAATTGGATAGTATCATTCCAAAATTAACCAAGAAATCAGATGTAGAAAAAGCGAAATCATTAAGTAAAGCTGCACAATCAATAGCAGGTTCTTTGTATGATATTCATTTAACTGGAGCTCGTGAAGATGCATTTCGTTCTCCAATGCAATTGTATGGTAGGTTAAGTGCTTTAGCAAGTGATTTATCTGGTCATGGTATTGATTTTAAACCAACGGACCAACAAAGAGACGTTCAAGCTATTTTTAATAAGCGCTTGAAAGTTGTGGAAGAGAAATTTCAAAAATTCATAACACAAGAAGTCTCAGAACTAAATACGCAACTTAAAAAGAGTAAGCTGAAAATAGATACTGAGAAAAAAATAAAAATGTAATCAACCAATTAAATTAAACACTAATGAAAAAAACAGGATTTCTATTATTAAGTATGCTAATATTAGCTGCATGTACTGAAGAGAAAAAAGAACTATCAAATGCAGAATTATTTGCAAAAATAGATACAGAAATTAAAGCTAATGCAAAAGCTTACAGCACCTTAAAAGAAGCTAGTGAAACCATTGGACATCGCTTAACAGGTTCAGAGAATGGCGCAAAAGCTGAAACCTATGTGTATAACAAACTAAAAGAATATGGTTTTGATGATGTAGAATATCAACCCTTTGCAGTAGAAGCTTGGTCTCGTGGTGACGTATCATTAAGTATTGATGGCAATGATACCAAAGTGGTAACACTTGGTCATTCTCCAGTTGAGGCTGAAGTTACAGCAAACATTGTAGATTTTGGAAACGGTTTAGAAGCCGATTACCAAGCTAATCCAGATGCTGCAAAAGGCAACATTGTGTTAGTTTATATTGGGATTTTAGAAGGTAGTCCAGAAGGCTCAAGTAATTTACATCGTAGTGAAAAAACATCATTAGCTTTAAAATATGGAGCTATAGGAATTATCATCATCAACCAAGTGCCTAACGGAGTTCTGTTAACAGGAACTGCTTCAGTAACTGGAGCATTGCTAACAATTCCAGCGGTTTGTATTGGAAAAGAAGATGGCATGGCCTTAAAAGAAAAACTAAAAGCAAGTAAATCTTCAGCAACTATTAAAATGACGAATAATAGTAATATGATTAATGCTAGAAACGTAGTTGCAACTATAAAAGGTTCTGAAATTCCTGATGAAGTAATTGTTCTTGGAGGCCATTTAGATTCTTGGGATTTAGCCACAGGAGCAATTGATAATGGTATTGGTTCATTTGCTGTTTTGGATATTGCTAGAGCATTTAAAGCAAATAACTTACAACCAAAACGTACAGTGAAGTTTGTATTGTTTATGGGAGAAGAGCAAGGCTTATTTGGTTCTAGACACATGGTTAAGGAAGCCATTGATGGTGAAACTATTGAAAACATTAAATACATGATGAATCTAGATATGGGTGGAAACCCTATTGGAATGAACGCTGGAGGAAAGTTGGATAATGAAAACTTTTTTACAGAATTAGGCGCAACCATTCAGCAACAAGATAGTATTTATAAAAATGGCTTTTCAAACAATTCTGGTTTGCATAGTGATCATCAACCATTTATGCTAGAAGGTGTGCCAATCTTATCTATACAGAGTAATTTAGATCGTTCAATCTATGGATGTTATCATTCAGATTGCGACGATTTTAATTTGGTAAACGAAGAACATATAACCAATACATCTCGTTTTGGTACGATGATGCTTTATGGATTGGCCAATGCAGATGTATTGCCAGCAACAAAAATGGATAGCGAAACTACCAAAGAATTCATGATTAAAAATGACCTTAAGGAAAAATTAATTATTGGAGGTGATTGGAAGTGGGAAGAATAAAATTTTAATTAAAATCTGGATAGAGTTCTATTAAATCAGTTTCATTAATTGAAATCATATTTACATCCAAAGTTATAGGCGTTAAAGGTGTGTTTGTTGAATCGCGTTCTACATTAACAATAGAATCGATCACATCCATACCTTTAATGACTTTTCCAAAAATGGTGAATTTATCATCCAATCTATGAATACCTTCCTTATTCTGTACGACGTAAAATTGGCAACGTGCCGAAATCATATCTGGATTACCATCGCGTCCAGCGCCAACTTCGCCATAGTTATGGCGTAGTTTGTCATTAAATTCTGGATCTAATAAATACTCAGGATCATTAAATCCTTCTGGTGTATCAGGGCAACCGCCTTGTGCTACAAAATTTGGAATCACACGATTAAAAGTAAGCGAATCCCAATAACCATTATTTGCTAGTTCTATAAAACTTTCCTTATGGTTTGGAGTTTCATTATAAAGCCAAATTAGTATTTCGCCTTTTGGAGTAATTATTTGCCCGACATTATGAGTTGCTATTTTTGTACAAGACGTTAGAAATAAACTCACAACAAAAACTAATGAAGCAACTGAACCAAAATTGAATTTAATATGCATAGGACTTGAAAAGTTATTTAAATAGAGGATTAAATTAATGAAAATAAAAAAAGGCATCCAAATTATGAATGCCTTTCTTTCTTTTTTATAAAGCATCATTTATTCATGGCTTTTTTAATCATGCCTACAATAGCAAGCACAATACCACCTCCAACACCACCACCAGCTACACTTCCAAGAATACTACTTAAGTCCATACTTGTTGAGGCTTCAGCAGCTTCAGCTCCATTTAAACCAAGCATTCCCATAACGGTGCCTCCAAGTCCACCTCCTAGAATACCAACTATAGAATTCCATAATGTTCCTAATGAGGAGTTTTTCATCAAAGAGCCTGCAATGTTTCCGCCAACAGCTCCACTTACTAATTGAATAATCAAAGGTAAATACTCTTCCATTTTGTTTAGATTTATTAGTTGTTATGTACTAAATGTAGTAAAAAATATTTTAATGCTTTGACAAACAGTGATATACACTGAATATAAAGGATTTTAATAATTAGTTAGTGTTAAATAACTAAATTTTTCAATACAGAACCTTGACACTTTAAATTTCTTTGAGTATTTTCATAAACTTATTAAAACCAACCAAAAATGAAATACTTTAAGCAACTTCTAACCCTTTCACTATTAATTTCATTATCAACCTACGCTCAAGACTCGCAGGTAAAAAATGTACCATTTACCAATATTGGACCAACCATTATGAGCGGTCGTGTGGTAGATTTTGATGTGAATCCAGATAATCCAATCGAATTTTATGTGGCCTATGCTACTGGAGGACTTTGGTACACAAAAAATAACGGAACATCGTTTACTTCATTAACCGAAAACGCTCCTACACAAAACATGGGAGATATTGCTGTAGATTGGAATGCTGGAACAATTTGGATAGGAACTGGAGAAAGCAATTCTTCACGATCGTCGTATGCTGGAATTGGTATTTTAAAAAGTACTGATAAAGGGAAAACATGGCAAAATGTTGGCTTACCAGATTCTCATCATATAGGTAGAATAGTAATCAATAAAAACAATCCTAACGAAGTTATCGTTGGTGCCTTAGGTCATTTATATACGTCAAATGCTGAAAGAGGCATTTACAAAACAACTGATGGCGGAAAAACATGGAACAACGTGTTATTCATTAATAATGATACTGGAATTATAGACATTAGTGTGTCTCCAACCAATCCTGAAATTATGTATGCAGCAAGCTGGGAACGCGAAAGAAAAGCTTGGGATTTTGATGGTGATGGTGAAAATTCAGCTATTTATAAAAGTATTGATGCAGGAAGTACATGGACAAAACTAACTGCCGAAAATTCTGGTTTCCCAACAGGATCTGGTGTTGGAAGAATAGGATTGTCAGCTTTCAACGATAATACAGTTTACGCCTTGTTAGACAATCAATTTCGCAGACCTTCTGGACCACAAAGAGGTGGAGAAGGCATGCAAAAAGAAGAATTCAAAACAATGAGCAATACTGCATTTTTAGCGTTGGATGACAATAAACTGGACGGGTTTTTAAGAGGGAATAGATTTGACCAAAAATATACTGCTGCAAGTGTAAAAAAATCGGTAAGACAAGGTGATGTTAAACCTAGTGATTTAGCTTTATATCTTGAAGATGCCAATTCAGTAATGTTTAATTCTGAAGTTATTGGTGCTGAAGTATATAAATCAAGTGATGGTGGTGCAACTTGGACTAAAACGCATAAAGGATATATAGATGGTCTTTACAGTTCTTATGGTTATTATTTTGGAGTTATTGCCGTAAACCCTTCTAATCAAAACAAAATATATTTATTAGGTGTTCCAATATTAAAATCGGATGATGGAGGAGCAACCTTTAATTCAATAGGGAAAGAGAATGTACATAGCGATCATCAAGCAATTTGGGTAAATCCTAAAATGGATGGACACGTTATTAACGGAAACGATGGAGGCGTCAACATTACCTATGATGACGGTGAAAACTGGACAAAAAACAATTCACCAGCGGTTGGTCAATTCTATTATATAACAGTAGATAATCAAAAGCCATACAACGTATATGGTGGCTTGCAAGATAATGGTGTTTGGTTTGGACCAAGCAACTATGTGGCTTCTAAAGACTGGGAAGATCGCGGACAATATCCATACAAAGGCATTGGAGGAGGTGATGGTATGCAAGTACAAGTTGATAGCAGGAATCATAACATTGTATATTCAGGATCTCAATTTGGCAGCTACTCTCGTCAGAATTTAGAAACAGGAGATCGGATAAGAATTAGTCCAAGACATGAACTTGGCGATTCGCCTTACAGATACAATTGGCAAACACCAATTTTACTATCGTCTCATAATCAAGATATTCTTTATATGGGCTCAAACAAACTTTTGCGCTCTATGGATCAAGGGGAGAATTTTGATGTTATTTCTGGCGATTTAACAACAGGTGGTAAAAAAGGGAATGTACCTTACGGAACACTAGCAACCATTTCTGAAAGCCCTTTTCAGTTTGGATTAATTTATACAGGAAGTGATGATGGCTACATCAATATGACCAATAATTCTGGTGATACATGGACAAGAGTTTCTAATAATTTACCACAAGGACTTTGGGTATCTAGAGTTGTGGCATCACAACACAGCAAAAGTCGTGTATATGCAACTTTAAACGGTTACCGAAATGATGACTTTAAAGCCTATGTATATATGAGTAATGATTATGGTAAAACATGGAAAGATATAAGTGCCAACTTACCAGATACTGCTGCAGTAAATGTGATAAAAGAAGATACAGAAAGTGAAAATTTAGTGTATTTAGGGACAGATAATGGCATTTACGCATCTTTTGATAATGGAGGCAATTGGGAAGCGTTTGCAAACGGATTAAATACAGTACCTGTACATGATTTAGTGGTGCATCCAGAAGCAAAGGACCTGTTAGTTGGTACACATGGACGAAGCATTTATAAAGCAGATATTTCGGCATTACAAAATCACAATGCAATAGGAAGTAAAGCCATTGCGATTTTTGATACTGAAGAAATTCAGTCTAATAGACGATGGGGAATGTCTTGGGGAAGTTTTTCCTTTGACCCTGAAACAACTATTAGCTTTTACTCCAATGCAAAAGCTAAATTAGGAATGAATATCTTATCTGAAGGAGGAGCGTTATTAAACACAATCCCTGTAAATGCTGATGCTGGTTACAATTATGCAACCTATGATGTAACCATGACAGATGATGGTAAAAAAGCCTTGCAAAAAGAAAATTCAAAATTAAGAATAAGTCAAGCTCAAAACGGTAAAATATATTTACCAGCAGGAACATATACTATTCAAATTGGAAGCCAAAAAACAACCTTAGTAGTTAAGTAGTTTTTAAGTTAATATCACAAAGGAGTTAGATTTCAAAACATTATGAAATCTAACTTTTTTGTTTTGATGTATTTCTGATAAGATTGATATAGCATAAATATACTATTTCAATAATTTTGTGGTTTTTAAAGTCTTAAGGTAATTCTTGGTCATTTGTTTTTTTAACAATGATTGACATTTCTTTTGCACTTTTTTAACATTTCTTGGCTAAAATCAAGGTAGTTTTACGATTAACAAAAATCAATCAAAGGAAAAATAACCTTGTATTGTAATAATATTTGTGCCAAAACAATACACTAATCAAAATCATCAATCAATGCCGAAATCAATCATAGCATTATTAATTACGTGCCTAACCTTCTCTTTCCAATCATATGCACAAGAAACTAAAACAGAAGATTTAAAAATATTTCTTGACTGTAATGTATGTGATAGTACATTTATGAGACAAAATTTGGGAATTGTGCAATTTGTGCGAGACCAAGGGCTTAGTGATGTGCATTTGTTTTTTGTTACACAAAGAAATGGAAGTAATGGTCGTTCTTATGAGATTGATTTTATAGGTAAAAATGAATTTGAAAACATTAACTATAAGCTCGAATTTTCTACAGATTCAAATATGACAAGTGACGATGTTCGAAGACGAATTTTGGAATATGTCAAATTAGGTTTAGTTAGGTTTTGGATTGCAAAAGGGAATATTGCTGATGTTTCTGTATCTGTTCCAAGCCCAGAAACAGAAACTAATAATACTGTAGTAAAAGATCCATGGAATTATTGGGTATTTAGAATTGGAGCAAACGGGTTTTTTAATGGGCAAGAATCAAATAATTCGAGTAATTTAAACTTCAATATTTCGGCAAGAAGAGTGACTGAAAAAAATAAATTTTCATTAAGATTGGGCTTTAGTGAAAATAAATCAACTTTTACTTTTGATGGAGAAGATATAGTTGCAATTAATAATAATAAATCGTTAAATATTAGTGATGTACTAAGTATAAACGACCATTGGTCTTATGGATTATTTGGGAATATAGGAACATCAACCTATAGTAATTATGATTTCTTTTGGAGATTAAAACCTGGTTTAGAGTATAATTTTTTTAAATATCAAGAGTCAGCCAACAAACAATTAATCTTATCATATAGAAACGGAATAGTTTTTAATAATTACATAGAGCGTTCAATTTTTGGCGAAGAAAAAGAGCACTTATTTCAGCATTCTATATTATTAGGAGGAAGTGTGCGTCAAGAATGGGGTAATATTAATGGAGAAGCCTCTTTTAATCAATATTTACATGACACTGAATTACATTCTTTTGGATTTTTTTTAGGAGCTAATGTTCGTTTATTCAAAGGGTTTAATTTTAATATCAGTGGTAATTATAGAATCACCAGAGATCAAATAAATTTACCAGCTGGAGATGTATCATTAGAAGAATTATTATTACAGCAACAACAGTTGCAATCTGGATATAATTATTTTGTTAGTGTAGGTTTTAGCTACCAGTTTGGATCCATATATAATTCTATTGTCAATCCAAGATTTAATTTCTAATAAGCTTTAAAAACTTATTTTTATTCATTAACAACGATTTCAATTACGTTTTTATCAGTATCTGAAGTTAGGTTATTTATGGTTTTTATAATATTATCTGTTGACGTTCCAATATGTAATTTATATGAATGATTAGCGTTAAAAACCTTAGGTGTAAAGCTGTTGTTTTTTAATCTTAAGGTATAAAGAATTTCGTTTGTTGTTTCATCTATAACTTGTACTATAGGTTTTTCTATTCCCGAAATTTGTAATTCAGATAAAAACGCTACTGCTTTTTTACCATAATTATCTTCCTGCTGAATACGTATTGGCCAACCTTTATATTGTTCAGAATTTCCATTTTTAGGATTTGCAGACCTTGGCCAACATTCCATAGTAATCGCTCTTGTGCTTTTATTCAATCTTACAATACCATATCCTGTGGCTCTATCATGTAATCTTGAAGGCTCTTTATTTGTAAATGTTGGGTTTGATACTGCATGAATCGTCATTTTATTACCGAAACCATCTTCATAACCACCAGTATATTTTGGTTTATTAGGATCTCTATTAATACCTTCTACTAATGGATACCATCGTCTTGGCCAATGATTAGAAATTGACGGGACACAGAATGCGAATCCGCTATCATCCCAATCGTCAGTTCCGTATTGTATTGAAGACCCTAAATGTTGATCTCCAGCTAGGTGAAAAGTAAACCCTTTTCTTAGTATTTTCACGGCATCATTTCTGCCTGATTGTGGCCAGCCATTGGAATCTAAATCGGCAACTGGTCTATCATTTTCAGCATAATCACCTTCTTTCATAATTCGTAATGTAGGGATAATAGCCCCTGACATTGCTTCTTGAGGAAGTGTTGCAACATTGGCAAAAATGGTTTGAGATAACAACATTTTCATAGATGTTTGTTCACTCCAATCTGAAACCCAATGCTGTAAAAAATCCAATTGTCGTTCTCCGAGTAAGGAAGCACTAGCGACATCGCCATCTGCTTTCATATCAAAGGCTTTATTTTGTGCCCAGCCATTCCAAATATCTGCTTTTGGTAATAATGCTTTTGGAGCCGATTTGAATTTTCGATCTTCAAGAATGGCAAAGCTTATTCCACCATAGTCCAAATCAGTATAATAGGTGTTTATAGCTTGGTCCACAGGAGTCGGGTCAAAAGGATCAGGTAAATGGCTTGTTTGTGTTCGCTGTACCATGTTCACCCAAACTGCTGGCATTTTATAACCTCCAGCATCTTGAGCTTTTGCACCTTGACCAAAATCTTTTGGTGTTGCTTTTCCACCAGCTCCCCAAATATTTCCATGATAAACATCATGATCATCTGTAATACTAACAGTTGGTCTGTTTTTCATTAAATCTCTATAAGCCCAACCATACATATACCATTTTCTTAAATAATCAAGTGTTGCTTTATCGTGAGGCGATCGTTGCGCTCCATAACCACCATTAGGCTCATAAATTTGATCTCCTGAGAAAAATAATATATCAGGATCATGAAATTCAATTTGACTTGTAATATCTGTGTTTGGAAATCCTAAATGATCATTGCCTGTAAATCCAGCCACTACAAATTCTTCTTTGTCTTTAGGGTCTTTCCTAATAGTTCCGTTCCAATAGTGTGTTTCCTTTGGGTTATTTCCTTTGTCAATATTATAACTTATTCTATAAGAAATATCAGCATCACCTTCCCAATTAGAAATCTTAAATGTTGCAGTTCTAGCGTCTTTATCTATGGATGTGCTTTCAATGGTTTTCCACTTAGCGCCTTCCTGAATTTCTAAATTAACCTTTTCGTCACTAAGAATTACAGGTGCCATTTGAGCCGTTAATTTGAGCGTATTTTTACTTAAAGTATATTGTGAAAATAAAACAGGACCAAATACATAGTCATCATGAGTTGTAATTTTAGTTCCTGAAACTTGCCAATTTTTAAAGGAGACACTTTTGTTTAATTGCTTTGGGTCGCTGTTATCTGTTTTAAAATGACTCACTAAAACAACATCACCAGCAAGTTTTTTAGTACTATCTAATTTTCGTTCAGTGCTTTGAATAACTTCTTTTGTTGTTTTATCTAACAGTGAAAAATCAATTTTGTAACCTTCATTATTTGGTGTTACAAGAAGATCTAATATTGCACCATTAATTAAGGTTTTTTGAGTAGTTGTATTTGCTACTTGGGTTTTATCTATATCACCAATAAATAAGTGCCCATTTGTAGTAATTCCTATATTTAGTCCTTTGCCAAAAAGAGCACTATCTCTGTAATCATCAAACTCTCCTTTAGAGCCAATGCTAAAACCAATCCAATTCTCTAAACTATCTGTATCGATGATTTGATGTAATTTAAATTCGACACTCATTTTTAAAGTGCCTTTTGTAGAATCAAGTTTTTTAGTAAGTAAATGCACATTTCTATTAGTATTACTCACTAAACAATGAAGTTCTCCATCTTTAATTTGCCAATCTTGTAAGGGGTTTGACCAATATTCTGGACCAATCCAAACACGTTCTTTTGTAGTTTCAAAATTGCTTTCAAAACTCGTGTTGTTTGGCTGCTTACATTCTAATAAAAAGAAGAATGAAATGAAAGCTAATATGTAAAATATCTTTAAAGAGAATTTTTTTAGCATCTTTTATCTTTTGTTTAGGAATTTTAAATGTAAAAAAAATATATTGAGTAGAAACCGTCAATACGTTTCATGAAGTACTTTTTTTAAAATGAGCTATAAATTATTTAAATGAATTCTAAATATTACAGAAAACAATTAAGTTGTTTGTTCATACTACACTTTAGCCGTAAATTTGCTGATATATTATAACTTTAGAAAGTATGAGTGGATTTTTTAAATCTTCAATTGGAAGAAAGGTAGCCATGGCGCTCTCAGCTTTTTTCCTAATGTTTTTCTTACTTCAACATTTCGCCATTAATTTATTATCTGTTTTTAGTGCAGATACGTTTAATGAAGTATCCCATTTTATGGGAACAAACCCTTTAATACAATTTGTGTTACAGCCTGTATTGATTTTTGGGGTAGTATTTCATTTTGTTATGGGATTTGTATTAGAACTTAAAAACAAAAAGGCAAATGGTGTGAAATATGCCAAGAATAATGGTGCTGCCAATTCTACTTGGATGAGTAGAAACATGATTTGGAGTGGTGTTGCTATTTTGGCTTTTATTATTCTTCATTTTATTGATTTCTGGTTTCCTGAAATTAACACAAAATTTATTGAAGGAGACTGGTCTGGATTGCATGATGGGGAATTCAGATATTTTCATGAATTACAAGAAAAATTTTTGAGCCCAGTTAGAGTTGGTGCTTATGTTCTTGCTTTTGTGTTTTTGGCATTGCATTTATTACATGGTTTCACTTCGGCGTTCCAATCTATGGGAGCAACAGCAGGAAGAAAGAAAACATTACAAAACATTGGTAAAGCATATTCAATTATAATTCCTTTAGGATTTATTTTTATTGCTATTTATCATCATCTTAATCACATCCATTAATCGAAACATATATGGCATTAGACTCAAAAGTACCAAAAGGTCCATTAAAAGATAAATGGACAACATATAAAGATCACATCAATTTAGTAAACCCTGCCAATAAACGTCACATTGATATTATTGTGGTTGGTACAGGTTTAGCAGGTGGTTCTGCCGCTGCAACCTTAGCCGAATTAGGCTATAATGTTAAAGCATTTTGCTATCAAGATTCTCCACGTCGTGCACATTCAATTGCAGCGCAAGGAGGTATAAATGCAGCAAAAAACTATCAAGGTGATGGAGATTCAACATACAGATTATTTTATGATACTGTAAAAGGAGGTGATTATCGTTCGCGTGAAGCTAACGTTTATCGTTTAGCTGAAGTGTCTTCAAATATTATTGATCAATGTGTAGCTCAAGGCGTACCTTTTGCACGTGACTATGGTGGATTACTTGATAATCGTTCGTTTGGTGGTGTCTTAGTATCTAGAACATTTTACGCAAAGGGGCAAACAGGACAACAGTTACTGTTAGGTGCTTATTCAGCAATGAACAGACAAATTGCTCGTGGAAAGATTCAAATGTACAACCGTCACGAAATGTTAGATGTTGTAAAAATTGATGGAAAAGCTAGAGGGATTATTGCACGAGATTTAATAACTGGAAAAATAGAACGTCATTCAGCACATGCTGTGGTTATTGCCTCTGGAGGATACGGAAATGTTTATTTCCTATCAACAAATGCCATGGGAAGTAACGCAACTGCTGCTTGGAAAATTCATAAAAAAGGAGCGTATTTTGCAAACCCTTGCTATACACAGATTCACCCAACTTGTATTCCACGTTCTGGTGATTACCAGTCTAAATTAACATTGATGTCTGAATCACTGAGAAACGATGGTCGTATTTGGGTACCAAAAAATTTAGATGATGTAAAAGCAATTAAAGAAGGGCGTAAAAAACCGACAGATTTATCTGAAGATGAAAGAGATTATTTTTTAGAAAGACGTTATCCTGCTTTTGGTAACTTAGTGCCTCGTGATGTGGCTTCTAGAGCAGCTAAAGAACGTTGTGATGCTGGTTATGGAGTAAATGCTACAGGAGAAGCTGTGTATTTAGATTTTGCTTCATCTTTTGAGCGTTACGGAAAAGAACAAGCAAAAATTCATAATATTTCAAACCCTTCCAAAGAGAAGATTTACGAATTAGGTCAAGCTATTGTTGAGGCTAAATATGGAAATTTATTCCAAATGTATGAGAAAATCATAGATCAGAATCCATATAAGACCCCAATGATGATTTATCCAGCGGTACATTATACCATGGGAGGTGTTTGGGTTGATTATAACTTAATGACCACAGTTCCTGGATTATATTGTATTGGAGAAGCTAATTTCTCAGATCATGGCGCAAATAGACTTGGTGCTTCTGCCTTAATGCAAGGTTTGGCTGATGGTTATTTCGTGTTGCCTTATACTATTGGAGACTATTTATCTGATGATATTAGAACAGGTAAAATTTCATCAAATTCGCCTGAGTTTGATGAAGTTGAAAAAGAAGTAAAAGATAGAATAGAGTTCTTTATAAATAATAAAGGCACAAAATCTGTAGATTATTTCCACAAGAAGCTTGGTAAAGTGATGTGGGATAAATGTGGAATGTCTAGAAACGCTAAGGGCTTAAAAGAAGCTATGGTTGAAATTAAAGCCATTCGTGAGGAGTTTTGGAAAGAAGTTTCTGTTCCTGGAACTGCGGATGAAATGAATCCAGAGTTAGAAAAAGCAGGACGTGTCGCAGATTTCTTAGAGTTAGGCGAGTTGTTCGCCAAAGATGCTTTAACGAGAGAAGAGTCTTGTGGAGGCCATTTTAGAGAAGAATCAGCAGAAGAATCTGGACCACAAAAAGGAGAAGCAAAACGTAACGATAAAGAGTATGCTTTCGTCTCGGCTTGGGAATATAAAGGAGAACCAAGTGAAGCCATCCTGCATAAAGAACAATTAGAATTTAAAGATATCGAACTAAAACAACGTTCATATAAATAATTAAGACACTATGAATTTAACACTTAAAATTTGGCGTCAAAAGAACGCTAACGACAAAGGTAAAATGGTCGATTATAAAGTGACTGATATTTCAGAGCACATGTCTTTTTTAGAAATGATGGATGTTTTGAATGAACAGTTAGTGAACTCAGGAGAAGATCCTGTTGCTTTTGATCATGACTGTCGTGAAGGTATTTGTGGAATGTGTTCTATGTATATTAATGGTGAAGCTCATGGTCCAGATAGAGGCGTTACAACTTGCCAATTGCACATGAGAATGTTTAAAGATGGGGACACTATTACTATTGAACCATTTAGAGCTGCTGCTTTTCCAGT
>Ga0208544_10000838_pt1 | contig 22386 bp, 20 predicted proteins | sample DEB08_DNA_9_FD_184526 | JGI IMG/M metagenome (GOLD analysis project Ga0208544, IMG submission 184526) | Aqueous microbial communities from the Delaware River and Bay under freshwater to marine salinity gradient to study organic matter... | ecosystem: Environmental > Aquatic > Marine > Coastal ... | reverse complement strand
ACGGTGAGAGCTATCGTCTCAAACACAGCCGCCAATCAGGTAAACCCTAAAGCGCAGACACCGCGCTCCGGTTTGACCACAGCCCCGCACAGCTTCGTTGCTCTGTGGGGGCACTCCGCTATGCGGGGCTGTGGTCAAACCTGTATACCGAATAGTGGCGCAGTTTTACTCCGGCCAAATCCAGCAAAATGGTGCACTATTGCTCCGGCGACTGGCGCAGTTTTAGCCCGGCGTTGACACCAGTTCGCGATCATGTTCGAAGACCGCTTCCCAGTGGCGTAACAAAATGCGCCAGGGCACAAAATTCTGCACAGTCTCTAGGAATGCGGAATAATGCGTCACAAGATTCACACCTGTCACATTGGCCGGATCAGCCCGACATTTTGGGCAAAGAAGTTGCACTCACCAACCACTCGTCCAACTTTGACCACCGCCGCCGACCGGACACGTTCTTGACTGCGATGGCCACGGCCTTCCTTTGCCCGACCAGCACGACCAGCTTCTTGCCGCGCGTGACGCCGGTATAGATCAGGTTGCGCTGCAGCATGGCGTAGTGCTGGGTCATGACTGGGATCACCACCACCGGATATTCCGACCCCTGGCTTTTGTGGATCGTGGCTGCATAGGCGGGGACAAGCGTGTCCAGCTCACCAAAGACAAAGCTGACTGTGCGGCCCTCAAAATCGACAGCCAGCTCGCCTTCGTCCATGTCGATGTCTGTGATCATTCCAATGTCGCCGTTGTAGACGTCTTTGTCGTAGTCGTTCTCGATCTGCATAACCTTGTCGCCGGGCGCAAAGGTCCAGCCGAAGCGTTCGACCTTTTTATTAGCTGCGGGGTTCAGCGCTGCCTGCAATTCGATGTTGAGCGACCTCGCGCCCACGCCGCCCCGGTTCATTGGACAGAGGACCTGAATGTCTTTGATCGGGTCAAATCCAAAACGCTTGGGGATGCGCTTGGCGACCAGTTCAACGATACGCGGCACAGCTTGCTCGGGATCAGCGGCGGGGACGAAGTAGAAGTCTGCCTGTGCCTCAGGCGGCGCAAGATCGGGCAGGCGGCCCGCGTTGATGGCATGGGCCGTGGTGATGATCTTGCTCTGCGCGGCTTGGCGAAACACTTCTGTCAGGCGCATCACCGGCACGGTGCCGGAGCCGATGATGTCGGCGAGCACTTGGCCAGGGCCCACAGATGGCAGCTGGTCGATATCGCCCACAATCAAGAGCGCTGCATTGCTCGGCACGGCCTTGAGCAGCGATTGCATGAGCATCACGTCCACCATCGAGCTTTCGTCGATCACCAGCAAATCGCAGTCGAGCGGGTTTTCCTCGTCGCGTTTGAAACCGAAAGCCTTCGGATCGAATTCCAGCAGCCGGTGGATGGTCTTGGCCTCCATGCCCGTGGCTTCGGTGATGCGCTTGGCCGCCCGGCCCGTGGGTGCACAGAGCAGTAGTTTGACGGATTTTGCAGCTAGGATGCGCAGGATCGAGTTGACGATGGTGGTCTTACCGACGCCGGGGCCGCCAGTGATGACCATGGTTTTGGATTGGAGCGCAGTTCGAACGGCCTCGGCCTGGCTTTCAGCAAGGCTGAGGCCGGTTTTTTGTTCGATCCAGGGCAGCGCTTTGTCTGCGTCGATCACAGGCCAAGGCAACGCACCATGCTGGATCCGCTTGAGCTGTTCGGCGATACCGCGCTCGGCCCTGTAAAGCCCGGTCAGGAAAATGCAGTCGGCATCGCCCACGGTATCGGCCGTCACAGTCTCATCGGCCAGTTCTTCGTGCAACGCGCTATCAATCAAGTCGGTGGGCACCTCAAGCAGTTTGCCAGCAAGTCCGATCAAGTCCGCGCGTGGCAGGCCGCAATGGCCATCGCCCATGGCTTCGCTCAGTGCAAAAGAAATCCCTGCTCGCACGCGGATCATCGCGGTCTTCTCGATCCCGAGCTTTTCCGCAATCATGTCCGCCGTGCGAAACCCGATGCCGCGAATGTCCTTGGCCAGCTGGTAGGGGTTCTCGCTCATCACCTGCACCGAATCTGTGCCGTAGGTTTTGAAGATCCGCACCGCGCGCGCTGTGCCCACGCCGTGCTGGTGTAGGAAGACCATTATCTCGCGGATGACCTTTTGATCGGCCCACCCTGCGGTGATTTTGTCCGCGCGCTTGGGGCCAATGCCGTCGACCTCGCGTAGGCGTTCCGGCGTAGCTTCGATGATGTCGAACACATCTTTGCCGAACATCTTCACCAGCCGTTTGGCGTAGACCGGCCCAATGCCACGGATCATGCCGGAGCCGAGGTATTTCTCGATACCCTCGATACTGGAGGGCGCAGAGGTACGCAGAAACTGCGCTTTAAACTGAAGCCCGTGCGTGCGGTCATTGATCCACACGCCCGAAGCCGTGACCCACTCGCCAGCAGAGATCATGGCGGCATGGCCCACGGTGGTGACAAGATCGCGGTGTCCTCGGGCTTTTAGCCGTAAGACGCAAAACCCGGATTCCAGGCTGTGGAACGTGACCCGTTCCACGAGGCCCGCAAGCACCTCTGTCTGGCTGTCACCCTGTTGCGTCATCCCCCGCGCTGTGCCTGCGCTAATAAAAGTACTGCGATGAAGGAGAGGTAAAGCACGAAGGGCAAAATCCTGTATAGAAGTTGTAGCGGGCCACTATATCTTGCACAAAGCTGCAAGCAGGTCGAGTTGTCCTACGCGGGGGGCGTTTGGAGTTGCAGCATTTGACATGATGGGCGGATTGCTGATGGGGTCGTCTAATCGCAAGGTGTTTTGCAAGCACTTTTGCCCGCAAACCAGCGATCGCTGTATTGCTGCTCTGACGGCGTGCGTGGTCGTGGCGCTCCCATGACGAACTTGTCCCATAATGCTTCCTTCCATTCCAAAGAATAGATCGCACCATCAAACCATGGGATCAAACACCTAGGAGAGATCGTGATGAGGATACTTTCAAAACGCCAGGTCAAGGAGTTGGTCTTGTACTCACCACAAAACATCGCAGGTCTGGAGAAGGCAGGCCAATTCCCCAAGCGGGTACAGCTAGGCCCGAACCGCGTGGGTTGGGTGGAAAGTGAAGTGCTGGAGTGGCTTGAACAACGTCTGGCGCAACGCGAAGTGCTGAGCTGACACTCCTGAAAGGGGGCTTTGGTGGCCAAGTGTGCACAACTTGGCCACCATTTTTGAGTGAAGAAATTACGACCGAGCCTACTTGACAGAAGCTGCTAACTGAGACGCCTCGAGAATTAGATATCAACAAAGCCCGTGCCACTCAAATTTCTGCGGTAGTTTGACCAAGGTCACATTATGAGAAAAATCTGAAGAGTGACCTGTGAAAACACTAAAATGCATGCAAAAATGGTCATTTTTGTATATTTTTTCTGGAAAGGTCCAATTTTTGCATGCAGAATGCCTTTTGTAGTTGTTAAGGTTGAAAAGATGCAAGGTCCCTCACTGCCCAAAATGAACGCGACCGAACAGGCCTATCATATTATCCGAAATGATATCCTTACAGGTAAGCTGGAAGAAGGCGAACGGCTAACGGAGACGCGATTGTCGGATGATCTGGGGTTGTCACGCACACCCATCCGCGAGGCGATCGGCCGGCTGACTTTGGAAGGGTTCATTGAGCGCGATAAGGGGTATACGACACGCGTCGCCTATTTCCCGGAGGATGAGGCCGAGCAAATCTACGAGATCCGCCGCCTGGTGGAATGTTATTCCGTTCAGCGTGCCGCCCGGCTTGCTACGCCAGAGGATATTGCAAAGCTGCGCGCCATACATACGGCGATGAAGGAAGATACGCCGCCCAAGGATCAGGCCGCTTATCAACGTCTTGCCGCCGCCAACGAAGAATTTCACCACACGATCGTTACTGCGGCAAGGTCGCCGCGCCTGACCGCTTTGATGGCGACGGCGCTGGATGTCAGCATGGTCGTACGCACCTATTCGATGTTTTCGCAAAAGGACCTGCAGCGAAGTCTTAATCACCACGAAGAGATCATTCAGGCGATCGAGGCAGGGGCAGCCGAATGGGCGTCCAGCATCATGTCTGCGCATCTTTTAGCGGGGGCTGCACGGGTGGTCGAAAATATCGCCAAGACGGCTCAGGAAAAGGAATAGACGATTGGCCCCTGTGATGCGCTCACTTTTGTTCACCCCGGCAAACCGGCCGCAGGCCTTTGCCAAGGCGCTGGACGCGGGTGCCGATTGTGTCTGTCTTGATCTTGAGGATGCCGTGCCACCGGACGCCAAATGCGCATCGCGCCCCGGTGCGTTGGATTTTCTGGCAAAGGCCGGGGCAGATGGCCCGCTACGCGCGGTCCGCGTAAACGCCTTGCCGTGCGCTGCGGGTGCGCGGGATCTGGCGGCACTGGCAGATCTCGCCCCAAGGGCCGGTCTGGTAATGTTACCAAAGGTCGCAAGTGCTGCGGAGGTGCAGCTTGTCGCGTCAATCTTCGATGAAATCGGCAGTGATACTGGGCTGGTTGCATTGGTGGAAACTCCCGAAGGCCTGTCTGCGGTGGCAGAAATTGCCGGTTCCTCCGACCGTTTGCGGGCGCTGATGTTTGGTGGCGTTGATTTATCGGCGGCTCTGGGGGCGGATATGACGTCCGATACTATGCGTGTGGCGCGCGCGCGTGTCGTCCAGGCGGCCCGCGCGGCTGGTTGCGATGTTTTGGATGTGCCCGAATTGGATTTTCGCGACACCGAAAAGGTACAGCAGGCGGCGCAGAACGCTGCCGCTAACGGCTTTACAGGCAAGGCGGCGATCCATCCAGCAAACTTGGTGGCGATCAACGCGGCCTTCACGCCGACATCGGTTGAAATTGTCCATGCACTTAAAATTATTAAGGCCTTCGAGGCTGCGCCAAATGGTCTGGTCGTCTTGGATGGAAAGCTTATCGAAGCGCCGGTTATCAAAGGCATGCGCAAGCGGATCGCGATCGCGCGGGCGGCTGGGGTGTTATGAACGATCGTTTAGATAAGGCTGGCGTTCTGAACGATACGTTGCACTTCTGCGAGGATTTTGCAGTTTCTGGCCCGATTGATCGTTTGCAGGTTCCCGGGCAGGGGCCGCTGGCCGGCAGGCTGATCGGGCTCAAGTCTAATATCCGCGTTGCCGGACAGGCATGGACCGCTGGCATCGGCGCGCGTGCCGGGCTGATAGCTGAAACAGACGCTCCGTTGGTGACACGTCTGCGCGGCGCTGGCGCATCCTTCGTTAGCCGTCTTGTCATGGACGAGGGCGCGCTTGGTGCTGCAACAGACAATCCTCATTTCGGCCGCTGTGAAAATCCGGCATATCCCGGCCACAGCGCCGGCGGATCGTCGGGCGGATCGGCAGCAGCCGTCGCATCTGGGGCGGTCGATGCAGCGCTTGGCAGCGATACAATGGGATCCGTGCGCATTCCGGCGGCTTATTGTGGTGTCTACGGGTTGAAGCTGGGGGCCGGTGTTCTCAGCATGGGGGGGGTGATGCCGCTTGCGCCCAGCCTTGATGCGCTTGGGATATTCTCGCAAACGCCCGCGATGTTGCACGATGTTCTGACGGCGCTTTGCCCCGATACTGCCGCTTCATGCGATATTCAGCACTGGATTGCACCGGACAGCCGCAGTTTGATCGGATGCCACCCTGATGTCGTTGCTTATTACGATCAAATCCAAAGGGCCATGACCGGTTTGATTGGGGCACCGGGTGCAGCACCAGTTATGGATTTTGCTGGTCTGCGCGGCGATGCCTTTCTGTTAACCGAGGTGGAAGCCGTTACCAGCCTTGGAGCGGAGGCGGGGCTGAGCGCCGGCCTTGCCACGCTGATCGACTATGGCCGCCGGATGCCATCCACCAAACTGGACGCGGCCCTAGACCGAATGGGACAAGCTAAAGCTGACCTGATGCAGGCCCTTGAAAGGGCAGGGGTCCTTTTGCTGCCAAGTGTGGCAGGCCCCGCATTTGTCCAAGGTGCGCGGCCGCCTGTGGGGCAGGCTGACTTCACGGCACTTGCCAATGTCGCCGGCCTTCCAGCCCTTTCAATTCCAAAGCCGGGCGCGATGTCGCCCGTTTCGGTGCAGCTGATCGGGCCGGCAGGGTCGGAACGCATATTGATTGATCTGGCCGCGCGGCTAAATGCCACCGTTTAGCAGACAGTCGTGGGGGTGCCGAACGGGGATCATTCACCCGCGTGTTTCAACGGCTGGTCACTTTTCTTGAAGGTGTCGCCATAGGTGTCGCGCAGAACGTTCTTTTGTACTTTTCCCATGGTGTTTCGCGGTAATTCATCAACCACGAAATAGTTTTTGGGACGTTTGAAGTTGGCCAGCCGCACGGCGACATCGGCCTTGATGGTGTCTATGTCCGGAGCGCTATCTCCGTCGGCCACCAATATTGCCACAACCCCTTCGCCAAAATCCGCGTGCGGCACACCAATCACGGCGGCTTCCTTGACGCCGGGTTGTTCATCCAACACCTGCTCGATTTCCTTGGGGTATATGTTATACCCACCAGAGATGATCAGATCCTTCTCGCGCCCCACGATGGTGACGTAGCCATGGGTATCGACGCGACCCAGATCACCAGTGATAAAAAACCGGTCCTCGCGTAGCTCTTCGGCGGTTTTTTCCGGCATCTGCCAGTAGCCGACAAAGACGTTTGGCCCGCGCACTTCGATCATGCCGGTCTCGCCTTGTGGCATTTCAGCTCCGTCTTCGCCGGTCACGCGCAGATCAACCCCGTCCAGCGGAAAGCCGACCGTGCCTGCGCGCCGTTCGCCGTCATAGGGGTTTGATGTGTTCATGCCTGTTTCAGTCATGCCGTATCGTTCGAGGATCGCGTGGCCAGTGCGATCGCTGAATTGCACGTGCGTTTCCGCTAAAAGCGGCGCACTTCCAGAGGTGAAAAGCCGCATGTGCCCTGATATGCCCTTGGTAAACCGATCAGAGTCTAGCAACCTTGTGTAGAACGTTGGCACGCCCATCATCGTGGTCGCTCGGGGCAAGGCCGCAAGCACCGGATCGACGGCGAACCCCGGCAGCCATATCATCGAACCGCCCGCCAACATCGTGACGTTGCAGGCCACGAACAAGCCATGGGCATGAAAAATCGGCAGGGCGTGCAACAGCACATCATCGCTGGTAAACCGCCAAGTTTGGGTCAGAGTCTGGGCGTTTGACAATAAATTGCCTTGGGTCAGCATCGCCCCTTTGGAGCGGCCTGTGGTCCCGGACGTGTACAAAAAACATGCCAAATCGTCAGTGTCACAGGCCACTGCATCGGGGGACGGGGTCGCTGTTGCGACGGCATAGGCGAAACTGCCTGTTTCGTCCGCGCCAAGGGTCAGCAGCATTGCGTTTGCCTTGTCTGCGACCGGGCGCAAGGCCGCTTCGGATTTGGGGTCGGTGACAATGATCTTGGGGGCCGCATCGCTGACAAAATACGCGATTTCATCGGGAGTATAGGCCGTGTTCAGTGGGAGGAAGATGATCGAAGAATGCAAACACGCCAGATAAAGCGCAAAAGCTTCCGGTGATTTTGGGCATTGCATGGCCAGCCTGTCACCTTTGCGCAAGCCGTGGGCGCGCAACATCCCAGAAATCCGCGCCACCCGATCTGCCATGTCGCCGTAGCTGACCACCGTGCCGTCGGAGAGATGCAAAAGTGGGGCGGAACTGTCACTGCGTTGCCCAAGAAGCGCATGATAAAGGCTGTTGGTCATCGGAATATCTCCTGAAAATTCATGGGGCTGCGTGCAGCGTAACTGTCATGGCAGTGGACCCGTCGGGTGTCCGGGCCCAAAGGGTGGCACCCTCATCGGTATCGTGGCCCTCGAGGATGAAGGGTGCCGTGGAAAACAGAGGTGACATTGCGCGAATATCAAACGATTCAAGGCGGCGGGACCCAAGCCGTTCCAGTCCCAGACCAACAAGCAGTGTCGCTGTCAACGGACCGTGAACGACCAGACCCGGATAGCCTTCGACTGTGCGGGTATAGTCGGCGTCATAGTGGATCCGGTGGCCGTAAAATATCAGCGCAGAATAGCGGAAAAGCAGGACAGGATCGGGTGTGATGGTGCGGACAAAGGTGGCATTGACGGGCGCGGCTTTGCCGGGCGGAGTGGCTGCACCCGGTTCGGCGGTCTCACGGTAGACGATGTTTTGGGTCTCGCGCAGGCGATGTTCGCCCGCGACGCTAAAATCGTGATCGACAGTCACAAAACACAGCCGCCCCGACCGACCTGTCTTTTCTTCGACCGCGCGGATGGTCGAAAGCTTTACGACCTCTTCACCCAACAAAAGCGGCTTTTCGATAGTGACGCGCCCGCCGGCCCACATGCGTCGGGGCAGACCAAAATCTGGGATAAACCGCCCCAGTTGTTCATGCCCGTCTGCGCCCAAATCCGATGCCATAATCTGCGGATTAAAGTACAGGTAGTGCCAGAAGGGTGGCAGCGGGTCGCCTTTTTGCAGTGTGGCAGGCTGATCAAGGGTCAACTGCATAAGCCGTGCCTGTCGCAGATCTAGCGTATCCGTCGCCTGTTCAGTGCGGCCGATGGCGGATTCTTTTGGGGATGCGTCCATCATTACTGACCTTTGAATTGAGGGGGGCGTTTTTCGGCAAAGGCGCGTTGGCCTTCCTGGTAGTCGGCGCTGTCGAAACAGGCTTTAACCATCCGGTCTACCACGCTGCGGTCCTGGTCGGCGTCGGAAAGGGCCAAGTTGCGCAGCGCCGCCTTGGCTGCGCGTATGGTAAGCGGAGCATTTTGGGCCAGTTGGTCGACATACATCGCTGCGTCTTCATCGAAGGAGGCTTGGGGGTATACGATATCGCAGACACCTTTCGCCTTCGCTTCGGTGGCACCGATCTTGCGGCCGGAAAACAGCAGATCGGCCGCTGTGGCATGCCCAAGCCGCTGATATAGTGACGCCACACCGTCATAGCCGTACCCAAGACCAAGCCGCGCGGGCGTGATGGCGAAGCGGGCATCGTCACGCGCGAGCCGCAAATCGCAGCGCATCGCAATTCCAAGCCCGCCCCCAATGCAATAGCCCCGCACCAATGCCAGTGTGGGCACCGGCATGTCTTCGACCGTCCGTTCGGCGCGTTCCACCGCAGCGCCATAGGCGGCAGCGGTCTTTGCATTGCCGCGTGTCTCGCCAAATTCGGAAATGTCGGCACCCACGACAAATGCCTTGTCACCCGCGCCTTCAAGTGTGACGACCCGCAGTCTGTCATCTTCGGCCAGCGCCGTGCAAACATCCCCAAGCGCTTGCCACATCGACAGGCTCATCGCGTTCAGCTTTGCCGCGTTGTTAAAGGTGATCGCTGCCACACCGCCGGTTCGCGTCAGACGCAGTTTGCCTTCTGCATAATCGTGGGTTTGGGTCATGGTCCGGTCCATCTGCCGCCCCCGTCGATATCGATGACAGTGCCGTTCAGATAGGTCACTCTTGGCGATACCAGCATGCAGGCTAGGGCACCCACTTCGCCGGGGTCAGCCGGGCGACGATAGGGGAAGCTGTCGGGCTGGACCATTTCTTGCCAGCGGCTGGCATCCCCTAATTCCGTTTCTGCCCTGCGTTTCATCAGATCAGCCATGCGGTCGGTCAGGGTCAGCGACGGATTTATTCCGAACACGCGCAAGCCTTGTTTCTGGGCGTCGGCCCCGAGCGCTTGAGTGAATGCAATCAGGGCCGCATTGGCTGCAGATCCCGAGATATAGGATGCCCTGTTCACCCGGCCTGCCATGCCGATGATGTTTAAGATCGTTCCGGACCCCCGCGCGGCCATTTTGGGCAGCAAGAGTTGGCACAGATGGATGTAGCCAAACACCTTCAGGTTCCAGTCGCTGCGCCAGTCTGTCATGTTGATATCGCCAAGGCTGCCGCCCCGGATCGCCCCGGCATTGTTCACCAAGATGTCCGGTGTCCCGATCGCGTCGGTCAAGGCCGCGCGCCCCGTATCGCTGCCCAAATCAGCGGGCAGGATATCAACCTTGCCGGTGGTGCCCGATTGCAATTCTGTTTGTGCAATCTTTAGCTGGACGGCATCCCGCGCGACCAGTGTGACCGATGCACCTTCAGCCAACAAAGCCTCGGCGACCGCCTTGCCAATCCCCTTTGATCCGCCTGTGATCAGTGCTGTCTTGCCCTTGAGATTAAGATCCATCCGACCCACCAATGTAATATTGACTTTCGAAAAATACGCAGCCGTCAGCAGATGTGAAAGGCCCGTGTTCGGTGCCCGGCGGGCGGCAGGCATAGGATGGTGCCGCAAATTCGGTTCCGCCCGCTCCCTGTGCATCGCAGCCGTTCACCAGTTTTCCCGATATCAGATACACCTCTTCCCAATAGTCATGCAGGAATATGTTCGGGGCGATCGTGCCGGGCTGAAATCGGATCAACCGGGTGCGCACACCGGTTTTTGCGTCTTCATCAAGCTCTCCGGACAGCATCTTTTGCTGCACACCGGGAGCACCGCCGGGAACCTGTTCCCAGCCTTGATCATTGTCTAATTCGTGGAACGGTACGGGCGGTTTTAACAACATCATGCAAACTCCAGTTTCAGGGTTAAAGCGGTTTCAAGGGCGGTTTTCAGGACTGATAGATCATTGGCCCCTGTCAATCCCATGACCGCGTGCATGATCGCGTCTGACTGCGTGCGGTCGATCCCTCCATAGGCGGCATTCGCATGGAACTTTGCGGTCAGATCATCTGTGCTCATCCGATTTTCAGGATCCCCCCAAGCGGAGGGGCAGGTGGCGTCGCGGGTCTGTCCGTCCTTCAAAGTGATGCGGACGCGCGCGCCATAAGCCTTTGGGAAGGCGTTTGAATACGTTGCATCGCAATGAAGGTGGACGCGCGCGCGCAGGGATGAGGTTGCGGGATCGGTCAGGGCCGATCCTTCAAAGGCGCTGATCGCAGGGGCCCCGTTGAGCAAAGTGGTGGCGACCGCATGTTGCAAGCTGAAACGTGCATCCTGCGAAGTCGTGGGTGCCGGTGCATCGCAAAAATCAAGGGCCGCGCGGTAGGTGTAGACGTCAACACGGGCCAAGGCATCGTGTGCAAGGTCTTTGCGCAGATCAAGGGCTGCCGAAATCGCAGGATGCGTATGTCTGCAAGCCGCAAAGGGTTTAAAGCTCATCTGGGTAATTGCCCAATCACCGGGGGCCGTCAGGGCAGTTTGGTCTGCCGTAGGGTAATAACTGGCAAAGAAGCCCAAGTCGCCTGTCAGAATTGCGCGCGCGCCCGTAAAGCCGACGGCCGCCAGTTCAGCAGACAGCACGCCCGCCCGTGCCGCATGCGCACAGCCCAGTTGCTTTGAAAATGTCGGTTCAAGCCGGCACTGCCAGATGCCTGCCGCTTGCATGCCTGCCTGTCCCAAGGCATCGGCCATCCCTGTTGCATCCAACCCCTTGAGGTCTGCAGCGGCAACCGCCGCACCAAAGACACCACAGGTGCCGGAATTGTAAAACGGCGTGTATCCGCCAGCGGCAACTGCCGTGCCAATACGCACGGCGGCTTCATACCCGCGGGCAATGGCGTGCAGAAGTGCTTCGCCCGAGGTTTGCTGTTGCAGCGCCACAGCAAGAGCTGCCGCACAGGTTGTATCGCCGGGATGCAAGATTGAGGCGCGATGCAGGTCGTCTATCTCGAGAACGTTTCCGAGCGTGCCAAGGGCGAGTGCTGCGGTTTGTGCATCGGATGGGCATAGGGCAACGCCAATTTGCAACAGATCATTGCCCATCGCGCTGCCATTTCGCGCAAGCGCTTGAGCCATCTTTTGCGCCACCGGGGTATGCCGCGCCGCTATCACGCATCCCATCCAATCCAGCAAGGACAGTCGCGCGCACACTGCCGCGGCCGGCGGCACAGTGTGTCGGCAAATTTCAATCAATTCTGATTCGGCTAGGACTGTTTTTGGGCTCATTTGCATACACAATTCGCGAAAATCACCATTAGGTTCCGCCAAAATTGCACAAAGATCAAGCATTTTTCAAACTGTTTGGCATTGTATTGTCTCTTTCATGGTTGATAATTCCCTGAATCTAAATGGAAAAGGGAAAACTAAATTCTGCATACAAAATTCTTTTTGCATAAATTAATTTTTGTCGACATAATCACCATTAGTTGCATCGTAGGAAATCGTCATCGGCGGCCCTTTCATCGGGTTAAAATGGCGTTTCCGATGGTCACACCGGCAACAAGACCGGGCAGCAAATGTTCTTTGTCCGCCTCTGGTCGGGCTGTACCAACAGGAGATATTATTATGAGACAATCCGAATTTAACCGTCGTCAGTTTATGGCCATGATGGGTGCTGCAACCGCTGCGGGCGGTTTTGGGACGATGGCGCGGGCGCAAGAAGCGCTGAAGCTTTGGGCCCCCGGGATTGCCAAGGTCGGCGCGCAAGACTGGACCGATATGGAAGCCCAGGCAGGCTTTGGCATCAATGCCATCGCAAAATCCGCCCGTGCAGATGAATCGATCCAAAAGATGGTCGTGGGCGATGGCAACGCGCTTTATGACGCGATGACCGATAATGGTGGCGGGATGGAAGACGCGCTTGCGTCGCAAAATGCCATTGCTGAGCTGGACATCTCGAAGATTGCCAACTGGGCGAACATTTTACCCGGCTATAAGGAAGGCGGGGAATCTGCAGATACGATCCGCTATCAGGGCAATGTCGTTGCGGTCCCTTATATTTCGAACGCGGACAGCCTTGCGTTCAATTACGGCGAAATCGGCGAGGAGCTAACCAGCTGGGAAGCGCTGTTTGACAGCCAGTTCCGTGGTCGCGCTGCCATGCAGAATGACTTTGGCCCGACCCTGACAAACACTGCGATCTATCTAAAGCAGTCGGGAAAAGGCAGCATCGACAATCCGTCCGACATGTCCGAAGACGAGGTTCGCCAAACCTGCGAATTCCTGATCGCGCTGAAAAAGAAAGGCCACTTCCGCACGTTCTGGGATGGCGTGCAAAACGGGTCTGACCTTTTGTCCTCCGAGGAAGTTCTGGTGTCGTCTTGCTGGGAAGTGATCCAAATCTTTGCTGCCCGCAAGAACGGTCAGGACATCCGCTATGGCACGATGAAAGAGGGTCATCAGACGTGGAACAACATCGTTATGATGACTCGTGGTGGCCAGGAACGCGGCATGGAAGATGCGTTTTACGCGCTTGCTAATGTGTACCTAAGCCCGTGGTTCGGCGCGCGCACGCTCGCGGGTCTTGGATTTACTCCGCAGATGGAAGGCGTCAGCGAATATGTTGATGCGCATCCAGATGACTTTGACGCAGATACCAAGGCAATCATACTTGAACGCCTTGAGCGCAAGCAGGCACGCCGTGCAATTGCCGGAAACTCTTGGCAGAACGTCTTTCCGAAAAACATGCGCGCCTATCAGGACTGGTGGGCGCGGGTTCAGGCCGCCTGATCTAATGGTATCCTCCCCAACAAACGTGACCAACGGGGTTCGCCCCGTTGGTTCGATGCAAACCCCGCTGCACGAAAGGCTGGCCCTTTGGGCTTTCCGTGCGCCCCTGATCTTTATGGTTCTCTTCTTCGCCATTCCCATGGCGATGACTGTGGTTTTCTCGGTCTTCGAAAGAACGATGTTCTGGATGGAACCGGGGTTTACGCTTACCGCTTATGAAAATTTCTTCTTTTCAGCACGGTTGGGCAATTTTCTTAATTCAATGAAGTATTCGCTGATCTCTGTCGCGATTTGTTTTGTTATCGGGTTTCCGATTTCTGTGTTCGTTCGCAAATCGATCCCTCAGGTGGCGCAGCACCGGGTGGTGCTTTTGTTCATCCTGCCTTTCATGGTGTCCGAGATCATCCGCGTGTTTGCCTTGCGCCCGGTTTTGCAGCGCAACGGTCTGATGAACACGGCCCTCACGAACATGGGGATCATCGACGAGCCGATCACCGCATTACTTTATACGCACACCAGCGTCGTCATCGGCGAGGTCATGTCGTTTCTGCCGTTCATCATCTTCTCTGGTTTTCTTGCTATGGAAGCTGTTCCGAAATTCATCTTCGAGGTGTGCGATGATCTGGGGGTAGGCCCTTGGCGGCGGTTCAAGGATGTGATCCTGCCACTTGCCGCACCCGGGATTTTTGCCGGATCGGTGTTTATCTTCGTCAACGGTCTGGGGGTTGCACTGCTGCCCAATATCCTTGGTGGAGCAGGGGCCGTGAACGCCGGTTTGATTGCCACGCAGGCGATTTCGGCGCTGGACTTTCCGCTGGCGATGGCTGTTAGCGCGATCATGATGGCCACGTTGATGACGCTTCTTTGGATTGGTCACAAATTGTTTGACCTGACCAAAATCTTGACCCCGCTTAGCTGAGGTAGATCACGTGAATGAATATGAAAACCCCTGGTTTCATGGTCTAAAATGGGCGTATCTCCTGCTTGTCGTGCTGACGCTGATGGCCCCCGTCCTTTACGTGATGTACATTTCGTTCAACGCGAATGGTTTTGGCGCTAATGAGTATGTGTTTACGCTGGAATGGTACGGTCTGATCTTTTCAGACGAACTGCTGATAGGGGCCTTGCGGTGGACCTTGATGCTGGCAATTGTCGTGACATTGGTCGCCGTCCCGATGGCGTTGCTGGCGGCCAAATATTACAAAGCCGCTGATAACAAGCTGTTCCCGGTCTTTCTGCTACTGGCCCCCTTGTTTGTTCCACCAGACATCCTTGGCTCTGCGCTGCTGGTGTCGTTCAAGAACCTGAATGCCGTGTTTATCTGGATTGGCGACGGGTTGGGCACATCGATGTTTGATAGCTGGTTCCGGCTTAGCTTTTTGACGGCTACCATCGGGCTTATCATCTATACCATCCCATACTCCTTTGTCGTGATCCTGATCACGATGGGCCGCTACCGTAAGGAACAGACCGAAGCGGCTCGGGCCTGTGGGGCCAGCGGATGGCGAGCGTTTTGGGATATCGAGTTTCCACAAATTCGCGCAGGCGTTTTTTCGGCCTCGGCTTTTACGGTGATATTGGTTTTCAACGAATATACACGCACAAGCCTGCTGAAGGGCGGTTTCGACACATTCACGACAGTGTTGATCAGCCAGATGCTGAACACCGGCATGTCACCGCAAAGTTATGCGATGTCGGCTATGATAAGCTTTGTCGCCATCGCAGCGATTGGTGGCATTATTATTCTTACCCTGATCCGGGCCGAAGCCCTTGCGCGGATTGCCCGCGGCAAGGCCGAGCCGGTGATGTCATGACAAACGGGACACCACATATGACCTTTCAGACACCTCCTGCCGTTGAAGTGCGCAATCTTGCGAAACACTATGGTGATTTCGTTGCGCTGAAAAACGTAAATGTCACTATCGCAGCGGGTGAATATTTTGTCCTCCTGGGTCCATCGGGCGGCGGCAAGACGACGCTGCTGCGCACCATTGGCGGCTTTCAGAAACCCACCAGTGGGGATGTTTTTTTGCATGGAAAAAGCGTTGGCCATCTGCCCCCCGACAAGCGCCCGACGACAATGGTATTTCAGGCCTACGCACTATTTCCCCATATGAATGTCACGCAAAACGTGGGGTACGGCCTTAAGGTTGCCGGCCTGCCAAAGGCGCAGATCGCTGACAAGGTGGCCCATGCGCTGGATCAGGTCGGGCTGACGAAATTTGCGCAACGCAAGCCCCACGAATTGTCGGGCGGCCAGCAACAGCGGGTGCAACTGGCCCGCGCGATTGTACTGGACCGCGACATCTTGCTGTTGGATGAACCGCTTGCGGCGCTTGACGCCCAATTGCGCAAGGACATGTGTCTTGAGCTGAAGCACCTTCAGGAAAAGGTGGGCATCACTTTTATCCATGTCACCCACAACCAAGAAGAAGCGATGACAGTCGCCGACCGCATCGCGCTGATCGCCAACGGTGATCTGGTCGAGGTCGGTCGGGCCCGCGACATCTACCGCGCACCGGAGAAATCCTTTACCGCCAGCTTTGTCGGCGAAAACAATGTGCTGAAAGGCAAAGTATCGGATGCCAATGGTGTGTCCGTCACGGTGGATGTGGCTGGGGCCAAACTGCAGGTGGCTAAGCGTGATCTTCCGGTTTCGACAGGCCAGAATGTGACCCTGTCAATCCGGTCAGAATGTGTGGCCCTTGAGACGGTGAACGACAGCAATGCGCCGACGGACGGATTGTCGATGCTGGGTGCCTATGACGAATCCGTGTATCTGGGTCTGACGACGTCGCATCTGGTCCGGCTGCCAGACGGGACCGAAATGGTCAGTAGGATCATTGCCGATGCCGACGACACGTTGCCTGTGAATGGCGCGCCCGTGCGACTGCGATGGAAGCCAACAGACATTAGGCTGCATGTAGAATGACCCAGATTTATTCAAACCCCCGCATTCCGTTCGCGCTTTCCAGTGACCGCTCCCCGCTGACGGGGCCAAACGGCAAGCATCTTATCGTGCATATCGCGATGAATATTGAATACTGGCCCATTGAACGTGCCATGCCGCGCGGGATCATCCCTGCGCCGCACGGTGCCACGCCTGCGCCGCCCGATGTGCCCAATTTTTCGTGGGTTGAATACGGGTTGCGCTGCGGGATGCCGCGTATCCTTGATATGCTGGCGCGCAAGGGGCTGCCGTGTTCCGCATTTATGAACGCGCAGGTGGCTGACATCTATCCAACGCTGATGGATGCCGTGATCGATGCAGGCTGGGAACTGGTGGGCCATGGGTGGTTCCAGCAATCGCTGAAACAGGCCGATGACGAGGCCGATGTGATCCGGCGCTGTCTGGACAGGCTTGAGAAAGCGGGCGGCACGCGGCCGCGCGCGTGGCTGGGGCCGGGCTTGGGTGAAACCAACGATACTCCCGATATCCTGAAAGCAGAAGGGATTGAATTTCTGCACGATTGGGTGCTGGATGATCTGCCAGTCTGGATGAAGACAAAACACGGGCCGATGGTCGGGCTGCCCTACACGTTCGAGCTGAACGATGTTCCGATCTATGCTATTCAAAGCGGGTCAACCGACGAATACCTCAAGCGTGTCGAGGCGACCTTGGCGATGATCGACCGCGAGCTGAAATCGCAGCCCCGCGTGATGACCCTTGCCCTGCATCCGCACATCATCGGGGTGCCCCATATTGCGTATCAGCTGGAACAGGCGCTTGATCTGCTCAAGGCCCGCGACGACACCGTTTTTGTGACATCCAGCATCCTTGGCGATTGGTTCAAATCCGTCGATCCGGACGGTGCTGCCCGCGTGATGGAGTTTGGCCAATGACCGATCGTTCTGCCGCTTTGGGTCCCTTGAAAGTGCTGGATCTGTCGCGTGTGCGGGCGGGGCCTGCGTGCTGCCGTGTGCTGGCCGATTTTGGCGCGGATGTGATCAAGATCGAAGCGCCCGTGGGGGCCGACCCATCGGCTGGCGTTAGCGGCGCGCGGCACGGCTATGACATGCTCAACCTGCATCGCAACAAAAGGTCTTTGACGCTGAACCTGAAATCACCCGATGGTCTGGCGCTGTTCATGCGGATGGTGGAAGGGGCCGATGTTGTCGTTGAAAACTTTCGCCCCGATGTAAAAGACCGGCTTGGCATCGCCTACGAGGATCTTGCGGCAGTGAACCCGCGGATCATTCTTGCCTCGATCTCGGGTTTTGGGCAGGACGGGCCTTATGTCAAGCGGGCCGGATTTGACCAAATCGCCCAAGGTATGGGCGGATTGATGGGCGTGACCGGCAACCCCGAAGACGGCCCGATGCGCGCCGGAACTGCTGTTGCTGATCTGTCGTCGGGTCTGTTTGCCGCCATTGGCATTCTTGTTGCACTACAAGAACGTGCGCAGTCGGGGCAGGGGCAATGGGTGCAAAGCTCTTTGCTTGAGGCGCAGATATCGCTGATGGACTTTCAGGCCGCCCGCTATCTAGTTGATGGCGAGGTGCCGCAAAGTTCGGGCAACGACCATCCCTATGTGACTCCTATGGGCGTTGTCGCGACAAAAGACGGGCATATGAATTTGGGGGTCGGCAGCGATACCCAATGGCGCGCTTTTTGTGATCTGGTTGGCCACCCTGACTGGGGTACCGATCCGGGCTATGCCACCAACCCCGCTCGGTTTGAGAACCGAAGCACTCTTTGGGCTTTGCTTAAGCCAGTGTTTGCTGAAAAAACCACGGCCCAGTGGGTTGAAGCGCTTGAAACCGCAGGTGTTCCAGCCGGTCCGATTTACATGATGGACGAAGTATTTGCCGATCCGCAAGTACAGCATTCCGGGATCGCAACACCTGTGCATCATCCTGTGCGCGGTAACACCAAACTGGTTGGCCAGCCCGTGAAACTTTCAAGGACCCCTGCGTCAGTCTATGTCTCTGCCCCTGATGCGGGCGAACATTCGGATGCCATTCTGACCGACGTCGGATTGTCGCCCGAAGAGATCGCGGATTTGCGCGATCGCAATATTATTTGAGGGAACCTAACCATGACCCAATACGACCCGGATATGATCACGATGCCGCTGGTCCCCGCATGGCAGGACATCCGCGATGCGGTGTCCCGTCTGTGCGAGGATTTCCCGAACGCCTATTGGATGAAATTGGACAAGGAAGACGCATATCCTCATGATTTCGTGAATGCGCTGACCAAAAGCGGTTTTTTGGGTGCGCTTATCCCGGAAGAATACGGCGGATCGGGCCTGCCGCTGACAGCTGCCGGAGCCGTGCTTGAGACGATCCACGCCAAGGGGTGCAATGCCGCAGCATGTCATGCGCAGATGTATACGATGGGCACCGTGCTTAAACACGGATCAGAAGCGCAAAAGCAAAAGTACTTGCCTAAAATTGCAACGGGAGAACTGCGCCTGCAGGCCTTTGGCGTGACAGAACCGACCACGGGCAGCGATACGACACAATTGAAAACCAAGGCCGAAAAGACCGACAGCGGAACCTATATCGTGAACGGTCAAAAGGTCTGGACCAGCCGCGCGTTCGAATCCGATCTGATGCTGTTGCTGGCGCGGACGACGCCGGCGGATCAGTGCAAGAAAAGGTCCGACGGGATGTCGGTCTTCCTGATCGATATGAACGAGGCCAAAAAGAATGGCATGTCGCTGTCCAAGATCGACGCGATGATCAACCACAACACCTGTGAAGTGTTCTTTGACAATGTTGAAATCCCCGCTGACACGCTGGTTGGCGAAGAGGGCAAGGGCTTTAAGTACATCGTCGACAGCATGAACGCAGAACGTATTCTGATCGCTTATGAATGTATCGGTGATGCCAAGTACTTTGTTGAAAAGGCCTGCGATTATGCCAATGATCGGTCGGTGTTTGGGCGTCCCATCGGGGCCAATCAGGGCATTCAATTTCCCATTGCCCAAACCTATGCTCAAGCTCAGGCTGCCGAATTGATGGTGACCAAAGCGGCCACAATGTTCGATGCAGGCGTTCCAAGCGGTGCCGAAGCGAACATGGCCAAGCTGTTGGCTGCAGATGCGTCCTGGGCCACAGCAGAGGTTTGCATGCAGACCTACGGCGGGTTTGCGTTTGCCCGTGAATACGGGATTGAGCGGAAATGGCGCGAGGCGCGACTGTACCAAACGGCCCCGATTTCGAAAAACATGGTTTTTGGGTATTTGGGCCAACATGTTCTGGGCCTGCCGCGCAGCTATTGATGAAAGGGCTGGCGGGTGATCACCGATAGTGCCAGCACCGATAAGACCCCCCCGAAAGCTGCGCGTTGGCCGGTTCTGGCGGGCGTTTGGGGGGTGTACTTCAGCTTTGGCATGACGGTTGCTTCGATGGCACCAATTATTACATCGATCCGCCAAGACATAGAGGTGAACAACACGGTCATGGGCCTGATCCTTGGAGCATGGCCGATCGCCTATATCCTGTGTGCAATCCCATGTGGTCTGTTGCTTGACAGATTGGGCGCGCGCCGGATGCTCGTAATTGCGACCCTGATAATGGCCGCTTCAGCGCTGGCCCGATCGGTCGCCGAAACCCCGGTTCAGCTTTTCCTTGCAGTGGCGCTTTTCGGGGCAGGTGGACCGATGATTTCAGTGGGCGCGCCCGTGGTCATCGCAAAGCTTTACGAAGGCAAGGCGCGGGCCACGGCGATGGGGCTCTATGTCACCGGCCCTTATCTTGGCGGTCTGGTGGCGTTGGCGGTGACCAATTCGGTGATCATGCCGCTGGTGAACAACAACTGGCGCGGAGTCATGTTGCTCTATGCGGGCCTTGTGTTGGTAAGCGGGCTGATCTGGATGCTGGTTTCGGCACGCCGGGCAGATCGGCTGAGCGCGGCCAAGGGAGCTAAGAAATATAACCTTTCAGCATTTGCGGAAATCCTTGCGGTGCGGCAGGTGCGGTTGATCCTTGCTATCTCGGTGGGCGTCTTTTTCATCAACCACGGTCTGAACAACTGGATGCCAGAAATTCTGCGCAGCTATGGGTTCTCGGCTGTTGCGGCAGGATACTGGGCGTCTCTGCCCGCTGCCATCGGCGTGCTGGGGGTTCTTGTGATACCGCGCATGGCCACGGCAGAGCGGCGGCTGACCGTGATGGGAGTGCTGTTCGGGTCGATGTTGGCGGCCAGCCTTCTGCTGCAGACCGACCATCGTGTAACCCTTGCGACTGGTCTGATTTTGCAGGGCCTAGCACGGGGATCCATGATGACGGTCGCCATCATGATCCTGATGGAAACACCCGGCGTCCCGGAAGAGCGTCTTGGCCTTGCCGGCGGCATGTTTTTCACGGCTGCCGAGATTGGCGGCGTCCTGGGGCCTGTCACGTTAGGCACGCTTGCGGATTTGACCGACGCGTTCGCTGTGCCGTTGTTTGCGGTGACCTTCGTTTGCGTCGGGCTGTTTATCATGTTGTTTGCCCTGGCTGGACAACGCCAGCTGGACAGCTTGATTTAATTTAGCTTCAGTCTCCCCAAAATGAAGATGCCCGGTTTCAACGGCAAAAAATCATGCTGGCGAAGAAATAGTCAAAGGATTCGATAGGATTGGGATCAAAGAGGATGACCCTAAAACTGTAAAAAAGCTAGACACTTTCTCGCCGGGCGATGCTCGCATTTGGGCTCAAAGGTCGATCCGTGAAAACAACGATTTTCTCTGCGTCCGCGAGATGTGGATACGCGGCTAGTATCCTTGATAAGCTCACTCAGGTGCGGCGACGGCGTTGGCCCGCCTTTCTGGTTCGGGAACAGATAGTCCGACGGCAGCCCCTCGAGAACTGGCCGTGCCTTGGTCAGGTAGACTTCGAGCAGGACGGCGACATTAGTCGGCAGCAAGTAATCGAGGGCTTTGTTGTTCTTGACCTCCTCGGCCGGGATATGGATGTGGATCTGCCGGGTCCGGCCACTACCGATCGGGCGCAGATGGCGTTCGAGATGCGCATAGGGGCGTTAAGCAGGATCTCGATTGCCAATGCCGCCTGCAGCTTGAGTGCCGCCTTGCGGGGCTTGGTCGTCTTCAACCGCACTGGGATCTTCACCAGGGCAGCCGGCAAATGCAGCAACTTGGTAAGGTTGGCAGGGTCGTCCAACTGCAACAACCGCTGGCGGTTCTTCTCGCGCAGGCCGTCGACATCCCGGCCAAGCCGCTTGATCAAGCTCGAGATGGCTTTGATCTCCGTGTCATCCAAGCGAACGTGGTGACGCGCGACCGCCTGCAGACAGACAGCAACGCCCTTGATCGCCTCGGTTGGCTTATTCTCAAACCGACCCATCATCCAGCGCAGTGCCTGCTTCATATTGTCGAAGTCCACGAGAACGGCAAGGCTGTCGGCCTCATCGATCGGTATGCCGGCTCGCACCAAGGCCGAGGCGACCTCACGTAATTGAAACTGCCGGTGTTTGATTGTCGTTGGACGCAGAGGTATTGCGGGGGCAGCCTAACAGATTGAGGGTGCAGGAGAACTGAGACTGGTTCGCATTTGTCTGACAGCTCCCACCTGTTGGATGTCACTGAGAACTGACCCGGTAGCCCCATAAATTGTCACTGAGAATTGACCCATGTGAACACATGGCCCTGACGGTTTTGATCAGGGGGATTTGGAGTGATCGACATGGGATTTTTGAGTGTTATTCGACGCTCGCTGCCCGGCAGTCGTTTGCATGGCAAACGATGAGAGGGGGCATTGCGTGACAAAATGCCAATACGCGAGATTGCGCGACGTACGGGTTTGTCTCGCAACACCATCCGGAAGTACCTTCGCGACGGTGCGGCTGAACCGAAGTTCAGAACGCCGTCGCGTCCAAGCAAGTTGGATCCCTACGCGGATCGGTTGTCTGCTTGGCTTTTGGCACAAACACGGAAGTCTCGCAAAGAGCAGCGCACCGCTAAGCTGATGTATGAAGATCTGGTGAAGCTCGGGTACGATGGGT
>Ga0208544_10000837_pt1 | contig 22390 bp, 20 predicted proteins | sample DEB08_DNA_9_FD_184526 | JGI IMG/M metagenome (GOLD analysis project Ga0208544, IMG submission 184526) | Aqueous microbial communities from the Delaware River and Bay under freshwater to marine salinity gradient to study organic matter... | ecosystem: Environmental > Aquatic > Marine > Coastal ... | reverse complement strand
GGTTCCAGTTTTAAAAAATCACCAAAGCAACCACAGTCCGTCACCTTCATGTTGGTGGGCTCGTAGGGGCCCCAGTCACCAAACTGGAAGAAATTGACGCCTTCGGGTACGTAACCGGTGAGGTAGGTGAACCCCGTCAGGAAGGTAAAGAACAAAACCAGGAGGAAGTAAGCCCAGGCAGTTGTTTTGCGCATAGCCCCCAGCAACAAGGCAACCCCCAATACGATTTCAAAAACGATCATGATCACCGAAAAGGCAGTCGCGTATTCGGATAGCATCGGAAAAACCGGTGCCAGAAAAGAAGCATTGGTATTGGCGAAAGTGGTTTGAAATTCGCCGAAGTATTGCTCCATCTTGTAAGCCGTACCCAGTGGATCCACCGCTTTCACCATTCCAGAGAAGATGAACAACCCACCCACAAAGTTTTGCAGCAGGCTCAGGCCAAAGTTTTTAATCAGTTTGTGGCCCATTACGCGTTCCAGGGACGTAAGTACCAGGGCAAAAACGGCAATACCGATGATCAGGGTAGTCAAAGTCATAATTGGGTCTATTTTACGGGGTCTTGGTCTTGCTGCTGTTCTTCCAACAATATCAGGGCGAAGACGGCGTAATTGATGATGTCGCGATAATTTCCTTCCTGGCCTTCCGAGACCAGGGTTTTGCCTTGGTTATCTTCGATCTGCTTGATCCGCAATAACTTGGCCAATATAAGGTCAGTAATGGAAGTCAGGCGCATTTCGCGCCAAACTTCACCGTAATCGTGGTTCTTTTTCTGCAGGAGGGCTCGCGTTTTTCGAACTTCTTCGGCATAAAGCGAAGTAATCTCCTCACGGGAAAGGTCCAGGCGGGTATCCGCAGGGAGCTGCAATTGGATAATGGCCAGGATACTGTAGTTAATCAGCCCCTGGTATTCGCCCACAATAGGGTCGTCTACCAGTTGCTGCCCCTTCTCCTCAATACTTCGCAATCTTTTGCCCTTGATGTACAACTGATCCGTCAGGGAACTCGGGCGAAAGATCCGCCAGGAGCTACCATAATCCGCGTGCTTCTTCAGGAAAACATCCTGACAGCTGGCCATTATTCGATCAAATTGCCGAAGTGTACGTTCCACTTGGGTAGTAGCGATTGAGTATCCTGTGAAATAAATTCCCACAAATGTAAGAACTCCTAAAACATTGCTGGTAAATGATTCGTAATTTCCCGTTATAGACGAAAAAAAAATAAAGCTACTCCGTGAGTTGCAAAATATTAAGACCTTAGACTTTTGTGAACGACAATGACACTTACCAGACTTTAGCAGCGCCCAGTTTTGGCGAATTCAAAGACCGCGGCAGCAAGTTCCTGGCTTATGCTTTTCCGGTACTGAGCACGGAAGATTTTACGGATTGCCTCAATCAGGTTAAAAAAGAGCATCCCAAGGCCCGTCACTTTTGCTATGCCTACCGGCTGGGCCGAGACCTCAATAATTTTCGGGCCAACGACGATGGCGAACCCAGCGGTACCGCAGGCCGGCCCATTCTGGGGCAAATTGACAGCGCGGGCTTAACCAATGTCCTCGTCGTGGTAGTGCGCTATTTTGGGGGCACCTTGCTCGGCGCCTCCGGCCTGATCAACGCCTACCGGACCAGCGCAGCGGAAGCCCTGCAGGCCGGCGAGCAGGTCGAGAAAATAGTAGAAGACGTGTACCTGCTCACCTTCGACTACCAACACATGAGCAAGGTCATGAATGCCGTCTCCCGCCCACCGTTTAGCATTGTCCATCAGGCGTTTGGCGAACATGCCGCCCTGGAAGTCGCGGTTCGCCAGTCGGAGGTAACCGACGCCCTCCTGCAACTCAAAGCCCAGGTCGCCGAAGTATACCTCGAAGAAGTGGCGGGGCTGGAGGAAATTCCGGGGTTTGAACTGGCCTACCTGAAAACCCGCGAATGAGTATCAATTACTGATTAATATCAAGCAGATCAATGAGATGCGTCAACGGTGTGACCAACTACCTGGCGTAATATTACGGCTAATAAAAAAACCAACATGGCGGATTATATCGACTATTATAAAGTGCTGGGTGTTGGTAAAGATGCGAGCGAGCAAGACATCAAAAAAGCTTACCGCAAGCTGGCCCGCAAGTACCACCCCGATTTGAACCCCAACGACAAAGCTGCAGAAAAAAGGTTCAAGGAAATCAACGAAGCCAACGTCGTACTCAGTAATCCTGACAACCGGAAGAAGTACGACAAATACGGCAAAGACTGGGAACATGCCGACGAAATAGAAAAAGCCCGCAGCCAGCAACGACAGCGCCAATCGACCTACCAGGGTGGTTCGGAATTTTTTGGTGGAGAAGAAGATTTCTCCTCCTTCTTTGAATCGATGTTTGGGGGGCGGCAAGGAGGGGCTTCTTTCGGGGGCTCTCAGCGGCAGGGCGCCCGCTTTCGGGGCCAGGACTATCACGCCGAGTTGAACCTCAACCTAACCGATGTGTATCGCACCCAAAAGCAAACGGTTACGGTGAACGGAAAAAATTTGCGGTTTACCATTCCGGCAGGTGTCAAAGATCAGCAGGTGATCAAAATAAAAGGCCACGGTGGCCCGGGCGTCAACGGCGGACCAGCGGGAGATTTGTACATCAAATTCAACATAACGAACAACACCGCCTTTATCAGGGATGGCGACGACTTGCTCCAGACGGTTCCCCTGGATCTTTACACCGCTATCCTGGGTGGCGATATAACCATTCCTACTTTTGATGGCAAAGTCAAACTCAAGGTAAACCCTGAAACGGAAACCGGTACAAAAGTAAAACTCAAAGGCAAGGGTTTTCCCCACTACAAAAAAGCGGATAAGTTTGGTGACTTATACATCACTTACACCATCACCATTCCCCGGCAGTTGTCGGAAGCGGAAAAGGCCTTATTTGCTCAACTTGCAAAACTTCGGTCATGAAAACAGAAAAACACTACGTGGCTGTCCAGCAAATCTGTACCCATTACGAGGTGTCGCTGGATTTGCTCGTTACCCTGGAAGAATTCGAACTCCTGGAAATTACCCACCAGGAAGAAGATGACTACCTGGAAGTGGAGCAGTTGGCGCAATTGGAACGTTACCTGCGTTTGACTACCGACCTTGGCATTAATGTCGAAGGCTTAGCCGTCATTGTCGAGTTGCTGAACGAACGCGAACAACTCCGCCAGGAAATTCAGGCCCTGCGGAACCTGCGATTAATCCGCTAGCACCCCCAGTGCTAATTCAATCATCTTCCGGAAGGAAGATTCCCGCTCTGCCACACTGGTCTTTTCGCCGGTCACCAGCGAATCACTGATGGTGAGCAGCGAAAGAGCCTTAACCTTGAATTTCGCGGCGATGGTATAAAGCCCGGACGTCTCCATTTCTACGGCCAGCACCCCGTAGTCGGCCCAGTGTTTGTAGCTATTCACGTCGTCTTCGTAAAATTCATCGGACGTCAAAACATTACCCGCCTTGATGGGAATATGGTGTTTGTCGGCAAAAAGGATGGCCTTTTGGAACAACTCAAAATTAGCGGTAGGGCTGTAATCCATGTTCACAAAGCGCGTATTATTGATCCCATTGGTGGAAGAAGCGGCCATCGCAATCACAATGTCCCTGATTTTTACTTCCGCGTGGTAGGAGCCTGCGGTTCCTACCCGGATGAGATTTTTCACCCCGTAGTCATTGATCAACTCGTGGCAATAGATCAAGGCGGAAGGCACCCCCATACCCGTACCTTGCACCGAGACGGGTTTTCCTTGATAAGTCCCCGTATAACCCAACATGCCCCGCACATCGTTGTGCAGGCGGGGGCTTTCAAAAAAAGTTTCAGCTATCCATTTGGCCCGCAAGGGATCGCCGGGCAATAAGACGGAAGGTGCGATCTCTCCTTTTTTTGCGCCGAGGTGTATACTCATGTTCTTCGTTTTATCTTGCCCCGTTGAAGAGCACGGCATCAAAGGTAGAGAATCCACCGCTTACGCAGGTTACTCCGGGATCAGCTATTCATCACCATGAGTGGGATTTCCAGTAGCGAAGCCATTTTTTTGGTATGGCTGGGTTCGAGCAAACGGTTCCAAAAAGGTTGCTGGGTGCGGTGCATAATGACCAGTTCTACGTCGTAAGTATCGGCGTATTCGGCAATGGCTGCTTCTGTGTCTTTATTCACCTCAATGTTGAAAATCGTCTGAATGGAAGGGGAATGTTCCACCATATATTTGGCAAAGGTTTCCAATTGGGCGTCGTTTTTGTCGGCCGCGTTTTTCAATACGTGCAGGCAGCGTACCACCGCCACGTGTGGCTGGAGTAACTCTGTCGCGCGCCATAATTCGTAGGGGTCACCGTGGTTTAAATTCGTACAAAACAGCACCGTTTTGATCGGCTGGTATTCATATCCCCGGGGAACCAGGATTACCGGGCAGGGCGCATCCCGGATGGCCGAGGTGGATATTGTCCCTAAGGTTTTCTGTACAAAACTGTGGCGGGTGCCCTGCGTACCCATGATAATCAAATCTGCACCAACGGCCTTGGCTTCCGCTTTTAACGAAGCGGCTACCGTACCCACCACCACCTCCGTCGTTATCTGGATGTGCGAACGATCTACACCACTCGATGGCAGGGTACTGAACTTGTACAATGCTTCCATGGCTGACCGGGCATTTTGCAATTCCTCTTCAAAAGGAAGATTTTTACCTGGTAAAGGTTCCGCCGCGGGCAAATTGGGATCCACTACATTGATAATGTGCAACTTGGCATTGGAATTGCCAATTAGCGCCAGGGCGTAGGCCAGGGCATCGCCAGCGTTTTCTGAGAAATCGGTAGGGATAAGAATGGTTCTCATATTATTTTTTTAATTCTGTGATCACGGTATGACGCTAAAGCAGCCTTACGTTCTGCCAAAGGAGGGTTATTTCCTATCAAATATGGTTGCTTTTCCCAAGGGCATAGGTGAGGAATCTCATACCAGACAATGATCATTGTTAATCTGTTTGACGGGCTTTACCGCTAGCTTTGGGCTACTATCAGGGGTCTGTTTCCCTGTATCATGTAATCATCCAATCAACCAAAATTTTTAAAAAATGGAAAACTCCATTATTGATCGACTAAAAAGTCAGGCAAAAAACCTACAAACGCTGGCCGATGAATTGAAAGTACAGATGGCGTTGGGCAAAGCGGAAGCCAAGGATTTGATTGAAAAGGAACGCAAGGAACTTTCCCAATTCATTAACCGGTACAAAGAAGAGTTGGAAAAAGCAGACGACAAATCCAGCGATAGTCGCCGTGATTTCCTCACGTGTGTAGAAAACCTGGAATCTTCCTTATTGGAAGCAGTTCCTGCCAAGCCAAAAGCTTACGACGCGTACAAGAAAAAAGTACTTCAGCAGGTTTACCAACTGGAAGACGAATTGCGCAAAAATTACCCCACTATGGGGAATAAAATGCAGGACACGCTGGATAGCTTCAAGGCAAAGATGGACGCTTTCCGGGTAAATCTGGCCCTCCATGACAAAGACAAGCCGGAGAAGGTAGACCAGGTCAGGGCGGAATTCACCGAGAAGTTGGAAGAAGTCCGAACCCTGCTGAGTGAGCAGGAACAGGATCAGTCCAAATTGGATAATTTTATGGGAGACATCAAGGAATCGTTTGATTACCTCAAGAAAGCCATTGCTGATCTATCCAACTAGCGCATGAAGGCAGGGACGTTAAATACGACAAACACTTCCATGCTTATGAGGTATGAGAAAGTATTTGCCACCCTCATTAAATATGGGTTTGAAGATATACTTTCTCATCCTCCTTTTAACAAGTTTTTCCCCCAGACCAACCTGCTGGTGCCCAGCCGGGGAGGCAAAAAGGTGAGTCAATTTACCCGCTACGAACGCATCCGGATGGTATGCGAAGAATTGGGGACGACTTTTATAAAATTTGCGCAGATCGCCAGTAACCGGCCGGATTTGTTGCCCGACGAATTGCTGGAAGAGCTCGAAAAGCTACAGGATCGGGCGCCTACCGTCCCGTTAGAAGCCATTCGGGAAACGCTCAACCTGGAATTGCCCCGCCCCATGGATGAACTCCTCGAGTATTTCGATGAAGTTCCGCTGGCCAGTGCGTCCATGGCACAAGTTCACCGGGCCCGGCTCAACGGGGGAAGAGAAGTGGTTTTAAAGATTCAAAGACCCGGCATCCGGGAATTGATCGCTGCTGATCTCGCTATTCTTAAACACGTGGTATCAATTATCGAGGCTTATTTCCCGCAGTATCAGGTTTATCAGCCCCGCGAATTGGTCAAAATGTTTGAAAAAAGTATCACGGAGGAATTGAGTTTCCGAATGGAAGCAGATAACCTGCTCCATTTTCAGGAAATGTTTCACGACAACAACGATGTCTATATCCCCAAACTCTACCGGGAGCTTTCTACCGATAACCTCCTGTGTATGGAGTATGTCGAAGGATACAAGATTACGGATTTGCAGCATCTCAAGGATTTTAATATCACTGGGCCAGAACTCGCACTGAAAGGCATCGGGCTCTATTTTGAACAGATTTTTGATCATGGCTTTTTTCATGCGGATCCTCATCCGGGAAATATTTTTGTCCTGCCGGATGGTAAAATTGCTTTCCTGGATTTCGGTATGGTGGGCAGCGTTATCGAGAGGGATAAGATTCTCTTTGCCCAACTTTTACTGGCCATGTATGACCAGGATGTAGAGGGATTGAAGAAGGCTATTCTCAAATTTTCGACCGGCCTGAACAAAGAAAAAGAACGGGAACTGGAATATGATATCATTTATTTCCTGCGTCAGTATACGCAAGTCGCGCTCGAAGACATTGATGGCAATGAAGTCATGAGGGGGTTGAACGCACTGTTTTTCGATTATAAGATTAAGATTCCCGCCAACTTACTCCTGTTGTTAAAAGCGTTGGTGATCATTGAAGGAGTTGGCCTAAAACTCAACCCGCAGTATGATATAATTGCCAATATCGGCCCTTTCGTTAAACGATTGTTGGCCAAGCGATTTAATCCACAACGGTTGCAACAGGAAATTGCCCGGTCGGTAGAAGAAACAACGACTCTCGTACAGGAGTTGCCGCAAGACATCAAGGAAATTATTCAAAAAGTCAAAGAGGGAAAGCTCCACATTGAATTTGAACACAAAGGTTTAATGCCTTTCGCCGACAGCCTGAGCCAGAGTATCAACCGGCTTTCCTTCGCCCTGCTGGTAGTGGCGATCATCCTGGGCTCCTCGCTGATCGTCGTAGCCAAGGTGCCGCCCTTGGTCTACCATATTCCCCTGGTAGGAATTATTGGCTACGGAATTTCCGCCGTGCTGACGTTGGGGCTGCTGATAAAACTAAAAAAATCATCCAAACGACCGTAAATGGTCCAAAACCAAGCGCTATGTCAAAGACTATGTCCAAGGGCAAACCCGCCCTGACCGATTTTGGGATCGTTGAAAACAACCACTATTACTGGTGGGCAAGTTGGTACGCAAGAATATTGGGGTACCAATCGTTGCGAACCCTTCAGCCCAGTATTGAAAAAGCCAAAAAGGTGTGCCTGCAACTCGGCATACCAATTGAAACCAATTTTATTCCCGCGCAATCCGAGCACGGAGCAGATACCAAACTCACCAAATTTGCCTGCTTTCTCATTGCCCTGCAGGCCGATGCCAGGAAGCCGGTCGTTGGGCGGGCCAGAACTTATTTCCTGAATGAGCTGGAAGAACTGAATGTGACGCTCAGCAACGAAGATTACCTCAGTCGCATGATCGGCCGCGATGAGATTCGCCAGCTCAACAGCCAACTCAACCAGTCGGCCCGGCGGGCCAACGTCAAGGATTTTCGCTTTTTTATGAACGAAGGCTACCTGGGCATGTACAACAAACCCATCAGCGAAATCAAGCAGGAACGGGGCGTACCTGCCAACAAAAGCCTGAGTGACTACATGTCGATGGCCGAATTAGGAGCCAATATCTTCCGGATCACCCTCACCGCAGCCCGGCTCAAGCAGCTCAAGAACCCCACGCAGGAAAGAGCAGCCCGGGAGCACTGGAAAATTGGCGCTCAGATTCGATCCATGATCAAAGAAAACACGGGCACTTACCCCGAGGAACTTCCCCTGGCGCTGGACCTGAAGACCCTGCAAAAACGGCTCCGGCAAACCCAATTGCAACTCAATCAGGAAGTAGATCAGACGGTGTAAACCCCGGGCTGGTATCAACCCAACGCCACCAAATGTTCTGTCCGCTCCCCTACCCGACCAATGGGTTCCAATTCCAACTGGTGTTCCCGGAGGAAGGCCTGGAACGCAGTGAGTTGATCGGCACCTACGGCTACCAACAAGCCGCCACTGGTTTGGGGATCGCAAAGGATATTTTGTTGGGTTTCCGTCAGCGGGCCAATTTTGTGCCCGTAGCTGTCCCAGTTGCGGCGGGTGCCACCGGGCACACATTTCTCCCGCAGGTAATAGTGAATCACTTCTTCGTCGAGTAAAGGCACCCGGGCAAAATCCAGGGTGGCGCTCGTTTGGCTGGCTTCCATCATCTCGCTCAGGTGGCCCAGCAAACCAAAACCCGTGACGTCAGTCATGGCGTGCACGTAGGGTAGCTTACCCAATTCCATGCCCAACTTGTTGAGTTTAATCATGCTGTCGCGGGCAATCGTCTGGTCGGCAGCCCGCAGTTTGCCTTGCTTCTGAGAGGTGCTCAGGATGCCAACCCCCAGTGGTTTGGTGAGAAAGAGGTAGTCACCAGTTTGGGCGCCCCCATTTTTTTTCAGGTGGGCAATAGCAACCCGCCCCGTTACGGCCAACCCGAAGATGGGTTCCGGGCTGTCGATGCTGTGCCCGCCCGCCAACGGAATACCCGCATCCTGGCAGGCGGCCCGACCGCCTTCGATGACCTGCTGGGCCACTTCCGGGGGAATGGTATTAATGGGCCAACCCAGAATGGCAATGGCCAGGAGTGGTTGGCCGCCCATGGCGTAAATATCACTGATGGCATTCACCGCCGCTATCCGCCCAAAGTCGAAAGGATCGTCTACAATGGGCATAAAAAAATCGGTGGTACTGATAATGGCCGTACCATCCCCCAGGTCCATCACCGCTGCATCGTCGCGTTCCTCGTTGCCAACCAGTAAATTGGCAAAAGGCAGGGCCACCTGGCTCGTCGCCAGAATAGTGTCCAATACGGCGGGAGAAATTTTACAACCACAACCAGCCCCGTGGCTGTATTGGGTAAGTGGGTAAGCGGTTTCAGTGATCATAAAAACATTTTTTTTGTTGGACGCTGGCGTAAAAAAGCGACCATTGGAGAAAGAGAAACCAGGAAAACGCGGACAAAGTTTAGGTTTCAGACTTGTTCCTGGACCAATTGCGCTGGGCGTTCAGCAATTGAGTTGCCTGATGGTTTGGATTATTGTCGGTTGGCGTAAGCGAAAACAGGGGCTGCTGCCCATTTTTTTCCAGGCTTCCCTGATACGCTTTGTCGTAATACCGCAGGGCAATGGCTGCTGCGGTAGCAAAATCGCCTGCCTGTACGGCTTCCGTCGCTGCTTTTACGTGCTGTCCGCCGAGGCGTTTGCCAATGCGGTTAAAGGCGTCGATCAGTTCTTCTACCGGGTAGGACGCATAATCGGTTACCAGGTTTTCAATCCGCCAATCCTGGGGAATAGCCAACTGTACCAACGCCGCGTGGGTCATCAATTCCCACAACTCGTTGGGAAGATAAACCCGCCCAATAGAGCGGCTTTCATTTTCGAGCCAAATGGGTTCATCCGAATTTTCCAAACCAGCAAAAGCAGCGAAGATGTCGTTTTCAAACTGTTCTACCGTTGGTTGCGGCGCTTCGCCCAGGGCCCCAAAGGAGGAACCCTTGTGGTGGGCCATTTCCTCGAGGTCAATGACCGTAGCTCCTTGTTCGCGCAAGGCGTACAACACTTTGGTTTTGCCAGCGCCGGTAGGTCCGCCCAGGATCCAGAGCGGACGGGACAGCCCGGCGATCAGCGCCCGGCCAGCGTGGCGCAGGGCCTTGTAGCCACCTTCGATGACGGTCACCTCGGGCAATGCCTTAGCCAGCAGCCAGGCCATGCTTTGCGAACGCTGGCCACCCCGCCAGCAGTGCAGTACCACCTTGCCTTCGGGAGCCAGGCGGCGCGCTTCTTCTACGTACCAGCGCATCTTTTGCCCCACAAATTCCAATCCGCGCAAAAAAGCAGCATCGGGGCTGGTTTGCTTATAAAGCGTGCCAACTTCCGCACGTTCTTCGTTGGAAAACAGGGGTAAGTTCCGGGCGCCCGGCCAGTGACCATGAGCAAATTCGCCGGGTGAACGCACGTCCAGCAGCACCTTAGCGGAACCTTGCCTGAGCCAGTCTTGGGGCGAAATTGTTGGTATAATGATGAAATAAATTAAGGTTTCTAAAAAACACTTCGGCCGGTACGTATTACGCACCGCAAGGATAAGCTATTTCTAAGTGGATAAATACGGCTTTAACCAATTAGGACAACTTGATGATTTTTGCTTTGGGGTGCTCATTCAGGAAACGTTGAATAATCCGCGCCGTATCCGGGTAACCGGGATAGGTTTTTACCGCATCCCGTAAGTTGGTTTTAGTGAGGGACGTTTCCGCATCCACGTAACCAAAACCAGAGAAATGTCCTTGCTCAACCAGCACCACTGCCTTTTCATCGTCGGAACGCCCCTGGTCGATCAGAAAAAAATCGGTATCAAAAACCGTCCGCATGCGTTCCCTGGCGTCACTGGCCCGTTCGTTGTAGTCCGCAACCGTTTCCTGACCAGCACAGGCTCCCCGGCATTGTTTGAGGTGGTAATGAAAACAAGCACCCGTTCCCGGAAACAGGTGGCAATATCGCGAGCACAACTCCAACTCCCGTACCATATAATTAAGCCGCCCCTTGGCGCTGGTCATGGTGGGATATTCGGAGATGATCTCGTACTTATCCCGGGTTTTGGCATCGTTGCGGATAACATCGAAACAAATAAATCCATCTTCGTTGGTGTAGGTATGGATCGCAAACGGGAACGACGATCGTCGTTGCGCCCGGTTGATGGGCGGATGCAGGCGTTTGATTTCGTGAGATTCCAACAACAGGGCCACCAGTTCACTGCCCGTTAGTTCGTAGCTCACATCAGCTACGTGCTGCTGCAGCTGACGACCTTTATCCGTCTGATCGGCAAAATGTTCGGCAATGCGTTTTTTGATATTAATGCTCTTGCCTACGTACACGACGTTGCCTTTGGCATCATGAAAATAATAGACACCACAAGCCTCGGGCAGGTTATGAATTTGCTCCAGGGTAATCCCCTTGGGTAATTTTGACTCTTTGACTCCCAGGTTGACCATGAGTTTCACCTCTTCCTGGTTGCTTTCTTTGGCCAAAATTCGCTCCAGAATATTGGCGGTGGCCAGGGCATCGGCCAGGGCGCGGTGGCGGGCATCGGTAGCGATGCCAAAATGCTTGATGAGGTTTTCCAGACTGTAAGACTTCAATCCGGGAAAGGCCTTGCGCGACATGCGTACCGTACACAACTGCTTACGGGTGTAGGTGTAACTCAGCCGGGCAAACTCCTCGCGCAGAAAACCGTAGTCGAAGCGGACATTGTGGGCCACAAAGATGGCCCCTTCTGTAAACTCCACGATATCGCGGGCAATTTCGTGGAACAGCGGTGCATCGCGCACCATCTCCTGGGTAATGCCCGTCAGTTGCACAATGCCCGCCGGGATATAGGTTTGGGGGTTCAGTAAACTCTCGTAGGTACCGATAATTTGCTGACCATCGTGGAGGACAATGCCAATTTCCGTAATTTTATCGCGGGAAGCCCGGCCGCCCGTGGTTTCGACATCAATTATTGCAAATCGCTGATCTTTACTCGCCATGACTGCAAATTTAAAAATTTTTGTGTTACTCTTTGTCTTTTGGCAACAAGCTTGTCAGGTAACACCACAAAAAAATACCACGGCCGCTACCTCAACGGCTAATACCGAGGTAATAACTCCCCCTGATGAAACGAACACATCAGGGCAACAGCCGGTTCAGGTTGGTGCCGCCCGTACGGACCTGTATTTTCCGCAACTGGCCGGTAAGCGGCTGGGGCTGGTGGTCAACCATACGTCTATTATCGGCAAGGTCCACCTGGTGGATACGCTCCTGGCTGCAGGCCTGCAGGTAGTTGCCATCTTGGCGCCCGAACACGGTTTCCGTGGAGCCGCCGACGCGGGCGAGAAAATTGACAACAGCCGCGACCCCGCTACCGGAATCCCGTTGGTCTCCCTGTACGGCACCCATAAGGAACCCACCGCTGCCGATCTGGCCAATATCGATCTGATCATCTTCGACATCCAGGATGTCGGTGCCCGGTTCTACACGTATATATCTACCATGCATTACGTGATGCAGGCCGCGGCAAAATACGGCAAACCCGTGCTCCTGCTCGACCGGCCCAACCCCAACGGGCACTACGTAGATGGCCCCGTCCTGGACCCCGCCTATCGCTCCTTTGTGGGTATGCATCCCGTACCCATCGTTCACGGTATGACCGTTGGCGAGTACGCCCGGATGATCAACGGCGAAGGATGGTTGGAAAACGGCCTCCGGGCCAACCTGCAGGTTATTCCCTGTGCCAACTACACCCACCAAACGCCTTACCAGCTGCCCGTTGCGCCTTCGCCCAACCTGCCCAACATGCGGTCCATTTACCTCTACCCCAGTCTCTGCTTTTTTGAAGGCACCGTTTTCAGTGTCGGCCGCGGAACAGCTGAACAATTCCAGGTATACGGGCATCCTGATTTCACGTTCGGGAATTACCAGTTTACTCCCCGCAGCGGGCCGGGTTCGAAGTACCCACCCCTGGAAAACAAAGTGTGCCACGGGGTTTCACTGGCGCAATTGGAGCCCGCAAAGATTAGGGAAGAAGGCCAACTCAATCTTTTCTACATCCTGCAGGCTTATACCCACTTCCCCGACCAGGCCAATTTCTTTCTCAAGAATAATTTTATCGACAAACTGGCCGGTAGCAGTCAATTGCGGCAACAAATCGAAGCGGGCTGGGATCAGGCTCGCATTCGTGCGAGTTGGCAATCGGGTTTAGTTAATTTTAAGCAAATCCGTAGTAAGTATTTATTGTATGAGTAAAATTAATTACAAAATGAGTACTTAACTTATAAACAGGTACCCCCGGCCGCCAACCGGCGCACGCCAAATTTTGTCAAGGAATCAAAGATTGAAAGGCAATTGAAAGCAGGCTCGTTCCCTACCCTACCCGTTTAGCTCCCGTTGCATTAGAGCCAGGTTAGCCTGGTGGTACTGGCCCTGGATGGTTTTAAAATGCGGATACTTTTGCCACAAAAGGGCCTCTTGAAAAGGACGCTTTTCAGTTGTTGACGCACGCAACTCCCCCAGGTACCACCGCGCATCCTGCAGGCGTTGCCACATGGCTGCGGGATCCTGGGTAAGGTCACCGTGCCCCGCTACCAGCGTCCGCACGGGAAGTTCAGCCAGTAAAGTAGCTAAACGGTCCAGCGTGGCTTCGTAGACCGCCACGCTGTAATAGATAAAAGGAAACTCCACATTGCACAGGTAATCCCCTACGATGAGGGTGCCACTGGCCTCGTGGAAGGCCAGCAGACCGTCGCCATTGTGACCAGGCGCCTGGTAGAAATGGTAGGTATCACCCGCCAGCACGTGTTGTTCTGCGGGCTGGCCAATAACCAGATCCGCAACCTGGGGATACACCACCGGCCACGGGGGGATTAAGTAGTACTGGTCATAAAATTTCTCAATATCCCGCAGCTGGTCCCGCCAGTTGGGGTTGCGTAAAAAAGCCTGGGAAAGAATCACCTTAGCGGTGGAACAAAAGCGTTCGTAGGCAATGATATGATCGTAGTCGGAATGGGTAAAGAAGAGATAGACTGGGCGCCCCTGCCGTAACTCATCCACTTTTTGAGCGATAAACGCCACTTCACTGGGTAACCAATTGGGGTCGGTAAGGAAAAGATGCTGCTCAGCGATGAGCAAGGTGCAAGTGGTACGCATCAGTTCGCTTTCGAATACAATCAATTGGTGGTCCTGGTATTGGATCTTCATATTTTGCTACTTGTTTTGGTCGCTGGGTCAATAATAATTTCCCTGGTGGCACAACCGAAGCGGATCTTTCCTGTTGCTTATCCATAAAACACCCCCTTTGATCGAAAAAAGAAACCCATCAAGGAAGGAGTCGCTAACTTGAACGGTGTTGAATCCAAAAGAAATTATCTTTGTTTCAACGGTCTCTTTCTTATTTATCGCAATTTTCGATTTTTAAATCTACAGTATTTATGCGTCAGTTCTTCAAGTTTCTTCTGGCCTCCTGCCTCGGTACCCTCATTGGTCTATTTGTCTTGTTTTTCGTGGTCATCGGCGGGGTCGCCAGAATCGCCTCCTCCGCCAGCAAGGCTAGCCCTATAACGTCCAACTCCGTACTTCACCTCAAGTTGAACCAGGCGATTCCCGAGTTGATGGACAATGTGGAACCCAGCAGCTTCGGGTTGAACAATTCCAGTGTACTGGGTTTACACGATATCACCGCAGCCATTAAGCAAGCCACCAAAGATGATGACATCAAAGGCATTTTCCTGGAACCAGAACTGGCAGTAGCTGGCTTCACCAGCCTGGCGACCATCCGCCAGGCATTGGCCGACTTCAAAGCCAGTGGTAAATTCATCTATGCCTATGCGCCTTATTACACCCAGGGGGCTTATTACCTGGCTTCGGTAAGCGATGAAGTGGTTTTAGCGCCCTTGGGCATTGTCGACTGGCGTGGATTTTCGGCCACCTATCCTTTCTTCAAGGATGTACTGGATCGCGTGGGAGTCGATTACGAAGTCTTTTTTGCGGGTCGCTACAAAAGTGCCTCCGAACCCTACCGCCGCAACGACATGTCGGCAGAGAGCAAAGCACAAACCCGGGCCTTCCTGGACGAAATGTACCGCCTCATGTTGAATGACGTGAGTGCCTCCCGCAACGTGTCGGTTGAAAAACTGGACGAACTCGCGGACACCTACGCCGGCATCAATCCGGAGGCCGCGCTGACGGGCGGGCTCGTAGACAAAACCATCTACCGCGAAGCTTTACTCGCAGAAATGCGGGAAGCGCTGGGGTTGGCGGTAAATAAAGAAATAAGCTTCGTCAAACTCAACGACTACTTCGAGGCCCGCGTGACACCTCCTGCCGGTGGTGGCGATCGTATTGCGTTACTCATGGCCGAAGGTGTCATCGTTGATGGCAAGGGGGACATTGCCCAAATTGGCGACAAGACCTACATCGACCTCATTGAGGATATCAGCAAAGACGACCGGGTAAAAGCCGTCGTGTTGCGCGTGAATTCTCCGGGCGGCAGCGCCATGGCCTCCGACCACATCTGGCAGGCACTCATGGACCTGAAGGCTACTGGCAAACCGCTGGTGGTGTCCATGGGTTCGGTAGCCGCTTCCGGGGGTTACTACATCGCTGCTCCTGCCGACCGCATCTTTGCCGAGCCGAGCACCATTACCGGTAGCATTGGCGTTGTGAGCGCTATTCCACAATTCCAGGAATTGCTGAAAGAAAAGATAGGTGTCCATTTTGACAGCGTCAAAACTGGTCCTTTTTCAGCGGGCATCAACCCCGTCTTTGATATGTCGGAAGGTGAAAAAGCCCTGTTGCGGGCCCGTACCGATCAGATGTACCAAACGTTCCTCAAACGGGTGAGCACTGGCCGCAACATATCCGTAGCCGACGTCGATAGCGTGGCCCAGGGTCGGGTGTGGGTCGGAACAACTGCCCTCCAAAAAGGCCTGGTCGACGAATTGGGTGGATTGGAAAAAGCCATCGAAAATGCCGCTACACTGGCTAAGATTACCAGCTACAAAACGACTACTTACCCCAAACCACAGAACCCCTGGGAGCGGTTGTTCAATGAGATCATGAATCCGCAGGAAACGATCCAGAAAGCCATGCTGAAAGATCAGCTGGGAACCATGTACCCTTACTACAACTACCTCCAGGAGATGGCGGACGGACAGGGCATGCAGATGCGGCTGCCGTTTATGATTGCGCAATAAAGGAGAGGTTTAAAGGTGTAAGGGTGTAAAGGTGTAAGGGTTGGGTGAGTGTAAATTACGTTTACACGTTTCTCACTTTTACACCTTTACACTTACCCCACTTTTACACTTTTACACCTACCCCACCTTTACCCCTCTCTTTCATTTTCCCGTAAAATTAGCCGCCCGCTTTTCAATAAAAGCCTGGGCCCCTTCCCGGAAGTCGGCGGTGCGGGTAACGGCCGCAAAGTTGGCCACTTCTGCGGCAAACCCATCGGTCTGATGGTCGAAGTAGGCATTCACCGATGCGATGACGTGGGCAATGGCCAGTGGGCCTTTGGTGGCAATTTTGGTCAGCAACTCCCGGGCTTTGGCTTTTTCTTCACCCGGCGCTACGACGTAATTGACCAACCCCAGGCGGTAGGCTTCCTGGGCATTGAGCAAATCGCCGGTCATCATCAGTTCGGTGGCCTTGGTTTTGCCGATATACTGGATGAGTCGCTGGGTACCGCCGTAGCCGGGGATAATACCCAGATTGACTTCCGGTTGCCCGAACTGGGCTTTTTCGCTGGCGATGCGCAGGTGGCACGCCATGGCCAATTCGCAACCGCCACCGAGGGCAAACCCCTGAATGGCCGCCACCACCGGCACGTGAGCACGCTCAATCAAGAAGAAGGCATCATGCCCCCGTTGGGCCATTTCGGTACCGTCTCCCCCTTCCAGGCTCAGAAACTCCTTGATATCAGCTCCCGCCACGAAGGCCCGCTCGCCGGCGCCGGTGAGGATGACCCCGCGAACGTCCTGGCGTTTAGGCAGATCTGTACCAAAGAAAGTGGCCAGCTCCAACATGGTTTGCTGGTTGAGTGCATTCAGGGCTTTTTCCCGGTTGATGGTCACCGTTAGGAAAGAACCATCTTGTTCAATGAGGAGATTTTGGTAGGACATGTTTTACGCTTGAATGCGGATTTGTAGTGAAGAATTCGCTAAAGGTAAGTAACCTTTAAAAAGCGACAAAATCAACGGCAATATTGGAGAAAACAGAAACGGCGGCTCACTGCGGAAAAAATCCGGAGCGCGCCGCCGCTTTGCTGATGGCCTACCTGATCCCTACCTAAAGAAATGGTCAGATACGCCAATTGATTAGACTTGTTCTGCTGGGTTAGATTGGTGGGAAAATTAATGCATTTTCAACCACACGAAGGCTTTTTTGTGGAGCTTAGCCATAGCTAAGTTGCGCAAAAAAGGTACAGTGTGGGAAGGAAAGGCGCGATTTGCCCTCGATATAATCCCAGCAGAACAAGTCTATTATCCTAGCCCAAGACCGATTGCTGTTGCGCAAAAGGCTGGGTGTACAAACGCTCTCCGGTGGCTTTCGCCAGAGCGTTGGCCAGGGCAGCACTGATGGGGGGCAGGGAAGGTTCCCCAAGGCCGGTGGGGTCAATGCCATTTTCGACGAAGAAGACTTCGATCTCCCGGGGTGCCTCGCGGTGGCGAATGAGCCGGTAAGTCGCAAAGTTGTCTTGCACGGGCTTACCATCTTTAAAGGTCAGGGCACTGTACATGGCGTGACCGATACCATCAATGATACCTCCTTCAATCTGGTTGATGGCACCCTCCGGGTTGACAACGATGCCGCAGTCTACGGCACACCAGACTTTGTCCACCTTGGGGCGGCCTTTTTCCAGCACGACATCTACCACCTGCGCTACGTAAGAGTTGTGGCAATAATAAGCCGAAACGCCGCGGAAAACACCCGGCTGATCAGTACCCCAGGCGGCCTTTTCGCGCACCAGTTTGAGTACGCCGGCATAGCGGGCTGGCTCGTAGTCGTTCTTTTCTCCTACTGGTTTTGCGATGGCTTTGTCAAACAATTCGAGGCGGAAGTCGATGGGATCTTTACCCACCACTTCGGCTACTTCGTCCAGGAAAGCCTGTTCGGCACCCGCGATGAAGTTGGAGCGGGGTGCGCGCCAGGCCCCCGTAGAGATATTGGAAGATTTGTCCAGGTTTTCGGCCAGGTAGTTGTCGACGGCCCCTGCGGGGAAGCGGTCGGCGAAGACGGGGCTGCCGTTGGTTCCCGTACCGCGCACGTGGAAGCCGATGAGCTGGTTATTGGCGTCGAGAGCCGCGCGATAGGTGACTTTGTAGTCGGGGCGGTAAGTGCCCTGGGTCATGTCGTCTTCGCGGGTGTAGACCAACTTGACGGGAGCGCCAACGGCCTTGGAAATAAGGGCTGCTTCGATACCGAAGTTGCCGTAAAGGCGTCGGCCAAATCCGCCACCCTGCCGGGTCATCATGACACTGATTTTTTCTTCGGGCATCCCGAGCAGTGCGGCTACGCTTTTGCGCAGGAATTCCGGGGTCTGGATGGGTCCTTCGAGTGTTGCTTTTTCCGCCGTTACGTCAGCGAAAAAGTTCATGGGCTCCAGGGTGTTGTGGGCCAGGAAAGGAGCCGTATAGGTACGCTCAATGACCTGTGCTGCACCGGCAAAAGCCTTCGTCGGGTTGCCATCTTTACGAGCGGGTTCCGCTGGAGCGGTTTGCAACAGCCGCGTCAGCTCGGCTTCGTGCTGTTCACTGCTCTCGGGTGGCGACACCTGCTCCCATTCGGCCTGCAGGGCTTTCTTGGCTTGCATGACTTCCCAGGTAGAGTCGCCCACAATGGCAACCAGTTCGGGGAAGGCGTTGACGTCCGACCACTGCGGTTCGATCCCTTCAGGAGCCGCGTTGATGGTGGTGACGTGGCGAATGCCGGGCATCGTAGCGATGGTTGCCGTATCTGCCGACTTGAGTTTCATGCCAAAAGCGGGCGGATGGACGATCATGGCGATGAGCATGCCCTCGTGCTGCACATCCAACCCAAACAACGGTTTACCCGTAACGATCGGAAGACCGTCTACATTTTTTTGCGGCTTACCGATGATCTTGAAATCGGCAGGGGATTTCAGCTCCACTTCGGCAGGGATTTCCAGCCCTGCGGCGGCGGAAGCAATTTCGCCATAACCGATGGTGCGCTCGCTGGCGGCGTGGTGAATAACGCCTCCGGAGGTAGTGAGTTCACCAACGGGTACCTCCCACTGCTGCGCTGCGGCAGCCAACAGGAGGTGACGGGCCGTGGCACCAGCCAGGCGCAGACCTTGCCAGCCCTGGCGAATGGATTGGCTGCCACCAGCTACCTGGCGGGTATACTTCTCGGTGTCGAGACCCGCCTGTTCCACGATAACATCCTTCCAGTCGACGTCGAGCTCTTCGGCCACGATCATCGGCATGGCTGTTTTAACATTTTGCCCAATCTCGGGATTTGGGGAGAAGATAGTGACCAGTCCGTTGTCACCAATCTTGAGGAAAGCATTGATGTTGAACCAGTTGTCGGGCATTTGCTGCACGGCCACTTCGGCAATTTCGGTGTCAGCGGGGGTACAAGATGCCAACCAGCTGAAACCGAGCATCATCCCCCCTCCGGCAGCCGTAGAGACCTTGAGGAAAGCTCGGCGATTATAATTAGTTTTAACCTTCATTTTCTTGTTTTTCGGGGTGATTAACTCATTTTTTCGGCCGCAGTCTTGATCGCAGTGTGAATACGGGTATAAGTGCCACAACGGCAGATGTTCCCGTTCATCATTGCCGAAATTTCGGTATCACTGGGGTTCGGATTGTCGCTGAGTAAAGCAGCCGCATTCATGATCTGGCCGGCCTGACAATAACCACACTGGGCCACGTCATGTTCCAGCCAGGCTTCCTGCACGGGGTGCGTACCATTGGCCGAAAGGCCTTCTATCGTCGTTATTTTTTGTTTCCCGACGGCAGAAATGGGTACCGAGCAGGAGCGCATGGCCACCCCGTCGAGGTGAATAGTGCAAGCGCCGCACTGGCCAATACCGCAGCCGTACTTGGTGCCTACCAGGTGGGCGTGATCGCGAAGCACCCACAACACGGGGGTGTCCGCTGCTACGGACAGTTCGCGTTGCTCGCCGTTGATGGTTAGTTTGTAAACTGGCATAAGTTGAATTGTTAGACCTGAAAATTGGTTGCTTCCAAAATTAAGGTTTTTTTTGCAATAAAAAAAGATGACTTCCAGGCTTCCGCCAGCCTGTTGGAGAAACCTGGTGAAAAAGCAGCCAGAGGGCCGGATTTTGCGACCAAAAAACGCAATTCCGTCGTTTGGAACACCGGATGGACGGGACAAAGTTTTAACTTTGCTGTCATGAAAAAGATCCCGCTTAGTATAGCCATCCTGTTGTGTCACGTTTTCTTGTCTGGCCAGCCCCTGGAGCAGCAGTTGGGCACTAAAAACCAGGAAATAGAGGCCCTGCAAGATCGCCAGACCGCCATCCTGACGGAAGTAGAAGACCTGAAACTGCAAATGATCAGACGGGACTTGAAGCGGGTAGGACTTCCCGGGGACGACTACGTGGAGCATAGCGCCATGTTGCTGTCCTACGCCGAGGCTTACGAGCAAGCCCGCTGGGTGGCCCACATTATCTCTCCCGCGATTGCCGAGGGGACGGTCTTCCGCACCAACGACTTTCGGGAAGACCCGCTGATTCCCACCGGATCAGCTACCGAAGCCGATTACTTCCTGAAGTACCTGGAGCCCGACAGTACCTACCGCTACGATGGCTTTGGCTACGACCGCGGTCACCTGGCGCCGTCGGCCGACTTCCGTTGGTCAGCCCGGGCTTTATCGGAATCGTTCTACTATTCCAATATGTCTCCGCAGGTAGCTGCCTTCAACCGGGAAGGCTGGGCCTCCCTGGAAGACCTCCTGCGTCGCTACGTGATCCAACATCCCGGCACCCAGTTATACGTGGTTACTGGTGCGGTGTTGGAAGACAACCTCCCCGTTATCGAGCGGGGCATTCACCACGTTGCCATCCCGCGCCAATTTTTCAAGGTAGCTCTGGATTTGAATACCGGCCAGGCCATTGGCTTCGTCCTGCCCAACCAGGCGATCCGCCAATCGCTGGCCCAGTACGCCATGACCGTTGACGAGGTGGAACAACTCACGGGCCTAGATTTCTTCTCGCTGATTGATAATCAGGAAGCGATTGAGAGCCGACTTGATAAAATGAACTGGCTGCCCGCTCTGGAGGAAGGGGACGTAGAACCCATCTATCCACCCGACCTACCTAAGGACCACTTTAACACCGAACAGGCGCGCCAGTATATGGGTACCAACCAAACCATTACCGTCGTCGGCAAGGTGGTAGGGAGCCGCTACAGCCGTTCGGGCAACCTTTGGTTGAACCTGGACAAGCAGTACCCCAATCAAATTTTTTCGGTTTACATCAAAAAAGACGACCTGGTCAATTTTGACGTGGACCCGAAGATCGCTTTCGACCAGCAATTGATCAGCGTAAAGGGAGAGGTCGATGACCTTAGTGGCATTCCAACCATTAATGTGGAAAAAAGTAGTCGGATAGCAACGTTTGTGTTGCCGTCAGAGAATTGAGTGGATTAAATTAAAACCTTTATCTTTCCTTAACCAAACCAGACACGATGAAATACCCTATGTTGTTACTCGCCCTTTGCGGGTCCTTCCTTCTCGGAGCACAGGATCAACCCACTGTGGCCCTCCAAAGCAAAACTCAGGATTATGCTGATGATGTGGCCAGTATCGACCATATTCTTACGACCCTGTACGCATCTATTTCTGGCGAAAAAGGAGAAGCGCGCGATTGGGACCGCTTTCTGAACCTGTTCGTGGCGGGCGCCCAGCTCATCCCCAGTCGGGTGGGGGAAGACGGCCTGGTCAGCTGCCGCATGATGAGTCCGCAGGGCTACGTTGAAAGTTCGGGAAAATGGCTCGAAGACAACGGTTTTTTCGAAGTGGAAATTCACCGGGAAGTTGTGAAATACGGTTCGCTGGTCCACGCCTTCAGCACCTACGAATCGTACCGATCACAGGCAGACGAGCAGCCTTTTGCCCGCGGCATCAACAGTATTCAGCTGCTCCATGACGGCCAACGGTGGTGGGTGGTAAACATCTACTGGTTGGGCGAGACCCCTGCCCTACCCCTACCAGCCGCATTTTTGCCGAAGGAATAGCGCAGGACAGGCAGCCGTAAACCAATCGAGTAGGAGAAAGTTAATCCACCATTGGTGGTGCGATTAACTTTCGTCCTCTCACACCACCGGACGTACGGGTCTCGTATCACGGCGGTTCACTAAAGTTTCACGACGAAAGGTGTACATTTCCGTTAGTGGGATGTATCCTTTCTGTTTCAGACGATCACAAGTAATAGTCGTTTGCAGGATAGGGCTGTGAGCTATTCGCCAATATCCTTTGCGGGTGTTACCCCATTCATAGGATT
>Ga0208544_10000836_pt1 | contig 22394 bp, 17 predicted proteins | sample DEB08_DNA_9_FD_184526 | JGI IMG/M metagenome (GOLD analysis project Ga0208544, IMG submission 184526) | Aqueous microbial communities from the Delaware River and Bay under freshwater to marine salinity gradient to study organic matter... | ecosystem: Environmental > Aquatic > Marine > Coastal ... | reverse complement strand
GCCCTTGATAAGCGCACTCCGGACATCGCATACTTTGGCCACGCAGAGATACGAAAAGCGGCATGAACACACACCAGATGCATCTTAGACAAGCCGCAAACCTGTCCTAAAAAGCAGGACCACTTCAATTTGCGCACGCAATCCTGCACGCGCACGACGATTTCACCGCAGATGAACACCTGACGGCATGACTTGACGCGGATGCCGGGGCGCTTTGCTGTTGCCGCCATGGGCGCGGCTGTCGGGCACCTGCCCGCATTGCGCCACTCGACCATCGCAGACCAAAGTCCTATGCAGGCTGAACGTGCCGCAGACGAAATCGGCGGGCCTTTGGATAATGAGAGTGTGAGGGAAAGATGAGTAGCTTTGACGAAGACCTGTTTCTCAAGGGGCTTGCGCAGCGCAAGGCGACGTTGGGTGCTGAGTATGTGGAAAAGAACCTTGCTGCGGCGGATGAGTTTACGCGCCCCTTTCAAGAGGCGATGACCGCCTGGTGCTGGGGCTTTGGGTGGGGTGACGATGTGATTGACCCCAAGACCCGGTCGATGATGAACCTGTCGATGATCGGTGCCTTGGGCAAGATGCATGAATGGGAATTGCACCTTCGTGGTGCGCTGAACAATGGTGTGACCGTCGCGGAAGTGCGGGCCATCATCCATGTGATCGGCATCTATTGCGGCGTCCCTCAGGCTGTTGAGTGTTTCCGGATCGCACGCAAAGTTCTGGAAGAGGCGGAGCTGATATAATGCGGTGTCACACGCCTGATAGCGGATCTGTATGTCTGCTATTTTGATATATACTTGGAACTGAAGAATAAAATGAATGGAATAAGCGCAAAGACCGGAACTGATGTCATCGTCGTCGGTGCCGGGATCGCAGGACTGACGGCGGCAGTCTGCCTGCAAGATGCCGGTCTGCGGGTGCTGATCCTGGAAGGCGCGACACAGATTGGTGGCCGCGTCCAATACGTACCCGGTGACGGTCCATCCGACGTCTGGGGTGACTTGGGGCCGACGTGGGTCTGGCCACGCTGGCAGCCCGTGGTGGCCCAATGGATGGAGCGTCTGGCGCTTGTCCCGTTTGCGCAGCATGAAGACGGCGATGCCATTCTGGACGGATTTGGTGGTCCGCCGCGCCGCCAACGGCTGGCCGGACAGGACGGAATAGTCAGGTTGGTCGATGGGCCGACGGCCATTGTGCGCGCACTGCATGCACGATTGGACCCCGATCACATCATCACCTTAGCGCAGGTGCGCGTCATTGAAACCGCAGGCCACAATCTGCGCGTTTCGACGGCAGACAATACGGTATTTCAGGCCCCACAGGTCATTCTTGCCGCGCCGCTTCGGCTGGCGGCCGAACAGATCACCATAGACGGGCTGCCGCAGGCCCTGCGCGATCATATGCGCGACACCCCGACATGGATGGCGCAGCAGGCCAAGGTCGTCGCGCTATATCCCACACCATTCTGGCGGGATGCCGGTTTTTCCGGGCGCGTGGCAAGCCGCGACGGCCCCCTTGTGGAAATACATGATCATACACCCGCTTGGGGGAAAATCGGCGCCTTGTTTGGCTTTGTCGGATGGGATGCCGCAGCCCGTCAAGCGGACCCCGACGGCCTGCGTCAGGCGATCATTGCGCAACTGGTCCGATGTTTTGGTCCGCAGGCCGCGACACCGCTGCAAATCACCGTCAAGGACTGGGCAGTTGACCCGTTGATCTGCAGCGCGGCCGACCTTGCCGGACCACCCAAGCACCCCGAAATTACCCCCGACATGATGCGCGAAGGGCAGCTTGGACAGCGGCTATGGCTTGCCGCATCGGAAACCGCAGATCGCAGTCCGGGTCTGATCGAAGGTGCGCTGGTCGCGGGCGAAACCACGGCCATGCGCGTGCGCGGACAGTTGGGGATCTAGAACGTAGGTGGGGTGCAGGCGCTGATGATCTTGCATGCCACGTCACCTGGATTGCGGAAACGGTGTGGCAAGCGGCTGTCGAACAAGTACCCATCGCCGGGGCCCAGCACCTTGACCTGACGATCAACCGTAATTTCAATGCACCCGGAAATGACGATCCCGGCCTCTTCGCCAACATGGCTTAGCAGTTCGGGGCCGGTGTCCGCGTTTGGTGGGTAGCATTCATCGAGGATCTGCAAGCTGTGGGTCGTTGCATTGCCCAACTGCCGTAGCGACACCGCACCAGCGCCCGTCTGCGGCGAGATTTCGGTGAATTCGCCGACTGCATAAAAGTACTTTGGATCGCCGGATTCTTCGATGGTGGCAAAGAACTCGGCCATGCTCATGGGAATCGCATCCAGCAGGCTTTTGAGCGACGCAACCGATGGGCTGGTCTTGTTCTGCTCGATCAATGAAATTGTGCCGTTGGTCAGCCCCGCCCGGGCGGCGAGTTCACGCTGTGACAATCCGCGCGATTTGCGCACTTCTTGCAGTTTTTTGCCGATATCCACCCGATAATCCCTTTGTCGAACTGCGAGATAGTTGCGTCATTTCAAGGCCATGGGCGCACCATAGACGCGAAGCCCGCGCTTGTGCAAAAATCCCACAGCCGATCCGCCCAAAACCGCCGAAAATCTACACATTCAGAAACCATATTGACAGGTAAATTAAACGTATTATGAGAATTTTAAACACCCCCCAATACAGGGCGCTGTGTTCATCTTGAAAAGGATACCGCCACAATGGCAAACACCGTGAAAAAACAGTCGCGCAAGACCACGCCCCATAGCAAGCCACAAATCGCGGTCGTCCCCGAGTTTGTGCCCGCCGTGCAGACAAATGCCGCCCTGATCGCCCGCCGTGAAGCTGCCGTGCCGCGCGGTGTGGCATCCGCCGCGCCAATCTTTGCCCAAAAGGCCGAGAACTCGGAGCTTTGGGACGTCGAAGGCAACCGGTATATTGATTTCGCCGGTGGTATTGCGGTGTTGAATACCGGCCATCGCCACCCCGCCGTTGTGGCCGCCGCCAAAGCCCAGGAAGACCTGTATACGCACACCAGTTTTCAGGTCGTCCCCTACGAGCCCTATATCGCTTTGGCTGAAAAGCTGAATGAACTGGCCCCGGGCGATCACGCGAAGAAAACGCTGTTGGTCACGACCGGTGCAGAAGCTGTTGAAAACGCGGTAAAAATTGCGCGCGCGGCAACAGGACGTCCGGGTATCATCGCATTTACGGGTGGCTATCATGGCCGCACGCTGCTGACGCTGGGCATGACAGGCAAAATTTCGCCCTACAAAAAAGACGTGGGGCCGTTTCCGTCTGACATCTACCGGGCGCCGTTCCCCAACGTCCGCGACGGAATTAGTGTTCAGGACGCGCTGACCGGTCTGCAGAATCTGTTCCTGACCGATGCCCAGCCAGAGCGCGTTGCCGCCATCATCATCGAACCGGTGCTGGGCGAAGGCGGCTATACACCTGTCCCATTCGAGATGATGCAAGCGCTGCGCGATATCTGCGACACGCACGGTATCATGCTGATCGCCGACGAAATTCAGGCGGGCTTTGGCAGGACTGGCACATGGTTTGCGATCGAACATTCCGGGGTGATTCCAGACCTGATCACTGTGGCAAAATCAATGGCCGGTGGCTATCCGATTGCCGGCGTCATTGGCCGCGCCGAGGTGATGGATGCGGTGATCCCCGGCGGGTTGGGTGGTACATACGGTGGTAACCCTGTCGCCTGTGCTGCCGCGCTTGCTGCGATCCAAGCCATTGAAGACGAAGGGCTTTTAGCCCGTTCGACCGCGCTTGGCGCGCATTTCCGTACCAAGTTCGCCGATATAGGTGCCCGCGTCGCGCCCTACCGGATGTGGGACATCCGCGGTTTGGGTGCCATGTTGGCGGTTGAATTTGTCACTGACTTCGAGACGATCGCACCCGATACCGCACTGACCAAAGCCGTCGTTGCGCATGCATTGAAGCGCGGCTTGATTCTGCTGGGTTGCGGCATGCACGGCAACGCGCTGCGGATCATGGTGCCGCTGACCGCCTCGGACGAGATCATCGACGAAGGTCTGGCGATTTTCGAAGAGGCATTGGCCGCCGCAGTCGTCGAACTGCGCGGTTAACCCAATTGATAACATGCAAGGAGGCGGGTCACGCACCCGCCTCCTTGCCATTCAAATGCCGGGTTCAAATGTCGGGCCGGATGGTCCGTTTTTTGCGCGAATATATCGCTGCAGTCTGGTGGATATATTAAACGCGACTGCCGATCCCTCGAGATGACAAATGCCAATCACGTGTGTCGGTGGCATGATCCGTTTTGCGGTATCGGCACCGGCCATGACGCGGGTCATCAAGGTGTGGGCGGTGCGGTTCGGCCTGTGATTCGGCACCCTGCATGTGCTTTCGCGGGTTGCACGCCCCATGGCAACGGGCCATGCTCGTCACGGTGCCAATCCAGCGCTTCAAGCGGTATCCGACATCGGAATTTATGGACAATATCAATATTCAAGACCGCATATTCACAGCGGAACACTGCCCGCTCCGCCCGATATCATCTTCGACAGAACCATCATTGCCGAGCATCGCAGCAATGATGCCGCTTGATCAGAATAATAAACATTATTAGCCTCGGCCACATGATTTTGGTTGCAGGAATACAATCCACGCGACAAACTACGGTGACCTGCAGCGTCTTCGGACAGCGCGGCACATCATTGACCTTCGACAACGAAGGCGCATCAATCTTCACCAACTGGGAGAGAACCATAAAAGTATTTAAGTCTCTTGCGATCGCAGGGGCCATGCTGGCCGGCACTGCAAGTTCGGCGCAGGAACAATTCATTACAATAGGCACCGGCGGCCAAACCGGCGTTTATTTTGTTGTCGGTCAGTCGATTTGCCGTCTGGTCAACCGCACTACGGCAGAAACCAACCTGAAATGCACGGCACCATCCACGGGCGGGTCGATCGCAAACATCAATGCAATCATGGCCGGTGACATGGATATGGGCGTGGCCCAGTCCGACTGGCAGTACCACGCCTACAACGGCACGTCCGAGTTTGAAGGCAATCAGTTCGCGAACGAACGCGCTGTTTTCTCGGTCCATGGTGAACCATTCACCGTGATCGCCCGCGCAGACGCCGGCATTGCCACTTTTGCCGATCTCAAAGGCAAGCGCGTCAACATCGGCAACCCCGGTTCGGGCCAATACGCCACGATGCAAGTTGCCATGGATGCACTTGGCTGGACCATGGACGACTTTGCTCTGGCCTCTGAGTTGAAGCCCGCCGAACAGGCCGCCGCCCTTGGCGATAACAAGGTCGATGCGATCATCTATATCGTTGGCCACCCCAACGGGTCGATCCAGGAAGCCGTTTCGACTGTCGATGCTATCCTGATCCCGGTCACAGGCCCGGAAATCGACAAGCTGATTGCAGAGAACCCCTACTATGCTGCGGCGACGATCCCCGGCGGCATGTATGAAGGGTCGCCAGAGGTAACCAATACATTTGGCGTCAAGGCGACATTCGTAACCTCGGCAGATGTCGACGACGAAGTTGTCTATCAGGTCGTCAAGGCTGTCTTTGACAACTTTGATCGCTTCAAGCGTCTGCACCCTGCGTTTGAAAACCTGACCGAAGAGGGCATGATCCGGGACGGTCTGTCTGCCCCGCTGCACCCCGGTGCAGAGCGTTACTACAAAGAGCGTGGCTGGATGTAATCCTGCGCCATTCATGACTGATCTGTGATGTGGCGGGCCCTGACCCGCCGCATCAGGCAAAAAGACCAATCAGACAGATGCCCGGAAAACTGGGCGCAGGGGGAAATACCATGACCGATGATCCAAACCAGCAGCAGGCTGCTGCCGTTGAAAATGCGGCCGCCGGACGTGGTGGGCTGTCGCAGGCGGAACTTGATGCGCTGGTCGCATCATCGGACACGGGCGGTCGCGGCGGCGCCGGCACGATCGGTATCTTCATCACCTGCGTCGCACTGACTTGGTCGCTGTTCCAGCTTTGGATCGCGTCGCCTATCCCCTTTATCGTCGGCTGGGGTGTCTTTAACGATACGGAAAGTCGGTCCATCCATCTGGCTTTTGCGATTTTCCTTGCCTTTGCAGCCTTCCCTGCAACCCGTTCGAAATTTCAGATTGGTCTGGGTGTGACCATACCTGTGGTTCTGGCCTTTCTCTTTATGGTCGGCGCCAAGGAGTCCACGGTCACATGGTGGATACCTCTTGTCGCGCTGGCCGTTGTCGGCGCGGTTGTTCTTGGGTCGCCCAAGGACCGGGTGCCGGTTTGGGAATGGGCCATGGCCGTCATTGGTGCCTGTGCCGCGCTATATCTATTTGTTTTCTAACGCGAAATCGCGGGCCGTGTTGGTGCGCCGATCTTGCAGGATTTTGTGGTCGCGGTCATCGGTCTGATGTTGCTGCTGGAGGCCACGCGCCGCGCGCTTGGTCCCGCACTGATGATCGTCGCCTCGGTTTTCCTCGTTTACACCGTGCTTGGCCCCAATATGCCAAGCATCATTGCCCATAAAGGCAACAGCCTGTCCGAGATCGTGAACCACCAGTGGATCACGACTGAAGGCGTGTTTGGCATCGCACTTGGCGTGTCGACATCCTTTGTGTTCCTTTTTGTGCTGTTCGGCTCACTGCTGGACCGGGCGGGTGCGGGCAACTATTTCATTCAGGTGGCGTTCAGCCTGATGGGCCACATGAAAGGCGGACCTGCCAAGGCGGCCGTCGTGTCGTCGGCCATGACCGGCCTGATTTCAGGCTCGTCCATTGCCAACGTGGTCACGACCGGCACCTTTACGATCCCGCTGATGAAAAAGGTCGGGTTCAGTTCTGAAAAAGCGGGCGCTGTCGAAGTCGCCTCATCCGTGAACGGCCAGATCATGCCGCCTGTGATGGGGGCTGCGGCATTCCTGATGGTTGAATACGTCGGCATCCCGTATTTCGATGTGGTCAAGCATGCGTTCCTGCCTGCGGTCATTTCCTACATCGCACTTGTCTATATTGTGCACCTCGAGGCGCTGAAGGCTGGGATGGAGGGGCTGCCGCGCGCATATACCCCCAAGCCCATCGTGCAGCGCCTGATTGGCATCGCCTTTGCCATAGCAGTCATTTGCGCGCTTTCTTTCGCCGTCTACTACGGCATGGGGTGGATCCGCCCGGCGTTCCCGCAGTCAGCCGGGTATATCATCTTTGGCTTCCTCAGCCTTGTTTACGTCGGCCTGCTTTATGTTTCATCGAAAGAAGAGCCGCTTGAACTGGATGACCCAAATGCGCCCGTCACCAAGCTGCCGCTGCCGGGGCCGACAATCCGGTCGGGTCTGCACTTTATCCTACCGGTCGTCGTGCTGGTCTGGGCGTTGATGGTCGATCGGCTGTCACCCGGTCTGTCGGCATTCTGGGCCACCGCGTATATGGTGTTTATCCTTCTGACGCAGCGTCCGCTGATGGCCCTCATGCGTGGCCGGGGCGGGCTGGGTACGGCCATCAAACAAGGTGGCGCGGATTTGATAGACGGGCTTGAAACCGGCGCGCGCAACATGATCGGAATCGGCATTGCCACCGCAACTGCCGGTATCATCGTCGGTGCCGTCAGCCAGACCGGCGTCGGGTCTGCCCTGGCGGATGTGGTCGAAGTGCTTTCGGGCGGTAACATTCTTGCCATTCTGTTCCTGACGGCGATCCTGTCGCTGATCCTTGGCATGGGGCTGCCGACGACGGCAAACTACATCGTGGTATCCGCGCTGCTGGCCCCCGTCATCGTCACGCTGGGCCAGCAAAACGGATTGATCGTGCCGCTGATCGCTGTGCATCTGTTTGTGTTTTACTTTGGGATCATGGCCGATGTGACGCCGCCGGTCGGTCTAGCCAGTTTTGCCGCTGCCGCCGTGTCCGGGGGCGACCCGATCAAGACCGGTGTCATTGCATTCTTCTATTCGCTGCGCACCGCCGCCCTGCCCTTTTTGTTTATCTTCAACACGGAATTGCTGCTGATTGATGTCACATGGGGGCAAGGTGTCTTTGTGTTCATCATTGCGACAATAGCGATGCTGCTGTTCGCGGCCGCAACGCAAGGGTGGTTTCTGGCCAAGAACCGGTTCTACGAAACGGTGGCGCTGCTGTTGATTGCCTTCACGCTGTTCCGTCCGGGGTTCTGGATGGACATGGTGTCGGCGCCCTATAGCGAAGAAAACCCAACCGAAATCGCGGCCGCCGCGATGGCAACCCCGCTGGGCGAGGATTTGCGCCTGCGCGTGTCCGGCCTGAACGATCTGGGGGATCCCATCGAATTTGTCGCCGTCGTGCCGATCACCGAAGGTGCCACCGGCGAAGAGCGGCTGGAAAATGCCGGGCTATTGTTCCGCGACGAAGGTGGCATCTTGTTTATTGATGACGTGACCTATGGCAGTGCGGCGGAAACCGCAGGGCTGGGTTGGGATCAAGAGGTGCTGAGGGTCCTGCGCCCCGTCAGCCAACCCAGCAAGTATTTGATGTTCCTGCCTGCGCTGCTGCTTCTGGCGCTGGTCGTATTCGTGCAACGCGGCCGCAATGCGCGCATCACGCGCCGCACCGCAGCGGCCTGAGGAGAAGACAATGTTCAACACGATCTTGCTCACCATCGACCTGACCGCCAAGGCATCTTGGGAAAAGGCACTGCCGCAAGCGATCGAACTGGCGCGCGCCTCGAAGGGTAAGCTGCACATCATGTCAGTCGTTCCCGACATGGGCACACCGCTGGTCGAGGGTTTCTTCCCCGAAGACTTTGAGGAAAAGTCCATCGCCGCAGCAAACAAGGCGCTGAACCAACTGGTCACGGACAACGTACCCGATGACGTTTCGGTCAAGCAGCATCTGGCCTTTGGCAAGATCCACAGAAAGGTGCTTAAGGCGATTGAGGACACCAAATGTGATCTTGTGATCATGGCCTCGCACAAACCCGACCGCGTCCGCGAGTTTCTTGTCGGGTCGAATGCAGACCGTGTTGTGCGCAGATCGCCAGTTTCCGTTCTGGTGGTGAGAGCGTAAGAGGGGCCGAAGCGAAGCTGGACGGCGCCCCGATGGTGCCCCTTCGCAATCACGGAGAGATAGAATAATGACACCTTTTGCCATTGCTGGCGTGCAGATGTATGTTAACGCGCTTGAATCAAATGTTGAAGGGATGCTGCAGCGCCTTGATATTTTGATGATACGCTTTCCATGGACCCAAATGGTGCTGTTTTCAGAGTTGGCACCGTTCGGACCTTTGGACCAATACTCTTTGGCCCCGGAAAACGAGACGCTGGAGCGGTTTCAGGCCGCTGCGGTGAAACACGGCGTTTGGCTGATCCCCGGTTCGATGTTTATCACCGATCCTGTGGATGGGCGTACCTATAACACCTCTTTCGTGATCAATCCGCAGGGCGAGATCATCCGCCGCTATGCCAAAATGTTCCCGTTCCGCCCCTACGAGGCCGGGGTTGCAGCAGGAACGGATTTCTGCGTGTTCGACGTACCTGATGTGGGCCGTTTCGGCCTGTCGATATGTTATGATATATGGTTCCCCGAAACGACGCGCCAGCTTACCTCGCAGGGGGTCGAAGTTTTGTTGCACCCCGTCCTGACCGGCACAACAGACCGTGACGCAGAACTGGCCATTGCCCGCGCTACGGCCGTGCAGTTCCAGTGCTATGTGATTGACGTGAACGGTTTGGGTGCAGGGGGTATCGGCAAATCCTGCGTCGTTGATCCGACGTCTATGGTATTGCACCAGTCGGGTGGCCAAGAGGATATGTTCCCCATCGAGATCGACCTCGACATGGTGCGCCGCCAGCGTGAAACGGGTATGAAAGGGCTGGGCCAAGTGCTGAAGTCTTTCCGCGACCGCGCCACCGACTTTTCCATCTATGACCGCGCCAGCGGCACAGACGCATACCTCAAGACACTGGGCCCGCTCGAGACCCCGCACAAAGGGACGACCGCAGGTCTTGATACGAAGTCGCCTGAACTGCGCGTGCCGTATCCTCAGTTGTCAAAAGGTTCAGACATCGGGTCCAACTACACCCCAAAAGCACAGCCGGCCTTTGCAGCCGAACCTTTGCCGAACCCAACGGCTGGGACGGCAACGCCTGTGCCGGACGCGACGACAGCGGCGCAAGAGGCTGTTGATTTAGCCGCTTTGCCGAACCCTCCGGTAAGACCCAGTGTTCTTACGGGATCAGAAGAATAACCAATTGAGGAAACGGCTGCATCACCCTAGGCTTGATCAGGCGTCGCCACGCGACGTGGGCATCAAAGCCTATAAGGCAACGAAATAGGCTGATCACAACGCGGGGCCGCCAATGGGGCGGCACCTATGCATCGTGTCGAAGCCGACCTAAGGAGAACGACCGATGGAATCTGTAAGCGACTATTATTCGGCGATACAGCTGCGGTCGGACCGCTGGAGCGCGCTGCGCGAAGTCACGGCCGCCCTTGCCCGCGAGGCGCCGACCAAACTACCGGCGCATCTGCGGGCACGCGCAGAAGAGCTTTTTGATTCGCTTGCGTTGATCGAACCCTATTGGGCCTTCCCCGGCATGTCGGCCTTTGATCATCTGCGTCGCCAGTTTGCCCACAACAGCTTTGAAGATCTGTCATTTGCGACGCATCGCATCACCCGCGCATTGACCACGGGGGCCTATCGCCGCCGCCATATCCCGCTGCAGCGTGATAGCGCCGATCTGGAAGAACACGACGACGAGGCGCTGTTGTCGCCCGAAGCCCGCGCGCTGACAAAACCCTACTTCGAGGTGTTGATCGTCGATAGCGTCAGTGACCAGCAAGAGCGCTGGCTGAAGGGCAATGTCCTCAATATGCGCCGGACCGAAGACGCCTTTATCTACGAGGCGGTCGTGGTTCCAAGCCTCGAAGATGCGTTGATCGCGGTGCTTTTCAACCATAACATTCAGGCCATTGTTGTCCGCCCCGGACTGATCCTGAAGTCCAAGCTCGACAATGAAATCCTGACGAAATACCTCAACCGCGCCGGCAAGTCCGATACCTTTGACCAGATGTCGCCCGAAGACTACGGACCGGAGCTGTGTCGTCTGATATCGCGGGTGCGGCCAGAGCTTGACGCCTATCTTGTGACGGAACGGTCGGTCGAAGACATCGCCGGTATGGATCTGGGGATTTGCCGCCGGGTATTTTACAACCAAGAAGACTTTATGGAGCTGCACCTGAACATCCTGCGCGGTGTTGCGGCCCGTAACAAGACGCCGTTCTTCACCGCACTGGTCGAATATTCAAAACAGCCGACGGGTGTTTTTCATGCCATGCCGATCAGCCGGGGCAAATCAATCACCCGGTCGCATTGGATTCAGGACATGGGCGCCTTTTACGGCCCTAATATCTTTCTTGCCGAAACCTCTGCGACCTCCGGCGGGCTGGATTCGCTGCTTGAACCGCACGGACCGATCAAAGAGGCACAAGAGCTGGCAAGCCGCGCGTTTGGTTCAAAACAGACGTTCTTTGCCACAAACGGCACATCAACCTGCAACAAGATCGTCGTGCAAGCCCTTGTCAGGCCGGGTGATATTGTTCTTGTCGACCGCGATTGCCACAAGTCCCATCACTATGGCATGGTGCTGGCCGGAGCCGAGGTTGTGTATCTCGACAGCTATCCGCTGAATGAATATTCCATGTATGGTGCCGTTCCGCTGCGCGAGATCAAGGAACATCTGCTGGCCCTCAAGGCGGCTGGGAAACTGCATCGCGTGCGCATGTTGCTTTTGACCAACTGCACCTTCGATGGTCTGGTCTATAACGTCGATCGCGTCATGGAGGAATGTCTGGCGATCAAGCCCGATCTGGTGTTCCTGTGGGACGAGGCATGGTTTGCCTTTGCACGCTTCAGCCCGACGTACCGACAGCGTACGGCGATGCGGACCGCCAATAACCTGCGCAAGCGTCTGCGGACCGAAGATCATGCCGAAGCCTATAAAAAGCAGCAGAAAAAGCTGAAGGATGCGCCGGATGAAACCTGGCTCAAGACGCGGCTGATCGCCCCGCCAACCGCCCGCGTCCGCGTCTACGCGACACAATCGACGCATAAAACGCTGACGTCCCTGCGACAGGGGTCGATGATCCATGTCAACGATCAGGATTTCAAAGGCGAAGTCGAACAAAGCTTTCACGAAGCCTATATGACGCACACATCGACGTCGCCCAACTATCAGATCATCGCATCGCTGGATGTGGGGCGCCGTCAGGTCGAGCTGGAGGGATTTGAATTCGTGCAGCGGCAGGTCGAAGCCGCCATGTCGATGCGCCGCGCGATCAGCAGTCACCCTTTGCTGCAAAAATACTTCAAGGTCCTGACCGCGGGCGACATGATCCCCGAAGAATACCGCCAAAGCGGCGTCACCAGCTATTACGATAACGAACAGGGCTGGACCGACATGTGGGACTGCTGGGAACAGGATGATTTCGTTCTGGATGCAACCCGCGTGACATTGGCCGTGGGCGGCACCGGCTGGGACGGTGACACGTTCAAAACCGATATTTTGATGGATCGCTTTGGCATCCAGATCAACAAGACATCGCGCAATACCGTTTTGTTCATGACAAACATCGGCACCACGCGATCATCGGTCGCCTATCTGATCGAAGTATTGGTCAAAATTGCCAATGAGCTGGACGAGCTGTTGGATGATGCGTCAAAAATGGAAAGGCTGTCATTTGACCGGCGCGTGAAAAACCTGACGGAAAACTACCCGCCGCTGCCAGATTTCAGCCGCTTTCACGATGCATTCCGGCCAGACAATGTGACACCCGAAGGCGATATTCGGACCGCCTATTACCTTAGCTATGATGAGAAAAACTGCGACTATCTGGAACTTGACGGTTCTTTGAAAGAGGTGATGGACAGCGGCCAAGAGGTTGTTTCGGCCTCGTTCATCATTCCCTATCCGCCAGGGTTCCCGATTTTGGTCCCTGGTCAGGTGATCAGCCACGAAATTCTCGCGTTTATGCGCGCGCTCGATGTGAATGAAATCCATGGCTATCGTTCCGATCTGGGTCTGCGGGTCTTTACCGCAGAGGCGTTGGCCAGCGTCCCCCGGATCACGCCAATCAAGACTGCAGCCGAATAGAAAAGGATTCTATATAATGCCAACCGTGCTAAAAAATATCTCCGAAATCCGGCGGTTCTTTCATCGCAACGAGGACCCTATCTATTTCGTCTCTGCGACCAACTTCAACCTGCTTGGCCTTGATGAATGGGTCAAAAACTTTAAATATATCTGCTATATCGATTGTTATGGCGGCAAGCACCCCAACGTGTTTTGCCCGACCGAGCAGCCGCATGCAGAGTTTCAGTCGATTGAAGACATCAATAACTATCTGCTGCAGCACAAGGAAGTCATCGACTTTATCAAACGGCGTGGCGGCAAGCCCAAGTTTGTGTTCCTGATGTTCGATGCCGAGACCGAGCGGCTGGCAAAGGAACTCGGTGGTGACATTTGGTTCCCAAAGGCCAAGTTGCGCACCAGGATGGACAACAAGATCGAAACTGTGCGGATTGGCAACAAAGCCGGTGTGCCGTCGGTGCCCAACGTGCTTGCAGAGGTGAAATCGTACGACGACCTGAAAAAGACCTGCGAAAAGGCGGGGATCGGGCACGATCTGGTGCTGCAGTCTGCCTTTGGTGACAGCGGCCACACCACGTTCTTTATCAAGTCAGAGGCAGATTTCCGTCGTCACGAGCACGAGATCGTCGGCGAAGGCGAGATCAAGATCATGAAGCGGATTGATTGCCGCGGTTCCGCAATCGAGGCATGCGCGACCAAGGAAGGCACGATCGTCGGCCCCTTGATGACCGAACTTGTCGGCTTCAAGGAATTGACCCCGTATCGCGGCGGCTGGTGTGGCAATGAAATCCTGTCCACCGCATTTCCGCCAAAAGTCCGGCAAAAGGCCCGTGAATTGACCTTTAAATTCGGTGAGCAACTACGCAAAGAAGGGTATCGCGGCTATTTCGAGCTGGATTTTCTGATTGACCGGAAAACCGGCGACCTTTGGTTGGGCGAGCTGAACCCGCGGATCACGGGCGCGTCTTCCATGACGAACCACGCCGCGTTCGCCCATGCGGATGCGCCGTTGTTCCTGTTTCACCTGCTTGAATTCTCGAAAAAGAAATTCCATCTGGACACGACCGAGTTGAACAATCGTTGGGCCAACCCCGAGATGATCGACAGCTGGTCGCAAATGGTAATCAAGCATACCGACGATACCGTCGATATCTGTACGTCCGCGCCCGAAACCGGGATCTACAAGATGCTGGAAGATGGCCGCGTCGTGTTTGACAGGTTCGACTATCACCGCCGCGCAGTCGAAAGCGAGAATGAAGCGTTCTTTCTGCGTATCCTGCAGCCCGGCGATTACCGGTATGAAGGCGCCGATATCGGCATTCTTGTGACCCGTGGCCGGTCCATGACCAAAAGCTTCCAACTGAATGAACGCGCGAAAAAGTGGATTCACGGGATCAAGCAAACAGTCGCAGGCAAACCATTGCCCGTGGCCCATGCCGAACCCGTTCTGGCCGATCCGGCGTTCAAGATTATGTAAGGAAGAACGATGCTTTGGCGCGCCCTCAGCGAAGATCAGCCCGGCCCGAAATGGGCTGGGCTTTTCGCCGAATATTGGCCCAACTACAAACGCTGGTGGCTCAAAGACGGCGAGGCGGCGCGCCCGACCTATGCGCAATGCCGTCGCGCGCTCAAGGAACATATGCCGGAAATCGTTCCGCTGTACGAAGAACTGTGCGAACTGGCCGGTGGCGGCGATCTTGCCGCACGTTTCCTGAGCTTTTATTGCCCGCCTGCGTATCTGTCGGGGTGCAGTCAGGCGATCTGGACCGGCAAGGAACCCGTGCTGGTGCGCAACTACGACTATAGCACGAACGCTTTTGACAGTCTGATCCTGAAAACCGCGTGGCAGGGGCGTCGCGTGATCGGCACGTCCGACGGGCTGTGGGGGATGGTCGATGGCATGAATGATGCCGGGCTGGCCATCTCGCTCACGTTCGGCGGCAGGCGCGTTGTTGGCACGGGCTTTGGCGTGCCGCTGATCCTGCGCTATGTTTTGCAGACCTGCACGACGACCGAAGAGGCCAGCAAGGTGCTCGCCCGTATTCCGACGCATATGAGCTATAACATCACCGTGCTGGACGCCAAACGCCGCTATCTGACGGCGATGCTGTCGCCCGATCGCCCGGCGATTATCACCCATGCTGCGGTGGCGACCAATCATCAGGAGAATGTCGAGTGGATCAGCCACGCCCGCTTTACCGCCACGGTAGAGCGTGAACGGTTCTTGTTGCAGCGTCTGAGGCTGCACCGCGATCCAGAGGAAAAGTTTATCAACGCCTTTCTCAAACCACCGCTTTATTCGACGGCGTTCAATGCGGGATTTGGGACACTTTACACCGCCGTCTATCGCCCGCGTCTGGGCCAGATGGAACTGCGCTGGCCCGGCACCGTCTGGCCAATGTCGTTTGACGTCTTTCACGAAAGCCAGCGCAAAGTCCAAATTCCCGGCGCCGCATAGGAGACCGACATGTCACATATTTTCCCACGCCATACCAAAAATTTGCCGCCCGTCGCCGTATCGGGCGAGGGATGCTATCTGGTTGATGCAAGTGGCAAACGTTATCTTGATGCGTCTGGTGGTGCCGCGGTGTCATGTTTGGGACATGGCGACCGGTCCGTGATCGACGCGGTAAAAGCGCAGCTTGATCAACTGGCCTATGCACATACGGGCTTTTTCACCTCGGAACCGGCTGAAACCTTGGCCGACATGCTGATCGCGCAGGCCCCCGGTGATCTGGACCGCGTTTATCTGGTGTCCGGCGGATCAGAGGCGATGGAATCTGCCCTGAAGCTTGCGCGGCAGTATTTTGTCGAAAAGGGCGAACCGGGGCGTGGCCGGATCATCGCCCGCAAACAAAGCTACCACGGCAATACGATGGGCGCGCTGTCTGCGGGCGGCAACGCATGGCGCCGCGCCCAGTTCGGGCCGCTTCTTATCGAGATGAGCCATATTGATCCGTGCTATGCCTACCGCCTGAAGCGTGATGATGAAACGCCACAGGAATACGGCATACGCGCCGCCAACCTGCTCGAGGAGGAATTGCTGCGCGTTGGCCCCGAAACCGTCATGGCCTTTGCTGCGGAACCCGTTGTCGGTGCCACAGCCGGTGCCGTGCCCCCTGCCCCCGGCTATTTCAAACGCATCCGTGAAATATGTGATCAATACGGGATCTTGCTGATCTTGGACGAGGTGATGTGTGGCATGGGCCGCACGGGCACCATGTTTGCATGTGAACAAGACGGCGTCGCACCTGATATCATGTGCATCGCCAAGGGGTTGGGTGCGGGGTATCAGCCGATTGGTGCGATGTTGTGCAGCCGCGCCATTTATCAGACCATTGAAGACGGCACCGGTTTCTTCCAGCATGGCCATACATATCTGGGCCATCCGACCGCCGCCGCCGCCGGCGTTGCGGTACTGACGGCCCTGAACGAACGCCAGTTGATCCCGCGTGTCCAGACACAGGGAGCCAAGCTGATGGCCGCGTTGCAAACCACATTCGGCCAGCACCCGCATGTGGGTGATTTGCGCGGTCGTGGCCTGTTTCAAGGCATCGAACTGGTCGCGGACCGCGAGACCAAGGCGCCCTTTGCCCCGTCCCGGCGCATCGCCGCCCGGATCAAAGCTGCCGCGTTTGACGCGGGCCTGATCTGCTATCCGATGAGCGGCACAATTGATGGGCAACACGGCGATCACGTCCTGCTTGCCCCGCCCTTTATCATCAGCGATGACCAGATCGACGAACTGGTCGGCAAACTCTCTGGCGCGATTGAAGTCGCCCTCCAATCCTAAGGTCCTGATCATGAGTACACCTTGCATTATCTGCGTCGCCATCACCGGCTCTGTTCCACGCAAAAAAGACAACCCCGCCGTGCCGATCACGATCACGGAACAGGTCGAATCCACCCATGCCGCGTTTGAAGCCGGGGCGGCGATCTGCCACGCCCATGTGCGAAACGACGATGAGACGCCATCGTCTGACCCGGAAAAATTCGCACGTCTGAAAGAGGGCCTAGAAAAACACTGCCCCGGCATGATCATCCAGTTTTCCACCGGCGGCCGGTCCGGTGCCGGGACTGAGCGCGGTGACATGTTGTCATTGCGGCCCGATATGGCGTCGCTGGCAGTGGGATCAAACAATTTCCCCAGCCGCGTCTACGAGAACCCACCGGATTTGGTGGATTATCTGGCAGCAGAAATGCGCAAATACGACGTGAAACCCGAAATCGAGGCCTTTGACCTGTCGCACATCCATCAGGCCGTCGCGATGAACCGCGATGGCCGCCTTCCCGGCCAGCTTTACATTCAATTTGTCATGGGTGTGAAAAATGCGATGCCAGTCGACCGCGATGTCTTTGATTACTATGTTAAAACCGTCAATCGGCTTGCACCCGACGCGCAGTGGTGTGCCGCAGGCATCGGGCGTGATCAGATCACACTGAACGAATGGGCCATTGCCGCAGGTGGCCATACGCGCACCGGGCTCGAGGATAATGTGCGCTGGGACAAGGATACGCTGGCACCATCGAATGCGGCGTTGGTCGAACGGGCTGTCGGGCTTTGCGCGCAATATGACCGGCCCATTGCGACCGCCGCGCAGGCCCGCGAAATTCTGGGGCTGGCCTAGCGCGCCAAAACCAGTTCGGCCTTTAAACCGCCAAGGCGCGTGCTGTCGCCCAACCGCAGCACTCCACCATGGGTCCGCGCAATATCAGCCACGATCGACAGGCCCAGGCCCACACCGCTGCCTTTGTCCTGATTGCGCGCGGGATCAAGCCTGACAAAGGGGCTGATCGCGTCTTCACGTTGCGCGGGCGGAATACCCGGCCCGTCGTCTTCGACGCAAAACCGCACCGCGCGTTCGGTGACGCTGACGCCGATCTCGGCCCGGGTGCCATAGCGCAGCGCATTTCCGACCAGATTTTCAAGAGCCCGGCGAATGGCCAGTGGCCGCAGGCTGACCTGCTCTGTCGCACCCACCATTTCACCCAGATACACAGGCTGCCCCATCCGTTCAGCGTCCGCCAACACGGCATGAACCAGGTCCTGTGGCACTGTCGGTTCCAGACTGTCACCGGCATCGCTGCGTGCAAAATCAAGGAATGCGTCAAGCAGATGCTGCATGTCGTCGACATCGCGCAGCAACGGTTCCACCTCGCTATCGTCAAGCAGTGACAGACCCAACCGCAGGCGCGTCAGCGGCGTGCGCAGATCATGGCTGACCCCTGACAGCATCATCGTCCGGCTTTGGGTCTGGCGTTCCAATCTGTTGCGCATGTCCAGAAACGCCATGCCCGCCGCACGGACTTCGACGGCGCCCGTCGGTGTGAATTGGGTCACCCGCCCCTTTCCGTAATCTGCCGCCGCAGCCGCCATCCGTTTGATGGGGCGCAGCTGATTGCGCAGAAAGAAATAGGCGATCGTCGTCATGATCACCCCCATGACCAACATGATCACCAACAGCTGATGTGGATTGGACGCCGATACCCGCGTGCGGCTAAAGTCCATGCGGAGCGGGCCATGTACCGTATCAACCCAGACACCAACGCGCCGACGGTCCGCCAGCGACACCGCCTGCACATCGGCAACACCATTGCGCAACGTCTCAATCACGACCCTGCCGGTCAGATCGGTCCATGGTTTCACATCCGCCACACCTGTTTCAGCAGGCAGCGTGGTCAGAATTTCCAGCGGTGCGTCAAGCCGGGACAGCGCCACCTTTCCCGCATCAAGATCAGCGGCGGTGTTCACCGTTTCAACAAGAAATCGCAATTCAATGTTGACGGCACTTGTCATCAGGCGCGTCACCCCATCAAAGTGGCGTTGAATAAACACCACAGAGACCAGCAATTGCAGTGTCAGCACCGGCAGGATCAGAATAAGCGCGGCCCGGCCATAAAGACCGCGCGGCAGATAGTTCTTGAGCCAACGAAAAAACATATCCGCACGCTAACTGCCGCCGCACCGAACGGAAAGCCACGATAATGCCGCAAGTACCAGAATTTGCACCACAGCCCGGTGCGCCTCTCAGACTGGCGCCCGGCGTGACGCTTGTGCTGGCCCCGAACCCGTCACCGATGACCTGTCTTGGCACAAACACATATCTTGTGGGCCACCAGACGCTGGCCGTGATTGACCCCGGCCCGGACGACCCCGCACATCTTGCCGCGCTCATGGCCGCGATTGCGGGTCGGCACGTCAGTCATATCCTGCTCACGCACAGTCATCTGGATCATTCGCCCCTCGCGCGCCCGCTCGCGGCGGCAACGGGCGCGCCAATCTACGCCTTTGGCGACAGCAATGCCGGCCGCAGTGACGTCATGCGGGCGCTTGCCGATCAAGGTTTGACCGGGGGCGGCGAAGGGATGGATCAGGCGTTCGCACCCGATGTCGTCCTGGCCGATGGCGCGCAGATCATCGGCGCAGACTGGCAGCTTACCGCGCTGCACACCCCCGGACATATCGGCAATCACCTTTGTTTTTGTTGGAATGACATCGTGTTCACCGGGGATCATGTCATGGGTTGGGCCAGTTCGCTGGTGTCCCCGCCCGACGGCGATCTGGGCGATTTCATGCGGTCATGTGCGCGGCTGGAGATGATCGGCGGGCGGGTCTTTTATCCCGGTCACGGTGCGCCAATACATGATCCGGCAGCCCGGCTGCATTGGCTGATCGCCCATCGCAATACCCGCGAATCCCAGATCATTGCCGCGCTCTCGGCGACCTCTGAGACGATCCCGGCCCTGACACGCGCGATCTATGTCGATATAGCACCCAGCTTGATGCCGGCGGCTGAGCGCAACGTATTTGCGCATCTGATTGAGCTGCACCAACGCGGGGTGGTTAAAGCAGATCCGACACTTGGATTGACCGCGCAGTTCAGGCTGCCCGCGCCCGCGTAAGCCAGACGAAATGAATGCAGAAATCTGTGCAAAATCCTCTGGACGTCATGGAATCCCATTGCTATACGGCCCCAAGTGTTCCGACGTAGCTCAGCGGTAGAGCAGTTGACTGTTAATCAATTGGTCGTAGGTTCGATCCCTACCGTCGGAGCCATTTTCATGGCAAGTCATTGAAAACATTAGAGCTTAGTATTTAGCTCCGATGGTTTTCGGCTGATATGTGCAAAAGTTGCACATGAGGTTACACAAATGGTTACACAAAGCCGCCTCGCCATGCATTTTCACAGATGATCGTCCCCAACTTGAGGACGAAAGATGAGACATCAAAAATATCTGTTCGAAAAGGACGGAATTTTCTACTTCAGACGCCGAATTCCAGGGTTTTCCACAGTTATCTCACCACTTTTGTTGTCCTTGGGGACGAAAAGTGAAGCATTTGCGCGTACATGGTTATTGAAGCTGACCATGGAATTCGACGATATGCTGGATACCTTTTTATACGCGCTGGACGAGTTGCCAGAAAATCTGATCGCACGCTACATGAGTGTGCGCCTTCAACACGCGATCTCGGACTTGCGCCGCCAGCACAGAATGGAGCGCATGTCCGGACGTGTGAGTAGGACAAACCCAAGCAACTTAGAGGCTCAAAGGCTTGCGCTCGAAACTCTGCTGCGAGACGGCATCCAAAAAACGTTTCCCCATTATCGCATTCGCCCGGATTGGACGGAAGATGAGCTTAAAGATGTCATGCTGGCATACCGCGCAGAAGCAGATCTTGCGTTGTCCCCTGCCCTGAAGACCCAACTGGCGCGGGAGTTTTTCGAAACAACGGGTTTCACAACGGGTTCGTTCGAACATCATGCCCAAATTTTGGAAATCTATTTGCATTCCAAGATCACATCACTGGACACGATAGATGATCAGCGCATCCAGCGCAGCAACGCATTCCGAGACATGTCCAAGAAACTGAACGCGCAACATCAGGTCACCTCTTTGCTGTCTGATAATGATCTTCTTGACTGTAGCGTCCGCACAATATCTCGCCCACACGCGCAAGATCTGAATCCTCAAAGTGACTTATGGCCGCCAATTACTGCAGAAAAGACACCTGCGCCTGTTCTAACTCCCGGCGTAGAACTCATCACTGAACCCTTGACCATCTTAGCGCTGAACACACAGTTTGCCGCCGCAGCAGCTTGTGACGAAGAACTGCACCGTGGAAGCAATGACGAACCGTTCGGGATTGATATTGCCGGCGCCTGTGAACGGTCAATCAAGGTCGCCATGGCCGCAGGCAGGATTGACAAAAAAACAGCCGATGGACGGCGCTCCAAGATCAAGCTCTTTTGTCTGCTGGCAAATGTGCAAACTGTTACAGAAATCGAGCAACATCACCTTCGTGTCTTCGAACAGAAGCTTGAAAATGTGCCACTCAACTTTAATCGATCGCACAAGGATGCCGAACTTAACCTCAAACAGATCAACGCCAAGGCAGACGGCATGCCCGATGAAAAACTTGGAAGGTCTGCCTCAACCTACAATGCGCATATCGAGATGATTGGCGCTGTTTTAAAGCACGCGAAGTCATTGGATCACAGCCCTGTTGATCCAACAATTGATACAAAGTTGGTTCGACGCCCGGAAAAAACGCGCGCCAGAAAGAAGCGGAATGCCTTCAAGCCAGATGAAGTAAAAAAGCTGTTTCAACACACGGTCTGGAAAGGTTGCAGGAGTGCTGATCGCCGACACGAAGAAGGTACAGAAATCGAGAAAGACGGTCTCTATTTCGTTCCACTTATCGTCGCGTACACAGGTGGCAGGATGGAAGAGATTGCTGGTTTGACTTCAGATGGCATTGTGTCGGCGCAAGGACACTATGGATTTGATATCCGCCCCCATGACGAGCGTCGCCTCAAAAACCTTCAAAGCGAGCGCACGGTACCGCTTCACGAGCATCTTATTGCTTTGGGATTGCTCGAACATCAGAAGTTGATGCAAACATAAGGCCACAAGTACCTTTTTCCTGAACTCTTCCCGACAAGCGCAAAGAAGAAGTTTCAATCAGCTTTGCGCTATAACTGGCGGAAATTACGGGAAATTCAACTTGACGGGAACCATCGCGACCTTGACGGCCACAGCTTGCGACACGCCTTTAACCAAAGGTTGAAATTGGAAAAATTAGTGATGCGTCAGGTCCGCCTTGATATCCTCGGACATGCAGGCATTGACCTCAATGAAGAGACATACGGCGACGAGGAAGGGATGCCTTTTGAAAGTATCCGTCCGGCTGTCCCGCTCTGACGGCGTGATGGAGTGCCTGCTAGATATCCACCATGGATAGTGGACATCTTGAGGTGGGCGATGGCAGGCAAGAAGGGTCAGAAGAAGCGCGTCTGGTCGGA
>Ga0208544_10000833_pt1 | contig 22446 bp, 29 predicted proteins | sample DEB08_DNA_9_FD_184526 | JGI IMG/M metagenome (GOLD analysis project Ga0208544, IMG submission 184526) | Aqueous microbial communities from the Delaware River and Bay under freshwater to marine salinity gradient to study organic matter... | ecosystem: Environmental > Aquatic > Marine > Coastal ... | reverse complement strand
TAATTCTATAATGCGGTTTGTTGTTTTTCGCAAAACGCGTTACGCTTTAATAATGTGATGCAAAAAAGGAGGGCATGATGTCAGTTCTGCCATACGGGGTAACCCGATTTTTGAAACCGGTCGTGGGGTTCACGATCAGCGCCCTGAGCGATCTGATGACTGCTGCGGTCTTCTACGGTCTGATCTTTATCGCCTTCTCTGACCGGCTCGTCCCTTACCTTTTCGGGACGAACTGACATGAGCCCTGATGACGCGAAAAGGGAAACACGTGATTTGATCGGCGCGTTCGATCTGGTGCATGAGGCGGCCATGGAGGGCCGGATTATCGCCGAGAGCGATGATATGATCGACCAGGAGGAGGCGCAGCTCGAGGCGGTCAATCAGGTTTACGACTTCCTGACGAACCACCACGAGCAGATCGAGGATAAGTTCAGGGACGACCCGGAGATTTCCGGCCATCTGACCCCTGCGGAGCTCGACCTAATTGGGCTTCGGGAGGCGCCGATCGATCATCCCCTTAACGATGCGATGCTGACGACCCTGGAGCTGGCGGCCCAGCAGTGCACGGATGAGGGGATCACTGAAAATCTCAGCGCGGCGCTTGATCTGGCCGGCGCCTTCTGGGCGCGTCGGGGAGCGGAGATCTGCGAGGAGACCCTCAGCGTCAGCCTCAATGAGGGGCCCGCATGAGTGGTCTGGTCCTTCTGGACTGTGACGGGGTCCTGCTCGACTACGTTGCGGGGTTTCGCGAATTTCTCAAGGACCGGTACGGGTTGAGCCTTGCGGCTGAGGGCCCCTGCGGTTTCGACATGGAGGTCTGGACCGGGCTCCCCCGGGCCGAGATCCGGAAGGTCATAAATGACTTCAACGGGGGGGCGGAGACCGGGTTCGACTCTCTCCCGCCGATGCCGGGTGCGCTTGAGGGGGTTAGCCGCCTCCTCGGTTCCGGCTATCGGCTTCAGGTCTTAAGCTCCGCGGACGCGGGCGGGTCCTCTGTTCGCTCCCGCCTGAAAAACCTCGAAACGATCTTCGGTGACGTTTTTGAGGAGGTGACTCTGATCGGACTGGGAGGTTCGAAAAGGGAGATCCTCTCCCGTTTTGAGCCGGCCGAATGGGTGGACGACCACCTGCCCAACGCGATTGCGGGGATAGGGGCCGGTCATCGGTGTCACGTCATCCGTCAGTCCCATAACCGGTCCCTGCAGGCCTCCGCTCCGGCTGAGCTGACCTGGTCGGACTCCCTTCTCGATATTCATTCCCTGATCAGTCCGGACCCGCCCCCTTCCCCCTGAGGGTTGCATCGGGTTTCGCGTCAATATAGGTGTTGCGAAAAAGGAATACCGAATGTTTGAGTTTTCGGAATGGCGCCCCTTCCCGGGCCGGCTCCCGGAGGAGCAGATCTTCGTGATCGGGGACGTGCACGGCCGCGGGGAGGCGTTCGGCGAGCTCCTTGACGGGGTCCGACTGGTCCCCCGTGCGGCCCCGTTGCGGCGGCTTATCAGCCTTGGGGACCTGATAGACAGGGGGCCTGCGAACCTTGACGTGATCAACGCGCTGCTTAACGGGACGCAGACGGGCCTCGCGGATCAGGTCGACCTTCTCCCCGGAAATCATGAGCTGATGCTGCTGGACGTGCTGGATGATCTGAGCTGGGCCACCTTCTATGCGGGGGTCGGGGGCCTGGCCCTGATCAACGAGTTGGACCCCGACGGGCTTGCGAAAACGAATCAGGAGGTATCGGACCTGTTGCGGGACGGGGTCCCGGAGGGGTTCCTGGACCGGATGCGCGCCGCGCCCTCGCACCTGCGGATCGGGGATCTCATCCTGGTGCATGCGGGCCTCTACCCGACCCGGGACGAGACGGTTCAGGGCAGGTTCCTGGCCCAGGGCCGGGTTGCGAGCATGAGCGAGCACTGGGCCTGGACCCGTGACCCGTTCCTTGATTGGGGCGGGGGCTGGGATGAGGCGGGCCGGGTTGTTGTGGCGCACGGCCACACCAGCGCGGTTCACAAGGCGGTGCCCGCCGATCAGTATTTCGAACGGGCCGATCTGGTCGGGACGCACCGTCGTTTTAATTTGGATGCTGGATCGGCGGTCTGCGAGCAGATCGGATTCGCGGAGCTGCGCGGCGGGTCGGCGCCGACATACCGGATCGGGATGGCCCGGGCCCGCACCGCGCTAAGCCGGTTTGACGAATGACCCGTTGGACCCGGTTGAGCCGGGATCCGATCTGGGAGGTCGCACGGGTCGCCCACCGGCGTCGTTACGGTCGGGTCTATCATGACTTTGACCGGGTCCTGCGACTTTATGATCGGGCAGACCGGGTTCTCGACCTCCCGTATGATCGCGCGCTTGACCTGGCGATCCTGTCCCACTCCTCGATCGTCGACTTTGACGGGGACAGACGGCCCCGGTCCGCCGCCTGGCTCCGGGCGCATGCGGGGCCGGAGGAGCCGCTCTCCACGGCGTCCCGTATGATCCTGAACGGCCCGTATCAGGACCTGTCGGATCCTCGTCTGCCGCTTCTTGAGCTGTCTGACCTCGCGGACCCGGAGGCCGCCGCTCAGGCGATCTCGGACATGACAGATCAGGTCCGCCTCCTGACCCGTATGAGCCCTGATGAGATCCGGTCCGAAATCCGGGGGGAGCTGGCCCGCATCAGACGGGCACTGAACGCCGCCCTGCCCCGGATCCGGGAGCCGGCGCTGCGGGATCTCGCCCAGCGGATCATAAGCGGGTCGGTCCAGAAACATCTGGATAACTTATAATCCCCCCTGTCCCTTTTTTCGCATTATGCGATAATCCCCTAAAACGAAAAGTTCGGACCCTCCTCATGAGAAACATAAATCTAAAGGCACTGCTGATCGGGGCCCTCTTATCCGGCCCCGTTGCGGCCCAGATCTCCCCGGAGGGGATGCGCGCTTTTGATGTCCCCGTCATGGAGCTGATCGGGGCCATCGAGGCCCCGCACGGGTACGACGCGGTGACCGGGTTCGCCCCTTTCAGGCCGGACAGGCCGATCAGCTCCATGACCATCAGCGAGGTGATGGAGTGGCAGCGCCAGGTCAGACGGTCGGGGTCGGAATCCACCGCTGTGGGCCGGTTTCAGTTCGTTCTGGATACCCTCGACTTCCTGACCCGGGCCTATGAGGTCTCGCATGACACGGTCCTCGACAGGAGGACACAGGACTATCTCGCCCGGATTCTTCTACATCGGTGCGGGTTCTACGAGCCGGATAAGCCGGTGGAGGCGCTAGGGGACTGTCTGGCCGGGACCTGGGCCGCTCTTCCGCTCCTGTCCGAGCCTAAACGGGGCCTGTCCCGGTACAAGGGGAGCGCGAACAATCATGCACGCACGACCCCGGAGGTGGTTGAGGCGGTCCTCTCGGTCCGGTTCGCGCCGGACGCTCTCTCCGTGGCGGTACGCGGGGTCTCGGACGTCAGTGACGGGGTCAGCGCCTTCATGTCCGATCTGACCCGTACGCGGGTGGGGACCGGGGCGGTCATTACGGACGCGACGTTCCGCCAATAATCCGTTTTCTGTGGACAACCGGGCACGCCCCTGCAGGTCACGCTTTGATTCTGACCTCCTTTGATGGATACTATGCGAAAATCGCCATGAGCTGAGGAAAAACCTATGACACTTAAGAAGGCCGCTCTGGCGGCAGCCCTCCTTCCCGCCCTTCTCGCCGGCTGCGACACCGCGCCGTCCCTGCCCCATATGGGGCAGCCCACCGGGTACCAGGCCGAGGCCGCAGCGCTTGAGCGGGCCCGGATCCGGGACCTGCGCGCTGAGGTGGTTGGCCAGATCGGGTATCTGGAGACGCATCTTGGCCGGGACCGGTCCGACATCCTGGATATGGAGGACTCGCTTCTGGTGACCCTGCCCGGTGCGGGCGCGTTCGAGGACCGTTCAGATCGGCTGACCCCTGAGGGGGTCGACCAGGTGGCCCGTATCGCCGCCAGCATGCTCGCCTACCCGAACTCCCGGATGACCGTGATCGGTCACGTGGAGGGGTCTATGTCTGAGTACTCCGATCAGATCCTGTCCGAACGGCGCGCGGTCGCGGTGAAGTCCGTCCTGGAGAGCCGGGGCGTGGACGTCTGCCGGATCGGGGTTCTGGGCAAGGGGTCCTCTGACCCGATCGCGGACCCGCTGACGACCCGCCAGGACCAGCACAACAACCGGGTTGAGGTCATGATCCTGCCGATGCAGGACGGGGCCTGCACCTGAGATGAGGGATCGATAAATGAGAAAATTCGCTACACACTCTTTGTTTGCCGCCGGGCTGCTTTTGTCAGCCTGCGCGAAATCACCTGACAACATTGTTGCGTCGAACGTAAGTCCGGTTCTCTATCAGAACCTCGACTGTACTGGTCTGAATGTCGAAGCGCATCGGATCAATGATCGTCTTAACCAGTTGACGGGACGTCAAAGGCAAGCCGCTAATCAGGACTCAACCCTGACGGCCGTGTCCCTCATTCTTTTCTGGCCGGCAGCTTTCTTTATCGGGAACGAAGATCACGAAACCGAAATCTCGAGGCTGCGGGGAGAGGCTGAAGCGGTCTCTTACGCGGCGCTTTCGAAAGGTTGTCAGACGGGTCCTCGTATGGTCTTAGGCGCCCCGGTTGTCTCTCCGTTCAGTCAATAACGGTGTACTGAATTCATCCCCGCACGATCCTGCCGATGCAGGACGGGGCCTGCACCTGAGCAGGTAGGGTTCTCAGACATAAAAAGGCCGCCTTCGATGGCGGCCTTTTTTCTTTGTACCGTCCCGGCCGGACCGGCCGCGTCCACCGCCGCCTGGACCCGCGCCCGCACCTGATCAACGTCTCTCATCGCAATCCTCCTTCTCGGTCTCGCCCACCATGCCCCAGACGAGGAAAACCCCAACACGATTTAGATGTCCGGTGACGGCTCCGGCCGCGGCGCCACCTCGATCACCAGGTCCGGGTCGAAAACGACCCCCTCCCTGGGGTAGCCGCGCGCGTTGGCCACGAACCGCACGGGCCCGTATTTCCCCTCCAGGACCTTATCGTCGTTGTCGTGGGAGTGACCGCAGACCCAGGAGTGCACGTTCCGGTTCCGGATCTCCCACCACAGGTCTGACGCGAACCCGGCGCTGAAGAGCTGCTGCTCGATAGGTCCGATCTGGCGGGCCGGGTTGATCATCTCCCGGACCGGGACGTGATGGGTCATCACCAGGGTCTCCCCGGCGTAAGGGGTGTCAAGCAGACCGAAGATCGCGTCCCGGTCCCGCCAGTGCATCTCGAGCCAGTCCGTCGCGGCGAACTGGCGGACCGGGTTGGACCGGATCATCCGGAAGTCGTTCAGCCCCCGCTCAACCGCGTCACGGGTCCGGCTGTGTTCTCCCGGGAAGAGGTCCATGTCCGTCCACAGGGTGGCCCCGATCACCCGGACCCCGGCCACCTCCGTCGCCCCCCCGTCCAGGAGCCGGATATCGGCGCCGGCAGCGTTCATCTCGTCGATCCGGCGACGGTCCGTAGCGGTAAGCTCGGAGATCTCGGACCGGTAAAACTCGTGGTTGCCGCGCACCATCAGGACCGGGACCCGGTACCGGTCCCAGATCAGCAGCGCGCTGTCGACATGACGCCCCTGCGTGTGGGTGTCCCCGGCGAGCAGGATCGCGTCGACCCGGTCCCCGACGGTCGTCTCGGGCAGTGACTGCCAGAACTCGTCATGCAGGTCGCTCCAGAGCAGAAAACGGGCCATCTTGATATCCTTTTCGTCTTACGGGGAGGTTATGCGAAAACCGGGGTCAGAGCAATCCTGCGTTCTAGAAACGCATGGACACCCCGACCCCCAGCGTGTCCCGGTCGTACGGGTCAGCGCTCGAGGCGTTGCGGGTGAGGGAGACGGAGAGGCGGACCCGGTCCGTGAGGGGACGGCTTACCGAGAGGGTCGTCGTCCGGTCGACACGTTCGGACCCGAGAAACGACCCCCCCTCCGCCTGACGCCAGTCAAGACTGATCCGGGTCGGCCGGTCCAGAAGCTCGAAGGTCGCGCCGAGCTGAAGACGGTACCGGGTCACGAGGACCCCATCGACTGGGGCCCCGAGCTCGGCCCTTGCGGAGTAAACGACCGGGCCCGGCATCGCGGAGATCAGGGACGCGGCGATAACGCCCCGCTCATAAGGGGTGGGGTCGAGCTGACGCTCAACCCGCCCCTCAAAGGTCAGCTCATGTGCCCCCCCGTAACCGGTCATGAGCCGGGTCACCCCGATACGTGCGCCGGCCCTGCGGGTCTCCCCCAGCTCATACCGGGACCCGCTGAGGTCCAGACATCCGTGCAGGTACAGGTCCCGGCGGGCCTGATGACGCAGGCATGCCTCCGCCCCGACGGACCCCTTGTTTAGGTTGTGCTCGAGCGCGCGTCCGAAGCTCAGACCGGACCGGAGCTCAAGGGCGGTCCCGCCCCCCAGCCCCCGGCGCCACCCGTAAGACAGGTTCACCCCCGCGATCAGACCGGAGACGGCCCGGTCCCTCTCGGCGATCTCGAACCGGAACCCGCCCGCCATGATGTGGTCATCGGGGAAGCCGCCGTTCAGGTTCGGATCATGACGAAGAAACGGGGAGACGGAGAGGGCCCCCTCCCCGACCGTGGGGGCCTGACCGTGACCGATCCGGGACAGGAGCCCCTCCCCCGCGGCCCGAACCGGGGCGGGGAGGTCGGGGTCCGTCAGGACGAAACCGGCGAGCCGTGCCGAACCGGAGAGCCGGATCGCCTCACCGAGCCCGGCGGGCTCGGCGCGAACGGGTGCGGCGCTGATCAGAGAGATAAGAGAAAGGGTCAAAATTCGTGTCAGAAACATGTCGGGTACCTCCGGCCCTTCTTATCGGCATTCTTTTTGTTTTTCGCAATACATATTTTTTTTCGCAAATATTCTTGCCAAAGGGGGAACGACAGGTCATTTATGTGTGGACGCCTTGAAATGGAGATTCCCCTTATGTCGAACGTCCCTCTCAAAATCGCATCGATCTGCGTATTCGCAACCCTCCTGTCCGCCTGCGGTGGCGGGGGCGGCGCCACCTCCCAGGTGCAGCCAACCACCCCGCCCCCCACCGGCCCGAGCTCCGGGTCCTCTTCGGGTGAAGCCGGACTTGCCGGCACGGGTATCTCCGACCTGATCACCTTCGCTGACGCGGGCACACTGAGCAACATGCAGTTCCGGGACAACGCCGGAAACGGCTGGGAGCGGACCCGGAACTGTGACGGGGACGCCTGCGTGACCGTTGACCGGGTCCCGGGTGAGAGCGAAGCCGGGCTCGTCGTCTATCAGAACGGGGATAACGTGTTTATCTATGACGTTTTCGGGTCCGAGCTCGCCTCGATGGCCGCCCCCTCCGGGATCTATAACGGCCTGCTGACCGCGAACTACCGGGTCGGCGCGGACGGGGACTGGGTCGCTACGGTGGGTGAGATGAACCTGCTCCTGGACATGACGGACGGTAGGGTCTCCATCGGCGGGATCCTCCCCTACACCTCGCCCGACGGGGTCGCGAACAGCTCTATTCAGTTCTTCGGGGACGCTGACGTCGTTACGGGGGAGTTCACGGATCCGGACCTGCGCGTGCTGGTGAACGCGGGCAACCCGTCCTTTTTCGAGACGACCGCGACCACGTCCGGACTTCTGATCACCGGGGATGACGGGTCCGCTATCCTCGGGACGATCGAGTCGACCGGCGACCCCGAACAGCTCCTTCTGGAGGGCGGATACGCCTCCATGCACGACGACCGGTTCTGATACGTACCGGTTACGGGGCCTTAGGGCTCCGGGCTCGGCCCCGCGGCTTCCGGCCTGCGGGGCCGTTTCCATTTCAGGTCTGTCGGGCGCAGCCCCTCGGCCGGGAACCCCTCCAGGCCCGGGACGTTCAGTCGCGCGCGCCCGTCGCCCATCATATGAGCGGGCGTTCCCGCGGACACGAAGAACCCGTTGATCGTCAGATCCCGGCGGGTCACGAATGACTTGCCCCGCAATGCATACCGCACCCGGTCCGCCTCCGGGTCCCCGCACCGGACCCGCAAGGGGAGCTCCTCGAACGCGTCCGGCCGGAGCTTGCGGAGCGCGCGGCGCAGAAACCGTTTGCGATCCCCGCTGCCCGGGTCATGTCCGGCAGCGGACCGTTTCAGATCATCGAACATCCGGTCGATAAGGCTCACTGGCCCTTTGTCGGCGCGCGCCCGCATCCCGCAGAGCAGATCGTAGTTCCGCCAGACCCGCCCGTTCTCCGCCTGACCCCGGTCCTGAGGCCCGCCGCGGAGGGAGACGAGTCGGTGGAGGACCCCCGCACGCAAATCGCGCAACTCCCCGGCCTCCACGAGCCGGTTCCCGTCGGACCAGGCCTCCAGGCCCCGGGTTTGCAGCAGGAACAGGCGCAGGGCCCGCTCCTTCCGTTTCGGGTCAGACTGATTCGTTTTTCGCATTACCGCCATTACAGGGAGGGCCCCTCATCTGGATCCGGCTCAAACAGGTCAGGCGTGAGGACCGCCCCGTGAAGAGGGGTGTCCATCTCCCGCCCCCTGGGCAGGACGTTGACGTGGAGGTCCCCGTCCTTATCCAGCCGGAGCCGGACGGAGGCGGGGCCGATCCCGACCCAGAGGGCCCCGTCCGTCGCCTCAACGTCCCGGTCCCCGACCTCCTCGGTCCAGGTCGGCTCCACCCGGAGCGCGTTCGGGTCCACGTGGTTCGGGTTCACGAAAGTAACGTCACCGACCATGACAAGCTGGCTCGCCTCGATCCCGGTCCCGGTCAGGTCCGGCGTGTTCGTGTCGTCGTAGTAGGGGAGACCCACCTGTACCTCGGCGTCCGCGTCGAACAGGAGATAGGCGGCCCCGTTCGCATGGGCGTAACGGACGCAGTGCAGCAGGTCCGGAGGCAGCTCCTTGTCCCTGAAGCTCTCCGGGTCCGCGCTGAGGAAATACCCGTAGGGGCGCCAGGTGACCCCCACGTCGGCGCAGTCCTCTGAGCGCTCAAGGCGCTCACGGGTCGCGAGAGAGAGGTGTCCGGTCGACAGGTCCAGCATGGTCAGGGTGTTCGGTCTCATGGCGGTCTCCTTGTTTCGGGCCGGAACCGGCGCTTGACGGGGATCATAGATCCGGCGCGCGAAAAACGGTACACTCGAACTTAGGTTGTACGCAGATCTGTGAGGAGCTCTCCCAGAGGTTTTGAGATTATCATCGCGAGGAGTCCGTACGATTCCATGGCTATGACCTCCTGCCTCTCGAACCGGAGCGCCTTCCCATGATCGAACCCGGGGAGCGTGTCAAAAAAACCTTTTACCTTGAGTGAGGCGACCTCGTCTGACGCCGTGGATTGAGACCAGCAATAAAGCTGTATCAGGGACATCGGATCTCCCCGAGTAGCTGCCTCCTTCCAGCCAGTGCCGGTTTCGAACTGCAGACCCCTTAAGACGTGTGCCGGGTGCAATGGGGTCCCGGAGGTTCGGGATAGGTCGACAAGAAGGTGAGAGAGCGTATCGATGAGGCGGACGGCTCTGGCGACCCACATGTCATCCTTCTCAAAAACGAGGTCGGCCCCCAGCGTGAGAAAACACACCCTGTTCGCAATCTCCTTCGGATCTTGTCGATCCAGGCCGAGGAGTCTTGTGGCCGCGTCAGAATGATGCGGCTCCATATGTGTATCCCTCTCGCAGACAGACTTTAAGGTGTTCCAGTCCCGATGTCCTTTTGACCTCGCAACCAGATCCAGGCTCTCTCCGTGGCTCATCGCAACCCCTCTTTCTGCGAGGGCGGCCCTGAGTCTTGACGCCATCGTTTTCGCATCCTGAACCCCGGCGGCTTGCTGATCACGACGCATCGAACACCCCCTCGGCGTTTCCAACGGGACACGCCTGCAGGAACCTGGTCTGGGCGACCGTGTTAAAGAGGCCGGGGCGGATCTTCTCGATCAGTTCGACGGACCTCTCCCGGGTGTGGCCAGCGCGCATCACGACCTGAGCTGCAAGGGTCGCGCACTCCTGACCTCCATGATTCCCGTTTATGAGAAGCCGTAGAGAGGAGGAAGGATCTTCCAGAGACAGTGATCGCATCAGGTTGATGATCCCACGGCAGGTCCGGTCTCGAGACCTGATCTCAGACGCAACCTCAGGGACCGGCCATGATGACGTCTTTACCAGATGAACGCGTTCCGACGTGAACCTGCTTCTCATAAGGTTAAAGGCTTCAGAGTAGAGATTGCTGATATGAGCGATGACCGTCGGGCGCCACGTCTCGATCGCGTCCAGATCAAGACCCATGTCCCGACCCCAGTCCTTACCGTGCGCGCCCCGAGACTTAAGCCCGGGTGACAGGGTGATCCCGAGCGTGAAGCTGGGCGTGGCGCGGATAGCGGGGATCATGACAGAGTCGATCCGAAGCGGGTCGGATATAGAGGTCCGGACATCAGCTGCCCGGCCTGGCTGAGTAAGCATCAACATGTTCCTTTTTCACTGGGCTATTATGCGGTTGATCCGTTACCACAACAGCCCGATGAAGAAGGGTGCCGTGCTATTCTTGTCGCGTCACAGATTTACCGTTGAGAGGTCTCATGGATCAGGCCGGGCTGTGCTCCCTGCGAAAAATTAAACCCGGCCCCTCTTCCGTGTCAAGCGCGAAATTCCCTGGGTGAGACGCCTGAAGATCCGCCTTGACCTCACCTCGGCTTGTACCGGTCCAGGACCCGGTCCGCCGCGGCGAGCGCGGCGTCAAGTTCCGCGAGCGCCGCCTCCTCCCCGCTCCGGTCCCGCACCGCTGGAGGCGAGCGGTCCTGATTCTCCCGGGCCTCCACGTCCGGATAACCGGTCTCCGGGGGGACCCCTGGCCGTCCGCGCAGGCCCCTTGTGACGGTCCGGTTCCGGATCCGGGACGCCATCGGGCTGATCGCCCAGGCCCGGTAGGAGCGGCGTCGGGTCAGCTCCTCGAGGATCCCGGCCCCCTCCGCCTCCCTGATCAGGTTCAGCGCGCCGCGCGGGGTGACCCCGAGCTGATCGGCGACGATCTGGCCGGTGACGATCGGCCGGCTCATAAGAAGAAGGACCAGGTCCCTGACCCGGGACCTGCCATGCCGCCCCCCGCTCAACTCGAGCGCGAGGTCCCGCCAGCGTCGAAGGGTTGGGAGTGCCCCGAGCCCGCGACCGACCTCATCCCGCACCCCGTCCAGAAGGGACGCGAGCCCGGACGGGGACCCGGGTGACCAGACCCGGAACCCGCCCGTGCTGAGCGCGGTCGCGGGCAGCAGGACCCAGCGCGGCTCGCCCGGCCCGGCGGTCAGGCCGAGCCCCTCGGGCAGCGGGTCGGTGATGTCGCGCCCGGCCCGACCGCCCCGGATGGTGTGATCAGCGCAGATGAACAGGAGCCGCTCCGCCGCGGGAGAGGCGCTGAGCGTCTTTGTGCGTAACGTGAGGGAGGCCCGCAGCGCTCCGATCAGGGGACCGGGCGCGTCCCGCATCGCAGCCGTGATCGCCGTCACCAGCTCCGGCTCCGCCTCCGGCATAGGCCCCTCGGCCCCTTCTGGCCGGACCCCGTTGCGCAGGCAGCGCGCGACCACCCGGTCCGGGTCCTTGTGAAGATCACCCGGAGACAGGAGGATCCGGAGCGCCTCACCGGCGAACCAGACGCCACGCGCCGTCTCCCCCTCATCCACGTCCACCCGGAGAGGACGGGTCGCGAGGTCCCCCTCCAGGACGTTGATGTCCTCCATCCCGACCGACCGGCACGCCTCCGTGAGCGCGGCCTGTGCGCGCCAGACCCGGCCCAGATCCGGATCCGCCAGAAGGGCGCCCTCGATGCGGGCGGCGCCCGTCTCGATCGCGAGGACTCGTTCCAGGACCTCAGGCGCCCTCAAAGGACACAATCCAGGCCATTAGGGGACTAGATGAGTTTATCATTATATCACCTGTTTTCATGTGTTTATGCTACCTAACGGAAAGTATATCATAATTTATTTCTGTTACACCCTGTTTTATGAGGGCCATCACATAAGCGATCAGGGACATGAACATGCCGATAGGCTCAGAAGATACGTATCGGGCACGTAACTCCCTCTTCTTCGTCTCCCTTATTGGGCTGAGGACGAATATCCCCTTTTTTTATAGGTCAGGTCGGAAGGAGCGGAGCGCCCCAATATGATTCTTTTTTCGCAAAACCCTATTGTTGCTGATAACAAACGGTCGTATGTTGATGACAACCTATTTTGGAAATCGGGGCTTTCAGGCCCCGTTCTGAGGAGATCACGCTATGAAAACCGCCCTTATCGCCCTCCGGTCTGATCAGGCCTACCCTCTGATGACCCTGACCCTCAGCCTCACCGGGCTAACCGTGATGGGGCTCGCGAACCTGTCCCGTGAGGCCGTGCCGGCCTGGCACGGCCCGATGGGGGTTCTTCTCGCGATGCTGTTCGGGCTCGCGCTGCGCGACTTGGTCCGCCTGCGCGGGAGGGGCCGTCATGACTGAGCTTAACGCTCCGGTGATCCTGCCCACCCGCAAACGTATCTGGATCCTGTCTGACCCGCATCTCAACCACGCGAACATCCTTAATTTTCGCGGGAATGATGGGGAGCTGATCCGTCCCGGATTTGCGGATGTTCAGGAGATGAACGCGCGGATCCTGGAGGGGTGGAACAAACACGTCCGCCACGGGGACATCGGCTACTGGCTCGGCGACATGGTCATGGGGGACCTGCCCGGCTTCGCGCGGCTCTGGCCGAAGTTCAACGGGTCAAAGCGGCTGATCCTCGGGAATCATGACGATCCGAAATATCTCGGGTCCGGCGGCTTCTTCAAGAAGACCGGGGTGGAGCGGAAGTTCGGCGAGTACGGGATCTTCCTGTCGCATCGCCCGGTCCACGAATCCGGGCTCGAGCTGAACGGGCAGATCATGCTAAACGTGCACGGACACATCCACGAGAAGCCGTCCCCACCGGGCCCGTTCCGGAACGTGAGCGTGGAGGTGATGAACTACGAGCCGATCGAGATAGAGGAGCTGATCGCGGAACGCGAGGCGGTCTACGGGCCCTGGCGGGACCGGTCCGGAAAGGTCCGCCTGCGCGGGGTGATCAAGGAGGATGCGGATGCTTGACGCGACACCTGAGACCCGGGCGACGACGCCTCAACTGAGCTGGGGGGACTGGAACGCGACCCGCCCCCCGTTCCGGTCCTGGGACCGGTGCCTGGAGCTGCGCCGCGCAGAGACCCCGTTCGGGGCGTATCTTCTGCTGCGCCGGTATGCACCCTCCCGGGGAGCGGGCACGGAACTTGACGGGAAGTGGTTCGTGGAACGTCCCGCGGCGGGCCCGCTCGGCCCCTTTGACGATGATCTACAGGCCGCACGTGCAGCGCAGGCGGATTTCGCGAAGCGCGTGGGTCAGGTCCGGGGGGATGATCTGGATCTTGATCGTTTGCGGGTGGAAAACGCGCAGCTTAGCGAGGAAAATGCTCGGCTCGGCCTCGCCTTCAATCACGCGATCAACAGCCCAAAAGGGTTCGTCCCGGCGGGTTTCGAAGATTTCTACGAGACGGAGAAGACCGATGAATAAAGATCCCGAAGAGCGTTGCGAGGCCGGCTGTATCGCCTATCACGGCGGGGAGCGGCGCCATCATCCGGACTGCGTCTTCTATCCGGAGTCCTTCACGAGGCTTCATGACGATCTTGCCCGGGACCACGCGGCGCTTCAGGCGGAGCATGCCCGGCTGAAGGCCGCGCTCGACGCGGCACTTGCGGACCGTCTCGGATCCCCGGGAAACCTGCTTGATCCCGAGATGCCCGCGGCGGAGGTCCGGCTGCATATGGGGGAGATGGGGGCCCAGGAGCTTCGCACCGCGCGCGCCGCGATCGGGTGGGCCAACGCGGCCGCCCGCGGCACGGCTCGTGTACCGGTCTCATCCGCCCCTAAACCCGCCCCCCGTATAACCGCGGATGCCTGGATCAGGGCCCACATGGAGCGGACTGGGGAGGACCGGGAGACGGCGGAGCTGGCGCTCGCCGAGGCGCTGAACGGCTGGCTCGTACCGGATGCGGATATGATGCTTCCAGACACGACTCATCCAACCCATCGCCACCGCAAGGGGGGCCTCTACCGGCTCATCGCGCGCGCCCGGATCGAGGCGACGCTGGAGCCCTGCGCCGTCTATGTCAGCGTAACGGATGACCTCGCCTGGGTCCGCCCGGAGGCGGAATTCCAGGACGGACGGTTTACGCCGCTGGTTCCGGAAACGGAGCTGCCGCTCCTTGCCCCCCTTCCGGAGCGGGGGAATAAATGATCAGCCTCCGGGAAAGCCCCTGGGTCTGTTTTTTATGCGGGACGGAACGGGCGGGCGCCGAAGCGGTCTGCGGCGACCCTGATCACGCATCGGGCTGCGGTGAGGCGCGACGGTTCGGCGCCCGCATCCTGCACGTCGGTCAGGCACCCTACCGGACCGACCCGGACCGGATCGCGGCGTCCAGTTCAGGAGACCTCTGGGCCTGCCGCGACTGCGGGGGTATGAACAGGGGGGCGGTGGGCTGGCGTCCGGTGATCGCCTGCGCCCACTGTGACGCACGCCGAAACGGTCCGGAACCGGACGCATGAACCTGTAGCGATGAGAGGGAGTGAGCCGGGATGTCGATGATCGGATACGCGCGAGTCTCGACGGAGGAGCAGTCAACGGAGGCTCAGATGTCCGCGCTCCGTGCGGCCGGATGTGACCAGATACTTGAGGAGAACGCCTCCGGCGGGGACCGGTCCCGGCCGGTCCTTAAGCGGGCCCTTGAGCGGATCCGGGCCGGTGACACGCTCGTCGTCGTCCGGATCGACCGGCTCGCCCGCTCCCTGTCGCACCTTCTGGAGGTGATCGAGGGGCTTCAGGCGCGCGGGGCCGCGTTCAGGTCGATAGAGGACCCGATCGACACCTCCTCAGCGCAGGGGAAGTTCACGCTTCAGATCCTTGGCGCCACCGCTGAGTTCGAACGGGCCCTGATAAGGGAGCGGACGAAGGCGGGGCTGCAGAGCGCGCGCCGTCAGGGACGTGTCGGCGGCAACCCGGGCCTCGTGGGGAGGGACCCGGCGGCGATACGGCGCGTTAAGGCCGGACAGGAGGAGGCTCGCATACAGCGGCTGCTCGACACGGCGGAGCTCTGGGTCCCGGAGGTGAGACGGCTTCGCCCGGACATGCCCTGGACGGACGTGACCAAGCTGGTCAATCAGCGGCTCCCACCGGACGCCCCCCGCTGGACCCGGGCGCGTCTGGTCCGGTCCGCAAAACGGCTCGTACGGGAGGGGGTCCTTGAGGAGCGGGTGCTGGGTCGGGCCCCGAACCGGACGGATGACAAGCGTCACGTCGCGATCGTGGCCGCCATCGTGGGGGCGGACCCGACCCTCGGTCTCAGGGAGATCGCCGCCCGTCTGAACCAGATGCGCGAGAGGACCCCGAGCGGACGTGGTGAGTGGGGCACCTCCTCCGTTGACATGGTGCTCAAGCAGGCCCGGAAACTGGGCCTGCTTCCAGACCCGCCCTAATCCACATAAAACGTCTCCCGCCCAGATCGTTTTTCGCACCGCTTCGGTTATGCTGTTCCCGAGCGGGGTCGCGCCTGACCCCGGATGCGAAAAATGGAACCCCTCATGCGACAGCTCCCCCGTCTCCTCCTAACGACCGCCCTAACGATCGGCGTCGCCCTCCCCGCCACCTCTCAGCAGATCCAGACCGTTCGCCTTGAGCGCGGTGAGAGCGCCCCGATCGTCGGGGGGGCCCTGCTCGCCCTGCTGATGCTGGGACTTGCCGGTATCGGTTCGGACGGGGGCGATACGGCCGCAGACCTGGCTCCGGACCCCACACCGACCCCTCCCCCCCTTGATCCGGATTACGCGCCCCCGGGCGGGTATCTGGGGGACCTGCGGCCCCGATATCTGATCGGGCTCACCCCGTTTGCGGGGGCGCCGGAGCTGGGGTCCCCATCAGACCGGGCCGGGTTTGAGACCGAGGAGTATCAGGCCGGATGGGGGCTGGGTCAGATCAACGCCGCATCGCGTTACGCGGAGGGGGCCGCCGGTGCGGGAACCCTCGTCTCCGTTTTTGATAGCGGGATCGACCCGAACGCCCCGGAGCTCACCGGGGCTTACGAGACCGGCCTCTCACACAGTTACTTTTCTGGTGACATGACGGACCTGGACGGCCACGGGCTTCACGTGTCCGGGATCATCGGGGCAGCGCGTGACGGGTCCGGCATGCACGGGGTCGCCCCCGAGACTCAGATCATGGCTCTCCGGGCCCTGAACGGTCCCGAGTCTGAACGCTCAGGCCTGTTCTTTCAGAACTGGGAGGACGCGATGCTGCGCTCAGTTGAAGCGGGTGCGGATGTGATGAACAACAGCTGGACCTTCATCGACGCGGATGAGAACCCGATCCGGATCACCGATCTCACCAGCCGCGAGGACGCGATCGCCTATTTCGGGTCGGACCTGATCGGGACCATGGCCTACACGGCGCAGCAGGACCTGGTCAGCGTCTACGCGGCCGGGAACGGGGACGGGGGGGAGTCGAGCAACACGGCCGGTCTTCCCGCGCTGATCGAGGAGCTTCGGGACCACTGGGTCTCGGTGGTCGCGCTCAACCCGGATGACACGATAGCGGACTACTCCTCCCAATGCGGGATCGCGGCGGACTGGTGCGTCTCCGCGCCCGGGACGGACATCGTCTCCGCCAGCCTTGACGGCGGCTATGAGCTGCGCTCGGGGAGCTCGATGGCGGCCGGTTTCGTTTCCGGCTCCGTGGCGCTCCTGAAAAGCAACTTTCCGGAGATCAGCGGGGCTACCGCGCTTCAGATCCTTAAGGAGACGTCCCGAGATCTTGGGGAGACGGGGGTCGACCCGGTCTTCGGGCATGGGGCGATCGATCTGGAGACCGCGATGCGGCCCGTTGGCGCGATGAGCGTTCAGCTGAGCGGGGTGCTAAATGGGCGCACCGCCCCTCTTAACGGGTCCGGGATCATCGCCCCCTCCGGGGTCGCCGAACCGATGAGGCGGGCGCTCGCGTCCAGCCTGATGTCGGCGACGGACGCTTATGACCGGTCCTATATGGTCCCTATGGGGTCCATGGTGGCGCGGGCAGACGCCTCTGATCGGCGGGGTGATCTTACCCGTTTCGCGCTGCGCGGCGCGGCCACGGGGGTGCCGGATCAGGCCGGGACCTATCTCACCGTGGGCGCCCCCGTGAGCTCGGGCGGCGCGACCCTCCCGGACACGATCGGGTTCCGGGGCGGACACGCGTCCCTGATCGGTGGCAACGCGCTCGGGGTCACACATAAGTCTGACCTGGGCGGCGGGATCCTTTTCGGGTTCTCCGGGGCGGCCGACGGGGGCCGGGAACGGAACGGCGCCTCCTTTGCCGGCCTGAGCCTGTCAACGACCCTGGGCGGCTCCGTTCTCGCGGTGGAGACCGGACGGATAAGGGAGCGGGACGGGATGCTCGGCGCCCGGTTCGGAGGGGCCTTTGAGGGGGTCAGCTCCGAGACACGGTTCCTGCGAGCCACCGCCGACTTACCGATCACCCGGAACGGGACCCTTCATCTGAGCGCCTCCTCCGGGGAGACCAGGGCGACCGGATCCGGTCTGATCAGGTCCGGTCAGGTCAGGTCCGAAGCCTTCGGGGTCGGGATGTCAAGACGAAGCGCCACGACCGGGTCCGTGCTCAGCGTGGGCGTGTCGCGCCCGCTGGGGATCTCCGGCGGCTCCATAGACATGTCGGTCCCGGTCGGGCTGTCCGCCGTCTCAGCCGGTGTCGGTGCCGACCAGGTCCGTGTCGAGAGCGTTTCGGTAGACCTGGACCGGGCCCCCGCACCTCTGGATCTCCAGATGGGTTATGAGGTCCCGATGGGTTCGGCCCGCTTGGGGCTCGGCCTATCACATCGGTTCGGCGCGAATGCGCAGTCCGGTACGAGCGCCTCGGTGGGGGTCAGCTTCAAGTTCTAAACGGGGGGATCAGACGCAAGGGATGTGAGTCCATTTAACGATTGTTATTTTTTTTCGCAAACCTTATCCTTAGAGGTGAACGCGATCCACGCGTCCTCACCCCCCTCGGGCGGCCCGGCTTCGGGTCTTGTCACGAGGCGGGGAGCGCAGGGGGCGGTTTTCGGATTTGCGGGTTAAAGTAAGGTATGCGAAAAATGATTCGTCTAGCATTTGTATTCGTCTTTCTGACGTCCACCCTTCTCCCAGACACGGCGATCGCCTCAGGCGTCCCGATAGGGGAGCTGCGCCCGGTCCCCCGCCCCGGCCATATCGGCCTGAGGCCAGGGCCGCTCATGCCTGACATGATCAGCGTCTTTAATTTGAACTTCGATCGTGAGACCGCCCGGCTCAGCGCCGACGGCGCTGAGCAGCGGGCCTTCTGTTCGGACCCGGCCCCGGTACGGCCCGGCGAGCCCGCGAGCGTGATGCTCGTCTCCGTTTATGAGAACGGGTGGTTCCGTCAGGGGAGCGGGACGGTAATTCGGGGATCCGGTCTCGACGGGTCCCCGGACCGAGTCGTTACCGCGTCTCACGTGGTGACCCCGTTCATGCCGGATGACACGGGGACGTCTTACCCGATATCTCGCGTCATCGCCTTCGGGGCGGACGGTGAGCGGCTCGCAGATCTCGACCCTATCATTGCCGGGGACATCGCCCATCTTGACCTGATGAACGATGCGGACATGGTTTTCGATGACGTGGCGGTTCTTGAGCCGGTCCGGTTCGCCGACGAGAGGGCCCGTGAGGCCTGGGCGTCGATGGGGGTCCCGGTCGCGACCTCTCAGCCCGAACGGCTTCTGGCCCTCTTCCAGCCCCCCGGATCCGTGGCGCTGAACCCGGGCATGTCCGGGGCGGGCGTATTTGATGATGAGGGGCGGCTTATCGGGGTGTTCAGCTACACGCTCTTTCTTCGGGGAGACCCTTACCTGGACAGGCCGGAGACGGGATATGAGACGCGGTTCAGCGGGCTCCATGGGGAGGGCGCGACCGCCTCCCTGACCAGCGGCCTGATCCGTCTCAATCAGGAGCAGGGCCTCCGCCTCCGCAGGGATAACGTGGGGTACGCCCTCCCGTTGCGGCACCGGGAGATCAGGGCAGCTCTCAATGTGACCGAGCCCCCGTCCCCGGCCGCGCCTGACGGTTACGCGACCGTTTTCGGGTACCCCCGCCTGACCTGCCTGTCCGTCGATGTCCGGCGGATCGGCACGCAGCTGCCCGTCGCGTCCGAGCGGCTTCGGGGCCTTGCGAATTATGAAACGGAATCACCCCTCGCGGACGCGAGCGCGGCGATCAAGATATCAGAGATGACCCATGACTGACGTTGACCTTACACGGATCCTGAACGACCCGAACGCGGTATACCTTAACCTTCTGCGTGGCACGCTGGCCCGCCCCACCCCGGAGCAGATCGTGAGCCTTTATGGGGCTGAGGCGATACGTGCGGCCCTCCCCTCCCCCGAGGACCCCGATACCCGGATCGCGGTGCTTCGGGCCGAGCTCGCGGACCAGACCGCCATCCTGGAGGAGCGGTTCTCAGACGTTCGGCTGGCCGGGTTTGAGGACGGCGTATTCACCATATCCAGCCCGATCGTCCCGCTTATGGCGGAGGCGATGGCGCAGATGCTGCGCCCCCGGCCCGGATCGGAGCCCGCGAACTATACCGAAACCGCGATCACGCATCATGAGCTCGGCCGTCTGACCCTCACCTTACAGCGTGAGACGGGCAAGACCCCGCATGAGCTGCGTCAGGCGGCGGAGACCCGTGCGGACCAGGCGGAGCGACGCGAGCGGGCCCTCCTCGACTCAAACCAGCAGGAAAGGTCCTGGCTCCTCCTTCTCGCCTCCCTGCGAGACCAGATCAGGGCGGCGGGACGCCGGGCGGAGGCGGAGCCGGATCTGGCCCCGGAGCTGATCGCCTCCCTTGTTAGGGCGAGCAGATGATACATCATGGAGGAACTGACCGGGCCGAGCCTCAAGGGTCTGATTACGAGAGGGGCCTGCGTCGCGCTCTTCGGGTTCTGCGCGAGGAGGCCCGATCATACCCCGGGCCTGAGGGGTCCTCAGCCTTCTCGGCGGCCGTTCGGGCGGTTGAGCGGGAGCTTGTCAGACCGGCAAAGTCGCGCGAGGTGAGCCTATGAGCGCGCTGCCGGACCGGGTCCGGCTCCTCATAGACGGGGACAACACCGCACATGACCTCCTCCCGTCCCTCCTGCGCCTCCTTGGGACCGGAGTGGAGGGGCAGGTCCTATGCAACCCCTGCTCACACGGGGGCTGGGCGGGCGCCCTAAAGCGTACGGAGACCCGGATCCGGCTGGTCCGGGTCCCGTCCCGTGACAAGAACGCGGTTGATGATCGGCTGATGGACCTGATGCGGGAGGTGAAGGGCGGGGACCCGGTGGTGCTCGTGACCCGGGATTCCGACTTCTCCCCCTGTGTTGACCAGCTGGAACAGGAGGGGACCCGGGTTATCTGCCTCTCAACGGAGCCGCCGGCGGTCCGACTTCGGCGGGCCTGCTCCGGCTGGGTGGAGCTTCTGCGGTCCGGTGAGGCGCACTATCATGTCCGCACCCGTCTTCAGGGCCCACAAAACGAAGCGCCAAGGGCGCAACGTGGCAAAAGGGCAAAGCCCGTTAAGCCCCCTAAGGCGCAGGCCGGGAGAGCGGCTCAGGGGCCCGATATGGACGCGGTCCTCTCTGAGGTGCTCAGGGAGGAGGGGGTGACCCCCCTACCCCGCCTGAGAGACCTGTGCGCGCCGCTCAAGGGGGTTGAGGCGCATGTACGGTCCCGTCCGGACCTGTATCACCTCTACGGGGAGGCTGACAGGCTACGGGTGAGCCTTATGACCCCGGAGCGGGTCGCCTACCTCTCCCTGGAATCCGCGTTGCGCGAATGCGGCCCCCTCCCGCTCGATCAGCTCCTGTCGGAGGCGCGCCGCCGCGGCCTCGGGCGCGGCCGGCTCCCGCACCGGGGGATCCTGAGAACCCTTGAGGCCAGACCGGACATGTTTCAGGTCACGGGCGCAGTGGAACATCGCGTTGTGGAGCTCTGTCGATGATCCTGGCTATAGACTTTGACGACACCTACACGCGGGACCCGGACCTGTGGGATAAGTTCCTGCGCGCCGCCTTAGAGCGGGGTCATCGCGTCTACTGCGTTAGCGCCCGACATGAGAGGCAGATGGGGGAGGTGCGGGACACGGTTGGTCGCGTAATCGGGACCGGGGCATGTTTCGGCACCTCAGGGGCGCCGAAACGAAGCTATATGGCCGAGGTCGTCGACACCTATGTCGACGTGTGGATCGACGACGCTCCGGAAAGTATCCCGGATCTCGCGGATCCTGACCCTTATCCTGTTCCGGACCTGTAGGTCAGATCCCGACGGGTTCGACCCCGTGTTCTGATTCGTTTTTCGCATGGCCATCAGGATCGGCGAGCGCGCGGGCGGCCGCCTCCTCCTCAGGCGTGACCGGATAGCGCGACACCCCGAACGAGAGCAGTACCGCTGCGGTGGCCTTAAGGTCCGACTGTTTTTTCAGGTTCTTCTTCCCGCCCCAGGTCTCCTGCGTCAGAGCCGCGCCCTCCGTGAGGGCGTTGAGCTTCTCCTCAAAGATCCGGACCGCCTCATCAAATCCGTCAGGCAGGACACGTTTTTTGCGGGTCAGGATCTTCGTCCTCGCGACCTCCTCCCGTGGTAACGTGAGCATCAGGTCATGACATATGAACCCGTGAACCAGCTGGGGCTTCTTTCCAGCACTCTTGCTGGTCTTCTTCTGCGTGCGCGTCAAAACTTTTCCTTTCAGTTAGCCTTGTTCATTTTAGGGATAACAAACATTTTTCGCAACTCACTTTCAAGCTCAACCAAGCAGGATCGCTTATGAAAATGTGGACAAGTTGATCATAATTTTTTTCGCAAATCTTATTGATTCATTTTTTCGCAAATGTAACAATACCGAAGTCGGGCGATGAGGCCCGCCGATTCACGTCCTGCATGAAATGGAAAGGACCCCATATGCGCACACTTCAGTCCCGTCTCCTGGCCACCGCCGTCTCTGTAACCGTTCTGGTCGCCACTCAAGCGCCCGCGCAGAGCATCCTTGATGACGTGCTCGCCAACATTGACGAGCTTCAGTCAGGCCTCAATGCGGACATCAAGGCACTTTCTGGAACTTATGCGAAAAATGAAACGGGCTTTGATTTCACACCTGATACGTCCAGCATCCTTGATGATGTTCTTGCACGCCTGCCCGACACGGACGCGATCACGGGCCGCGCTTTTGCGGGGGTCCCGGACGCCGCCGCCCTGATCAGCACGATCAACGGGCGTCTGCCCGACACGGACGCGATCACCGGCCGCGCCTTTGCGGGGGTTCCGGACGCCGCTGCCATGATCAGCACGATCAACGGGCGTCTGCCCGACACGGACGCGATCACGAGCCTCGCCTTT
>Ga0208544_10000831_pt1 | contig 22469 bp, 22 predicted proteins | sample DEB08_DNA_9_FD_184526 | JGI IMG/M metagenome (GOLD analysis project Ga0208544, IMG submission 184526) | Aqueous microbial communities from the Delaware River and Bay under freshwater to marine salinity gradient to study organic matter... | ecosystem: Environmental > Aquatic > Marine > Coastal ... | reverse complement strand
ACTTTGCCGCTGGCGAAACGCGCTCAAGTCCATGCCGTCGAAGGCGAATCAGCAATGATGGCCGCGCTTGACCGTGGTTGGCGCGAGGGGCATGAACTGCGTCGCGTCACGACGGAAACACGCGATTTGTTTCGCCGTCCGCTGGAACCGGATGAGTTGCGCCACTACGATGCGGCCGTAATCGACCCTCCGCGTGCAGGCGCAGAAGCGCAAATCGAGACGTTGGCCGCGTCCGATGTGAAAACCATTGCGATGGTGTCGTGTAACCCGGTGAGTTTCGCGCGCGATGCGCAAGCGTTGGTGGACGCAGGTTTTGCCATGCCTTGGGTGCAGGTCGTGGATCAATTCCGCTGGTCGCCACACACAGAGGTTGTGGCGGCTTTCACACGGAAATGAAGGCAAACTGTCACATCCATCTATTCTGAAACGAAATATTGTTGTATGCATGTCGAAACGGCGCAGACCGTAGCGAGATAGGCAGAGCAATGATTTCAAGACGTTCAATGATGGTTGGCACGGCGCTAGGCCTTGCCGGATGCACAGCGGCAGCTCCGCAATATACGGGGCCAGAGGTCACACGCATTCAGGTCTTTAAGAAAGACCGTGTCATGCAGTTGATCCATAATCGAACACTGCTGAAAGCGTATAAATTTGATCTGGGATTCGCCCCAGACGGGCATAAATTTGAAGAAGGCGATGGACGCACGCCAGAAGGTGCATACCGGATTGATCGGCGTAACCCGAACAGCCGATTCCATCTATCCCTTGGTATCTCTTACCCCAATGCTACCGATATTGCGGCGGCGCGTGCGCGTGGCGTTAGCCCGGGCGGCGATATCTTTATCCACGGCACACCCAGCAAGTGGCTCGGGCAGCCCGATTGGACATGGGGATGCATTGCCGTAAAGAACGAAGAAATGGACGAGATCTTTCCGATGATCCAAACCAACACCAAGATCTTTATTTACGCCTAGAACGCGGAAGCCCCGATCGGCTGAACCACAGACGGGTCACTGCCCATATTGAGGGTCCACCAGAGTTTGCCTGCTTCTTCCTGATACCACGCAAAGCCCATAAAGCGGGCGTTGGGATCAAGTAAAACAGCACGCGTATCTGTTTGCGCCATCCAAGCAGCTAGCGTCTGAAGCTCTGTTTCAAACGATTCAGAGATGTTTTCGCCAAGCAACCGACCCGGGAAACCGACGCGGCGCGCACGCTCTACCGGGCTGGACCCATCGGACCCAAATAACCAAGGCCGATTCTGTACAGCCATATCGCGCGAATGGGTCGCAGCGGCGGCATTCAGTCGCGAATCAAGGTCGACTGGCGGTACACCAGCGGTCTGCCGCAAAGTATTGACGCTATCCAGCATACGGAACTGCACCGTGGCCGTATCGCCAGAACTTATCCGGTAGACGGACGGCAGTGGTAGGCCATCAGCCCCGATTGGCCGATTGCCGCCAGGGCTACAAGCCGCCAGACCAATAGCCGCCATTCCCAAAATCATTTCGCGTCGAAACATGCCATCACTCGCTTTTGTATTCAGCGACATCCTTAGCTTGATTGGCATGACACTTCAAACACACATAGGGAAACAAGAGTGCAAGATGACATTTGTTTGAATTGCGGTGCTTTGCGAGACACATTAGATAACATTCGAATACATCAGAGCCTCGAAGGGAGACTGCGATGACAGATAGATTTTCAAGACGCGGGTTTATGGCAGCATCTGCTGCGATGATCGGTACGGGCGCTGTGGCGCAAACTGCTGGTACAACAGAACTCGAAGGTAACATTCTAGATGGCGTAAAGCGGAATATTTCCAGCTTTCGGTCGTTGGATTGGCAGCCGTATTTTAGCAATCTGCGCAATGGCGCCGTCCTCGTGGATATACAGTCGCGCGCGCTGCACTACTGGTCCGAAGATCAGTCGGTTTATAAGCTGTTCCCGACAAGCGTTCCGCTGACCGAGGACATGACACGCAAGGGACGCACGTCCATCACACAAAAGGTCGAAGGTCCAAGCTGGGCGCCGACACCTGCGATGAAACTCCGCAATCCCGAATGGCCTGATTTTGTAGGCCCGGGTCCAGATAACCCGCTGGGGACGCATGCGCTTTATCTGTCGTGGCAGTATTACCGCATTCACGGCACGCATGACACGCGCAAGATCGGACGCCGGTCTTCGAATGGATGTATTGGACTGTATAACGAACAAATCGCAGAACTATTTGCTCTGACTGTCGTCGGAACACAGGTTCTATTGATTTAAGATAGTGAACATCAAAATGAAAAAAGGGCGCCCATGATCGGGCGCCGTTTTTTGTTAATATTCTAGGCGTTCAGTCCTTACCGAAAAGCCCGAAAAACCTGCGCCGCTTCTTTGCGGGTACGGCCAACGTACCTGGCTTTCGAATAACCGCATCGCTTGCGTCATTCGAGGTGGTTGGTGCAGGCGCAGGATCTTGCAGCACTTCACTGGTTTCGCGGTTGAACTCCGCAGCCCACTCTGGCTGTGACGTTACCTTGCGCATTGCAGGTGTGGGCCTACGGGACTTGGGTTGCACATCTCTGGGCTGCGAATTCAGCACGTATTCATTTGTTTCAGACACCAAGCGAGTCAGAACCTTGTCGAGCTTTTTCGTCGGGTTCATCCGGATGGGCTGTGCGCGGTCACTGCGTTTCGTGATCAGGTTAAGCCACTCACGTGCCGACTGCAGGCGAGCCTTGGGAAGAATCATCATTGCCTTGTCGATGGCATCAAGGAATTCATCGTCATAAGCCGGAAAGCGCCCCAACAACGGTTCACATGGATCGGGATTATTGCCGGCGAATTCCGCCATACGTGTCTGGCTGTTGGGCGGAGCCTCGCCACTAATAAGGTGGTAGAACGTAGCGCCCAGCGCATAAAGATCGCTGCTTGGGCTTTGCTTGCCACCAGCGAAATAGAACTCTTGGGGCGAATATCCGTCTTTGACAACAAGCACAGCTGACACTGCACGCGTTTCGCGGCTTGCCTCTTCGCGAGCTGCGCCGAAGTCGATCAAAACAGGGCTGCCCCATTTGTCGAGCAAGATGTTATCCGGGGATAGATCGCGGTGCAGCAGATCGTTCTGGTGAACCAGTTCGACCGCATCAAGGGTCTTTACCAGAACCTCTTTCACCTGTTGTGGGTTCAGAACGTCATCTTCGTCCTTGATCAGGCTTAGCAGATCACGGCCGTGGATAAGGTCCAGCACCATATAGGCGGTTTCATTGTCTTCGAAAATCCGGTGTACGCCGACGATGTTGGGGTGGCGCAGCTTGGCGATGCTGCGCGCTTCGCGCATGAACATCTCAACAATTGCGCGGTATTTTTCGTGGTGGATATGGGAACGGACATGGACGTTATTCCCATCTCGGCGGCAGAATGCCTCTGGATAACATTCCTTGATGACGACACGCCGTCCTAGGAAGTTATCTTCTGCAAGATAGGTGATACCGAATCCGCCATTGCTAAGCGGGCGTTCAATTGTAAATTGATCACCGAGCAATGTAGTCCCGCTAGGGAGTGCCTCGCTACCCTCGTTGGGTATGACATTAAGGTCAGCATGGTTTGCCGCTGTCATCTCGATTTTTCATGCCAAAAACGCGGCATGCTCCATAAATAGTTACTCTAAACACTGTTCGTATGCCGGAGAAATATGTTTCCAATGAGGCAAAAAATGGCGGTGTATTGCCTGTCGCGCCCCAATTCTGCAGATAACAGACGATTTAGGGGGTTCTATTGAAAAATGATCTGCTTTTTTTCAGAAGTGCGCAGCTTCTGCCGTGTAGCAAGCTGCTAGCGATTCGCAGCTGAAGTTCGCGATGTTTTCACGACACTTCCGGATTCATCACATGTAATCCGCACTCTAAAACCACCGTACCAAAAAGTCAGACGGGTCCGCCCTGCATCCTCGTCAGCACCTTGTTCAGATTGGCTGGTGATTTCGCCTGACCGCATCTTTGCGGGCACCTCGGCGGGTTCAAGGCCCAGCAATGGGCCCAGATCATGTGCATCAACTGTCGCGCCATCATTTATCAGCGTGACTTTCATTGCACCCTAGCCCAGCCAGCCCTTGAGGTTCTTTTCGATCACGCCTGACAGCGCATCAATGTGCGCAGGATCGTCGTTCAGGCATGGAATATAAGTGAAGTTTTCGCCGCCGGCGTGCTCGAAGCTTTCTTTGATCTCTTCGTTGATCTCTTCCAGCGTTTCGATGCAGTCCGCCGAGAAAGCGGGCGCGCAAATCGCAATGCTTTTGACGCCCTCTTCTTTTGCAAGACGTGCCACTTCTTCGACGGTGTATGGCTTGAGCCATTCTTCCGGACCAAACAATGATTGGAAGGTTGTCACGATCTCAGTGTCAGCCCAGCCCAAACGTTCTTTCAACAAACGCGTCGTTTTCTGGCACTGGCAGTGATACGGATCACCTTCGCGCAAATAACGCTCTGGCACGCCATGATAGGAACAAATCAGCTTTTCGGGCTTTGTTTCAGCGGCTGCATACGCCTTTTCAATCGATTGCGCGAGAGCTTCGATATAAGCAGGTTCCTCGAAATAGGGCTCCACGATACGCGCAACGGGTTGCCATTTTTCTTCCATCAAGGCGCGGAAAAATTGGTCGTTCGCCGTGGCGGATGTTGCGCCAGCGTAATGCGGGTAAAGCGGGAAAAACAGGATTTTGGTGCATCCGTCTTCGACCATTTCACGAACCTTCGACTTGGTTGAAGGATTCCCGTAGCGCATGCAATAATCCACGCGCACATCGTCGCCATATCGATCTACCATTTGTTGTTTAATCGCAGCAGTCTGCTTTTTGGTGATCGTCAGCAACGGGCTTTCGTTGTCTTCTTCGTTCCAGATCGACCGATAAGCCGCACCAGACGAAAACGGACGTTTCGTCAGAATAATCAGCTGCAACAGCGGCTGCCAAATCCAGGCTGAATAGTCGACGACCCGCTTATCCGAAAGAAATTCGTTCAGATACCGTCGCATGGACCAGTAGTCTGTGCCGTCGGGCGTACCAAGGTTCGCCACTAGAATCCCCACACGGGCCGGTTTCACCTTCGGGTGATCAGGCTGCGCATGCATCGGGCAGACGGCAGGGCGAACTTCAGAATTGGATTGTGCATCGAACATATTCATCGTCCCTTAAGTAGCGACATTTTTTGGGTAATTAAATGGGATACGCGCGGGTTTAGTCATTGGACTTGTTTAAAGGCGTTTCTTTTGCCCCCAATGCGTCGGCCAGACGTGTTGTGGCACTGCCCGGACGCAAAGGTTGTTGCTGATTCTCTGCCGGCGCCCACCCTGTCAGCGTGATGATCTCAAAGGTTGCATCGACGCGGTCATCATCATTGCGGAAGTTGCCTGCATAAATACTTGCCGCTTCGGTCAAGATATTGCGCCGTGTGGCGTGTTTAATGCGTTGGGCCAGCGCATTGTTTTCGCCCATCTTGCGCAAGTCATGCATGAGGTGAAACGCGTTGGCGTAACTGACCGTAAGCGGAGTGCTATCAGCAACTGGCAATGCGAATCCTGCACGCTGCAACAAGGCGCCCAAATCCCTGATTTCGCCCATTGGTGCGATGCGTGGCGACAGGCCGCCAGTAACGGCCGCCTCAGCTTCGGCCAAGGATGCCCGCAATTCGTGCAGTGTTTGTCCGCCAAAGAAGGTGCAAAGTAGCAACCCGTCAGGTTTCAATGCGTGGCGTGCCTGCACCAATTGACCAACCGGATCGTTTGCCCAGTGAAGACACATCGCGTGCAAGATCAAATCATAAGAATGAGGCTCTAACGCAAGGGTTTCTTCGTCAGAAATGATCGTGGCATCAGGATAACGAGCCGCCCAGAAATCAGGGAAACCGGTGACAATCGCGATCGACGTAAAGGTTCTATTAACCTCTATCAGTCTTTCATGAATTTCATCGGCGGCCTGCTCTTGCAGAAACAACGCGCTGGGCAGCGCGCGGTTGCGGTTGCGCATCAAGGCGGCGCGGTCGGTGATTTGGGGCATCGTCATCAGGTTCATTTAGGGTGCATTCATGCGGTTGCAAAGCGTCATTCGAGCAATTTATCCACCGCAATGCGTAGCGTGTGATGCATTGACCGACGCAGACTTTGGACTTTGCGGAGCCTGTTGGTCAAAGACTGCCTTTATCGACGGGCTCGTGTGTGACAGTTGCGGTACCCCTTTGCCTGGCGATGATGATGGTGTGCGGGTGCAGTGCGACGCCTGCATGACCATCGCCCGCCCTTGGGATCAAGGCCGCGCAGTTTTTGAATATTCAGGTGTTGGGCGGCGGTTGGTGTTGGGCCTTAAGCACGGGGATCGGACTGATTTGGTGCCTGCCGTTGCGCGATGGATGGTGCAGAAAACGGCCAAAATGGCCTTGTTAGATCCTATTATCGTACCAATTCCACTTCATTGGACTCGCCTTTTGAAGCGGCGGTACAATCAGTCGGCTTTTTTGGCGCAGGCCGTTGGAAAGATCTTGGATCATCCGATTTGCGTTGATGCTTTGTTGCGTCCGAAAAAGACAAAGCTGCTGGACGGGCACTCGCGCGATGCCAGGTTCGCGACCCTTGCAGATGCGATCACCGCTAACCCCAAGCGCCACAGCCAGATCATGGGGCGCAATGTGTTGTTGGTTGACGATGTAATGACATCAGGCGCAACCCTTGCTGCCAGCACCGAAGCCTTGCGGGCGGCAGGTGCCGCAAATGTGTCGATAGTGACACTGGCAAGAGTGGTTAAAGATGCCTAAATAAAGGGGATACTGATCTAAGGACCATTTCCTATGGCAACTGTTGAAATCTACACAAAACCGACCTGCGGCTTTTGCCACATGGCGAAACGATTACTGAATTCGAAAGGCATCAGTTACGCCGAAGTGAACATATCGGCGCAGCCGGAACGTCGCGCAGAAATGATCCAGCGCGCCATGGGTGGCAGCACGGTCCCGCAAATATTTGTGGATGGTAAACATGTTGGCGGTTGCGACGATCTTTTCGCGCTTGAGCGTGGCGGAAAACTGGACGCCATGCTTGCCGCATGAAGGCCGCCATTCTTCAGCTGAATTCGGGTGATGATCCGGCCACGAATTTGGCAATGGTGTCGGAACTTGTCGGGCAAGCAGCGGGGCAAGGTGCAGAATTCATCCTGACACCTGAAGTCACGAATTGCGTGTCGCAAGATCGGGCGCATCAGGCGCAAGTTCTGCAACACCAAGATGATGACATTACGTTGACGGGGCTGCGCGACGCTGCAGTTCGCCATGGGGTTTGGTTGTCGATTGGATCGCTTGCGTTGAAAACCGGCGACGCGGACGGGCGCTTTGCAAACCGGTCGTTCATGATTGACCCAGCGGGGCAAATCGTCGCGCAGTACGACAAGATACACATGTTTGATGTGACCGTTTCACCCACCGAAAGCTATCGGGAATCTGCTGGATATCGTCCCGGCGAACGCGCCGCTATTGCTGACACACCCTTTGGCAGAATCGGGATGAGCATTTGTTACGATGTGCGCTTTGCTTATCTTTACCGCGCTTTGGCGCAGTCAGGTGCGCAGGTTTTGTTGGTTCCATCCGCATTTTCGCCAGTCACTGGGGCGGCCCATTGGGAACCTCTGCTGCGCGCGCGCGCGATTGAAACGGGATCATATGTCTTGGCTGCCGCTCAAACCGGCACGCATCCGGCGCAATCAGGCAAACCCCGCCAAACTTATGGGCATAGTCTGGCGGTTTCGCCTTGGGGCGAGGTTTTGGTCGATATGGGAACAGTGCCCGGCATTGCAATGGTTGATCTTGACCTAGCGGAAGTGGCACAAAGTCGTAAACGTATTGCGGCCCTAAGTCATGACCGCCCCTTCGAAGGCCCCTAATGTCCAAGACGTCAGATGACCTTGCTGTTTCACTGTTCAGTGAAATTCTTGTGGTAGAGCAGCTTGCACGCGCCAGCGTGGCCAAGGTGCTGCCCAAGGGCATGGAGCTGTCGCACTTTTCGGTCCTTAACCACCTTGCCCACTCTGGCGCAGAGCGGTCTCCGGCGCAGCTGGCAAAGACCTTCAATCTGACGCGCGGCGCGATGACCAATACGTTACATAAACTCGAATGGGCCGGTTGGGTCCATATTCGCCCAGACTGGGATGATGCGCGGCGCAAGATGGTTGCGATCAGTCCTTCGGGTCATTCGGCGCGAAACGCTGCTTTGGCAGCGATCGCACCATTGATTGCGGATGTCGTTGAGGGTGTCGGCGAGGACAAAGTCCGCACGGCCCTACCTGTTTTGCGTGAAATGCGACTGAAATTGCGCAGTGCGATTGACTAGGCGGGCTTCGTCGCTGTCGTCACGTAGTTCACCGAAAGATCGCGTTCAGAGATCGACCAAGTGAATTTTGCAAAGTTAAACACAAACCCTTTGCGGTCCACGGGCGTCATTCCAGATTTTTCGATGAAGCCGAACAACTCGTCCGGCGTGATGAACTTTTTCCATTCATGTGTGCCTTTGGGCAGCCAGCGCATTACATATTCCGCACCCACAATCGCCATCGCAAAGCTTTTTGGATTACGGTTGATGGTAGAGCAAATGTGAATACCGCCCGGTTTCATTAGGGCATGACATGCGTTCAGATACCCTTGCGGGTCCGCTACATGTTCGACGACTTCCATGTTCAAAACGGCATCGAACTGCTCGCCTGCTTCTGCCATCGCTTCAGCGGTGGTGTGGCGATAATCGATGGTCAGGCTGGATTTCTCGGCATGAATTTGAGCAACGGGAATGTTTCGCTCTGCTGCGTCGGCGCCGACGATTTCCGCGCCAAGGCGCGCCATCGGTTCGCACAGCAATCCACCGCCGCAGCCAATGTCGAGGATACGCAAACCTTTGAACGGTTCAGGCTGGGTTAGATCGCGGCCGAACTCTGTTGCGATCTGGGAAGTGATATAGTCCAGCCGAACGGGGTTCATCATGTGTAGCGGTTTGAATTTGCCGTTCAGGTCCCACCATTCGGCGGCCATCGCCTCGAACTTGGCAATCTCGGATGGATCAACTGTATTTGTCGCCGACATTTCGGGCCTCGCATTATGGTCAGTCGCATTGAATAGCGATATAGGGTGCTTATGGACAAAGTCGTAGGACAAAAGCGCCCAGGTGCGCATCTTTACGCCCCCACTGATCCCTTTGATCAGCGGATGTTGGAGGTTGGCGACGGTCACCGCGTCTATGTTGAACAATGCGGCAACCCTGATGGTATTCCTGTGATCGTCCTGCATGGCGGCCCTGGCGGCGGGTGTAGTCCAGCGATGCGCCGCTATTTTGATCCAGCTGTGTTCCGTGTTGTTTTGTTTGATCAGCGTGGCTGTGGCCGTTCAAGACCCCATGCCAGCGTCGAGGCGAATACGACGTGGCATCTGGTCACCGACATTGAATTGATTCGTGAAACGCTTGGCATTGATCGCTGGATTGTCTTTGGCGGATCTTGGGGGGCGACGCTCGCCTTGATCTATGCTCAGGCGCACCCGGAGCGCGCAGCCGCACTTGCCTTGCGCGGTGTTTTCTTGATGACCCAACCAGAGCTTGACTGGTTCTATGGCGGCGGCGCTGGAAAATTCTGGCCGGACCTGTGGAACCGTTTTGCATCCTTGATCCCGGCCGACGAACAACATGATTTCATCGGCGCGTATCATCGGCGGCTATTCTCTGGTGATATTCCACTCGAGACCCGTTTTGCGCGCGCTTGGGCCTCTTGGGAAAACGCGCTGGCGTCGATGGATAGCGACGGGATCACGGGCGAAAGCCCTTCGGAATATGCCCGCGCCTTTGCGCGATTGGAAAATCACTACTTCCACAACGCGGGCTTCTTAAGTGCCGATCAGCAGATCTTGCACCCCGCCAAGATGGCGAAGATCGCGCAAATTCCGGGGGTTATCGTGCAGGGCCGCTTTGACATGATTTGCCCACCTGTTTCTGCGCATACGTTGTCGCAGATGTGGCCCAAGTCGCGGTTGACGTTTATTGGCCGTGCGGGTCATGCCTTGTCAGAGCCGGGCATCAGCGCTGAACTTGTTCGCACAATGGATATGTTTGGCACTCAGCGTCACTCATTGGGTGTTTAGGCTTTACAGATGAAAGTCTGTCGTTAAGCTTCAATTCAGCCACAAGGGAAATTTGCATTTTGGGCAGTGTCCTAAAGATTATTCTACAACGACTCGCACTAGGTTTGCTGACTTTGCTGATTGTTTCGGTGGTGATTTTCACCGCTGTAAACCTTTTGCCGGGTGATTTTGCACAATCCATTCTTGGACAAGGGGCGACACCAGAAGCGGTCGCATCAATCCGAACCGACCTTGGGTTGGATCAGCCCCCCGTGACGCGCTACTTCCAATGGTTGGGCGGTGTTTTGCAGGGTGATCTTGGGACCAGTTTTGCCCAAGCGAACTTTGCCAGCTTCACGGGTACGGACTCTGGTGCCACGACAGTTGCACAGACAATCGCACCCCGGTTTGCAAATACGATGTTCCTTGCGATGGTTACCGCATCGATTGCCGTCCCGTTTTCGATCTTCCTTGGTATTCTTGCTGCGCTTTACCGGAACACGATTTTTGACCGTGCGACAAACATTTTCACGCTGTCTTCGATTTCCAGCCCAGAGTTCTTTTTGGCCTACATCCTGATCCTGTTCCTTGCCGTTCTGAACCCGATTTTCCCGTCTCTGTCCAATATCTATGAAGGTATGGATTTCAGTGAGCGCCTGCAGAAATCAATGCTGCCAGCGTTGACGCTGACGCTTGTCGTGACTGCCCATATGATGCGTATGACCCGCGCCGCGATCATCAACCTACTGGCCTCGCCTTACATTGAAATGGCCCGCCTTAAAGGCCTGTCACCGATGCGCGTGATCGTAAAGCACGCGCTCCCCAATGCACTGGCCCCGATCATTAACGTGATCGCATTGAACCTTGCTTACCTGATTACTGGCGTGGTCGTGGTCGAAGTTGTCTTTGTCTATCCCGGTATTGGCCAGCTGTTTGTGGATAGTGTGAAAATCCGCGACATCCCGATTGTGCAGGCTTGCTGCCTGATCTTTGCGACGGCCTTTATCCTTTTGAACCTGACGGCTGACATTATGTCGATCCTGTCCAACCCACGTCTGAGGCATCCGAAATGATTCTATGGATTGCCACAACCCTGATTGGCATAGGCGCTTTGGCGTGGGGTTTTCGGTTTGCGGGTCAAGCGGCTACCAGCAATGCGCCCAAGTTCCGCGATATGCCGTTTGGCGTGGCTTACGGCTATGTCTTGGGTGCCGCTATCCTTTTGTGGTTGGCGTGGGCCTATGTCCAAGGCCGCAGCCCTGATCCGGCGATTGCCAACAAATTCTTCTTCCTGCGTATCGCAATTGAAGGGTTCATCATCTTTGCAATCGCGGCATGGCTGTTTCGTATTCTTGGCCGTAAAGTCGGCACATCATGGAGCCGGAAGCTGTTCCGCTCGATGCCGCTGACAGCGTCTTTTGGTATTCTGACGATTCTGATCTACGCCATTCTGGCCATATTTGCAGGCCTGCTTGCCCCATATGGGCAAGAGGAAATCATCCAAGGCGTTGCCGCCAACATTGTCCCGGGTGGCGATCCCGCGCTGGGCGGTAATCCGGATTTCTATTTTGGCACCGACCAGATTGGCCGCGATATCCTCAGCCGACTGATTTATGGTGCGCAGAACACAGTGGGTATTGCTTTTGCAACCACTGTTCTGGCTTTCCTATTGGGGGGTACGCTGGGATTTTTGGCGGCGACCCTTGGTGGTTGGCTGGATCAAATTCTTTCACGCTCGGTTGATGTGTTGATGGCAATCCCGTCACTGATCTTTGCGCTGCTTTTGATGACTATCGCGCAGATCTGGGCGCCGCAGTTGGGTATCCCGCTGACGGTGTTCATGGTCGTGATTATCGCCGTGATCGACAGTACCCGCGTTTACCGTTTGGCCCGGGCCGTTGGTCAAAACATTGTTGTGATGGATTATATCGAGGCTGCAAAGCTGCGCGGCGAAGGTCTGGGTTATCTGATCTTCAAAGAGATATTGCCGAACGCGACTGCCCCGTTGCTGGCCGAATTCGGTCTGCGATTCTGCTTTGTGTTCCTGACGATTGCCGCGTTGTCATTCTTGGGTGTTGGTATCCAACCGCCACTGGCAGACTGGGGCACGATGGTCCGCGATTTGGGTGGTTTCGTGAACTACGCCCAGTTCGCACCGCTCGCCGCAACTGCGCCCTTGTTGGCTGCAGGAGCGATTGCCTTGCTGACCGTCGCTGTGAACTTTGTGGTCGACTGGATGCTGCATAAATCGTCGGGGCTGAAAGAATGAGTGAAGAACCGCTTCTTAAAATGCGCGGCGTCAAGATCGAAGGCCGCAGCGACGAAAAATGGAATCCGATTATCAACGGTGTGGACCTGACGCTAGCGCGCGGTGAAGTGCTGGGGCTGATCGGGGAATCCGGTGCCGGCAAATCGACGCTTGGTCTGGCTGCGATGGGCTATACCCGCGATGGCGTACGGATCAGCGAAGGTACGGTCGAATTTGACGGGATTGACCTGCTGAAAGCGTCTGCTTCGGTAAAGCGGGAATTGCTTGGCAAGCGCATTGCCTATGTCGCGCAATCGGCCGCGGCCAGTTTTAATCCTGCGCATAAACTGATGGATCAGCACGTCGAAGGTCCTGTGCAACACAATGTTTTAGGGCGTGGCGAAAGCGAAGACGACGGAATCGAGCTTTACCGCAAGCTGCGCCTGCCCAATCCCGAAGAAATCGGTTTTCGTTACCCGCATCAGGTATCCGGCGGACAGTTGCAGCGCTGCATGACCGCTATGGCGATGTCCTGTCGTCCTGATTTGATTATCTTCGACGAGCCGACAACTGCATTGGACGTGACAACCCAGATCGAGGTTCTTGCCTCGATCCGTGACATCGTCGAGCAGTTTAATACTGCCGCGATCTATATCACCCATGACTTGGCTGTCGTTGCGCAGATGTCGGATCAGATCAAAGTTCTGCTCAAAGGCGACGAGGTCGAAACCTCTGATACCCGCATGATGCTTTCTGCGCCAACACAAGAATATACAAAGTCGCTTTGGGCTGTGCGCAGTTTTGAACGTCCGCTGAAACCGGCTGTGCATACCGGTGCCGTCCCTGTTGTCAGCGTTCAAAACGTCGATGCGGCCTATGGCACTGTGCCTGTGCTGCATGACGTTAGTTTTGACATGCACGAAGGACGTACTGTTGCCGTCGTGGGTGAAAGCGGTTCGGGCAAATCAACGACAGCGCGGTGTATCACGGGGCTTTTGCCACCCAAAGCAGGACAGATTCTGGTCGATGGCCAAGTGATGCCAGCCGATTATCGCAAACGCTCCAAAGATCAGTTACGTCAGGTGCAGATGATCTATCAGATGGCCGATACCGCCCTGAACCCACGTATGTCGATTGGCCAGATCATCGCCCGTCCAGTTCAGTTTTATCTGGGTCTGACTGGTGCAGCGAAGCGTAAAAGAGTTGATGCCCTGCTTGAACAGATCGAGCTTGAGCCGACTGAATACTACAACCGCCTTCCATCCGAACTTTCGGGTGGGCAAAAGCAGCGGATCGGAATTGCCCGCGCGCTTGCGGCGGAGCCGAAATTTATCATTTGTGACGAAGTGACGTCTGCGCTGGACCAGTTGGTCGCTGAAGGTATTCTGCGTCTATTGGCGCGCTTGCAGGACGAACTGTCGCTTTCCTATATGTTCATCACCCACGACCTTGCGACCGTGAAAGCGATTGCCGACGAGGTCGTTGTGATGAAAGATGGACGCGTTGTGGAACAAGGCCCGAAACAGGAAATGTTCCAGCCGCCACATCATGCCTACACTGACCTTTTGCTGTCATCGGTGCCTGAAATGGACCCTGACTGGCTCACAAATCTGCTCGAAGAACGCGGAGTTGATAACATCGGTGATGCTGCCGTTGATAAGATGTAAAACGAATCGCCTACGTAAGTGGTGACAACATTGGGCGGCAAACGCCTAAAACGATAACTAGGGAGAACGACAAAATGCATGGAATTAGTAGACGCGGTCTATTGAAGACAGGTGTCGCAGCCGGTGTGCTGGGCCTGACAGGTATGCCGCTTCGCGCGCAAACGCGTGGTGGAAAACTGACTGCTGGCCTATCCGGCGCAAACACATCCGACAGCTGGGATGGCCGGACGCATTCCGACCTCTTTATGATCGCTTCGGCGCAGGGTGCTGTTTTTGACAGCCTGACCGAAGTTGGCGCAGACGGTTTGCTGAAGGGTGAACTGGCGGAAAGCTGGGAAGCGTCTGCAGACGCCAAAGTCTGGACATTCAACCTGCGCCGCGGTGTGACGTTCCACAACGGCAAGTCATTTGGTGCGGACGATGTGCTTGAATCGCTACAAATGCACGTTGCTGAAGGTTCCAAATCAGCGGCGCAACCGATCGTTTCGGCAATCTCTGAGATGACAAAGATTACAGATCATCAGGTGCAGTTTACACTGGAGTCCGGTAATGCCGACCTGCCATACCTGCTGTCTGATTATCACATCCTGATGTACCCAGCTGGCCAGATTGAAGAAGCAATCGCCCAAGGTATCGGTACCGGACTTTATCAGGTTCAGTCGTTTGATCCAGGTGTGCGCATGGTCGCAACCCGCTATGCGGACCACTACAAGGGCGACGATGCTGGTTTCTTTGACGAAATCGAATACATCGCGATCAACGACAACACTGCGCGGACCAATGCGTTGCTGACTGGTCAGGTTGACGCGATCAACCGGATTGATTTCAAAACCGAGGCTTTGCTGCGTGCAAACCCTGCTGTGCGTATTCAGGAACTGACAGGCAACCAGCACTACATCTTCCCGATGTTGACCAAAGTTGCGCCGTTCGATGACGTCAATGTCCGTCGGGCATTGAAATACGGTATCAATCGTCAGGAAATGGTAGACAAGATCCTGCTTGGCCACGGTCAGGTCGGCAACGATTCACCGATCGGACCTGCAAACCAGTACTACAATGGCGATATGGAACAGCTTGCCTATGATCCGGACAAAGCCAAGTTCTACCTCAAGGAAGCTGGTCTTGATAGCATCGACCTTGATCTGTCAGCATCCAACGCTGCGTTTGAAGGTGCTGTTGATGGCGCGCTGCTTTACAAGAACTCCGCTGCCGCAGGCGGTATCAACATCAACGTGGTTCAGGAACCGGCAGACGGTTACTGGTCCAACGTTTGGCTGAAAAAGCCATGGTGTGCGAGCTACTGGTCAGGTCGTGCGACCGAAGACTGGATGTTCTCGACAGCATACGAAGCTGGCGCGCCTTGGAACGACAGCCAGTGGGATCAGCCACGTTTCCAGGAACTGCTCTTGTCGGCCCGTGCCGAGTTGGACAGTGACAAGCGTCGCGAGCAGTATTTCGAGATGCAGCAAATTCTGCGTGACGATGGCGGTGTGATCCTGCCGATGTTTGCGAATTATGTGCAGGCGCTAAACAACCGTATCGCAACACCTGAAACGGTAGGTAATCTGTGGCAAATGGATAACGGCCGCATGGCAGAGCGTTGGTCACTGGCATAAGCCAAACAGCCCTTAACAAACAAAACGCCCCGCCTTTCGGCGGGGCGTTTTGCGTTTTCGCGGCGTGTTTTCGGCCTGCACCTTACACCTCAGGCAAGATTCGGCCCAAATCGACCCAATCAAAGGTTACTTTAACCCATTATGAACAAAACGTTTTTCGCCCGTTCACTTTGTCTTGTCATAAAGGACACTCGCGACGGCCCGTGATTCTTTTTGCGGCGTCTGTCGGCCACTCAATTCGAAATAAGACTGGAAAAACAATGACATTATCTATCACACGTCAGTTCTTGCGCGCGGGTGCAACGGCATTGATGCTATCGACTGTCGCCAGTGTCGCTATATTTGTAACTGCCGACGCCGCATTCGCTGAGCGTGGCGGAAATGGAAACGGTAACGGGAATGGTCGCGCCAACCGCGACAACGACCATAACAACGCCAGCGTCAACCGTGGCCAAGCGCGTCAGGACGCCCGCCGCGAAATCATCGACGCTGCCGGCGTTTCAAATTGGGGCGCAATCGCGTCCGAGCTTGGTGAGTTAAACAAGGCGAATGCAAACATCAACGCGCGTTTGAATTCTTCTGATCCGATCCACCAAGCGCTCGGCGCTTATGAGGCCAGCGGCGGAATTTCCGTCGACGGCATTGGCGCATACAATACAGCGCAGACAGCCTACGCAGCGGCGCAGGCAGCTTACGAAGCTGCTCTTCTCACCGTAGGGGAGTCAGTTATTGATCCCGCAACTAATTTGCCCGTTCTTGACGCCGATGGTGTTACACCTGTTCTTATCACGGCAGATGACATCGTGCCTGTTGGAACCTTTGCGGAGTTTTCTGGTCTTTCTGCAGAACTGATCGCAGCCTACGACGCTCTCGCGGTTTTGAATGGCTATCGCGATGATCCGCTGACAAGCGGCGCGATGGACGCGCTGAACTACATGCTGGACATCGATGCGCCAGCCAGCGAATAGATAAACGAACTCCCTTAGAAGAGGGCAAGCCAAGTTTTGCTTGCCCTCTTGCAGTTACCAGCACTCTTGCGTATATGGGGTGTAACAGCGCGGTTTGGCTTCCAACCCCAGACCCACCGGAAATCACAACGGGCCGCGCGCCCGTTTTTTTGTGTCTGAAAGTATGATGAACGACTTAATCGCCAAAGCGGCAATAGATCGCCGCATCGCTGAAATTATTACCCCTGTCATTGAAGACATGGGGTTCGAAGTTGTGCGCGTCCGTTTAATGACTGGCAAAGAAAGCATCCTGCAAATCATGGTGCAGCGCCCTGATGGTCAAATCGAAGTTGACGAATGCGCGCAAGTTTCTACAGCCATCAGCGCCACTTTGGACGTCGAGGACCCGATTGTTGATGTCTATACGCTTGAGGTGTCCAGCCCTGGCATCGACCGCCCGCTAACGCGGTTGAAGGACTTTGACCAATGGGAAGGCTTCGAAGCCAAGATCGAAACTGATGAACTGATCGACGGTCGCCGCCGCTTCAAGGGCCAATTGGCCGGAACTGAGGGCGACGAAGTTTTGATCACGATTACCGAAGGCACGATTGGCCTGAAATTCGAATGGCTGTCTGACGCCAAACTGGTTCTGACAGATGAATTGATCCGCGACGTTTTGCGCGGGCGTAAGGATGCGGGTCAGATTGACGAGACCCAATTTGATGAGATTGAAACGATTATAGACGGTGAGGAGAACACCTGATGGCATATACATCCGCCAACCAGCTGGAATTGCTGCAAACAGCCGAGGCTGTGGCCCGTGAAAAGAACATCGAGCCCGGGCTTGTCGTAGAAGCAATGGAAGAATCGCTCGCGCGTGCGGCGAAATCCCGCTACGGCGCTGAAATGGACATCCGCGTCGCGATTGATCGCAAGACAGGTAAAGCGACCTTTACGCGTGTGCGCACAGTTGTCGAAGACGAAGAGCTTGAGAACTATCAGGCTGAATTCACCGTCGCCCAAGCCAAAGAATACATGGAAGACCCAGAAGTCGGTCAGCAGTTCATCGAAGAAGTGCCACCCGTCGAATTGGGCCGCATTGCTGCGCAGTCCGCCAAGCAAGTGATCCTGCAAAAGGTTCGCGAAGCCGAGCGCGACAAGCAATACGAAGAATTCAAGGACCGCGCCGGTACAATCATCAACGCACTGGTTAAGCGCGAAGAGTACGGCAATGTCATTGTTGACGTGGGTTCTGGCGAAGCCGTCCTGCGCCGCAACGAAAAAATTGGTCGCGAGGCGTATCGCCCCAACGATCGTATCCGTTGCTATATCAAAGAAGTTCGCCGTGAACAGCGTGGCCCTCAGATCTTCCTGAGCCGGACCGCGCCAGAATTCATGGCCGAACTGTTCAAGATGGAAGTGCCCGAGATTTACGAAGGCATTATCGAGATCAAGGCTGTTGCCCGCGACCCGGGCTCACGTGCAAAAATTGCTGTGATCAGCTATGATAACTCGATTGATCCTGTCGGTGCGTGTGTTGGTATGCGCGGCTCGCGCGTGCAGGCCGTTGTGAACGAATTGCAGGGTGAAAAGATCGACATCATTCCTTGGAATGAAGATATGCCAACGTTCCTCGTGAACGCGCTGCAGCCTGCCGAAGTATCTAAGGTTGTTCTGGACGAAGAAGCCGGCAAAATCGAAGTTGTCGTGCCAGACGAGCAATTGTCGCTGGCCATTGGCCGCCGCGGCCAAAACGTGCGTCTTGCGTCCCAACTGACCGGTCTTGATATCGACATCATGACCGAGGAAGAGGAAAGCAAGCGTCGTCAGGCAGAGTTTGAACTGCGCACGAAATTGTTCATGGATACCCTTGATCTGGACGAATTCTTTGCCCAACTACTTGTATCGGAAGGGTTCACAAACCTGGAAGAGGTCGCCTACGTCGAATTGGACGAATTGCTGGTGATCGAAGGTGTTGACGATGATACCGCTGCCGAACTTCAGGCACGTGCGCGAGATTACCTTGAGGCGAAAGCTAAAAAGGCGATGGATGCAGCCCGTGAGTTGGGCGTCGAAGACAGCCTTATCAACTTTGAGGGTCTGACCCCGCAAATGTTGGAAGCGTTGGGCAATGATGGCGTGAAAACGCTAGAAGATTTTGCAACCTGCGCTGACTGGGAACTGGCCGGTGGCTGGACGACTGTTGGCGGAGAGCGAGTCAAAGACGATGGCGTACTAGAGCCATTCGAAGTTTCGCTTGAAGAAGCGCAGAACATGGTCATGACAGCCCGCGTCATGCTGGGTTGGGTTGACCCTGCTGATCTGGTTGCTGACGCCGAAGAAGAAGACGACGAATTCAGCGAGGAAGCGGAGGCCTGATCGTAGGCCTTCGTGGTTCGCAAATGGCGCGTGGTGGCCATAACAAAGATCGGGATGATGCCGAACGCAAGTGCATCGTCACCGGTGAAGTGCAGCCAAAAGCTGGACTAATCCGCTTTGTTGTTGGTCCGGAAAACATGGTTTACCCAGATATTCTGGGCAAACTTCCCGGACGTGGGATGTATGTGACGGCTGACCGCGCGGTGCTTGAAGAAGCACGAAAGGGTCAGTTTTCACGCTCTGCCAAGCAGGCGGTGAACGTGCCCGATGGTTTGATTGACGAGGTCGAGCGGCAATTAGCCCGGCATACGATCGATCTGATCGCGTTGACCCGCAAAGCAGGTCGTGCTGTCTGCGGGTTTGAAAAGGTAAAAGGATGGCTTGCCGGTGGTGAGCGGGTCCGTGTCTTGGTTCAGGCCTCTGACGGGTCTGAACGGGGCAAAACGAAATTATGGACGCCCGAAGGTGCCCGATACTTTGGCTGCTTGACGTCAGCTGAATTGGGTTTGGCATTTGGACGGCAAAGTGTGATACATGGCGCGCTTGCGACTGGCAGACTCAGCAATCGTGTTGTAGAGGAAGCCACAAAGCTACGCGGATTACGCGAAGGGAACGGGGGCGATACGGCCTCCGAGAAGGATACAGAAGCTAAATGAGCGATAACGACGGTAAAAAGACACTCGGCCTTGGTGGTTCACGTCCTTCAAACGTGAAGCAAAGCTTTAGCCATGGGCGGACCAAGAACGTCGTGGTGGAAACCAAGCGCAAACGCGTTGTGGTTCCAAAGCCGGGTGCGGCAAAGCCAACGACGGGCAAATCCGGACCTGTTGGTGGTGATCCCTCCAAGCGGCCAGCTGGTATTTCTGATGTCGAGCTGGAACGCCGGATGAAAGCACTCGCGATGGCGAACGCCCGCGAAGCTGAAGAAGCTGCCAAGCGTGAAGCCGAAGAAAAAGAACGTGCAGCTGGCCGCGAAGCGCGTCGCGCAGAGATCGAGGCAAAAGAAGCCGAAGATCGCGAACGCGAAGAGCGCGCAAAAGCGAAAGCTGAAGAAGAAGAACGCAAGCGCGTGGCTGATGAAAAAGCAAAAGCTGCGGCTTCTGCGCCTCCACCTGCTGCCTCGGCACCGGGTGAAGATGCTGTATCGCGTCCAAGTGCTGCGCCTCGTAAAACGGATCGTGATAACGATTCGCGCGACAACAAGACAAAAGCGAAACCAACACGGGGTGCAGAAGATAGCCGCCGTTCTGGCAAGCTGACACTTAACGATGCGATGGCTGGCCGCGAAGGTGGTCGCCAGCGTTCGATGGCAGCGATGAAGCGCAAGCAAGACCGCGCCCGCGCAAAGGCCATGGGTGTGTCAGCCGAGCGTGAAAAGGTTTTCCGCGAAGTTGCATTGCCAGAGGCAATCACTGTTTCAGAGTTGGCCAACCGGATGACCGAACGTGTGTCAGACGTTGTTAAGGCGTTGATGAACAACGGTATCATGGCAACGCAGAACCAATCGCTTGATGCCGACACGGCTGAATTGATCATCGAAGAATTCGGTCACACCGTTGTGCGCGTCTCTGATGCGGACGTTGAAGACGTGATTCAGGCCGTTGAAGACAAGCCCGAAGATTTGCAAACACGCCCACCGATCATCACAATCATGGGCCACGTTGACCACGGTAAAACGTCGTTGCTGGATGCTATCCGCAACGCCAAAGTGGTCGCAAGCGAAGCTGGCGGAATCACGCAGCACATTGGCGCCTACCAGGTCACGACCGACAGCGGTGCTGTTTTGTCGTTCCTTGATACACCTGGTCACGCGGCGTTTACGTCGATGCGATCCCGCGGTGCGCATGTAACTGATATTGTTGTGCTTGTTGTTGCTGCCGATGATGCGGTTATGCCGCAAACAGTGGAAGCGATTAATCACGCCAAGGCGGCGAAAGTCCCAATGATCGTTGCGATCAACAAGATCGACAAGCCGGGCGCAAACCCCGACAAAGTCCGGACTGATCTGCTCCAGCACGAGGTCATCGTTGAAAAGATGTCTGGTGAAGTGCAGGACGTCGAAGTGTCAGCGCTGACCGGTCAAGGTCTGGATGAATTGCTTGAGGCGATTGCATTGCAGTCCGAGATTCTTGAACTGAAAGCCAACCCCAACCGCGCTGCCGAAGGTGCTGTTATTGAAGCCCAGCTTGATGTGGGTCGCGGTCCAGTGGCAACCGTTCTGATCCAGAACGGTACGCTGCGCCAAGGCGATATCTTTGTTGTCGGCGAGCAGTACGGTAAAGTCCGTGCGCTGATCAACGACAAAGGTGAACGCGTCCAAGAAGCTGGCCCTGCTGTCCCGGTCGAGGTCCTTGGCCTGAACGGAACGCCAGAAGCGGGCGACGTCTTGAACGTCGTTGCGACAGATGCGCAAGCGCGCGAAATCGCAGAATACCGCGAAAAAGCGGCGAAAGCGAAACGTGCTGCAGCTGGTGCTGCTACGACGCTTGAGCAACTGATGGCGAATGCCAAGGCGAACCAAACGCTTAGCGAATTGCCGATTGTGGTAAAGGCCGACGTACAGGGTTCTGCCGAAGCGATCGTGCAAGCGATGGAAAAAATCGGTAACGACGAAGTCCGCGTGCGCGTCCTGCACTCTGGTGTTGGTGCGATCACGGAAACGGACATCGGATTGGCTGAAGCGTCTGGCGCACCTGTGTTTGGCTTTAACGTCCGTGCGAATACATCCGCGCGGAACACTGCCAACCAAAAAGGTGTCGAGATCCGCTATTATTCGGTGATCTACGACCTTGTGGATGATGTGAAAGCTGCGGCTTCTGGCCTGCTTTCTGCCGAAATCCGCGAGAAGTTCATCGGCTACGCGAACATCAAAGAGGTCTTCAAGGTCTCGAATGTTGGTAAGGTCGCTGGGTGTCTGGTCACCGAAGGTGTGGCGCGTCGTTCTGCTGGTGTACGCCTGCTGCGCGACAACGTCGTTATCCACGAAGGCACACTGAAAACGCTCAAGCGCTTTAAGGACGAAGTGCCCGAAGTCCAGTCCGGCCAGGAATGCGGTATGGCCTTCGAAAATTACGAAGACATCCGCCCGAACGACGTTATCGAAATCTTCGAGCGTGAAGAGGTCGAACGGAACCTTTGATCTGATGGGATTTGAATGAAATTAAGGCGGTCCCGACGGGCCGCCTTTTTTGTGATTGGAACGTCGAAATAGAATGGCCGCACCGCACCGCGACGCAGCGCATCTCGTTACAGAGTGTCAGGTAGTTTTTGGCGACTTTCACGATAAGTCAGAGTGATCACAAAAAGATCGATGGCAGTCAGGATCAAGAGCATTTTGCCGCCAATAGAATACCACTCCATCAGCTGGTAGACGACAAACAAGCCAAGCACCGCAATCGCAGCATGATTGGCCCAACGCACACCTGACAAAAGTGCGCCAACAACGGCAACGTGCAGCAGACCGTGCAGACCGAAATAGATGATGTAAAATG
>Ga0208544_10000823_pt1 | contig 22579 bp, 22 predicted proteins | sample DEB08_DNA_9_FD_184526 | JGI IMG/M metagenome (GOLD analysis project Ga0208544, IMG submission 184526) | Aqueous microbial communities from the Delaware River and Bay under freshwater to marine salinity gradient to study organic matter... | ecosystem: Environmental > Aquatic > Marine > Coastal ... | reverse complement strand
ATCCATACCATCTCCCGGCTTATTAGGGTCATTGTAAATCCCCTGTGCGGTTTTATAACGCCAAGTGTCAGCATCAGGATGCTGTGGCATTAACCAAGTCCCAAGATCGTTGTCACTCAATAATTCGGCTGCGTGTTCCGGCTTGCTCATATGTACAAATAATTTATTTTGTCCTGCTTTGGTTGTTAGTAAGTTACTCACATAGTTAAAGTGGATACCAAGAACCTTTGACAAGTATCTTGTTGAATGTCCTGTGATTATTTCGCAAGTTGTGGGTTTAGCTCGTCGCTTAAACGGTGTGCCAAAGTGCTTTAGTCGCATTCTGATTGCTTCTGGTGATACACCCTCTGCTGCTGCAAATTCACCACAGTGCACACCGTATGTTTCTTCGAATCTACTTGTTTTATGTCTTGCCATTTCGTTTGCTCCTTTGTTAGCGTATATACATTATATACTACTTATTTAGCAAAGTCAAGCAGAAAGTGGTGTTAAACACCGCTTTTTTGGGTGATTTGGTTGGTTTGGTTGTTTAGACTTATTTATCCTTATTATTGCTGTATGATTGAGAAGCAAAGAATGCTGCTACTATACCTGCTACTGCAACAAAGTATGTGGGTGCCATTGAGCCTAATGTTGATTGTGCTTCGCTTAAACCTGCCAACGATGCTATCACAACTGCAAACGGATACAGCAACATACCTACTAATGCAAACCATGCCATCTTGCGTTGTGCATCTCGCATTGCATCTGCATCTTCAAGTTCTTTGCGTTTGAACTCTAAGTACATTGTTTGTTCAGTCTTGGATACTTTGCCATCACCATTACTGTCTGCTGGATGATGGTTTTTTGTGGTGTTATCTACCATATTATGTTCCTTTTATGTGTAACCGCACCGTTGATAGCTGAAACCAATTAAAACGGCTGTAAGACGCTTACATTAAGTCTAACAGGGGGTATATCAGGTTGTTAGCATACTTAATATGCTTGCAAACATTGAGCCTATGGTTAGCAACACAATAGCCCATATTCTGTTGTCCAACTTGTCAAATTTGGATTCGAAATATAACTTTGCTTCTCTGGCCTCAAGTTGTAGTAGTATGATCTTTTCTTCCACTGCACGATGCTGTGCAGCATTATCGCATTTCAGTGAATTAAGTTCTTGTGCGAGCTCGTGTGTTGTGATACGTTTAGGCATATTATTTTTTAGTCCCTTTTTTCTTTTTCTTCTTGGGTTTGCTGTGGTAAGCCATGTTTATTTCCTCTTTTTAGGTCGCTTAAATGTGCCTTGGGCAATCTTCATACCATTGTTAAAGCTAGAGCTTTTTGACGGTGTTGTTCCGCCGGCTCTAGCGTATCTAGCACCGGCTCTGTGTCCTGAACAATTTGTCTTACAAGGTGAGCCTTTGTATATGCTGCTACTAGCCATTACAATGCTGTACTTGTAACTTTGTGCCACGCACTACCATTGTAGAAACATAATGTTGCTTCTGTGGTATTGTAAACAGTATCACCTGCTGACATTCCTGTTAATGCGTTTATAGCCGTTGTATCCAAGTTCTGGAATCTAACTCTGTTTGAGAATATACTTGCAGTGTCAGTGAATGTTACATTGGTGTTACCGTCTGCACTTACTACTAAGTCTTGACTTCCGTTTGCTAAATTTAATTTCCATTCACGCTCAACATTGGAATCTCCACCGCCGTTGTTTTTACGCTTAATACCAATCTCTAAATCACCTGTGGCAGCGTTAACAGCGCCACCGTTAGTAACAGTAAATTTAGCACCAGTGCTACTACCTACGTTGGCATAATTTACATTTGCCCAAGTAGGGAAGCTGCCTTCATAAGCAAGTTGAGGAGTCTGACCATCAACTTGTGCTGCAGGTGCAAATGTAACTGACTTGCTGCTACCGCTACCTAGAACTAATTCGCCTGACTTATAACTGATGTAAGTATCTGATTCAACACCATCTGATGTGCTTGCAAAGTATACATTGGTATTACCTGCTACACCACCTGCGTAGCTGCTCCAATCATTTGCAGCAGCTACACTCATGTATGCTGGAACATCGAATGAACTTGGGTTAAGAATTTGCCCTGTGGTTCCCCAAAACGCTAGTCTACCTAGCTCTTGATCCGCTCTAGGATATGTAGTATATGGATCATCATTTGATGTTCCGTGTGCACTACTAAAGAATAATCTACTTGCACCTGAACCTAAGTTGGGTGGATATTGTTGGAAGGTGCCTTGTGTATATGATTTAGCAACGATGCCTGGTTGAATAGCATCTGACACACCTGTTAACCCATCCCACATTTGTGTGATGCCAAATGATCGGAATAGGTCATTTTCAGCATTTTGGCTTAAATCAGTGTTCTCACCAATTGTGATACCTAAAGGTGCGTTCAACGCACTGTTAGTAGCACTAACTTTACTTCGTGCTACTGTAAAGCTAGTGTCATCATCGAATGTATACTCTGAACTGTTACCTACTGCATAAATGCTAAAGTCAGTGTTTGCAAAACCGCTTGCGGGATAACCATACTTGATGTTTAACGGCTTGGTGTATTTTAATGTAGTATAACTTCCGCTGCCATCTATTTCTAATACCGATGGTGTATATACAACTAATCCTGTGGTCTGGTCTACCACAGCAGGGCTTAACTTTGTATTTTGTGCATAAGCAAATGTATTAGTTGATAATGCATTTTTACTCATTGTGATTGTGCCAGCGCCAGTATCAATTGACTGCACATACGCACTAGGATCAAAGTAATTAGATATTATATAACCTGTATTCAAGTCTGCTAGCGTACCGGCTACTAGTGTGCTACCATCTCTGATAGCAGTAACTGTGATTGTAGGTGAACCGGATGTGGTGCTACCTTCGATACCATAATATGTTAAATCACCAGTGCCAGTGTAACTACCTCTAGGGCCACTTGGTGTGTATTGATTACCAGGGAATACAGCATAACCATCTGAAGTAACATTTGCCATATCTATTTCAATGTTGTTAGCACCAAATGGGCCTTTTACAGTGAAGGCCTTAATATTTGTTTCTGGTGTGATACTGTTTACATTAACTAATGCATTACCAATACCACCTGCAGCAGCAACCCATTGTAGATCATAGTTAGCATCTAATTGTAATACTTGATTTACAAGGCCTGGTAACTTAGGGAAGCTGTAACTGCTGTTGGCTTCTTCAGTACCAACATGGAATTGGCTGTCAATGAACATCACGGTTGACTTAGGCGTGGTGGTCATGTTTGTGTAGAATATGACATCGTTTTCACTAACCAACGCATTAGCAACATCTAATTGTGTTGTTCTAAAGCTCATTGTTGTTGGTGCTATATCTGCATTTGATGTATAAAGGCCGCCATAAAAGCTCGGATCATAACGAACTGGTGTTGCTATACTGCTTATTATTGCTGATGCTGGCAAGCTCGCGACGCCATCGACTTGCACATTACCACCTGGAAATGTTAATTTTCTATATTGTGCACTATCAGCATTAAATGAACTAATCATTATGTTTGCTTCAGCTGCTATTATATTGCCAGTATCCCAATCAGTGTTTGCACCTGCTTTGTATGTGGTAATCCTAGGTATACTAAAAACATTTGCACTGTCACCAGTTGAGCCTGAGCTTTGCTTTACTATAAATCCGTTTTCTGCTAATGGGGCTGGTTGAGCACTGGTTTGTGTTTCTACTACGCCAGATGTTGTAATATTAGCAGTTGAAACAATATTATTTGTATAATTGCCTAACAGTGTTATAACATTAGCATCACTATAACTAGCAGCACCACCTGGCACTGCTGGTGTGAATGTAAACACACCTGTTGTATCATCATATGCTAATGAACCATCACCACTTGCTGCGGCTGTTGTAACACTTAAATCTGTTAATGCAATACCACCAGCATCTGTGCTCCACTGTAGATCTAAGTTAGCATCTAATTTTAGTATTTGGTCTGTGGTGCCAGGTGTTTTAGGGAAGCTGTAATTTAAGTTACTATCATCTTCTCTGCCGATGTGGAACGTGTCATCTATATACGCCACAGTGCTGTTAGCTTGTTGCGTTAAGTTACCGTAAAAGAAAGGGTCAGTAAGTGCAAGATCTTGTGCTACTGCAATTTGTGCTGTTCTAAACAACATTATACCCGGCGTTACATCGGCTGTTGCATATAGATATTGCCCTCCGCCGTAGTCACCACCAAAGCCTGCGCCTGTTACTACGCTCTCTGTGCTTCCTGTTGAACTAATAATATCTGATGTTGCTGTTTGTACATTAGCAGTGCTGTAAACACCACCACCGTAGTTAGGGTTTATATTCCAAACCCTACCTCTGTTTGCACTGGCTCCAACACTGCCTGTCCATTTATTTAAACCAACTGTGGTTAATGGGCCGTTAACGAAATCAGTGCCGCCACCGAATTTGTAAAGATTCACTCTAGGCGACGCAAACACATTAGCACTGTCGTCTGATGCTTGCCTAATATCTAGACCAATGGGTTCGAGAAACACAGGCCGATCAGCACTTGCTATTTGCATGAAATTTGCTTGAACATTACCATTTGCAATGAAATCAGTACGAATCGGCTCGCTAGCTGTTCCTGAACCAACACCTGCGGCTGTTGCTGTAAATAATAAGCCTACTGTGTTACTTGCGGCTCCAATTAATGTAAAGTCTGTTGTGCCAATTGATACAATTGTGTAGTCGATACCAGGTATAATCCCATTAGCTGGCTTAATAAGTCCACCGCTTAGACTAGCTTGAGCGACAGGAAAATTACCTACCTGTAAAGTAATGTTACCATCTGCATTTGCAATAGTTACATTACTTGTGCCGTTTACTATTTCGGTGCCTGATGTATGTACTACTGGAGTGAATGTAAACACACCTGTTGCATTATCATATGCTAATGAGCCATCACCACTTGGAGTAGCTGTTGTAACGCTTAGTGCAGCTTGGCTTCTAGCATCTGTGTAATATAAGTTAGTGCCTTCTGCTAAGTCAGTTGTGCTCTTAAAAGAAAGATCTAAGTTAACACCTGTTTGTAAGTCTACTCTAGCGTCTGCTCTTGCATCTGTGAAATATTCGTTAGTGCCTTCAGGAACAATGCTGGTGCTCAGCGTTGAAGTAATTGAGGCGTTTGTTGCATCACCTATAAAGATGTTGCCTTGATTCAAGTTAGGAGTAGCATTTGTTCTAAATGCGCCTTGCATCATGATGTGGTTAGCACTTACAACTTTACCAATCTTTTGTATTAAGTTGTTTTCGCCTGTTGGTATAGTTGCTGTTAATCCACCTGCTGTGGTATCTACGTATAAATCAGCGCCTAAAGCATAACCATGCATGGCGTCATTGATTACACCTGATGTAACTACTTGTCCTACACTTGCTGCTGCTATGTTTGTTCTTACAATACCTAATGCTGGCATTTTTGCAGGGTCATCTGAATCTGCAAGTGCTACATGTGGAGTATCTCCATTGTTACTACCTGTTAAGTATACTGCATCACCTCTAGCTAGTGTAACACCTGTGTTGTTGTATACATCGATTGTTACTGCACCGTTTAGGTCACCTTCAAAGAAACCTGTGGTTGTGATATCACCTGATGTGGTAATTGTGTTTGAGCCAAATCCATTTGCGAGGAAGTCTGCTACTTGCACATTACCGTAATCACCAAGACCTGCGTCAGCTGGTGTAAATGTAAACACACCTGTTGTATTATTGTATGTTAATGAACCATCACCGCTTGCGGCTGCTGTTGTAACACTTAGTGCCGCTTGGCTTCTAGCATCAGTGTAATATAAGTTAGTGCCTTCTGCGATGTCATCTGTGTCTAATACCACAACACCTATTTGACTGTTTACACTTGCAACTGGAACAACTGCGGGCGCAAAGTGAAATTCACCATCGGTGAAATCATATGATAATTCACCACCGCCAACAGCGGGTTCAGTGACAACGCTTAGACTGGATAAGCTGATACTAGTAGATGGGGAATATGTAAATACACCTGTGCTTGCATTGTATGCAAGTGCGCCACCTTGCACCGCTGTACTAGTTGTTGTGCTTAATGCATTTCTGCTTAATACATCAGAGTAATACTTGTTGTTAGTGCCTTCAGCTAAGTTATTTGTTGTCTTAGTTGCTAGACTTGCATCAAATAATGCTTCTGCATAATACTTGTTAGTGCCTTCTAAGATGTCATCTGTGTCTAATACCACATCACCTGTTAAGGTATTAACACTTGTAACTCCGCCTGCGGGGACGTTATTGGTTGTTATAATCTCAAAATAGTTAGTACCATCGTCTGAGAGTTCCCATCTATCTAAATTTTCTTGCCATCTAAGACCTACATTAGCAGCGCCGCCGCCTGGGTAACCTGTTCTATCAATATAAATGCCTGAAGTAGTGTTTACGCTAGTGTTACCATAGTTCAATGTTATAGTGTTGTCTCTGACTAGCAAGTCTTGCACTTCTACATAATTTAAATTTCCAGCAACATCTAAATTACCTTGTATACTTAAATCTTGTGTAAATATCTTGGCGCCGCCAATGCTCTGAGTACTGTAAGTATCAACTATTTGTCCTACTAATGTTGCATTAGTAATTGCATCTCTGTTATCTTCTGCCCATTCATTACCATTTGCAGAATAAACATCAAATCTAGGAGATCCTTGAGCTGTAAGTGCACTGTTTGCTTGCACTAATGCGGCTTTAGTTGGGGCACCGTACAATACATTACTGCCAACAACACTGGTACCACCTATAAACAAGTAATTTGTTTTTGTCTCTCGTATACGAGACATGTCAGACTGAATCCAAGTATTAGATGTTGTATTTCTCGGTAATAAGTCTACATTACCGTAGTAGTGCATACCCGAACTGTCAAGCGTATTAGTCTTGTAGGTGGTTGCCCCTGGACCAGTACCTTCCATGGTCATATTTATATCACCACGGTAAATGCTTACATCATGGTTGTTAAATTGGTTTGATACATTACTTGTAAATGATCCACCGGTACCATTCAAAAAGAATGTTGCGTCTAGTCCGTAAAACGGAACTGGTGATCCAGAATTTGGACCTTGTACTATTAACCCACCATCGAATGTTTTAAGACCCGTTATATCTTGTGCACCGGTTAAAGTTACTAAGTTAGTAGTATCAAGTGCTACTTCATTTGAACCATTGATTATAATACCTGGGCCAACATCTACATTTAGAGTAATATTACCAGTTGTTCCGCCGCCGTCTAAACCTAGACCAGCTGTAACACCTGATATAACATCAGCATCTGTGAGTTCGATTACACCAGTACCACTATTATATGTTATTCCATTAGCACCGCTAATAGCACTTCTGCTTCTAGCATCAGTGTAGTATTTGTTTGTTGTACCTTCTGGTAATGCATCAGTGTTTACTACTGCACCACTTGTTGTAAAGTATTTGTTTGCTGTACCTTGGGCTAAGTCGTCTGTGGTTTTACCACTGAACACAGCATCACTATCTATACTGATAACACCTGTACCATTGCTGTACTGCATAGGTGCTGTTGCACTAAAGTGTGCTCTTGTTTCTGCGGCACTTACGCCTGTGTAAGTGATTACACCAGTAGCACTGTTATAAGAAGCACTTCCGTCACCACCAGCGTCTGTGAGACTAATTGCTGCTCTATAATTAGTCGCATTTGGCCCTACATAAGTGATTACACCAGTAGCACTGTTATAAGAAGCACTTCCGTCACCACCAGCGTCTGACAGACTTATTTGATCTCTAATGTCTGCTGTGCTTACGCCAGTGTATTGAATGATACCATTAGAGGTTACTGTAGTATCGTATGCTAAGTTACCAAAGCCACTTTCGTTACTAACACTGATTGCTGTTCTAATACTAGCATTACTGATTACAGGTGTTTCACTAACTATTACGTTTGATGTGGTATTCGCAACTGTTACTACACTGTTGGTAGCGTCAACTGTTATATTGTTAACTGGGACTGTAACTATTACATTTGCCATAGTGTGCTCCTTAAGCTACAGTTGATACTGTTATTGTTATATCTGCGCCGCCGCCTTTGCCCATGTTAACGTCTAACAACTCTACGGTGTCGCCTACGTTGTAACCAGCGCCTCTGCTGGTAATATTAACACTTGTAACTCCAGTAGCAGATACTTCAACACTGAACGTTGCGCCTGTACCTTCTTTGTTACTTAATCCAGTAACAGTGTACGAACCTGCTACTCTGTTAGTGTCTGTTGCACTGTTATCACTGAATGTTAATAATGCGCCTGTGCCTAATGGAGTATAAGTAGGGTCTAGTATTGGGTCTGCTGGTGATACACTACTTTCCCAGCGTTGCATCAAGCACCATCTGTGCGATTCAACAATATCTGGCATTGAGCCATTTGGGTTAGTCCAAGTAAATGTTACAACTGTCATCGGTACATTTATTCTCGCACTGGGTATAATTGGTCCGGTGTATAAGCCTGCAGGGATAGTGAAATTTACTGATCCGTCTAAGCCGTTATTATTAATGTTGCTAAGAGGGATAACTGCGCCAGGGTTGCCAAAGAAACCAGTAATATTAGTCTCTGTAAAGTTAGGTAATCCAGTGTTTCTATCGTAAGTTACTACATCAGCAACTAATGTTTGATATGTTGCACCGAAAGTCCATGTTGTTGTATCTGTACCGAACTGGTATGTGTATGTTTTTGAGGTATTCGGAAATACTTCCTCAACCACTACCGCGTCTGCGCCGCCAACATAACTTTTGAAATCTAATAATCTACCTGACATGTTATACTCCTGTGGGATAAGACCATAACACTAAGGCGTTATCGAATTTAATTTAATACTATTTATGCCTAATGCTAAATTTATGTTTGATATAAACCTATAGGAATACTATTCTCCTGCGTCCGGTAATACTATGTTATACTCCCCTGCATACTCATCAATGTCTATAACTTCACCATTGAATACGAATTTGCGTGTTGGTGGACCAATATAATTGCCTTCCCCATCATACATTCTCATTATTATGCTATCTAATCTCATATCTATATCTCCTTAACTAGGTTGTGCTGGCCACGGTATGCCATAATCTTGTGTAATACTGTTGTACTCAAAGTCACGTAGAGCTTGCCTGTATGTTTGCCACTCTGCTTTCTTAGCATCACTGAGTGGTGAATCAACGCCTACTGTCCAGTCGCAAGCAGTGAGTAATCTATTTCTTTGTTCTTTGAGATTGTTGCTTAGACTTGAATGCCTAATAACAACTTTTTTAACACTAATAGGTGTTGTGCTTAAATCTAATTCTTGTGTTCTAGCACTTAACACTGCTCCGTTAACTTCACTTTCTAATATACAACTCATGTGCATTGAAGCATTTAGCCCACACAATTGATGTGCTTTAGCATCAGTTAACCTTTTAATCTGATAGATGTCACCACTTTGATTATTGTAGAATACATATTCTTTCATTAGCCAAACCCTCCAATATCTATATAAATATCTGATTTAGTAATACGCTTGTCTAAGTTAGTTACATCAAACCCTCTGGATGCGGCAGTGTTACTTAAATTACTGTTAGCGAAATTTATTGAATACATAGTGCTAGGAACATACGCTTTAGTTGCACTTGCTGGGGGTAAGCCTGCTGCTACTGCAACACTACTTCCTCTGTCTTCAGATACCGGGTATTTAAAGTTATCAGTGATCGTGCTTAGAGTGGTTAAACCTTGTGAGTATATCCCGCTTCCACTCCATATATCTATGATAGCTGCATTTGCATTTGGGGTGTATTTTCCTCCAGCATCTATATCAAATTCTTTGTAATTTATTTGTCTAACAGGCTGATATGCTATTGCAACTGTGGTGCCTCCAATGATACCACCGTATGGTACTATACTGTTAACAGCACTAAATTCACCATAGTCAATACCACCTAAGTCAATAATATCAGCAGGTGTTATCTGACTAGCGGGTTGGCCTAATTCAGCATTTACTATATCACTGTTTGCTATAGAGAAATTTGCTAAGTCGAAGTCATACCCTAATCCTGCTTGCACACTACCTATGCTTGCTCTATTAATTGCACCTTTAGGTGCCATTGTGATGTTAGCACTGTTAGATCTAGCTGTTACTTGACCAGCATTGTTTTGAAAGTCTAAAGCAATTTGTCCAAGGTAACTTTCAGCAAGTGGTCCAACTGGGAAGTTAATATCTAATGGTCTAACTTCAGGTTGCGGTAAAGTAACATTTACAACTTCACCAGGGACAAATGATGTTCTTCCTCCTGGAGGTCTTATTTCTACAGGCTCTGGTACATAATTTCCTACTTGGCCGCCTATAACATTTAAGTTAGCCAGGATGCGTTGTATGTCAGGAATGCTTGGTATAGTTATTGGGAAGTTAACATTCGGATTGTTAATACTACCACCAGTTCCATATGTCACATTGCCGATTGGTATAGTACCAATAACATTACCTACATTTGGGTCAGTGATAACGTTTGCAACATTACTCATTGGGTCATCTACAACAGTAACATTACCTACAACATTAGCAATGTTACTGTAATCAACATTACCCCATATGCCTGTGTACCATCCTGGAATACCTAATAGGTTTAACGGAGCGTTCATTTTCACTACTTCGTGCGTGTAAACACTATCAGCATATTCTAGTAATACCATGCTAACTGATAACATGCCATCTTGTGCTTCTTTCTCAGTAACTCGCATAACACGGAATAACTTTTCCACAAAGCCGTATGTGTCGTTGGTTAATTTAACAATGTCACCTACTTCACTTTGTATTGCTGCATAGTCTGCATCTAGCTGTACAACTAAGTCCTTTCTGCTTTGGCGTAAGTCTATTTGTGATAGGTTTGTAACACGAGCTGGGTCATTAACAATAGCATATCGTGTGGTTAATTTGTTATCTGGCTCGTTACTGTTACGTTCAAGTAGTGGTGTAATAACATTAACTGTGCCTGTTTGATCTCGTTGAGCACCGTCTGGATATTCTGCTTCAATAGCATTGTACTGTGCATACAGCTGAGTTGATGTTACATCAATTGCACCAGTGATGTTGTCGTCTGTGAGTATGTAAGCGGCTGCCTTTTCCCCTGTGGTAGCTGCTCTGTTAGGAACTACTTCAAATTTACCTACTTTGGGATTGTAAGTAAAGAATGCACTACAACTTTGACATATTAAGTCAATGTTAGTAAATACACTGCTGTATGTGCCCATCATCCCGTTAATAGCCCACCTATCGTGTGTTTGTGCGTTGTTCAATGCGTCTACGTACCCAACTTGGTCTGTTGCATAAGCAGTTAATTCAGCGATACTAGCTACATCAACTTCATCAGCGGTGAGTCCAGCACCATAACGTGCATTAAACAAGTAATCACTTAATACCGCACCAGGCTCGCTGAGAGTGTTAGTTATTTCTGCACTGTATGCCCCAAGTCCTGTGAGTCCTTCTTCAGCATCATAATCAATTTGGAATACTGCATACACCAGTCCAGCATAGCTAGTGGCAGCGGTAATAGTTGATAGCATTGTGGTTGCTGCTACTTGGTTAGTAAGAGGGAATATTTGATTGCCTGCGGCTGTGCCACCAGCGTATATTCTGCATCTCATCTTACCAGCAACTTTATTAGTTGCGGTTGAGTTAGCATCTATAACTGATTGTACAATGTGGGCGCTGGCGCCGGTACCAAATACTAATTGCTGATCACCTCGGTATTGTTTAGTTACAGCATATGAACCGGTATCTGTTTTCTCACCCAGCACAATAACGTATGTCATTGTGTCATTTTGGTTGCTGATACCAGCATCAACAATAAGACCGCCTGTTAAGTTAGTTCCATAAAACACAGGTATTTTGTTATCTGTGCCTGGTGCTACTTGTACTTTAACGCCTGGATCTCTTGCATTACCGCCTGATACATTAGGTGGTTTAAATACACCTAGTATTTTAGCAGTACCCATCATTAAACCAGCGGCAACAATACTGGTAGCTAGTCCGGCAACTGTTAATGTACCAAAGATTACTGCGGTACTAATTCCAAGTGCACCAACTATTGCTGTTGCTATTGCTGTAAATATTGCCATATCTTATCCTTCGTAAATGTAATTCTTTTCTATTGGACGCCAACCGCGTTTTTCTAAGTTGAAGTCAGGTGACTGTTCCATGTTTGTTAATGTGAAGCCAGCTATTAGCTTTTGTTCTTGTAATTTCTTACCTAGTTCAATATACTTTAGTAACAACTTGTATCCTGCACTAGTCTGTCTGTATTCTGGGTCTACCCACCACGCAATTTCTCGTAGTGTCTTAACTTCAGGTAACCACGGATCAGGGCTAATACCACCTATAAGCATACCCACTGACCTACCTTCAACCTCAGCTAGTAGTATACACCCACTCATCATGAACTGACACAACAAACGCCTAACGTATGTGTCCCCGTACTGTGGGTTATGGTGTGCTTCGTAAGGTGAACTATTAGCGAAGTCTATCATCATTTCCATTATTCTATCGAAATCGTGTAATGTTGAGTGTCTTATCTTCATATCTTTGAATCCGTATTAGTTGTGTTACATTATGCTGCCGATGTTGAAGTTCATGCCGCTACCGGGTCCGTTACCAAAGCCGCCACCGCCTGCGTATTCTCTACCAAAGTCGAATGATGTGTTATTAATGATTGGCACTCGAGCAAATGTGCTATCACCGGGATATAGCCGTGTTCTGTCACCAGGTGCTGTACGCTGTCCAGTCACTCTGTTTTCTAGTATAGTGTTAATACTTGCAACACTTATACCCACACTGTTTGTGATATCACCTTCTGCTAAGCTGACTTGTTCACTGATGCTGTAGTTGGTGATTATTCCGTTGTAACGAGGGTAAACATTAGTTATTGCATAGTTATCGTCAAAGAATGCACGGAATATTTTAACAATTCCACCTTTAACTGGATTTTCCAACACAGACCGCACATTGCCTGCAGGGATACCTGTGAGTGTTATGCTTAAATCACCGTTGGTTGTTTTAATGTCTTCGCGGAATTCACCTAAGCTGAGAAATGCACCAAGCTCACTGTAAACATTACCATTATATGTTATTGCTTTCCAACTGTTTGAAACATAATATGTAGTATCACCTATTTGCAATTCGATTAACAAACAATGCTTTATATTACTACTGTTTAGTTCAGGTATAAGCGTACTCATTATGTGTCCTCTTTTCTAATGAATTCAATGAATTCGAAGTTCATGTCGAATTGCAATAAATCTCCTGGCATAACACTATAAGTTGGTTTGTTAATCATTTTAACACGCCAAGTAACCGCAGGACCTACCACAATACCTTTGCCGGCTACTGTATAACCCTGCTGCGGAATAAATGGTCTGCTTAGTGGTACTGTTACACTGCTACTGTTGTATGCTACGTCTGCTGTTACTTGATAAGGATATCTATACCCACTGCCTAGTTGCACATAATCGCCTTTCTTAAACATAAAACCACTGCCTGCTACTAGACTAGTATTTAACACTAAGCTACTAGCTGATGCACTAGTTACGGTAGCGTCAGCTATTTCTGCGAGATCAATATCACCTTGATATGCTGTGATGTAAGCCAAGCTGGTATTAGTAGTACCTATGTCTATCACAGCTTCTTCAGTAACGTCTAATGTGTTTAAATCTTCTGTAAGTCCTCTACTAGTCGAATACCGTAAGCCATTGTGCATACCAGTTGTGAACTGATACGGTACAGCACTTACAACTTCGGATGTAAGTAGTCTACCTGATCTAGATATGCTTTGTCCAGCAATCTTCTTGCGTTTAATTGTAGCGAATGTTGCATTGTCTACTATTGTTTGTAGGCTCATCGTGGTTGTCTCCTTGCACCAACTTGGGTGAGGTTGTATAGGTACTCAGGATTTTGTGCTAGGCGAGCCTCAAATGATTGAGAATCAATTGCATTTATATTGTATGTTACTTGTGTGCCGCCCATTCCACCCATTCCGCCGCCACCCATTGCTGCATCATTGGGTATAATAGTACCTGATCCTTTAGGAACAAATATCTCTGGACCTTCTTCACCGATCACGTATGGTTGCCCAGCACTTACTGGTCCACCTGCTGCTCTACCTGGTAAGCCTATCATAGCTAGTAACGGTCCTGTGATTAGCTTCTGTACTAATGCTTTTGCAAGTACTTGTTTAATGTGATCACCTAAGCTGCTGAAGCTTAATTTACCTGATACAATAGCACTTGCTAATGAGTCTTCAAGCACTTGTCCTGCTTTAACAAACCCATCTTCAAGTGTTCCAGCAAAGTCTCCTATACCGCTGTTTGAGAATTTCTCTTTGAGGTTAGGTAATGCTTTGTTTATAGCATCGCCTACTAATTTGAATGCGGCTTTAACTTTTTCTGCTGTTGTGGCGGCTTCATTATCGTATGTTTCAAAGAACTTGTCAACTAGTTCAACTGGGAACAATGCATCAAGAACAGTATCTAGCCATGTGCCTGCTATCTTTTTACCAGTAACAACTACTTCTTCCATTACTTGTTTGTTTGCTTCTAGCACTGCTTCTTTGTAACCTTCAACAAAGTTAAGCATTGACATTAACTGATCAGCACTAATAGGACTTAATAAGCTACCGCCTGTGGCACCGCCGGCTTGTAATTCAGCAAGTCGGGCTTGCAAGTGACCAATTGCTTCCTCCATGTTAGCATCAGTGTTAAAGTATGCCGCGCCCATTTTTTCTTCTAGTAGCTTTGCAGCAGCACCAGTCTGAACTGACCATCGAGCCCACCAGCCGGATTCGTTCGACATCTCTTTCATCTCAGCAATAGCGGCTGTGATGTTGTCTATTTCACCACCTATACCTATCATAGCTAATGCTTGTTGTATTCCATTTACTATTTGCACTATGGTGTTATACAGTGTAACAAAGGCTTTAATAATCATTTTTACAACGTCTAGGAATTGATCTTTTAAATACTTTCCGAAATTTTCCATACCGCCTTGTGCAGCAATTGTTTCCACAATAAAGTTAGTGAATTTTGATGTTAGATCTTCAAGTATAGGTGCAAGTGCGGCTGTGAACTGTCTGCTTAATCCACTTATTGTTGTTTGTAACTTGTTCATTTCATCATTGAACTTTTCTACGCCACTGATGCTTGTTTGTGTTAAAACAAAGCCAAGTCTTTCTGCTTCATTAAAGAATTCATTAAGTCCCGCGGATCCATCACGCAATACATTTACAAGTTCAGCACCTTCACTGTCGAATGCCTTAAACGCTAATGCTAACGCTTCTGATGCGTTTTCTGTTTCACCAATACCATCAGCAAATTCAAACAATACTTTTTCAGCACTCTTTAAGTTGCCTGCACTGTCTCTGGTTGAAATGCCTAGCTTTTTAAGTGCTGGTAATAATTCACCAGTGCCTTTTTGTGCTTCACCTAATCGACGTGAGAAACGCCTAAGTGCGAGGGCAGCGTTATCAGATCCAACACCACTTTGTTCAGCAGCGAACTGGAACTTTTGTAATGTGTCCGCAGCAAAGCCTGTTGTTTTAGCAACCTTGCCTAGTCTGTCAATTGCTTTTGCGTTAACTATAACTAATGCTGTTAGTGCACCGGCAGCAGCGGTAATACCTACTGCGGCCACTTTGCCCATACTGCCTATAGCACTAAGTCCTTTACCTAGGCCAGCTATTACTGTTTTACTTGCTTTAGCTGACTTTTGGAATTGACTGTTGTCTAGCGTTAATCTTGATTTAATGTCAGCCATCTAATTTTTCCACATTTGGTATACATACTTGTTAAACAATTTCTTAATATGATCTATAGTAGGTTCAGCCATACCTTTCGGTGCTTGCTTGCTATACCCGCCTGTTGTTTTATCATATCCGCCTTTGGGATTACGAGGAAATAACCCATCGTCTAAAACACCAGCGTAAGGATAATCACCTACTACACTATTGCCTTTTCTTTTTGTGTTCTTCTTGGCGTTGCCACCACGTGTACCGCTAGGGGGAGGTCCGCCTTTGGGAGTATTTCGTCCATACTCCTTGACCATTTCCTTGACCATGCGCTCTTCAGTATACTTTACAATATCAGATAATTGGCGCTGAAATGCTTTGTCATCTAGCTCTACCGTGATTTTTGCCATATCTCTTGCAATTCCTCTTGCGTATATTGTTTACTTATGTCTACTGCTCCACCTGAAGCTTTTGTTCTTTCATCGTCTCGATATGCTTCTACATTGAAATGTATTTGTACATCTTGTGTAGTTGCTTTACGCAACACGTCTGTTGGTAGCATGCCATACTTAGATGCCATACTATCTACCAGCAACATTAACCCCAGGATACGTTCGTCTTTGCGATACCTAGTGGTTGTTACTTTCCCAGCGTGTCAACTACTTTAACCATACAAGCATTTAACAAATCAGTTGGTAATACATGCGCTTCATCCATCACAGGTTTACCTGATTCGTCTAATACTAATTCTTTGATTAACCCAATCATACTGCCTAAGTCTTCTGTTTTAATCGAAGCTAACTTGGTGTATTGATCGAGGTTTATTCTATCGTGTACATAGAATTCGACTACTTCACCATACTTCTCTACGAGTTCTGGATCATCAATCTCAATTTTAACTAATTGTGGTTTGGTTGCGAGTTGTGTTAACTTCATATCTTATTCCTTTATATCTCTGTTGTTTAGGTTATGGATTGCACTTAATGTAAATGCTATCCTGCTTTGTGCTTTAGTAATATCTCTTTCAGCACAACGAAGTTCATTCTGAGCCTTCGCTACTTCCATCTCCATCGATTTGATTATCTCTGGAATCGTCTTGTCGTCCCATATCTGCATTAGTATTTACCTCTTTCTGTATATCTTTGGGTTTCTTGCTAGGTCTGTCAGGTAATTCAATACCATGCAGCTCAGCGTATTCATCTAGATCAAATTCTACACCTTTAACACGAATAATTCGTGTTGACTTAGTCCATGTTCCTGCTTGATCGTAATTTCGTAGAAATCTATGTTCCATTGTTTAATTCCTCTATAAAGATACAACTCCCCGGGGGGAGTTATATACTATGGGTCATATCAATTAAACGGTTGTGGTAGCTAATTCACCATTAACAACAATTTCCATTGGGGTTAACCACACAGCCGCATCCATGGATGCTGTTGGGCTTAAACCACTAATGAAGCCAGTACCGCTCACGTAATGTGATCCAGCGTCGCTTCCTTGGAAAGATACACTAAATGATATCTCTGTTTTGTCTGTTGATGTTTTAAATAATCCGTCAGTGGCTACTTGATTTGCTACAATAGCTGCATCGCCGAAGAACGTGAGTTCGTCTAACAACATATTACCAGAAATACTATTCTCGTTAACTGTTGTGAATGCTTTGCTTGCTGAATTATCTAATACTGAATATCTAACAATACCAGGTGATGCTGAGATTGTTACATCTTGCATAAGTGGTATTACCATTCCGTTTGCTGCTCCGGGTATTGCATCAGCTGGCGAACCAAGTGGTGCTAATGTTAGGATTGCTTCTGACCCCGGTGTTACATTTATTACTGCCATTGTGTTTCTCCTATATGGTTGTAAAAGTATACTCAAAGGTATACGTTATAGTGTCACCATCAATTTCCTGTTCATAAGCACTTTCGGCTAGCTGGACATTATATCCGTTAGCACCATTGATTACGTTTTTAGCATTGAGCATGTTTTCTATAACTGTTGGGTTATTTGCTTTAATATTTTTGGCATCTTCAGTTAAGAAGGCTTGGACCACAGTATCAGTCTGATAGACTGCACCCTGATCCAGCGTTCGGTACAATTGTACCTTGGCTTCATCTTCTTCGCTGACATAAACGACTCGCATGTTTTTCACATATAAAGGCTCACCACTAGCAGTCCACGGTAGTTCAGTTGCTTCTAAGGAATAATCCGTTGAAGCAACACCACCATTCGCTGTAGTCTTAGCCAGTTGTGTTAAGAGTAATGATCTAATCGACATTAGTTAACTCTCACCACTGTGCTTCTACGTCTGCTACGTCTCACAGTCTGGGCCGTCCAGACTTTTTCAGAATCTTCAATTACACCATCGCCGTCTGCATCGTAGAAATCCGCAAGTGCTATAAGTTCGTTAAACAAACCTTGGAACTTGTTTTCATAATACTCTATCTTACTAAGCTCTGCTGATTCTTCTGTTGAGAAGTCTGCAATAAGTGGTAGTAAGTAGTAATACAAACAGTAAAACACTGCCATATCAGTAAATTCTTGTTGTTTAGCTGCTATATTATTTGGATTAAAGTCAGGCATTAGTGCGGGATTGCTCACGCTCTGTCCTGTGTAATTCAAATAGCCAGCCCACCAAGAACTTGCTTTTATTTTAATGTTAATACGATTGGTTGCTTTAGTAAGCATGTCTTCAATGAAGTCAGTTACATCAATAAAGCCCGACTCTGCCGGGACTTTAATGACGTTTGCTTCTAATAACCGTTGATCCTTTTGCAACACGTCAGTGTATTCTGCGTATGATGTTACATTTCCGCTGCCGTCCGTTACAAATGCCATAGTATTATCCTAATATTAAGTTAAGTCAGCTGTTGGTAAGTTGTTAGTTCTAAAGAACGCACAGCCTACTGCTTGACCTACTAATCCGTCGTAAAACGCTTTGTTACCGATATCACTAAGTGAACCGATTGCTGCATTACCACCAGCTAATGCAACTTGTGCATTAATAGCATATTCTGCTGCTGCGTCAACGCATGCAATGTACATACCGTTATCCATTGTGGTAGCATTTGCTTGACGTAGTAATGATGTAGCCAGTGCAACACTTGAGATATCAAAACCAATTGTTGCAACTTCGGTACCAACTGTGTTCAAGCCAGTCATTTTAACACCGAATGAGGGTTTAATAGCTGCATAGCCGTCTCTGATTGAACCTCTGAACTGGTGAGTCTGAGTGTTCACGTCGTACCATGTTTCTACCATTGGACCTTCGTCTTTGACTGCATAACCTAATGCGTCAGGTGAGAAGATGATGTTGTTAGTTGAAGTGTCAGCTGCTGATGCTGTACCAACTTCACCTGTAAAGGCTGTAGCTGCTACTAATAAACCAGCGATGTCAGTTGCTTGTGCTAAACCGCCACCAATTCTTTGTAGTGTTGAACGATATACTAAGTCGTATCCGCCGTCACTTAACGCTTCAAGAGTTACGTCTGAACCAACACCACGCTTTTGTAGTGCAATGCTTACTGCTGTAGGAACTAAGTTAGATGCTGATCCAATTGGCCCGCCTTCTGACACGTTTACTGCGTTTGTGTATGCGTTTGTTACTGGGAATCTTACGGTTCCACCGGTCTCACCGACCATGTTAATGCTGTTGCGAATTAATGCTGAGTTAGGAAGCAGGGTAGCGTTCATAAAGAATGGTACTAGATCTGCGACTAAGTCGGTGTATAACTGTGCAACGTTTGTTGAAGTTGTCATAGTTGTCTCCTATTATTTGACAATTTAATTTAATCTGGAATTAATTGTAATTCCTAGACTTACTTTTTTGGATTTCACTAGCTCTAGCTTTTATCATATTATCTGTGATATCACTAGTACTAACTCCACCCTTACGATTTAAGCGTAAATCTAAATACGCTTCTCTGTATGCTGGTTCATTCTTAACTTTGTTGTTGTCTACTGGCTTTGCAGCACTTCTACTTTCAACACTGTTACTAATTTCACCTAGTGGCATATCAACACCTTTCTTACCGAAGTTAAGCCCTAAGTTCCTACCTACTAGTTCTACAGCACTAGCATAGTCAGGTGTTTCACCATCTGTGGTTAGATATTCGTTTCCGTTTCTAATCGCAAATGTGTTACCTTCCACTGCTAACATATTGTCTGCTTTCATCAATTTGATTACTGCTGACTTCTGAGTGTCTGACCAATTACTTGGCATAGCACTATTAAGTTGGCCCATATGGTCCCGTAATAGTAAGTCGGTTTTGAGTGTATTAACTTGTTGCGTTAGTTCTTCAACTGTGGCTTCACGCTTGCGTACTGCGTCTCGTAATGAATTAACATTTAGACTAGTACCTTCTTCGCTTGGCGTACTTTCTTGAAGAGCTTTAACAACACCTCTTACACTGTCAATGCTATCAACGTTTAAGTCTTGTATTAACTTAGACTCAACTTCTTTTCTAGCATTAGCACCTATTCTGTTAACGTCATCTCGTGAGTAAACACGATTGCCATCAATGAATATCTTACCATCTCTAACTTCAACACTGGGTGTTGCTTTTTTCTCAGATTTAACCGTTTCCAATGAATTGTCTACGTCCGTTGCGGAATCTGTTACCGAAACATTTTGATCAGTATGTTCAACTGTGTTATTGGAATCTGCTTCCATTATATTCTCCTAGTTATCGCTTGAGTGAGCGTAAATGTTCTAAGCACCTAATTGGTACTCCCTATTATACAACTGTCTAATCAAAGACTATTGTTTGTGTATGAACCTTCAACTAATTGTGTTAAACGTTCTTTAATCTTTTCTTTAAGTGATGGACCAAAGTCAGCATCTTCTGACATAGCCATTCCTACTCGTAATTCGTATTCGCTGTGTGAGTTGTATGGCATGTATATAGTTATGCCATCTTCTTCTACATAGCTGTGGGAACCTGATCCACCTAAGCTTCTAGCCATTGCTTCTGCTTCCCCTGGTGTGGCAAATTCCATTGATTCTTCTTCACTGCTGTCTGAACCAAATACACTCTCAAATCTTTCGTAAGTGAGTAGTAACTTGTCCAGCTCTGCTAATTCGTTTTCTAAGCCTTTTTGGTTATACAATCTGTTGTAACTAATTGTTAAGTCTTCTGGCATGCTTAGTCCTTGCCAGTCCATCCACATAGGCCATAACTTGTTGGCTTCTGCATTTTCCAGACTCACTGCTTTCTTTCTGATCATTGCTTCTAACTTGCTGTCATACATTTCTAATTGTACACCGCTTCGACTTGCTTTGATAAGTTCTTCTGAGCGTATCATCGCTATCTCATTCATCTTACTAATCTTTTGATCTATAAGCTCGCGCAACTCTTTGATGCTGTCCAGAGGTGGTGCTCTAAATTCAAAAACATAGTTAGGCTGCCCATTAAGGCTGTTCTGTACATTTATTACAGAACCAGGCTCTGCACCAACGTTGAAATCATTTTGGGTTAACGTTGTTTCATCTACAATTGTTACCGGGTGTGCGCCATATGAGATGCTGCTGTATATCTCCCCGTAGTCCCCATAAATGGAGCGTTGTATTTGTGCAATATCAAACATCGGTGTATGACCTATTCCGTTATAGATCTTGGTGCTTTGATATATGGGACTTACAGGAGGGTATCCAAGAGGGTTCTCTTGAATTGTTCTGTAAAATCCTAGGTTATCATCATCTTCAGCTGAGTCAATATATACTGCACCTTCTGGTACATCAATATCTTCTTCAGTTAAAGGCATGAATATTGTTTCAATGGTGTGTTTTGTTATATGCTGTAGTATTTGTACAGTAGGTTCACTGCTGGTTCTGATTAAGATACTTTCTAGTTCTAATTCGCCGTTAGCGTCATAGCTGTACTTCCAATTAAGTACATCAAGCGGTGAGTGCATTCTCCATTTAGGATAGAGTGCATTGCCTAGCTTTAAACAACTAACCCACACAACTCCGTATACAGTACTGTATGTGTCTACTTGACTCATGAATTCGTTTAAGCTGTTACCTTCACCATCTACATTCTGAATGAATGATTTAATGTCAGCGTCGTCAGGTAAGTGTCGCACAGGAGGACTTCTAAACAATATTGCATTGTATTCGTTAACATACAGTCTAGTGTATGGTAATACAGGAACGTTGTTTATTTTCTCTTCATAGAAAGATCCTGTATAGCCACTGCTGCCTGTGTTAGCTTCTTGAGAACTGTTTGCTCGTCTTACTTCTGTGATGTATGAACCGGTGGTGATACCGTCTTGTTCATCATATGTTTTAATAGTGTCACTGGGAGTGCTTTGATCAATTGCATAAGAACGTAAGTATCTTCCATTACGATATTCTACCCCGCCCCAGAAGCTACGAACCGCCAGTCGCCAATCATCTGCGTATCGTTGATATAGTTCATGAGAACCAGTGATGTAGTCGTAATAATTGAAAGGTGCGGCCATATATATTCCTATACTATAGTGATCATGTTATAACAAGTATATTTATCAATATGAATTTATTTTAACAGCTTTATGGGTGGCCAGCTGGTAGAATTGACTTTTTCTTCCATAAATGCGTGTTGTTTCACATATTTTAGTGCTGTTTGATACACACGCCATACTTCTGAGTCTGCTATCCGGTGTACAGCTTGGTCAGATAGTTCTAAGTCAGTGAACAACTGAATGGTTGTTTCTCTGTGATCGTAATCAGTGTGTATACTATAGTCTACCTTGTTAGTCATCAGCTAAGTCGTCCCAAGTTAACGCAGCTGGATCT